>Ga0209018_1001474_pt1 | contig 18787 bp, 15 predicted proteins | sample YNPBryBLVA2012_FD_185814 | JGI IMG/M metagenome (GOLD analysis project Ga0209018, IMG submission 185814) | Anoxygenic and chlorotrophic microbial mat microbial communities from Yellowstone National Park, USA - YNP Bryant BLVA 2012 (SPAdes)... ...
TATAGTATTGCTCTTGAGAATCTATCACACGTAAGGATTTTGCAGTGAGCGCATCGTACCGCCAAGCTATACCTGGCTCCGCAGGGCCGACCGAAGGTCGGTGGTACGCTCACCTCTTTGGTTGCGGCTGGAAGCCGCGCTATCAAACTCCATGCTCTCCATGCTCCATACGCGGACTTCCATGCCTTGAGCGGCTCGCGGCGCACATCTAGCGGGATTACGGCAATGTTCTCGCAATTCATCAGACTCCAAGAGATTAGACCGTCTCTCTGATGGAAAGGGTCAGCGATGAATAGACGTCCAATCCTATGGTTCTATATCTTGGCTTTTGGAATTTCGTGGCTGGGTTGGGTGCCGATGGTTGCAGGCTCGCGAGGCATTGCGCCATTCGAGCATCCGCTCTTCCAGGTCTTGCTCTTGTTGCCGGCCATAGGCCCCGCTCTGGCGGCGGTCATTGTGACGGCGGCAAGCGAGGGCAAAGCGGGCATTGACCGTTTGTTTCGACCGCTGGGGCAGTGGCGGGGGGGGGTAATCTGGTTGATGATTGCTGTTGTCGCGCCCGCGCTGTTGGTTCTGGCAGGCCAAATCGTGACCCGCACCTTGGGCCTGGCGGCCACCCCCGCAGTGCCTAGCGGCAACCTCGTTGGCATGGCGATTGCCACGTTGGTCATGTCCTTCTTCTCCAATACCTGGGAGGAAGTCGGCTGGCGCGGCTTCGCCCTGCCGCGCTTGCAGAAGAACTACAGTGCGCTTGCGTCCACACTGGTCGTAGGCATTCTATGGGGATTGTGGCATGTGCCGCTTTTCTTGTGGAAGGGTAATCCGATGTCCAATTATCCCTTCCTCCCCTGGTTCGTGGGCACAGTCGCCTTAGCGTTCATCTACACCTGGCTTTATAACAGCGCTCAGGGTACTTGTCGTCACGCTCTTTCATATTCTGACGAATACGTTCGCTGTCCTCGTCTCAGACGTGTCTGTCATTGCACTGACTGCGGTGTATATCGTGGCGGCGATTTTGCTTGTGGCAGTTCTTGGTAAGGACAATCTTGCCCGGTGTGAAAGAATGCGCGCCGGCTAATTCTCCCTTCTGCCGTACTTCACTGTGCTTTGCAGCGCAGAAGCGTAGTCATTCCCAGGCGGGCCTTTTTCGTCAGCCCTTGTGCTTTCCGTCGAAGACGAATAGACGATACTGACAGATAGTGGCGGCTAATTTTATCGGTCAACCCTGCTCGAGATTTGCCCCCTCACGAATGGAGATGCTATGACCCGTAAATATACCAACCGTCGTTACCTCGATGCCCTAGACGAACGTGTGCTGGTCTTTGATGGCGCCATGGGCACCAATTTGCAAAAGTTACACCTCAGCGCAGCCGAATTCGGCGGCGAACAGTACAACGGCTGCAACGATTTCCTCGTTATCAGCTATCCCCAGGCTGTCGAGACGGTGCATCGTGCCTTCCTCGAGACAGGCGTGGATGCTATCGAGACGTGCACCTTCCGCTCCAACCGCATCACCTTGGGGGAGTATGGGCTGGCCGGGCGCACAATCGAAATCAACCGCGCGGCTGCTTCTCTGGCGCGCCGGCTGGCCGATGAATACGCAGCCCGCACCTCAAAACCGAGATTTGTTGCCGGCTCCATCGGCCCTTCGGGCAAGCTGCCCTCCGCCGATGACCCTGAACTGTCGAATATCACCTTCGACGAGCTGGCCGACGTGTTTCGCGAGCAAGCCACCGGCCTCATCCAGGGAGGGGTTGATCTGATTGTGGTGGAAACTTCACAAGATATCCTCGAAGTCAAAGCAACCATCACCGGCATTCACCGCGCCTTTGCAGAAACCGGCATTTATTTGCCCATCCAGGCGCAGGTGACCCTCGATACCACCGGGCGGATGTTGCTCGGCACCGACATCGCTGCCGCGTTGGCCATCCTCGAGGGCCTGGACATTGACGTGATTGGCCTGAACTGCTCCACCGGCCCCGAACACATGCGCGCCCCCATTGCCTACCTGGGCGAGAACGCCAGCCTGCCGGTCTCGTGCATCCCCAACGCCGGCCTGCCGCTCAATGTGGACGGCGAAGCCGTTTACCCCCTGCCGCCGGAGACCTTTGCCAACGAACTAGCCGAATTCGTCGAAAAGCATCATGTGCGTGTGGTGGGCGGTTGTTGCGGCACCACCGCGGCCCATATTCAGGCGCTGATCGAAACACTGAACCGGCGCCAACAGACATTGCCGCGCCCCTGGCAGCCGGGGCGCCGCCTTCCTTACCTGGCCTCTGCCACGCGCGCCGTCCCAATGCGTCAGGAACCGCCGCCGCTGCTCATCGGCGAACGCTGCAACGCCCAGGGCAGCAAGAAATTCAAGAAACTCCTCCTGGCCGAAGATTACGACGCCATCCTCGAAATCGCCCGCGAGCAAGTGGAATTTGGCGCTCATGCTCTCGACATCTCCACGGCCGTCACCGAACGCCCTGACGAAGCCGAATTGATGCGCAAGACGGTAAAAAGGCTGGCCTCGGGCGTCGAAGTTCCCTTGGTCATTGACACCACCGAACCGGATGTGCTCAAAGCCGCCTTGGAGACGGCCCCCGGCCGCTGTCTGATCAACTCCACCCATCTCGAAGGCGGGCGCGCCAAAGCCGATCGGGTTCTGACATTAGCCAAAACGTACAACGCCGCCGTGATCTGCCTGACGATTGACGAAGCTGGCATGGCCAAGACCGCCGAACGCAAACTGGAGGTGGCGCGACGCATTTATGACCTCGCCGTCAACGAACATGGCCTGCGCCCCCACGCCCTGGTCTTCGACGCTCTCACCTTCACCCTCGCCACCGGCGAAGCCGAATACGCCAACAGCGCCATCGAAACCCTCGAAGGCATCCGCCGCATCAAAGCGGCTTTGCCCGACGTCTTGTGTTCGCTAGGCGTCAGCAATCTCTCGTTTGGACTGGCCGCTAACGCCCGGCCGGTGCTGAATTCGGTCATGCTCTATCATGCCGTGCAGGCTGGCTTGGACATGGCCATCGTCAACCCCGCACACATCACCCCCTACGCCGACATCCCCGCCGAGGAGCGTGAGCTGGCCGAAGACCTCATCTTCAACCGCCGCCCCGATGCCTTGCAACGTTACATCGCCCATTTCGACCAGGCCGCTGCCAGCCTTACCCCTGCCCAAACGACGAGCGCCGCATCCCTCCTCGAAAACATGTCCCCCGCCGAACGCTTGCACTGGCGCATCCTGCATCGTCATAAGGACGGCGTGGAGGCCGATATTGACGCCCTCATCCCCTATCCCCTGACCTCTGGCGAGCAAGGCGCTGCCCGGCAGCAAAACTCAGCGCGCAACCATGAAGCCGCTATCACCATCCTCAACACCATCCTTCTGCCGGCCATGAAAGAAGTCGGCGACAAATTCGGCGCCGGTGAGCTGATTTTGCCTTTCGTGCTGCAATCTGCCGAAGTTATGAAAAAAGCCGTCGCCCACCTCGAAAACTACCTGGCGAAACAGGAAGGCACCAGCAAAGGCACGGTGGTGCTGGCCACCGTCTATGGCGATGTCCATGATATTGGCAAGAACCTGGTCAAAACCATCCTGTCCAACAACGGCTACACTGTCATTGACCTGGGCAAACAAGTTCCAGCAGAGACCATCATCAGCAAGGCTGTGGAGATCGAAGCCACAGCCATTGGCCTATCGGCCTTACTGGTCAGCACCAGCAAGCAGATGCCGCTCATCGTCAACGAACTGCACCGCCGCGGCCTGAAATTCCCCGTTTTGATCGGCGGAGCAGCCATCAACCGCCGCTTTGGCTGGCGCATCCTCTTCACCGAAGATAACGGCCCTTACAGCCCAGGAGTCTTCTACTGCAAGGACGCCTTCGAAGGCTTGAGCGTGATGGACGCGCTGACCAACCCTGAGAAACGACAACCCCTCTTGGACAACCTGCTCAGCGATGCCGAACGCGAATTGAAGAGGGTCGCTGCACCCCAAGAGGCATCCCGCCCGATGCGCTCTGCCGTTAAAGCCGCGCCTCTTGCCTCGCTGCCCTCCCCGCTTGGCCCGCGTGTGGTGCGCTCGATGCCGCTGGAGCTGGTTTTCCAGTGCCTCTCGCTCAACGAACTCTACCGCCTCTCGTGGGGCGCCAAGAACACCCACGGCGGGGCCTGGGAGAAGCTCAAGGCCGAATTCGATGCCCGCCTCGACGCCATGAAGCGCGAAGCCCTGCGCAAAGGTTGGCTCAAACCGCAAGGCGTCTACGGCTATTGGCCGTGCCAGGCCGACGACAACGACCTCATCCTCTACGACCCTCTCGCCTGGGAAAAGAACCAGGCCAAAGTCGAAATCAACCGCTTCACCTTCCCGCGCCAACCCGATGGCGATCATCTCTGCCTGGCTGATTACTTCTCGCCGTTGGAATCGGGCGTGATGGATGTCGTTGCCTTGCAGGTGGTCACCGTTGGGCAGGAGGCCACGGCGTACTTCGACCGCCTTCAGGCTGCCGGCGATTACTCGGAAGCTTACTACCTGCACGGCTTGGCCGTTCAAACTGCCGAAGCCGCCGCCGAATACCTGCACCGCCACATCCGCCGCGAGCTGGGCATCGCCCCCGACCAGGGCAAACGCTACTCCTGGGGCTACCCCGCCATCCCCGACCTGAACGACCACCGCCGAGTGTTCGACCTGCTGCCGGCGGAAAAAGAGCTTGGCATGAGTCTCTCCCCTGCCTTTCAACTGATCCCCGAACAATCCACCGCCGCCATCATTGTCCATCATCCTGAAGCAAGATACTACACCGTCGGCGAGAGCCGCGTCGAACAACTGACCCGCACCTAAACTGCATGAAGCGGGCAACGAGCCGGCTGCTCCTCCAGCAAATCCTTGTTCTTTGTGCCAGGAGAACATGGGTTAGGCAGGATGGGCTGGCTTGCCCACTCGCTGTCTGCCTGCCCGCTGGCTCTAGCCTCTCGCCCCAATCCCTGCTGACCCCGCCAGAATTCTGCCGAAATCGCTGGCATAGCTCGCCGCATATGGGCGAACGCCCGCCCAAGGAGGCCCAATGTCCAATCCACCCAACTCCACCACCCCCCAGAAATTTCTGGCTCGTCTGGATGCTTCTGCCTTTCCTCTCCTCTCCGATGGCGCCATGGGCACCATGCTCAACGCCCGCGGTGTTGGCTTCGACCAATGTTTCGACGCCCTCAACCTGAGCAACCCCGCCCTGGTGGCCGACATCCACCGCGCCTACATCGAAGCTGGCTCAGACATCATTCAAACCAACACCTTTGGCGCCAACCGCTACAAACTGGCCGCTCACGGTTTGGAACAGCGGGTCGCCGAGATCAACCGTGCCGGGGTGGAACTGGCGCGGCGGGTCATCTCAGCTTCGTTCAAGGATGTGCTCATCGCCGGGGATGTTGGGCCGCTAGGGGTACGGCTATCGCCCTTCGGGCGCGTCCAGCCCCAGGAAGCGCGCCAGGCCTTCGAGGAACAGATCACCGCCCTGGCCGAGGCCGGCGCCGATTTGCTCATCCTGGAGACTTTCAGCGACCTGTACGAAATTGGCGAAGCCGTGGCCGCTGCTCGTCAAGTATGCGATCTGCCCGTCGTGGCCTCGGTCACCTTCACCCGCGACGATCGCACCCTGCTAGGCGATGCACCCGCCAAAGTAGCCCGTCTGCTGGTTGAGAGCGGCGCAGACCTCATCGGCGTCAACTGCTCCGGCGGCCCGGCGCAACTCTTTCGCATTATCAAACAGATGCGCCTGGCCGCCCCCACCGCCCGCTTTTCGGCCATGCCCAATGCCGGTTGGCCCGAACAGGTGGGCGGGCGCATCATGTACCCGGCCAACCCCGCTTATTTCGGCAATTATGCCCTCGCCTTCTGCGAAGCGGGCGTGCGTCTCATCGGCGGCTGTTGCGGCACCACCCCCCAGCACATCGCCGCCATGCGCACCGCCCTCGACAACCGCCCCGAAGGCTGTCAGCCCGAACTGCTGGCGACCATCGAGATGGCCGACACAAGCGAACCCGCCGCTGCTGCCGAAGCGCCCTCCCGCCTGGCCCAAAAACTTGCCGCCGGGCGTTTCGTCATCTCCGTCGAGATGGACCCGCCGCGCGGCCTGTCCACCCACAAACTCATCGCCGGCGCCAGCTTGCTGGCCGAAGCCGGGGCCGATGTCATCAACATCGCCGACAGCCCCATGGCGCGCATGCGCATGTCCCCGTGGGCCGTTTGCCACGTCATCCAGCGAGAATTCAACATCGAGACGGTGCTGCATTTCCCCACCCGCGGACGCAACTTGCTGCGCGTGCAAGGCGACCTGCTCGCCGCACATGCCCTCGGCATCCGCAATGTCTTCGTCGTCATGGGCGACCCCACCGCTATCGGCGACTACCCCGACGCTATGGACGATTATGATCTCGTCCCCTCGGGTCTCATCAAGCTCATCAAGCAAAACTTCAACGCCGGCGTGGATCATGCCGGGGCCGATATTGGCCAGCCAACCTCGTTCTTCGTGGGCTGCGCTCTCAATCTAACGCCGCAAGACCCCGACAGCGAGATCAAGAATTTGCGTCGCAAACTGGCTGCCGGCGCCGACTTCATCCTTACCCAGCCGGTTTATCAGCCGCAGGCTGCCCAGACCCTGTTGCAGCGTTACGCCGATCGCTATGGCCCGTTGAACACTCCCATCCTGGTAGGCGTCTTGCCGCTGGTCAGCATGCGCCACGCCGCCTTTCTCAACAACGAAGTGCCCGGCGTTACCATCCCCGACGAGATGATGGCGCGCCTGGCCGCCGCCGGAGATAAAGCCGCTCAAGAAGGCGTGCGCATGGCTTTGGAATTGATTGCCAGCATGAGGAGCTGGGCGAGCGGGATTTACCTCATGCCGCAGTTCAGCCGCTACGACCTGGCAGCCGAAGTGGTCGAAGCCTGCCGCAAATGAAAACCAGATAGGCGCACCCTCTTGGTATAATGTGTGCATAAACTAACCTGAATTCGGCATAAGCCTTCGAACTGTCTCGAAGGCTCGATTTTGCCCCTGCAATTGCTCTGAAAAGCCTTCGGGACGGCTATGTCGAACACCCCCTCGTTCTTTTCTGGGAGAATTCTATGCCCCTCGATCTCTCTTTAATTCGCAGGCAATTCCCGGCTCTAAGCCAGCACCCTGGCGTGATTTTCTTCGACAACCCCGGCGGCACCCAGATAGCCCAACAATCGCTCGACCGCCTGCTCGCCTACTTGACCCAACATAACGCCAATCACGGCGGCGCCTTCCCCACCAGCCAGCAATCCGATGCCGTTCTGGTCGAAGCCCACGCGGCCATGGCCGATTTTTACAACGCCGCTTGCCCGCAAGAGATCATCTTCGGTAACAACATGACCACACTGACGCTGCATATCAGCCGCTCGCTGGCGCGCACCTGGCAATCGGGCGATACCATTGTGGTCACCCGCCTCGATCACGATGCCAACGTCACCCCTTGGGTGCTGGCGGCGCGCGACCGCGGTGTCAACGTGCGCTGGGTAGATTTCGACGCGGAAGACGGCATGCTCAAGCTGGATGACTTTGCGGCTGCCCTGGAGACGCGTCCCCGCCTGGTAGCGGTGGGCTACGCCTCCAATGCCCTGGGGACGATCAACCCGGTGAAGAAGCTGACGCAGATGGCTCACGCCGCTGGCGCTGTGGTGTACATTGACGCCGTGCAGTACGCCGCTCATGGGCCGATTGACGTGCAGGAGTTGGGCTGCGATTTCCTCGTCTCGTCGGCTTACAAATTCTTTGGCCCGCATGCTGGCATCCTGTATGGGCGCTACGACCTGCTCGACGAGTTGTTCGCCTACAAGGTGCGCCCGGCCCCCAATACCTTGCCGGACAAGTTCGAGACCGGCACGCAGAACCACGAAGGCATTGCCGGCGTCTTGGGTGCCATCGAATACCTGCAATGGGTCGGAGAAACCTTCGGGGCAGATTACGCCGAAAAATACGGCGAACGTTTCAGCGGTCGCCGCTTGCTGCTGAAACAGGCCCTGGCTGCCATTCGCGCTTACGAGTTCGAGATCAGCCGCGCCGTGCTGGCCGCTCTGGGCGAGGTGCCCGGCCTGCGCCTGTATGGGCTGGCGGATCCGCGCCGCCTGGAGGAGCGCGTTCCCACCTTTTCGTTCACCTTGCAAGGTTGGCGGCCGCGCCGCCTGGCGGAGAGATTGGCCCGTGAGGGCATTTACACCTGGGACGGCAACTACTACGCCTTGAACGTCACCGAGCGCCTGGGGCTGGAAGAATCTGGCGGGATGCTGCGCGTGGGGCCGGTGCATTACAACACGCTGGAGGAGGTGGGGAGGTTGAGGGAGGTGCTGATGGGGTTGGTGTAGCAGCGCAGCCCGCTGCCAATCTCTTACATTGAGAGCACATCCACAATCTTTATCTGCTATAATTTCTATGAGGCTGCTATGAAACTCGATCAGGCTCTCCACCTTATTCAGGGAAATCTCCCCGAACTTCAGCGTTTCGGCGTAAAAACGCTGGCTGTCTTTGGCTCCACTGCGCGGCAAGAAGCCACACCCTCCAGCGATATGGATATCCTGGTTACCTTCAATGCGCCTCCCACTTTCGATCAATATATCGAGGTAAAGCTCTTCCTTGAAGACCTGCTGGGCTGTAGGGTGGATCTTGTTATGCAAGACGGCCTGAGGCCCCTGCTGCGCGCCGAAGTGGAAAAAGAAGCCATCTATGTCGCGTAACCCTCGCCTTTACCTGGAAGATATCCAACGGAGTTGCGCCAAGGTACTGCGATTTACCTTTGAGTGTACATTCGAGCAATTCACACGCGATGAATTGATCTACGATGCCGTGCTACGCAATCTTGAGATCATTGGAGAAGCTGCCAAAAACGTACCGGATGATATCCGCCAGCAATACCCCTTCGTGGAGTGGCGAAAGATCACTGGCTTTCGGGATATTGCTGCCCACCAATATTTCAGCATCAGCGACAGCATACTCTGGGATATTATTCAGAACAAGATTCCGGCGCTAAACGCTCAAATTGAGCAAATCCTGCGCGAAATGTCCGCATAAATATCGGCTTCCATTGCGAAGCCGACAGCTATACCTTGAATACCACAGCACCCTCTGAGATCACGAGAGAGTGCTGTGACTTATTACATTGAGCTGTGGCGGAAAAGATGGCTGCACAGAATATCAATTTGTGGGACGGCAACGACTCCGCCTTGAACGTCACCGAGCGCCTTGGGCTGGAAGAATCTAGCGGGATGCTGGGCGTTGGGCCGATGCATTACAACACCGTTGATGAAATCGCCCGGCTGAAAGAGGTGCTGTGCAAGCTGGTTGAAGGCCAATAAGGAAAGCGCACAGCCGCCGAAGCAGGAGGTCTGTGCGCTGATGAGCTGTCCGCGAGGGCTGAGCCGCGCCCGGCGCGGTGCAGCCCTGTTTTTCGGTGCGTCGAAGCCGCTTATTTGGGCAGCATTGGCATCTTGATGCCGTGGCGTTTGGCCGCGGCGATGGCGAGGTCGTAACCGGCGTCGGCATGGCGGACGATGCCCATCCCAGGGTCGGTGGTCAATACCCGCTCGAGGCGCGCCGCGGCCTCGGCTGTGCCGTCGGCCACGATGACTTGGCCGGCGTGCTGACTGTAGCCAATCCCCACGCCGCCGCCGTGATGGAACGACACCCACGTGGCCCCTCCCACGGCGTTGATCATAGCATTGAGCAAAGCCCAATCGCTGATGGCGTCGCTGCCGTCTTTCATGCCCTCCGTTTCGCGGTTGGGGGAGGCCACCGAACCGCAATCCAGGTGGTCGCGGCCGATCACAATGGGGGCTTTGACCAGGCCTTCGGCGACCAGGTTGTTGAACATCAGCCCGGCCTGGGCGCGTTCGCCGTAACCTAGCCAGCAAATGCGCGCCGGCAGCCCCTGGAAAGGCACCTTCTCGCGGGCCATTCTCAGCCAGCGGTGCAGGTGTTCATCCTCGGGGAAGAGTTCCATCACCGCCTCATCGGTGCGATAGATGTCTTGCGGATCGCCGGAGAGCGCCACCCAGCGGAATGGCCCCTTGCCTTCACAGAAGAGAGGGCGGATATAAGCTGGCACGAATCCTGGGAAATTGAAGGCATCTTTCACGCCGTGATCGAAAGCGCGCTGGCGCAGGTTGTTGCCGTAGTCAAACACCTCAGCGCCGCGGCGCTGAAATTCAAGCATGGCTTGCACATGGCGGGCCATCGAATCCAGCGAACGGCGGGCATACTGTTCGGGATCGTGGCGGCGCATTGCCTCGGCTTCCTCCACCGACAAGCCGCTAGGGACATACATCAGCACATCGTGGGCGGGCGTCTGGTCGGTAACCACATCGGGGGTGACACCGCGCAGCACCAATTCAGGGTAAATGTCGGCAGCATTGGCAATGAGGGCAATGGATTTAGGTTCACCGCGGGCGCAGTATTCCTCCACCAGGGTCATGGCCTCTTCGAGTTCATTGACCACCATGTCCACGTAGCCGATCTGGTGGCGGCGCTGCGCCCGTGCGGGGTCCACTTCCACGATGAGACCTACACCCTCGTTCATCGTGATCGCCAGCGGCTGAGCGCCGCCCATGCCGCCCAGGCCGGCCGTCAGCACGAATTTCCCCCGTAGAGAGGGCCAGCCCTTCTGACGGGCGAGTGACCCCAGCGTCTCATAAGTGCCTTGCAAGATGCCCTGCGTGCCAATGTAAATCCACGAACCAGCAGTCATCTGCCCATACATGATGAGGCCCTTAGCGGCCAGTTCGTCGAAATGCGCTTGCGTGGCCCAGTGGGGGACGAGATTCGAGTTGGCGATGAGAACACGGGGCGCGTCGGTATGGGTCTTGAAAACGGCCACCGGTTTGCCCGATTGCACCAGCAGGGTTTCGTCGTTCTCCAGGTTTTTGAGCGTCTCGAGGATGGCGTCGAAGGCCTCCCAATTGCGCGCTGCCTGACCGCGACCTCCGTAAACTACCAGGTTTTCGGGTTTCTCGGCCACTTCGGGGTCGAGATTGTTCTGAATCATGCGATAGGCAGCCTCGGTAAGCCAGGATTTGCAGGTGAGCGTCGTCCCGCGCGGGGCGCGGACAAGGCGTGGGCCAGACATGAAAACCTCCTTATAGGTCAAAAGATAGCGGAAAATCGGCAGGGGACGAGAAATCTCCTGCTAGCTGATTATACGCCAGGAGGAGATTTTGCGGCAACCGCTTGCGCCAAAACGTCGGCCACTAACCACGGCTTGCTTGCACGAGAAACGGGGATGGGCTGGATGAGCGCCGTGGTCGTTTTGCTTGAGGTGGGTTAGGGGGCAATTGCCCCGATGGAGTTGACAATCTCGTCGAAGGTGGGCGTTATGGTCGTGCGCAGCTCATTGGGTGCTATCAGAGTCACCATCATCAACGTATCTTTGCCTTTAAAGAAGACAGTTCGCTGGAAGAACTGGATGGTTTTGCCGTTGGGGTCTTTGAGGGGGATATTCAGGTCAATTTGGCCGATTTGGATGCCTAGTTTGCTTTGAATCACGCCGGAGGAGAGAATCTTGGCCTGCGGGAAGGAGTTTGGCAGGCTTTCTTCCATGATCCCCAAAATGAATTCCACCGGGAACCCTTCGCCCAGGTCGTTGGTCATCACTATCAACACGGGCAGAGAGATGCCGCTCTTGTGATCCAGGTTGGTGTCAAGTGCTACCAGCCGCGCCCCGCTGGTAAAAAATTTCTTTGCCTGGGTGAGATTGTCGGCCAGCTCAGGGTTCGTTTTAGCCGCATAGTCTATGATCTCTTCGAGATCGCCAGTCTCCAGATTCAACGTCACCCAGTCGGTCGGCAAAACAAACTGGTAACCATACAGGTAATCTGCAACGGTAGTCGTGCCATCGTCCTGGGTAGAAATCACGAGCTGGGTGGGCTGGGGTGTTTGAGTGGCAGTGGGGGAAGGCGTGCTGGTGGCCGTGGGGGTTGGTGACAAAGTGGCGGTGGGCGTGGCGGTGGGTGTTACCGTAGGCGTGGGGGGGGAAGCGGGGTGTCGGTGGCCGTGGGTGGCTCAGGCGTTGGCAACGGCTCGCAGGCAAGGGCCGCCGCCCACAGACAAACCAAAACAACAAGTAAAGGCAAGGAATGTTTGATGACGATACCCTCCTTAGGCAGGCTTGGTTGTCAACAGGTGTTTTGGCAACAGGAAGTTTGGCAAAGCCATCTCCGCCCCAAACACAAACTAGAAGAGCCGCCCCACTCTTCTGGTTGGCATGTCATGCCTCGTGGGTCACTGAGCTGACAAAGTGGTCGAAGGTTGTGGCGCGCAATTTCTCGATCAGTTTTTCCTGAGCGTCGCACCACACCGGACGCATTGGGCAACTCTCACCAAAAATGCAGTTATGCGCCGCGGCCACGCACTCATTCAGCAGAACCGGCCCGTCAATGGCTTCGACGACGTCCAATAAGGTGATTTCTGACGGCGGTTTGGCTAATGAAACCCCTCCATGCGCGCCGCGGGAGGTCTGCAACAACCCAGCCACCGAAAGCTGTGAGACGATCTTAGCCAGGAAAGATGGCGGTATTTTCTTTTCTTCGGCGATCTGGCTGGTTGCTGCCCGTCGCTCTGGTCCAAGCTGGGCCAGGTAAACCATGACGCGCACTGCATAATCGGCCTGTCGTGTAATCTGCATGGCAATAATCCTTTATCTTCTGGATGAAATTTGTCGGTATTATTTTAGACCAGAATTGGTGAATTCGCAAGTGATACTCATCCTTGCGCCCGAATGACCATTATCGTTACCCGCTCTGGCAAGCGCTGCATGCCAAAAGGCGCTCATATCCACCATTGCTGGACTTATGTTTGCTGACACAAGATTACTTACCACGTCTTGAACCCATGGCCGGCCTTTTCATCAGCACCACTTAGCGGAGACTAAAGTAACAAGATAACGCCGTAGCTTTCTGTTTAGCTCCGGCGGGGGGATCAATCCCACGCATCAGCACATGTAAGTCGGCTGGAAACCGACTGAAATAATCTGGTAACCTTTCCAGGCAACAGCACAACGTCCCAGCAGGCTTTGCCTGGTGAGGCCAACTCATACAAGGTGGCATGGGCTTTCCGATTCGGGAAATGCAGGATTTTGCCCGCGGATAACGGGATAAAACGGATTTCCGCGGAATTTTAGCGCCGCCATAGGAATGCAGGCAATCACCCGTGGACTCTAGGATGTCAGAAATGCTAAGACATGGTAAGATTCAGCCCGCTGCGAGGCAAGGGTGCCCCGCGGCACGCCGCGTCAGCCGCGTCAGCCGCGTCAGCCACTCACTGTATGCGCAGCAGGGGTGTGCCTGCTGGCGGCGGCTACTAAGGTAAGCTTGTCGAGGGTATCCACACCATAGGGTCGTCGCTAGGCTTTCTGCTCCGTCGGCGAACTGCAAGCCGCCTGCCGTCTGAAGAGCCGAGAGATTGGGCCCACAGAGGGTGCCCTTGGCATTACATTCATCGAACTTGGAGGAAATTCTTTATGAAACAGATTTGTGTCATCGGCGTTGGATACGTGGGCTTGGTCACAGCCGCGTGTTTTGCCGACCTGGGCAACCGCGTCATTGCGCTCGACATCAACGAAGAGCGCATTGCCGGGCTGAAACGGGGTATCCTGCCCATTTACGAACCGGGGTTGAAAGAGGTGGTGGACTACAATGCCCGCGCCGGGCGTCTGAGTTTTACCACTTCGTACAGCGAGGCTCTGGCTGGCACCGAATTCGTCTTCATTGCGGTTGGCACCCCTTCGGGCGTGGATGGTGAAGCTGACCTGCGTTATGTCGAAGCTGCCGCCCGCACGGTTGCCGAAAATATGACCGCCCCGCTCATCATCGTCAACAAGTCCACTGTGCCGGTTGGCACTGGCGACTGGGTGGCCGACATCGTCAGGCGGCATCAACCGCAGCCGATCCCCTTTTGGGTCGTCTCGTGCCCCGAATTCCTGCGTGAAGGCTCGGCTCTCAATGACTTCATGCAGCCGCACCGCACCGTGCTTGGCTCGCTCGACCGCGAGGCGGCCGAGCGAGTGGCGCAATTGCATCTGCCGCTGCGCGCACCGATTGTCATCACCGATTTGCGCACTGCCGAGATGATCAAATACGCCTCCAATGCGTTCCTGGCCACCAAAATCTCGTTCATCAACGAGATAGCCAACATCTGTGAGGCGCTGGGCGCAGATGTCAAAGAAGTCGCTGTCGGCATGGGATACGACACCCGCATCGGCAAGGCCTTCCTGGAAGCCGGGCTGGGCTACGGCGGCTCTTGTTTTCCCAAAGACGTGAAAGCTTTGGCCTACATGGCTGCCGAGAAAGGCCGTCACCCTCAGCTCTTGCGTGCTGTGATGGACATCAACGATGACCGCCGCCGCATGGCGATCCTCCACCTGCAAGAGATGGTGGGCGATTTCCGCGGCAAGACCATCGGCCTGCTGGGGCTTTCGTTCAAACCCAACACCGACGACATGCGCGATGCCCCTTCCATCACCCTGGCCAATAAGCTCATCGCCGCCGGCGCCAGCGTGCGCGCCTACGACCCGGTGGCCATGGAGGTCGCCCGCAGTATCCTCCCCCAAGTGGAGATGATGCCCGATCCCTACACGCTGGCCACGGACTGCGACGCCATGATGATTGTGACCGAGTGGAACGAATTCAAACAACTCGACCTGGAGCGTATCAAGGCTCTGATGCGCCAACCCATCCTCTTCGATGGGCGCAACATTTACGACCCGGCTTACATGCGCCAACTGGGTTTCCGCTACCGCGGTGTAGGACGCGGTTACAACGGCAACAGCGATGTCTGAGCCATTGCCCAACTATTCTGTCGAAGAGGCCGCCGACCCGCCGGCGGCCTCCCCTCCTGTTTGCGATTACGAAGGCTCGGATTACCAAAGCCGTTTTTGGGACAGTGGAGAGCGGGACTACGAAGACCGCGCCGAGGCCATTGCCCTGCGGCGATTGTTGCCGCCGCGGGGGACTCTGCTGCTCGAACTGGGGGCCGGCGCCGGACGCAATACCCTGCGCTACAGCGGCTTCGAGCGCATTGTTTTGCTGGACTACTCGCGCAGCCAGCTACAACAAGCCCAAGCCCGCTTGGGGCGTAGCGGCCGGTACATCTACGTCGCCGCTGACATCTACCGCCTGCCTTTTGTCCCCGGCCTGTTCGACGCCGCCACCATGATCCGCACGCTCCACCACATGGCCGATGCCCCGCTGGCCTTGCGTCAGGTGCGGCGAGTCTTACAAGCAGGGGCGATATTCATCCTGGAATATGCCAACAAACAGAACCTGAAAGCCATTCTGCGTTACCTCCTGCGCCGCCAAGCATGGAGCCCTTTCACCCTTGAGCCGATAGAGTTTGCCGCACTGAATTTCGATTTTCACCCCCGCGCCGTGCGGCAGTGGCTGTCTCAGAGCGGCTTTGCTCTTGAACGCCAGCTCACCGTGTCGCATTTCCGCCTGGCCTTACTCAAGCGCATCATCCCCAGTGGCGTCCTGGCAACCCTGGATGGCCTGGCGCAGCTCACCGGCGACGCCTGGCAGCTCACCCCCAGCGTGTTCACCCGCAGTCGGGCGGTCGGCAGCGAAGCGACAGCCGCAACAGACGGCTTCTTCTGCTGCCCGCTGTGCAGACACAGCCCGCTGGACGAAACAAGCGATGCGCTCACTTGCCCGTCCTGCCATAGACGCTGGCCCTTCCACGATGGAATCTACGACTTCCGCGAAAGTCAGAACCTCGGCGGCAACGGCTTGGGGCTATAAGCGGCGTCGAAAAACCCGAAACAATCTGCATAAATCCGCCTTCCCGCCTGAGACAGATGAATCACCTCACACATCAGGCCGGTGATAGCGGCCTGGCCGTCTGCCGCAACGTCAACCGGCAGGCAGCGGATGGCAACCTGATCATCGTCGGGATAGTTCGGGTCATAAACTCGCAGGTCAATCACCCCGTTGGCGTGTTCCACATAGCCATAAGCCAGGACATGATGACTGTTCCACAGCGCCCGGCGGTCGAGCATGACGAACAGCGAGACCAATTGGCGCATGTCCAGCTTCACCCGCAGGCGGGAGAACTCATCCCAGGTGAGGCGCTGCAAGCCATTGGCGCTGCCAGATGGCCGCGATAACCACGTCTGTAATTTGAACACATTTGCAAGAGCTGGGCCAAACGAATCGAGCAAGCGCCCGTACAGGAAGTTGTACAAAGCCGAGCCTTTGCGCGGCGTCTGTCGGTTAGGTGGGATGGGCCGTCCAAAGACCACAAAATCGGCTGCGCCAAAGCACATACCGCCGCACAAGCCGTGCGATTGGCCTGCGACGCTCAGCAGAGGAATATCGAAAGGTAACGGCACGCCGCTGAAGTGGTTCGCAAAGTGAAAGCCGTGCCTGAGCGGGTCGAACTCCAGCGGGGGGTATTCTGGCAAGAGGATGCGACCCAACTCGATCGCTCGCTGAAAGAAGGGGACGAAGCTCAAATCGCGGCTAAAGCGCCGCTCCACGCCATTGATGCGGTACTTGAATTGCACGTAGGGGGTGAGCAGGTCGGCGAACTCGGCGTTCTTGCGGGTGTCGAATACGGCCTGGAAATAGCCGTTGGCGTCGGTGACAGCCGCTTGAAGGGAGAGTTCGTCGTCGGCATTCCCGGCGGCGGGTTTATCGCGGTCGAAGACGCGCACCTCCACATCCGGTGCAGGTTGGCCGTTGGCATACAGGGTATAGCCGCTGAGGGTCAGGATGTGCGCCATAGGTTCTCCAAATGAGGATAACGTGTCTTACGGATTTTCTTTCTCCACCACCCAGAGGTGCGACAATCCCAGGTTGCGCAAGGGGGTGCGTTCCAACCCCTGCAGGATGGCGCGCAGCAGGCGGGCGGCCGGCCCAAAGCGGGCGATCAGGTTATCGTAAGCGCCGAAAATCACCGTGCGGTGGATGACCTTGAGTGGCAAACCGGCGAACAGGCGTTCCAAATCCCGACGGGTGTAGACGCGCACATGGGGGGCCAGCCGGTTGCGCCAGGGGCGCGGCAGCCAGTTGATCAGAGGCATGTTGCCGAAATGATAGCGCCCCCGCCAGAAAATGCCGTGTGTCTCGAAAGGGTAGCCGCGGTTGGGGACAAAGAGGACGATCCGCCCGCCGGGGCGCAGGACACGCGCCATCTCGCCCACGGCAGCGGCATCATCTTGCACATGTTCCAGGACCTCGTGGCTGAGAATCACATCGAAACTGGCTGTGGCAAAAGGCAGGGCCTCCGCCGCAGCGTTGACGATATACGGCGAGCGCCCGCTGGCCTGGCGCGCCCGTTCGAAATCGTATTCCAAGCCGATCACCTGAGCGGCATACGGCGCCAGGTGTTCGACATACATCCCCACGCCACAGCCGTTCTCCAGCACCACCCCCTGCAAACGCCCTCCGGCGGCGGCCACAATCATGTCCAGACGGCGTTGCTGGCCGGCGCGCCACACATACGATGGCTCGCCGCAGCGCGCTGCCTTGACGTCCTGACGCTCAATCATCTCCCTCCCATTTCACATACAGGTCATTTTCTATGCCCAGGCGCGCTAGAATGCGCCCCACAGTGTGATTGACGATATCGTCCACGCTTTGTGGATGGGCATAGAACGCCGGGGATGGCGGAAAAATGACCGCCCCCGCCTCTGCGGCAAGGTTCATCAGGCGTAAATGACCGCGATGAAGAGGCGTTTCGCGCACGACCAGCACCAAGGGACGGCCTTCCTTCAGGGTGACATCTGCCGCCCGCGAGATCAAGTCCTGCGAGTAGGAATTGGCCACTGCCGAAAGGGTCTTGATGGAGCAGGGGGCGATCACCATGCCGTGAGCGCCAAACGAGCCTGAAGCAATAGCCGCGCCAATATCCTGCGGGGCATAGGTCACATCGGCCAGGGCCAAGACGCTGGCGGCCGTCCAGCCAGTCTCCTGGGCGATGATGGCCTGCGCGGCCGTTGAGATCACCAGGTGGGTTTCGACCCCCAAGCGGCGCAGGGTTTCCAGCAAGCGGATGCCGAGAATCGCCCCTGATGCGCCGGTCATCGCCACAATCAGCCGTGTCATCCTTCCCTCTTCAACAAGAGCGCATCCTCGGCCTGGGCGACGCGCCGCCCTTCAGCCACGTCGACGCGGCTGAGGATATAGCCGCCAAGAATGAACAACACAATCAGGCTGAGAACCGCCGGCCGGCTGCTGCCGAAAATCCCGCCAGCAAGGGCAAAAAGCAACGGGCCGATGATGGCAGAGAATTTCTCCATCACGCCAAACAGACCGAAGAATTCACCGCTTTTGGATGCGGGCGACATACTGGCATACAGGCTGCGGCCCAAGGCCTGGCTGCCGCCTTGCACAATGGCCACCATCCAGGCCAGGAACCAGAACTCGACCACCGAGTTGATGAAAAAGCCCCAGGTGGCAATGACGGAGTAGATGATGAGCGCCAGGAGCACACTGCGCTGGGTATCCAACTTTTGCGCCAGGCCAGAGAAGAGCCGCTGCCCCAACAGGACGGCAAATACCAAACCTGCCAGCTCGGTGGCCAGGATCAGGCCGATGACGAGAAGCAGGTTGCTCTGGCGGGCGGCGGGCAGAACGGTCAGCGCGGCAATGCCCATGCGCGTCCCGCGGCTGGACGGATGGCTACGCCCGGTGTTGAGCAGGGTGAGCGTGTGTTGGCCAGGGCGGGGGGCGGCTACGGTGAGCGTTTCACCGTAGCGCAAGACGCGTCGATAGGCATCCACTTCCAGCGGCTTAGCG
>Ga0209018_1001475_pt1 | contig 18779 bp, 16 predicted proteins | sample YNPBryBLVA2012_FD_185814 | JGI IMG/M metagenome (GOLD analysis project Ga0209018, IMG submission 185814) | Anoxygenic and chlorotrophic microbial mat microbial communities from Yellowstone National Park, USA - YNP Bryant BLVA 2012 (SPAdes)... ...
GGGGGGGGCGACCACGGAGGGGGCGACCCCGGGGGGGGCGACCACGGAGGGTCGCCCCTACGGGACGGGCCTCCGTGCCCGCCCAGGGCGCAATCCCGTCGGGGCGGGCCTCCGTGCCCGCCCAGCGGCGACCCCGGGGAGGGCGACCACGGAGGGTCGCCCCTACGGGACGGGGCGTGGGTGGCGTTGGCGGCGCTGCTTTCCCTCCCCTACCCGCTCTACACGCTGTGGGTGCTGCGCGCCGACCCGCTCTTCGCCGCCTGGAGCGCTCAGAATGTGACCCCGTCGCCGTCGCTCTGGGAGTGGTTGCTGGGCTTCGGTGTCCTGGGACCGCTGGCGGCGGTCGGGATGGTGCGCGCCGTCCGCCACGGCCGCCCGGTTGACGGCCTGCTGCTGGGCTGGCTGGCGGCGACGCTGGTCGGCCTGGCCCTGCCGCTCGACCTGGCCCGCCGGCTCAGCCTGGGACTGGGGGTCGCCGTCGGGCTGTTGGCCGGGCTGGGATGGGGGGCGCTGCGTCCGTCGCGCCGGTGGATGACCGTGGCGCTGCTGGCCTTCGCCGCGCTGACACCGCTGTTCCTCCTGGTGGTGGGGACGAGCGCGGCGCTGGGCGGCCATCCACTCCTCTACCTGAGCGACGGCGAGTGGGCGGCGCTCGGCTGGCTGCGCGACCACGCCCCGCACGATGCGGTCGTCCTCTGCGCGCCGGAGAGCGGCCTGTTCGTCCCCGCCTGGGCCGGCCAGCGGGTGGTCTACGGCCACCCGTTCGAGACGGTGGACGCCGAGGCGATGCGCGCGGAGGTGGAGCAGTTCTGGGCCGGCGAGCGCGACCCCGATTGGCTGACCGCCGTCGGGATTGACTACATCCTCTACGGCCCGCGCGAGCGGGCGCTGGGCGGCCCGCCGCCGGGCGATCCGGTCTTCCGGGCCGGCGATACGACGGTCTACCTTTGGGAAAATGGCCCCTAACGGCGCTGTGACCCGCCGCGAGTGGACGTGGGCCGCGGCGGTCGGCGCGGTCGCCCTGGCGCTGACCAGCGTGCCCTACCTGCTCGGCCTGGCCCTGCAGACCGACGAGCGCATCTTCGGCGGCTGCGTCTACGCTGTGGAGGATGTCTACTCCTACCTGGCGAAGATGCGCCAGGGGGCGGAAGGGGCCTGGCTGTTCCACATCGCCTACACCCCGGAAGCACACCCCGGCGCGCTCTTCTTTCCCTTCCATCTCCTGCTCGGCAAACTCGCCGGACTGCTGCCGGGTGGCGATCTCACCTCCCGATTGGTCGGCACCTACCACGCGGCTCGCCTGGCCTGCGGGATGGGTTTGCTGCTCACCGTCTATCGCTTTCTCGCTTTCTTCACCGGCGAGGTCGCCGTGCGACGGCTGGCCTTCTTGCTGGTGGCCTTCGGCGGCGGGTTGGGCTGGCTGCTGATCGCCCTGGGCCGGCCTGACTGGCTGGGCAGCCTGCCGCTCGACCTCATCCTGCCCGAAGGCTTCACCTTCCTGGTGCTCTACGCCTTCCCCCACATCGCCCTGGCGCGGACGTTGCTCCTTTGGGGGATGATGTCGCTCCTGGGGGCCTGGGGAGAGAGTCCGAAGTCCGAAGCCCGAGGTCGCGGGCTGGCGCTGGCCGTCCTGACGGGCCTGTGCTGGCTGCTGATGGGCCTGATCGTGCCCTTCTACGTCCCGCTGGCCTGGGCGGTGACTGGGGCGATGGGCGCGGCGCTGGCGATCCGCCGCCGGCGGTGGCCCTGGCGGGAAGCCCGCCGGGCGGTGATCGCCGGTCTGCTGTCGGCGCCGATTGTGATCTACAACGTCTGGGTCTTCACCAGCGACCCGGTCTACGCGGCGTGGGCGGCGCAGAACCGCATCCTCTCGCCGCACCCCCTGCACTACCTGGCCGCGTTCGGCATCCCGCTGGTGTTGGCGGTCGTGGCGGCCCGGCGCGCCTGGCGGGACGAGGGGCTGGGCTGGGCCGCGCTGGCCTGGGTGGCCGTGGTGCCGCTGCTGGTCTACCTGCCGTTCAACCTCCAACGGCGATTGGTCGAGGGCGTGCAGCTGCCGCTGAGCCTGCTGGCGGCGTGGGGGGTGTGCGGTTTCCGTGTGCAGGGTTTCCGGTGGAGGGCCGTGATGGTTGCCCTGGTCACGGCGCTGGCGCTGACCAACGGCGTGCTGGTGATGGGGAACAGCGCGGCGCTCGTGAGCCGCCCGGCGCCGGTCTTCCGCGACGCCGGCGAGGTGGCGGCGCTGGACTGGCTGAGCGGACGGGTCGCCCCGGACGATGTGGTGCTGGCGGCCTACGAGACGGGCAACTACCTGCCGGCGCGGGTGGGGGCGCGGGCCTTCGTCGGCCACGGGCCGGAGAGCGTCCGCGCCGACGAGAAACGGGCGCTGGTGGCCGAGTTCTTCGCCGCCGATACCCTAGATGCCTGGCGACAGGCCCTGCTGGACGAGTACGGGGTGGACTGGCTCTTCTGGGGGCCGGTCGAGCGGGGGCTGGGGGGATTCGATCCACACGGTGCGCCCTACCTGCAGCGGGTCTACCAGGATGGGGAGTACGAGGTGTTCGAGGTGATGCGGTGAGGGGGGGACGCGGAGACGCGGAGACGGGGGGACGCGGAGAGGCGGGGACGCGGAGACGCGGAGGCGTGGTGAGGCGGTTCTTGCCATTGTTGGTGTTCGTTCTGTTGCCCCTGGTGTTGCTCTGGCGGCCGTTGTTTGGGGGGGAGGCGCTGTTCTGGGGCACGCCGCTGCTCCAGTTCGTCCCCTGGCAGCGGCTGGCCGCCGCGATGTGGCGCTCCGGCCACCTGCCGCTGTGGAACCCGCTGGTCGGTTGCGGCGCGCCGCTGGCCGCCAACTACCAGACCGGCGCCTTCTACCCGCTCTACGCCCTGGCCCTCGTCCTGCCCGCCGAGGTCGCCCTGGATTGGAGCGTCGCCCTGCACCTGGCCATGGCGGGATTGGGGATGGTTGCATGGGCGCGGTCGGCCGGGCTGGAGCGCTTCCCGGCGCTGTTGACCGGCCTGGCCGTGGCCGGGAGTGGGTTCCTCGTCACGCGCGCCGGCCTGTTCCCCAGCATCGTTGCCACCTTCGCCTGGCTGCCGATCGGACTCTGGCGCACCGAGCGACTGCTGCAGAGTGGTCGCCTGCGCGATAGCCTGTGGCTCGGCGCGGCGCTGGGACTGGGCCTGCTGGCCGGCCACGCGCAGACGGCGTTCTACGGGCTGGCGCTGGTAGGGGGGTACGCAGCGTGGCGCGTGTTGCGTGGCGCGTGTTGCGTGGCGCGTATCGCGGATCGCCAATCGCCACTCGCCAATCGCCGATCTCCACTTGCAGATTTGCAAACTTGCAACCTTCCCCTCTACCTTCTTCTTGCTCTTCTCGTCGGCTTCTGCCTCGCCGCCGTGCAGCTGCTCCCGACTGCCGAGCTGCTCAGCCTGTCGCCGCGGGCCGGGGGGGTGGAGCGCGTAGCCGGGCTGACCTATTCCTTCTGGCCCTGGCGGCTGCTGACCCTCTTTGCGCCCGACCTGTTCGGCAGTCCGGCGCACGGCGACTACTGGGGCTACGCGACCTACTGGGAGGACGCGGCGTACATCGGCCTGATTCCCCTCCTCCTGGCGCTGGAGGCGCTGGCCGGCCTGCGCCGCCGGTCGGCGTGGCGCGGCGACACCGGCTTCTGGCTGGCGGTCGTCGGCGTTTCCCTGTTCCTCGCTCTCGGACGGAACAACCCGCTCTTCCTGTGGCTGTTCGACCACGCGCCGGGCTTCGACTGGTTCCAGTCCCCCGCCCGTTGGCTGGCTCTGACGACGATCGGGCTGGCCGCGCTGGCCGGCATCGGCGCGCAGCAGTGGCGGCGCGGACGGGCCGACCGACGGCGCGGTGGGCTGGGCGTGGCGGTCGGCCTGGCGGCGGTGCTGGGCGGGCTGGTCGCTCCCCGGTTGCTCCCCGCCATCCCCGCCACCTTCGCCCCGGCGACGGTGCGCCTCGGCCTGGCGCTGGCCGCAGCTGGCGGGCTGGTGCTGCTGCGCCGGGACGCGCCGTGGTGGCGCGCCGCGGTCGTCGGGTTCGTGCTGCTCGACTTGCTGGCGTTTGGCTGGGGGCTGGTGCCGTCGGTGGACCGCGCGCTCTACGCCGGGCCGAGTGCGACCGGCGCGGCGCTGGCCGCCGAACCGGCGCCGGTGCGCACCTACTGGCCCGCCGACGGCCAGCCGGAACCCGGCTACGCGCTGAAGTTCGGGCGCTACTTTCGTTTCGACACCTTCGGCCCGCGCGACCTGACCTTCTGGCGGTCGCTGCGCGAGACGCTGCTGCCGAACGTGGGGATGCTCGATGGGATCGCCTCGGCGAACAACTTCGAGCCGCTGCAGGTGCGCTGGAGCGCCGACCTGGTGCGCGCGGCGGACGCCGATCCGCGCCTGCTGCCGCTGCTGGGCGTCACCCATGTCATCAGCGCCACCGCCGACGCGCAGGTCGCCGTCACCCCTCTTGCCGACTCTCCGGGCCGTGCCTGGTTGGTCTCTCCCTCGTCTCCGTGTCCCCGTGTCTCCGCGTCTCCCTGTCCCCCTGTCCCCGCGTCTCCGCGTCTCCCCATCTCCTTGCACGACACCCCCAACCACGTTACAATACACCTCACCGCCGACCGGCCCGGCTACCTGGTGCTGGCCGATACCTGGTACCCCGGTTGGCAAGCGACGGTGGATGGCCGGCCCGCGCCGATCCTGCGCGTCTATACTGCCTTCCGCGCCGTCCCGGTGGGGGCAGGGGAGCACACGGTCGAGATGGCCTACCGCCCGGGATCGGTGCGCGTCGGGGCAGTTCTGAGTGTGGCGGCGCTGGCCGTCCTCGCTGTCGGCCTGTTGTGGACGTCCAGGGAGAGTGTCAGCAGATTGAGCGGATTCAGCGGATACGACAGATGAAGCCGACGAACACTGACAGAGGCGGGCAGACCCCTGCCCTTCAGCCGCTCCAGCCACTGAATCTGCTGACTCGCCCGTGGGTCGTGGTGCTGCTGCTGGGACTGGTCTACGTCGCCCTCACCCTGGTCCGCTCCGGCGGCGACCCGCTGGCCTTCGCGCTGGTGGGCAGCCGCTACGAGGCGGGCGACCCCCAGGGCACGGAGGGGTACGACGGCCAGTTTTCCTACTTCATCGCCCGCGATCCGCTGGGGGGCTGGCAGCACTGCGACGTGCCCGCCTATCGCTACCAGCGCATCCTCTATCCGCTGCTGGCCTGGGCGCTGGCCCTCGGTCAGCCAGCGGCGGTCGGTTGGACGCTGATCGCGGTCAACCTGGCCGCGCTGGTCGGCGGCACCTGGGTCACGGAGCGGCTGCTGACTGCCCACAAGGTCTCCCCCTGGTACGCGCTGGTCTACGGGCTGTACGGTGGGCTGGTGGCCGGGCTGCGTCTCGACCTTTCCGAGCCGCTGGCGCTGGGGTTGATGATGGGGGCGCTGTGGGGATGGGAGACGCGGAGAGGGGGGGATGCGGAGAGGGGGAGACGCGGAGACGCGGAGAGGGGGAGACGCGGAGACGCGGAGAGGGGGAGACGCGGAGAGGGGATATGGACGGCGGTGTGGCTGGCGCTGGCGGCGCTGGCGAAGGAGACGTCGCTGGTCGCGGCGGCGGGGCTGGGGCTGCACCTGCTGCTGGAACGTCGCTGGCGGGCGGCGCTGACCCTGACCGCCGTCGTCGGCCTGCCGTTCCTGGCCTGGCAGGGCGTGCTGTGGGCCTGGTTGGGCCGGCCCGGCCTCGGCTCCGGCGGGGCGATGGCGACTCCCTTCGAGGTCGTTCCCTTCGCCGGGCTGGCCCGCGTGGCGACGGTCAGTTGGCCGGCCTTCTGGCTGCTCCTGGCCATCGAGGGGCCGCTGTTCGTCCTGCCGACGATCTGGGCGCTGGTCGTCTCGCTGCGCGACCTGCTGCGCGGGCGGCGCCACCCGTGGGTGACGATCCTGCTGGCCCAGGCGATGGCGCTGCCTTTCCTGCCCTTCTCCACCTGGCGCGAGCCGCTGGCGATGGCCCGCCTGGCCGCTGGCCTGGTCGCAGCGACGCTGCTCTACGGCGGGCTGCGTCGCTCGCCGCGGCTGCTGCGCTGGAGCCTGGTCTGGCTGGTAACCCTGGCGCTGCTGGTGAACGAGAGCGCCCTACCGGTGTGAGGCGCGATGCGACCGACCGTCATCGTCCCGACCTACAACGAGCGCGAGAACATCGAATCGCTGGCGCGGCAACTGCTGGCGCTGCCGGTGGACCTGCAGGTCGTCATCGTGGACGACAACTCGCCCGACGGCACCGGCGCGCTGGCCGACGGGTTGGCCGCCGCCCACCCTGGACGGGTCAGCGTCGTCCATCGAGCGGGGAAGCTGGGGCTGGGCACGGCCTACGTGGCCGGCTTCCGGCGGGCGCTGGCCGACGGGGCGGACTGGGTGCTGACGATGGACGCCGACTTTTCCCACCATCCCCGCTACGTCCCGGCCCTGCTGGAGCGGGCCGAGGCCGGCAGCGACCTGGTCATCGGTTCCCGCTACGTGCGCGGCGGGGGGACGCGCGGCTGCACCGTCCCGCGCATCCTGCTGAGCTGGGGGGCCAACGCCTTCGCGCGGGCGATGCTGGGGCTGCGCGCCCACGATGCCACAGCCGGCTTCCGCTGCTACCGGCGCGAGGTGCTGACGTCGGTTGACCCCGCCTCGATCCGCTCCAGCGGCTACTCGTTCCTGATCGAGATGCTCTACCGTGCCCAGCGGCGCGGCTGGCGGATCGCTGAGGTGCCGATCGTCTTCGACAATCGCCGCCTGGGCCAGTCGAAGATCTCCCGCAGCGAGATCGTCCGCGCCCTGCAGACGGTGCTGCGGCTGGCAGCGGCCAGGCTGCGAGGACGGGAGTGAGCACGGCCCTGGTCCTGTCCATCCTATTCCTGTCCGCCTTCGTGCGCGCGGCGCTGGGCTTCGGCGACGCGCTGCTGGCCATGCCGCTGCTGACGCTGCTGCTGGGTCTGGAGACGGCGGCCCCGCTGACCGCCTTCGCCGCGCCGACCATCGCGCTGACGATGTTGGTCGGCGAGTGGCGCGGCGTGGACTGGCGAGCGACCTGGCGGCTGATCGTCTCGTCGCTGGCGGGGATTCCCATCGGGATGTTCTTCCTCCAGGCCGCGCCGGAGCCGGCGGTCAAGGCCGTGCTCGCTGTCGTGCTGGTCGCTTTCGGGCTGTACGGCCTGATCGCGCCCCGACTGCCGGCGCTGCGAGGGGAGGGGCTGGCCTATCCCTTCGGCTTCGTCGCCGGGGTGCTGGGCGGCGCGTACAACACCAACGGCCCACCGGTCGTGGTCTACGCGGCGCTCCGTCAGTGGCCGCCGGAGCCGTTCCGCGCCACGCTGCAGTCCTACTTCCTGCCGACCGGGCTGATGATCCTGGTCGGTCACGGGCTGGCCGGTTCGTGGACCCCGACCGTGTTGCGGCTGTACGGGCTGTCCGTGCCGGTCATCCTGCTGGCGGTGTTCGCCGGGCTGTGGGTCGGACGGCGCATCCCGGCCGGGCGGTTCCATCGCCTCGTCTACGCTGCGTTGGTGGCGATGGGGGGGCTGCTGTTGTTGTGACGCGGGGACGCGGAGATGCGGAGACGGGTGATCGTGGTGGGCGCGGGGGCGGCCGGGCTGATGGCCGCCGGGCAGGCCGCTGAGCAGGGGGCGGACGTGCTGCTCCTGGAGAAGATGCCCCGCCCGGCGCTCAAGCTGCGCATCACCGGCAAGGGGCGCGGCAACCTGACCAACGTCGCCCCGCTGCCCGACTTCATCGCCCATTTCGGGGCCAACGGCCCCTTCCTGCGCCAGGCCTTCGCCCGCTTCTTCGCCCCCGACCTGATCGCGTTCCTGGAAGGATTGGGCGTGCCCACGGTCACCGAGCAGGGCGGGCGGGTCTTCCCGGCCAGCGGACGGGCACAGGACGTGGCCGAGGCGCTGCTGCGCTGGGCCCGCGAGCGCGGGGCCACCCTGCGCACCGGTGCGCCGGTCGAGCGGCTGCTGGTGGAGGACGGGCGCGTGGTCGGCGTGCGCGCCGGTGGGCGCGACCTCCCCGCCGAGGCGGTGATCGTCGCCACCGGCGGCGCGTCGTACCCGGCCACCGGCTCCACCGGCGACGGCTACCGGCTGGCCGAGTCGGTCGGCCACACTGTCGTCCCGATCCGCCCGGCGCTGGTGCCGCTGGAGACCGCCGGCCCGCTCGCCCGCCAACTGCAGGGGCTCAGCCTGCGCAACGTCACCGCCCGCGTCTACGTGGCGGGGCAGAAACGGGCGGAGCGGTTCGGCGAGATGCTGTTCACCCACTTCGGCGTCTCCGGGCCGATCATCCTCAGCCTCAGCCGTGAGGCGGTGGACGCGCTGCGCGCCGGCCAGCGGGTGACGCTCTCCATTGACCTCAAGCCGGCCCTCGACGAGCAGAAGCTGGACACCCGTCTGTTGCGCGACCTGAACGCCCACGGTCGCCAGCACGTTCGCGCGCTGTTGAAAGAGCTGCTGCCGGCCAAACTGCTGCCGGTCTGCGCCAAGCTGACCGCCCTCCCGCTGGACAAGCTCAACCACCAGGTCACTGCCGAAGAGCGGCGGCGGCTGCGCACGTGGCTGAAGGACTTTCGCCTCGAAGTGACCGGCTATCGCTCCTTCGACGAGGCGATCGTCACCGCCGGCGGGGTGGACGTGCGCGAGGTACAGCCGCAGACGATGGCCTCGCGGCGGGTGGAGGGGCTGTATTTCGCCGGCGAGGTGCTGGACATTGACGCCGACACCGGCGGCTACAACCTGCAGGCGGCCTTCTCGACCGGCTGGGTGGCCGGGCGGGCCGCGGGAGGCTGCTCAGCTCACCCTCCCGCAGGTTCGGAAGTGACCGAGTAACACATCGGAGTGGCCATTGCAGTGCGATTTGGACTGCAAATTGCGCCCAAACCTGCGGGAGGGTGAGCAGTGACGTGGATTGGCTGATGCGCATCGGCATTGACGCCCGCATCCTCGCCTACCGGCGGGGGGGGATCGCCGGCTATGTCGCTCACCTGCTGCCGGCCCTGGCCGCGCTCGACGGGCAGAGCGACTACCGCGTCCTGCGCAGCCGGCGGCAACCGCGAGTAGACGAGGCGGGCGATAACTTCCGCCGCGCCACGGTCTGGACGCCCTGTCACCACCGGCTGGAGCGCTGGGCGCTGGCGGCCGAGCTTGCCCCGCTGCGGCTCGACCTGCTGCACAGCCCCGACTTCATCCCGCCGGCCTTCGGCGCGCGGCGGATGGTCATCACGGTGCACGACCTGAGTTTCCTGCACTACCCGCAGTTCCAGACTGCCGACAGTCGCCGCTACTACGGCGGGCAGATCGCCTGGGCGGTGCGGCGCGCCGATGCGATCCTGGCCGACTCCGAGGCCACCCGCGCCGACCTGCTGCACATGCTGGGCGTCCCGCCGCAGAAGGTCGTCACCGTGCCCCTGGCCGCCGACCCGGCCTTCCGTCCGCTGCCCGCCGCGCAGGTCGAGCCGGTGCTGGCCCGTCACGGCCTGGCGCGCGGCTATCTGCTCTTCGTCGGCACGCTGGAGCCGCGCAAGAACCTGCCGGGACTGCTCACTGCCTACCGCATCCTGCTCGACCGGGGCGAGACGACGGCGCCGCTGGTACTGGTCGGTGGGCGCGGCTGGCTATATGAGGAGGTCTTCGCCCGCGTCGAGGAGCTGGGGCTGAGCGGGCGGGTGCGCTTTCTGGAGAACGTCCCCGACGCCGACCTGCCGGCGCTCACCAACGGGGCGGCGCTGCTGACCACCCCCTCGTTCTACGAGGGCTTCGGCCTGCCGGCGCTGGAGGCGATGGCCTGCGGAACGGTGACGGTCGTGTCCGACCGCGGTTCGCTGCCGGAGGTGGTGGGGGAGGCGGGGGTGTTGGTGAACCCGGATGATCCGGAGACGATCGCGGCCGGGCTGGCGGCGGCGCTGAACGACGCCGACCTGCGGGCGCGGCTGCGCGAAGCCGGGCTGGCCCGCGCCGCCCGTTTCACCTGGGAGGAGACGGCCCGCCGGACGCTGCGCGTCTATCAGGAAACACTGGCCCGCCCTCCCCAGCGTTTGGAGGGCGAGCCAGCGTGACGGCTCAGCGTGAGCCGTGACGGATCCGCTCCGCCCCCTCGCCCTTCACGGGGTGGTGGCCAGGGTGGCCAACACCGCCTCGACCGTCGTCCGCTCCGGTCCCAGCACGAAGGTCGTGCGATTCGTCCCCCAGGTCAGGCAGAGAAAATCCCGACCGGCCCAGCACAGGCGGGCATCCTCGCTCACGTCGGCCACGTGTCCGAAGCGGGCCTCGGCGTAGGCGACGTAGGCGTCCACGAACTCCTCGGCGTCGCCGGCGGTATCCCAGACGATGTACGCTGCCAGCAACAGCGCCTCGTCGGCTTCACGGTAGTGAACCACGTAACGGTCGCCGCCCCAGCCCTCGGCGGCGGCCTGCGCGTCCTCCTGAGGGATGCGCTGCTGCAGGTAGTAGCGGATGAAATACTCCCCCAGGATATCCTCGTCCGTCTGTCGCCAGCCGGCCCCCAGCGTATCGGTCAGCGGCGTCAGGGAGACGATCTGGGGCATATCGCCGGAATGATACCGGTCGGGGTGGAGGATCTGCTCGGTCGAGCGGGGCGGGTTGGCGTAGGCTGCATCCACCGCCGACCAGCCCCCTTCCTCGTACAGGCTCCCCACGAACGTCAGACCGTGCTCGTAGGGAAAGTACATCATATCCCGCACCACGGGCGGCACCGCATTGAGCACCGACATGTCAATCTCGCCGTATTCCTGCAGCAGTTGGAACATCTCCTGGGGGGTGTAAGTGTTCATGAACTGCTGCTCCAGCAGGCTGGAGTCCCCCTCGACCAGGGCGCGAATGGCGGTCAGGTACTCACTGTCGAACTCCTCGTCAGCGTTGGCGCGGATGCCCAGCGCCTCCAGGTCGTAGTGCTGATCCTGGAGGGCGTGATTGAACTCGTGGGCGTAGGTCAGCCGTTCCATTTGCCCCATCAGGCCCAGCCCACCGATGACGTAGATCTGCTCGGTCTCCGGATCGTAGAAGCCGGCGATCTGTTCGGTGTAGAGGTCAATGAATAGATTGTAGAGGTCCAGGTGCGGGTCTATCAGGTCGAGGGCGGCCAGCGTGAGGGCGTAGTTGAACATCTCCTCCGGGCTGGTATCCGCTTGGAAGGTCTCCAGCAGCCGTTGGCGGAGCTGTTGCTGCGTCATCAGCGTCCGTTCGAGCGGGTGGAGCGGTTGCAGGCCGCGCATCGCGGCGACCTGTTGCTCGATGGTGTCCATCAGTTGCTCATCAGCGGGGGCGATAGGGATGGGAATCTCGTTTTCGATGAGGAGCTCCCGCAGCCGTTCTACCTCGGCCTCGAGCACAGCGGCGCGCTGTTGGGACTGCGCCACCTGCTGGCGGATAGAGACCGCCCAGCCGATCAGTCCGACGTTGGTCACCGAAGAGGTGAGACAACAGCAGGCCAGCAGGACGGACAGCACGATGAGGACGATCTGAACCGTGCGCTGGCGTCGCCAGGCTCTGGATGGTTCGGACATGGCACGCTCCTATAGCGACAGGGGTGACTGCCTACCCTCCCGCAGGTTCGGGCGCACTTTCTAACCTGCGGGAGGGTAGGGGGTCTGGACGATAGGAGAGACGCCCGACCGTGGGGGCGACCCCGTGCGGTCGCCCCCTACGGGCCCCTGCAGGTCGCTCCTACCGGATGACGCCCAACTCGCGGGCGACCTTCTCGAAGATCTCCAGCCCCAGGTCGAGGTCCTGGCGGGTGTGGGCGGCGGTGTTCATCACGCGCACGCGCGCCTGTCCGCGCGGGACGGTGGGGAAGCCGAGCGACATAGCGAACACGCCGTACTCGAACAGCCGGTCGCTGAAGTCCTTGGCCACTTTCACGTCGCCCAGCATCACCGGTACAATGGGGGTCTGGGTGCGGCCGGTATCAATGCCGAGCCGCTGGATGCCAGCTTTGAAGTATTCGGCGTTCTGCCACAGTCGCTCGACCCGCTCCGGGTGCGCCTCGACGTAGTCCACGGAGGCCATGCAGGCGGCGGTGTCGGCGGGGGTGAGGGCGCTGGAGAAGAGGTTGGGGCGGGCCTTTTGACGGATGTAATCCACCACCACCTGCTTCCCGGCGATCACGCCGCCCATGACGCCGAAGGCCTTAGAGAGGGTGCCGATCTCAACGTCGAACTGCCCTTCCAGGCCGAAGTGGGAGACGATGCCACGGCCCTTGCCCAGCACGCCCTCGCCGTGGGCGTCGTCCACCATCGTCAGGACGCCGTAGCGGGCGGCGACCTCGTACAGCTTGTCCAGCGGGGCGATGTCGCCGTCCATCGAGAAGACGCCGTCGGTGACCATCAAAGCACGGCGGAACTTGGGCAGGTTCTCCTGGATCTTCGCCTCCAGGTCGGCCGGGTCGCAGTGCTCGTAGACGATGATCTTGGCCCCGCTCAACCGCGCGCCGTCAATGATGCTGGCGTGGTTGAGCCGGTCGGAGAAGATGCAGTCCTGTGCGCCGGTCTCCCGGTCCACGCCCACCAATGGGGGGATGGCGGCCTGGTTGGCGCAGAAGCCGCTCTGGACGAGCATAGCGGCCTCGACGCGCTTGAACGCGGCCATGCGGCGCTCGCACTCGATGTGCAGGCGCTGGGTGCCGGCGATCGTGCGCACGGCAGCCGGCCCCACGCCCCACTCGCGGATCGCCTGGATCGCTGCTTCCTTGAGCTCGGGTTCGTTGGCCAGGCCCAGGTAGTTGTTGGTGCAGAAGTTGAGCACCCGCTTCCCGTCCACGACCATCCAGCCATCGGCGGGCGAGTCCATGGTGCGGATGTTGATGTAGCGCTTCTCGTTCCTCGCCGCCTCCAGCTCTTGACGCATGAAATCGTACTTGTCGGTCATTTAGCTCCTTTCGAAGTTTGCATGTGTGCAAGTTTGCAAGTGTGCAAGTTTGCAAGTGTGCAAGTGTGCAAGTTTGCAAGTGTGCAAGTGTGCAAGTTTGTAAGTGTGCGAACTGATCACCCTTCCGCAGGTTTAGGTGCAATTGGCAGCCCAAAACGCGCTTCCATGGCCACTCCGATTCGTTGCGCGGTCACTTCCGAACCTGCGGGAGGGTGATCTGAACAGGTTTCCAACCTCTAACCTTCCACTTCCAGATGACACCGATCGTTCACCAGTCGAATGCGCGGGCCATCCGATCTGACGTCCACGATGGTCAACGAACCGTTGCCGAAGGCGAACGGCGCCCAGCGTCCCGCTTCCAGCCCCAACAGGTGGCCCATGTAGGTCGCCAGGACCCCGCCGTGGGTGACCACGGTGGCGACACCGTCGAGGTGGCGGGTGATGATCTCGTCGAAGGCCGCCACTATCCGGGCGCAGAAGTCGGCGGGCTGCTCGCCGGCCGGCGGAGCGATCATGCGCCGGCTTGCGCGCCACTGCTGTACCCACTCCGGGAACTGCTCCTCGATCTCCTCAGAGTTCAGGCCAGCCAGGGCGCCGGCGTCGCGCTCGCGCAGCCGGTCGTCGGCCAGGAGGGGGATGGCGAACGCGGCGGCGACCGCCTCCGCCGTCTCCTGCGCGCGCCGGAGGGGGCTGGTGTAGACGACCTGCGGCTGCTCCGATTGGAGGCGTCGGGCGGTCCGCCGCGCCTGCTCGCGCCCCAGCTCGTCCAGCGGCGAATCGAGCCAACCCTGTACCCGTCCGGCAGCGTTGAGCTCCGAACGGCCGTGGCGCACGAGCAAGAGACGGGTCACTCTGCTTCCCCCACGAATTGCCCGGTGGCTTCGTCGTAGGTCCACAGATTGCCGCTGCCGATGTCGTAAACCCAGCCGTGCAGGGCCAGCCCGGCAGCGACCGCTTCCGCCACGCAGGAATAGGTGAGCAGGTTGCGCAGTTGCAGCCGCACGTTCGTCTCGACGATCGCCCGGTGGCGCGCCTCGCCGCTCAGGCCCAGGGATGCCACTTCCGCGAGCGCGGGGCGGATATAGCCCAGCCAGCGGGCGATGTGGACTTCGCGCCCGGCGTCGAGGCGACTGTCCAGCGCCTTGATCCCCCCGCAGTCCAGGTGTCCGCAGATGATGATGTGAGGCACGTGCAGGTGGAACACGGCGTATTCCAGGACGGCGCCCACGGCGGCGCATCCGGCGTGGGCTGGCGGCACCGTGTTGGCAATGTTGCGGGTGACGAAGATGTCGCCCGGTTTCGCTCCGGCGATGACCTCTGGCACGGCGCGCGAGTCAGAGCAGCCGATGAAGAGGGCGTAGGGGGACTGACCCTCACGGGCCAGCCGTTCCATGAGCGCCTGTTCCTGGCGGTGGAAAGCCATCCGCGCCGGGCGGGCCTGGGCGGCGAGGGTGTCAGTCATGGTCGGACTCCTCCGTTTGCGCCAGGATGGTCTGGGCGGCGGTGTAGACGTCGCTCTCCCGCGCGGCGATCTGTTCCGTCCACCGTTCCAGAGTCGCCGCTCCCACGCGCTCGACCAGCCGCTCGACCAATTCCCGTTCCAGCATGCGCATGAGATCGCTGTAGGCGCGTTCGCGCTCGCGCCGGTGCCACAGGCCGCTCTCCTGGAGGTAGGCGCGGTGGGCGATAGCCGCGTCGAGCACCTCGTTCACCCCGCGCCCGTCGAGGGCCACGGTCTGCAACACTGGCGGTCGCCACTGACCGTCCAGCCGGCTGTTGCGGCCCAGGTCGAGCGTCACCTCCAGCGCCCGTGCCGTCTGCGCCGCGCCGGGCCGGTCGGCCTTGTTCACCACCAACAGATCGGCGATCTCCAGCAGCCCCGCCTTCAGCGCCTGCACGTCGTCGCCCAGGCCGGGGGCCTCGACGACGATGGTCGTGTGGGCGGTGCGGGCGATGTCCACCTCCGCCTGGCCCACGCCGACCGTCTCGACGATCACCACGGCGAAGCCGGCCGCGTCCAGCACCTTGACCACGTCAGCGGTGGCCAGCGACAGCCCGCCCAGGCTGCCGCGCGTGGCCATGCTGCGGATGAAGATGCCGGGGTCGCCGGCCAGGTCCTGCATGCGCACGCGGTCGCCCAGCAGCGCCCCGCCGGTGAACGGGCTGGTCGGGTCCACGGCGACGATGCCGACGGTCTGTCCGCGGGTGCGGCAAGCCTTGGCCAGCTCGTTGACCAGGGTAGACTTGCCGGTGCCGGGCGCGCCGGTCACGCCGATGACGTGCGCGTGCCCGGTGTAGGGGTAGAGGGCCGACAGCGTAGCGCGGGCCGTCGGGCCGTTGTCCTCGATGAGCGAGATCAGGCGGGCCAGCGCGCGCCGGTCGCCTGCCAGAACAGGGGCCACCAGTTCCACCCTAGCCCCCGGTGAGACGGAGGACGGTCTCGGCGATGACCTGGGTGGACGCGCCGGGGCCGAAGATGGCCGCCACGCCCAGTTCCTGCAGCGCAGGGACGTCCTCATCTGGGATGATCCCGCCGACGAAGACCTTGACGTTGTCCAGGCCGGCCTGACGCAGTTTCTCGATCACGCGGGGGACGAGGGTCATGTGGGCGCCGGAGAGGATGCTCAGGCCGATCGCGTCCACATCCTCCTGCAGGGCCGCCTCGACGATCATCTCCGGCGTCTGGCGCAGGCCGGTGTAGATGACCTCCATCCCGGCGTCGCGGAGGGCGCGGGCCACCACCTTGGCCCCGCGGTCGTGCCCGTCCAGGCCGGGCTTGGCGATGAGGATACGCAGTCGCTCGCTCACGGGTCGCTGCTCCTTGACGTGGATTGTCGGGGCGGATTATACATCAGATTGGGGAGGGGGGAAAGCAGGAGATGAAGCGTGAAACGTGAAGCGTGAAGCGTGAAACGTGAAACGTGAAACGTGAGAGGTGAGAGGTGAGAGGTGAGACGGGGTAGCCTTCAGAGGGGGTGGGTGGGGATTGGGCGACAGCGCGGGCCGTCGGGAGTCTCCTCGACGGCGTAGCCCAGGCGGGCCAGTTGCTGGCGCAGCCGGTCGGCGCGCGGCCAGTCGCGGGCGCGGCGGGCGGCCTCCCGCTCCGCGATCAGCGCGGTCACCTCCGGCGGGATGCTCTCTTCTCGCTCCGCGGCCAGGGCCGCTTCGACCACCGCCGGGGGCAGTCCCTCGTCCAGCGCCGGCAGGCGGACGTTGCCCAGGACGGTCAGCGGAAAGGCCGACCCGCTGCCGAAGACCTGTTCGTTCCCCTCGTGGCGCACGGTCACCCCACCCTGGCCGCGCACCTGCGCCGTCCCTGCGGCCAGGTCGAGCACCGCCGCCGTGTGCTCGTCAATCCCCAGGATCGTCACCGAGGGGGGGAGGAGCGCTTCCAGGCGGGCCATCCGTTCGAGGCCCATGAACGCCCGGCGGGTGTCCAGATGCGCGCCGCCCTCCTGGTTGTCCCAGTGGGTGACGATGGCCAGTTCCAGCCCGTACGGGCGCAGCAGGTCGAGGCCAGGCAGCCAGTACGGGTCGGCGCCAGCCTTGTAGATCTCGTAGACGGGCAGCGCGTAGCTGCCGGCGGCGATGGCGGCGGCGCTGGCCAGGGCGACCACGGCCCCCCGTCGCTGGCGGGCGACGAGGACGTGCCAGGTCCAGGTGCCCGCGAGGTGGTGGACAGTGTAGGTGGGACTGCCGGGGCCGGCGAAGAGGTAGTTGGACGAGAGGAGCGGCGCGGCAAGCTGTGGATCGTCCGTGCTGTGCGGGCCGTCCCGCCGGCGCGCCGGGACGACGGTCACCTGGGGGTGGCAGTTCTTCAGGTTGTGGGTGATGAAGTGGGCCAGCCGGCTGGCGACCCAGGCGGAGTTCGGTTGAAAGCCCGCCGGCGTCTCCAGGATGGCGACGCGGGGCGGCCCGGCGAGCCGGGCGAAGAGCATCTCGTGCACCTGCCGTCCGCTCGGAGCGGCCTCGCCGGAGCCGAAAAGAGCCACTGCGCCGGGGTGGAGTTCGAACGGATTTTCCGAGGCATGTTCCATGGATGAGATTATACCATGTTCCTCTTCGTCTGCTCGATCCGCTGACTTTTTCCTCATCTCACCCTCCCGCAGGTTCGGAGTTGGTGCGTTCCACGGCCGGGGCGACGGCGGCGAACGCCTGCTCCTGGGTGATGCCGGTGTTGCCATAGTCCACAAAGGTGACCAGGATGCGATAGTGGCCGGCCGGGCGGCAGTTCGATGCGCCCCCGCTGTCCTCGCTGTTCAGCCAGCGTGTGTAGGTGTAGACCGTCCCGTCATCCAGCAACTCGACGTGGTACAGCCTGTTGGCGACGTAGGCCACGCTGATCCAGCGCGAGACCTCATCCGTATTCTGGCCGAAGGCGGCAAAGTGGCTCACGACCGGGGAGGTGATCTCCAGCCCCAGCTCCCCGTAGAGGCCGATCACCCTGTCCCGCAGCGTCGGCCCGGCCACGTCTTCGACCTGGACGTTGACGGTTTGAGCGGCCAGCAGGTGAGGCGGCGAGTCGTCCGACCAGGCCGTGAGTTCGAGCGCGTAGTCGCCGTTGCCCAGCCACGGCCACCAGGTCAGGTCGAGCGTCAGCGAAGGGGCGTGCGCGCTGTTGGGGACGCGGGCCATGGTCGTTCCATTGGCGCTCAGGAAGACCAGGCCGATCGGGTCGGCGTGATTCACCTGGGCGCGGAACTGGGCCTGGGCGCCCAGCGGCCCTGCGGTGGTGGACACGACGGCGCCGTCCGGCGGATCGAGCACGGCGATGGAGGGCGCCTCGGGCGTCGGCGTGGACGTGGGGGGCGGTGGGGGGAGCGTGGGCCTGGCGGTGGCTGTGGGGGCGGGCGTCGCGCTGCTGGCGAACTGGCAGGCGAGCAGCAGGACCATCAATAGAAGGTAGAGCAGGCAGGTTTTGCGCATCTTTGATCTCCTCATCGGGCTGGTGGTCAATGCCCCCTTAGCACCAGCGGCAAGTAGATCTTGTTGCTGGTTACAAAGACGTTGAACGACACGCCGGAGGGCATATTGGACTGGTCCTGGTTGAAGATGGTCCACCGGGTGCCGCTATAATTCACTCCGACGTTGCGGTCGTGGCCTGCGCTGCCCACCCCGCCCGGATTGTAGTTCTGCGTGACGAACAACAGGGCGGCAGGTCGGTTGTTCGTGAGGGGACTGTCAATGACGGTACTGTCCCCCACGAGGTTTCCAGATGCTGAAGTGTGCACAAAGGCGTCAGCGCCCGATGGCGCCACCCACACATTGAATGCGGGCCCCGCATCCATCACGGTCCAGTCCTGGTTGTAGATACCCCACCTGGAAGTGAGGGTATTATAATTCACCCCGATCCGATGGTTGTGGGCTATGCCGCCTACTCCGCCCGGATTGTAATTCGGCGTGACGAACAGGAGCGCGTTGGGCTGGTTGTTCGTGAGGGCATTGTCAATGAACGTGGTGTCGCCGACGATGTTGCCCGTCGTGGCGGTATGCACAAAGACCGCCGGGTCGGTGGAGGGGATCAGCACATTGAACGCCGCGCCGACGGGCATGGCAGCCAAGTCCTGGTTGAAGATAGCCCACCTGTTGTTTGCAGTGTTATACCACACTCCGATCGGATGGCTGTTGCACGTGCCGCCCACCCCACCCGGATTGTAGTTCTGCGTGACAAAGATGATCGCGTTTGGGCGGTTGTTCGTGAGGGGATGGTCAATGTAGGTCGAATTCCCAGCAGTGTTAACCGCCGTAGCGATATGGACGAACTGCACGCCCAGCGGGCTGGCCAGCGTGTTCGCCAGGGGTGGCGTTTCGTGCGCCCCGGCCTGCGCCAGACCCCCGGTCGTCAATAGCAGGGCGC
>Ga0209018_1001476_pt1 | contig 18763 bp, 11 predicted proteins | sample YNPBryBLVA2012_FD_185814 | JGI IMG/M metagenome (GOLD analysis project Ga0209018, IMG submission 185814) | Anoxygenic and chlorotrophic microbial mat microbial communities from Yellowstone National Park, USA - YNP Bryant BLVA 2012 (SPAdes)... ...
CACCCTGCAGAAGCAGCACTTCGACCTCTTCCAATCCCTCATCCAAGTGTTCAAGGGCAACACCCCTCAGCCGAATTTCTCGGGGTAGCTTCCCCGGGGGCGCCTGAACAGTTACAAAAAATTCAGGATTTTCCTGAAAATCAGAGGAGGATGGACCATGACCGAGACGATTCGTATTGGTGGCGCTTTTTTCGATGATCTGGCCACGATTCCAGACGTCAAATCAATGTTGATAAAAGATCGTCAACTGTCGGAAGATGAGTTTGCGCTCCGGCATGCCGAAACCATTCGGCGACATTACGCGAAGGTTGCACGCCTGGAATTCCTCCAGGAGGATGCCCAGTTCTTCGCGAGCTGCATCTGGAAATATCTCAACTCGCTCGATTCGCCCGCAGCCCCCCAGAGGTTGACCGGACCGATCCAGTCAAGCGACTCAGGATGGTTCGGACCGCCTATGACAAGGACTTGACCTGATCACATCCAACGCTGAGCAGGCCGCGTCCAGGCTCGGACACCGATTGCAGTTGTGTTACCTTTCCGCGCGCTCGATCCCAAACACAACGACAAGAGGCTTCCGATGCGCCCTTCCGCTCTGAAATCCCTGGCCGCCACCCTGGCGCTGACCACGGCCCCGCTGGTATCGGCCTATGATCTGCCGGCCCTGAATCTCGGCTTCACCAGCTTCCTCGATGGCGGACCGCCGGCCGGTCCGGGCTGGTATGCCCAGCAATACTTCCAGTTCTACCGTCAGGGGCATCTCAAGGATGCCGATGGCGACGACCTGCGCCTGCCGACCGGGCGCGGACTCGAACGGGCCGAGGTGGACGTCAACGTCAGTCTGACGCAGCTGCTCTACTCGTCTGATCAAGAGCTGCTGCTTGGCGGCAAATGGGGTCTGAACCTCATGCTGCCGATCGCCGGTTTCGATATCGATCCCGACGACAATCAGGCCCTTTCGCACAACAGCGGCAATCTCGGTGATCTGTTGATCGGCCCCTTCCTGCAATGGGATCCGGTCATGGGACCGAACGGACCGCGCTTCATGCAACGGATCGAGTTGCAGATGATCCTGCCGACCGGGGACTATGACCCCGATCATGCGCTCAATCCGGGCAGCCATTTCTTCTCATTCAATCCCTACTGGGCCGCGACCCTCTTCATCGATCCCAAGTGGACGCTCTCCTGGCGTTTGCACTATCTCTGGAACGCCGAGAACTCCGACCCCAACAGCGCACTCGGCGCCGACGACTCACAGGCCGGTCAGGCCATGCATCTGAACTTCGCCAGCGCCTATGAGGTCATCCCCAACCGTCTGCGGCTCGGCCTCAATGGCTACTTTCTCAAGCAGATCACCGAGAGCAAGGTCGATGGGCGCGAGCGCTCGGACAGCAAGGAACAGGTGCTGGGTATGGGGCCGGGACTCGTCTACCACGTCTCCAAGCACGATCATCTGTTCGCCAATCTCTATTGGGAGACACTGGCCGAGAATCGACCCGAAGGGACGCGGCTGAATCTGCGTTACGTGCATCACTTCCATTGACTCGAGGTCGATCCGCCCGCCGCGCGGTCGCTCGTGCGTGATCGTGCCGTTGTGGCTGGATGGATCGCTCAGGGAGCGGCGGTGCGCGCCTCGACCGGCAGCGCGCCTCTGGGCAAGAGAAAGGCCAGGGCGCCGAGCAATAAGGTGCTCCCGAGCAGGAACAAATGCAGATTGACTGCGCCAGCCAGCGCCCGCTTTGGATCGACCCCGAGTGGCGTCAGCGCGGCGACCACGGCGAGCTCATAGCTTCCGGAGCCGGCAATGCCGTGGACGGGCAGCACGCTGGAGAGCTCCGCCCCCATGACCCCCGCCAGCAGCCGCCAGAGATCGATCGGGAGGAAGGACCGGAGCAGGCTTGCAAAGGCAACGAACTTCAGGCCCCAGATCAGGACCGTCCAGCCATAAAGACGTGCAATCAGCCAGGGATCGCCCGGTACCGCCTGGAGCACCCGACGCAGGATCGAGCGCAGGCGCCCCGCACCGGCCAGCATGGACGACTCACCCATCCCAGACAGGAGGATCAGGACGCCGAGCCCCGCGATCCAGAGTCCGCCCGCCGGCCACCACAACCAGGAGGGATGGCCAAGCTGGAGGATCAAGAGGGCGACGAGCACCAGGAAGTGCAGATCGAGCAGCCGAATCCAGACCAGAGCGGCGGCCGAGTCCAGCAGACCCTGCCCGAAATAGCGCCGCATCAGCCAGGGAAAGACCAGCTCACCCATGCGCATCGGAAGCAGGTTGTTGGCTGTGTTGTGCAGGATGGTCAGACGCAGCACCGACGGGAAACGCCCGGCCAGACGCGCGCCAAAATAGTCACTCACCCGCACTGCACGCAGTCCATAGCTTAAGGCCGTAAGCAGGAACAACCAGGCAAGCAGCCACGGCGAGAGCGCGCGCCAGGGCGCCAGCAATGGCCACCAGCCGACCATGAACTCGACCGCAACCACCAACACCAGCAACAGCGCCCCACCGAGCAGCCAGTCGCGGACTCGCCCCAGGCGCAGGGCGTCCATGCGAACGCCCGGATCAACCATGGTTGCGCTTCTTGCGCTTGGGCGGATAGATGGGCGTCGCTCCCGGTGGACGGGTCTTGAAGCGACGATGGACCCAGAAATATTGATCCGGTGTGTCACGCACGCAGGCCTCGATGACCCGGTTCATGCGCGCCGTGTCGAGTTGCGGATCGCCGCTCGGAAAGTCGTCGAGCGGTGGAGCGAAGGTCAGCTCCAGCCCGCGCCCCCAGGGCAGGAAACGCGGAAAGGTCGGAATGACAACAGCGTTCGTCATGGCCGCGAAGCGCCCGAGCATGGGCACGGTCGAGGCCGGGATCCCACAAAAGGGCACGAAGATCCCACGCCGCCCGCCGTCCTGATCGGGCAGATAGAAAAAGGGCGTCCCGCGTCTGATCTCCCGCACCAGGGCGCGCAGATCGTCCTGACGCTCGACCGAGAGGCTACCAAAGCGTCGGCGTGCGCGCTTGACCTGATGATCCACCACAGGATTGCGGATCTTCTGGTACATATAGACACCCGAGTGCACCAGGGCCGTGAAGGCCGCGCCGCCGAGTTCGAGTCCGACAAAGTGCGGCACCAGCACGATCACCGGGCGGCCCGCGGCGATACAGGCATCGATCCGCTCGCGGTGGCGCAGACGCACCAGACGCGCCAGGCGCGCGCGCGAGGCGCTCCAGACAATGCCCTGACAGAACGCGGCCACCCCAAGCCAACCGAAATGGGCGCGCAGCAGACGCTCGCGTTCGGCAGCACCGAGATCCGGAAAGCATCGTTCCAGATTCAGTCGCGCCACCAGACGCCGCGAGCCGGCCAGGAGATAGGCGAGACGCCCGAACACCGATCCGAGCGCCCACAGCACCGGAAAAGGCAGCCGGCCCAGCGCCAGGATCAGCCACACCCCGAGCCAGCTCGGCCAGGCGCGCGGATGCAGGAGCGCCCGTTCAGTTCTCGAATTTGAAGAAGATGTCGGCACCCTGACTCTTACCGGTCTTGGTCTGGAGTTCGATCTGCTTGGAGAGGTCATAGCGCAGCTTGACCTTGTTAGACTCAGCGCCGAGTCCGTTTTCATATTCCATATAGATCTTTGGGGCGATATAGGTGCCGACCGCAAGCCCCGCCTGATCGGCACGATCATTGGACGAGGGCGGGATGCCGGTCATCAGATACTTGGTGATGTCGGCCTGGGTCAGGTTGGGATCGCTGTCGGAGAAAAAGGTCATCTTGGGTTGGCGCAGGGTGCCGACCACCTGCACCCCGGCCGTGGTGTCGCTGCCCTCGCGCTCGGCCTGGAGCAGCAGACCCGGATTGCCGATCGGACTCTTGGCATAGATGAGCCGACCCTGAGTGATGTTGAGCGGCGCGCCCAGTTCGGCGGCGAGTCCGAAGCCGCTGGTCAGACGGTACTGGCCCTCGGTGATCTGCAACTGACCGTCGCCCAGCATCTCGCGACCCGGTTCCTGCAGCACCCTCAAGGCACCCGAGAGCCGCCCGCGCACGCCAAAGCCATCGATCGTGACCTCGTCGCCGAGCACCAGACGCAGATCGAGCTTGATCGGAAAGGGCGTACTGGACTCTGCCGACTTGAGCACGACGTCGCTCGATGGCGAGACGGTGCCGGCCGGGAGCGAGCGCGGACGGATGCGCGCCTCGGGCACGCGGATCTCACCGCCTACCACGGCCCCGCTGGGGCCAACCTCGATGTCGATCCTCGGCGAAAGGCGCACGAAATACTCCTTGGTGTCGGCGAGCTTGAGCTTGTCGCCTTCGAGACGCAGCCTGGCCATCGGCCCCTGGCTGCCGGTGCGCCCCTCCCCGATCAGGGTCAGGGTGCTGCCGCCGAGCTTGGCCGCACCACGGATGTCGAAGCGCTCGAATGAGGGCGCCGTGGCCTCGATGTCCATGTCCTCGACGCCGAGCGCGAGCAGGGGCAGCTGGAAGTTCACACCTTTGATGTCGAGCCGGCCGCTGACGCCGGGCCGTTGGAGTGTCCCGCCGAGATTCAGGTCGGATGAGATCGCGCCCTTGAGCCCACTGATGTCGGGCATCAGACCAGCGAGCGGCGCCAGATCGGGGATCTCGGCGCGTAGGCCGCCGCGCAGGGTCTGACCCGGACGGGCCGAGGCGTCCAGCCGCCAGCCGGGCAGGCCCAGATCGCCCTGGAGGCGTCCAAGCCCCTCGATCGGCAGTGCGAGACGTACCGAGAGTCCAGCCGTGCCCGACTCTAGCGTCAGACGGGTGTTGGAGAGATCCAGTCGTTTCTGCTTGCCCCGACCCAGGTCGAGGTTGAGATGTCCCTGGGGGATCTCAGCGGTGGCGTTGCCGGTCAGGACGGCGCCATTGGCCTGGAAGCGGCCCTTGATCCGGCCCGAACCCTCGGCGCTCAGGGTATCCGGCAGCAGCCACTTGAGCAGTCTGAGGTCGAGCCGGTCCAGATCCAGATCGGCGGTCCAGCGTCCGGGCTCGGTCTGCTCGAAGCCGACACAGCCGCCCGCACCCTGGGCCTGACGCAGACAGAGGGGACCGACGGCGAGGCGTTTGCCCGCGAAGCTCAGCGGCAGCGGACGCTGGAGCGACCATTGGCCCCAATCCCGGGTGTTGAGTTTCAGGGTCGACAGACGACCGCTATAGGCACCGCCCTCGGCGAGCGCACCCGCGGCCTCCAGATCGAGAGCGAGCGGTTGGCCGGTGAGCCGCGCCGAGAGCCGATGGTCCGACATCCGGCCATCGCCGCACAGCTCGAAGACCGTCCAGCCCAGACCGCCAGCCGCGAGATCGCGTCCGGTGAACTGGAGGGCGAAGCGGCCATCGGGCACAAGACCCAGATCGGCCGTTCCACGCAACTCGTTGAGGGCGTTTCCGGCCAGGGTCATGTGTTCGCCTTTGAGGTCGAACCTGAGACGCGGTGTTTCACGTGTTCCCTGGACCCGCCCGGACGCACTCAGGCGCCCGCGCGCCTCGGGCCACAGGGTGGCCAGGTCGGGCGACTCCAGCGCAAAGCGGAGATCCAGGTCTTGTTCGATATGCCCATCGAGATGCAACCGACTCGGTCCGGAGGAGGCGCTCAGACGCTCGATCTGGAGCGTCTCGCCCGTCATCCGTACCTGACCGCTCGCGGCGATCGGATGATCGCGCAGACGTCCGCTCAGTTCCTCGATGACCGCTGTCCATTCGGGGTGCCCCTCGGCATCGATCTGGCCCTGGCTGGTCAGGCGCCCATCAATGTGTCCCGGCCAGTCAGGGACATGGACACCCGGATTCAGACCCGACGCGCGCAGACTCAGATCCCAGGTCAGGTCCGGCGTCCAGCTCAGGGTGCCGCTCCCTTCCAGACGTCCGTCGAGCGTGTCGAGCACGAAGGCCTCAAGCTGGGTACCTGTAGCCGTGCCCTGCCCCGCCACGTCGAGGCTGGTGCTCGGAATGCTGGGACCGACGACCCGGCCGGACAGCCGATAGTCGAAGGACTCAAGGCTCCCTGAAGCCTTCAACGCGCCTTCGGACGACGCGGCGACCCGCTCGCCGCTCAACGGCCAGCGCAGTCCCTTCCAGTCGCCCTCTAGCCTGAATCGGCCCGGCTCTTCGCCCAGATCCAGCTCGCCCTGGAGGCGCAGATCGGCATTAGAGACCTGCTCGTTCAGTGCCAGAGACCGCACACTCAGCCGGTGTTCACGCCACAGCAGGTCGAGATTCAGGCCGAGCCGTCCGAGTTCAGGCCGCTGCGGCGCGCGCGCCTCGAGCGTCCCCGAGAGACCGGCCGACTCGAGCGTGCCCGTTGTCGTGAGCCGCGCCTGGGTCTCGATCGGCGGCAGATCGGGCCGGAAGGCCGGCAGATCGACCCGCGCGACCTCGATCCGGCCCTCCCAGCCCAGGGCGCCGAGCACGTCCCTCACCTCGGCGGCAAGCTGGGCCTCGATGGAACCGCTCAACACCTGACTCAACTCGAGCCGGTGTAGATCGCCGCTCACCGGCCCCCGACCGGCGAGCCGCGCCTCGGACGACAGCTCCAGCGCCCAGTCGAGCGCGAGCGCGAGCGGATAGCGATCGGTCAGGGTTGCACGCCCCTGGAGACCGGCGCTCAGCGCGGGATCGCGCAGACGCACCTCCAGGCGTCCCAGGTCCAGCGCGCCCTGCACGAGACGGCTGTCGGAGAGCCGGGCCGATTCCAGGGCGAAGAGCGGTTCATCGACGCCCAGCTCCAGGAGCCGCAATCGCTCCAGGCGTAGCTCGCCAACGGCAATAGCAAGTGGTAGCAGGAGATTGGGCAGGGTCAGAGGTTTGTGGTCCTTGGTCACGGGCGCCAGCACCACATCCAGATCGCGGACCGCCAGATGCTCGACCTCGAGCACCCCAGACAGGAGCGCACGCGGCGACCATTCGAGGTCGACCATGCCGATGCGCAGACCCAGCGTCGGCAGATTCAGCGCCAAGTCCGACAGCCGGAGATGACCGAGGATGTCCCCATCGACCTGACCCACAGTCAGCGTCTCGGGCGCCAGACGCTGTGCCAGATCCAGACCCCAGCGCAGCCCGGTCTGGGTGCCGAGCAACATGCCGAGTCCGGCCGCCAGCGTCAGGACCAGCGCCGGCACTGAACCGGCCAACCAGACGAGCCGGCGCCGGCGGCGCGGCTTGGGGGCTGGCGCGACCTGTTCCGGTTCGGTCTCGGGTGTCGCGGAGGGCTTGGTATCGTCCATCGGTCGCGTGCTCGACTAGAGGTCCGGCCCGATCACGATATGCAGTCGGGCGGGGGGGATACCGGCATCTGCGTCCTTGGAGACGGCAAAGGCCAGGTCGAAACGTACCTGACCGATCGGTGAGGCCCAGCGCAGTCCCAGGCCGACGCTCTGAGCCAGCTCCTGGCTATAGTCTGGATCGAAGGCATTGCCGAAATCGGTGAAGACGGCTGCGCTCCAGCGCCCCTGGAGGCGGCGCTCTAGCTCCAGGCTGCCCACGGCGAGATAGCGCCCACCGAGCGTATCGTCGGTCTTAGGATCATTCGGCCCGAGTGCATCGAATCCCCAGCCGCGAATGGAGCTGTCGCCTCCGGCATAGAAACGTCGCCCGGCCGGCAGGTCAGTGACACGCTCGGCCCAGGTCGCACCCAGATCGGCGCGGGTGAGCAAGCGATAGTTGGGCGCAAAGCGTCGCACCCACTTGAACCGCACCTGCCCGCTCAGATAGGACGCCTCTGAGATCAGCCCCTGCACGGATCCGACCAGGCTGTAGGTGATCCGATAGCCATCGTTGGTCAAGATAGGGTCGTCTGCAACCGTCTTGGACCAGGAGACGCTGAGGGCCAGTTCGCTCGTCGCCTCCAGGGGGGCCTCGTTGAGGCTGAGATCCTCATAGCTATAATCGAGGCCCAGGTTGCGTCGCCAACCGCCCGGGCTCAGGGTCGAGTGCGCGACCTGGAGACTGTGCGCCCAGCCCTGGAATATGGCCTTGTCATAGTAGGCCACGACCGGTTTGACGAGGATATAGTCGCGGGTCGGGTCTTGGATCGGGAGGCGATAGTCCAGATCCCACTGCGAGAGCGCGGGTGACAGATTCAGTTCGGTGCGCAGCTTGTCGCCCTGGGATGTGAGATAGCGGCGGCGATAGTCCAGGGTCAGACGCGGCCCGACATCGGTAGCAAAGCCCAGACCGATCCGATACTCGTTGGCCTTGTTGCGCTGGGCCACGACCTCGATCGGCACCCGGTTGTCGGCGTCGACCTCGTCCTTGAGCGGGATGATCTCGATATCGCTGTAATACTCGCTGCTGAGTAGACGTCCCTGGAGCCCGAGCAGGACGTCCGGGTTATAGACCTCGCCAGGCTTGAAATGGACATAGCGGCGCAGCAACCCCTCGTCGAGTAGATCCTGTTTGAAGCGCACCGCGCCGAGACGGTATTGCGGACCTGTCTCCAGATAGAAGAACACCTGCGCCTCATAGGCCTGGAGATCGATGAGCACCTGATGGCGATCGAGCCGATAGTCGAGATAGCCGGCCGAGGTGGCCGCATGGCGCAGGTCGGACTTGGCCTGCTCGTAGACGGCGTGCAACAGTACATCGCCGACCTTCATGGGGAAGGTCTTGGGAAAGACCGGATCGGTCGCGCCCTCACCCGTGATCCGATAATCGACCCGAGCGATCCGTACCGGCTCACCCGGCTCGATCCGATAGTAGGCGCGCCAGGTCCCTGAGGCAGCGGCCGGGGGTTCGAGCCGATCCTCGATCTTGACGCGATAGAATCCAAAGGGCGCAAGCGCCGTGCGGATCTGATCCGGCGCGCGACGATGCAGGGCCTCGATGCGCGCAGCGGTCAGATCGGTCTCGGCGCGCTCGTTGTGGATGCTCAGGAACGCCAGGACATTGGCCTCGAGCTCGCCTTGGAGCCCCTCGACCCTGACCTCTAGCTCGATCGCCTCGGACGGTGCGGCACCGAGCAACCCAAGCGCCAGCGAGAGCATCACCCAAGGCCGCCGATGCCGCACAATCCTCATTGCAAGGCCATGAAACGCGCCGCGCCAAGCAGCGGTGTATTGGGTTGGAGGATGACGCGCACCGGCATCCGCCGCATCAACGAGCCCATGCGCCCCTTGTCAAAGAAGCCTTCCAGAAAGCCGCCCCGGCGCAGACAGGCGAGATTCTTCAGCGCGATCCCGCCGCCCAAATAGACCCCGCCGAGCGCCATGTGCTTGAGTGCGACATTGCCCGCCTCGCGTCCGTAGAGCCGCATGAAGAGATTCATGGTTTCACGACACAGCGGACAGCGCTCCTCGGCTGCGGCCTGGGCGATGATGGCCGCCGTGTCGCCACCGGCGTTGATGGCCGCCGACAACCAGTCCGGTACCTGAACGCCGTGATGAAAGCACAGGAACTCAAACAGGTTGACGATCCCCGGACCCGAGACGACCCGCTCCCAGCTCACCCGTCCGAAACGCGACTTGAGATGGGCCAGGAGCGCAAACTCTAGGTCATCTGCCGGGGCGAAGTCCGAGTGCCCACCTTCGGTGGCAAAGGCATGATGACGCAGCCCGTCCCAGAACAGCCCGGCCTGTCCGAGTCCGGTTCCGGCGGCGACCACGCAGGCATTGCCCTGACTGTGCGGATCGCCGGGATGGAGTTCGGCCAGATCGTCTGCGCCAAGGATGGGCACACCCCAAGCGACCGCCTCCAGGTCGTTGATCAGTTCCACACAGGTCAGGTCAAGGCCCTGCTCCAGGGACTCGGCATCCAGCACCCAGGGCAGATTGGTCGTTTCGCAGCGCTGGTCGTGCACGGGACCGGCGACGGCGAAGACCGCGAACCGGCAGTGGACGCCCGTCTCGAGCAGGTAACGCTGGACGATCTGATCGAGCGAGCCAAAGGAGGCGCTTGGATAGCGTCGGGTCTCGCTGAGTCGCACGGATCCGCCATCCGTCTCGGCCAGACCAAGGGCCGTCTTCGTGCCACCAATGTCACCTACCAACAAGCGCATATCCGGATCTCCAGTCACCTGGCGGCGAGCAAGCCGTCGCCCTCGGCGGGGATGAGGGCCGCCATCAGTGGGCGGAGATCATAGCAAGAGGCGCGCGTGACGGCGAAATTACCACCCGAGTGGGCGCCGCCCAGAACCCCGCCCGAACCCGGCAAGGGTACGGGCGGAAACACCAGAATCAAGCGTCGAGCCGCTTATTGGCTCTTAGAGCTCTTGGTGCTTGGCTGGGTGGTGGCAGGATAGGCATAGCCCGGATAGGGGTAGTAGCCAGGATAGGCATAGACGGGGACGCCCCAATAGGGCACACCGTAGAAGGGCACACCGTAGGGATAGTAGCCACCATAGTAGGGATAGCCGTACCAGGGGCCACCCCAGGGGCCGTACCAGGGGTCGTACCAGGGGTCATCCCACCAGGGACCACCCCACCTGAAGGGGTTCCAACCCCAGAAGGCATTGGCAGGTAAGCTGGCGAGCGCGGAGGCTCCGGCCAGTGCCAAGGCCAGAAGGAGTCGCTTCATCGTCATCTTCAGATCCTCCACATTGAGAATACCGTTCCATCAGACTGCCTCATTCCTGCCCAAACAGGAACAACGCTGATGTCCTGCTTGACTGAGGACAGTTTCACTGCACCCTTGCAGGTGCAGCCAGAGCCGCCCTCATCCACAGGCTGACACGGCGGAACTCGCCGTAGGGCCGTTTAGGACGGCCAAGCCATACATACGCCAGAAATTTCTGGCCGCATTCATGTCCCGGTCTTAGGCTGCGCCACACCCCGGGCAGGGTCTATTGCCCTGTGGCGAGCGTCATGTCTTTCTACACCGCACCACAGACCGGGCAGGTCTTGCGGCGGGCAAACCAGAGATTCGCGACCACCACCCGCCCCGGCGCTTGGCCTTGTACTCCAAGGGGAAGCTGCGCAAGCCCCTTGACCTCGGGTACGACGGCATTCTAACGACGCTCGGCAAACCCATACAAGACGACTGTGCTACCGTTCAATCCCTTGATGAACGCCACTATCCCGAGCGCCTGCCCCATGTCCCAAGAGTATCCACTGCTCCTCGTCGATGCCTCTGGCTATCTGTTCCGGGCCTATCACGCACTGCCCAAGCTGACCAATTCGCGCGGCGAGCCGACCGGGGCCCTGGTCGGCGTGCTCAATATGCTGCGCAAGCTGATCGAGGATCAGCGGCCCGACTACATCGGTGTGGTCTTCGATGCCGGCGGTCGGGGGTTTCGGCATGAACGCTATCCAGACTATAAGGCCAATCGCCCGGCGCCGCCGGAGGATCTGCGCGCCCAGATCGAGCCGCTCCAGACGATCATCCGTGCCCTGGGGTTGCCGCTGCTGGTGGTCCCCGGGGTCGAGGCGGACGACGTGATCGGCACCCTGTCGACCCAGGCCGCGGCCCTGGGTCTGCCGACCCTGATCTCGACCGGGGACAAAGATCTGGCGCAGCTGGTCGATGAGCACGTCACCCTGGTCAATACCATGACCGGGACCTGGCTCGATCCGGCAGGGGTGCGCGAAAAGTTCGGTGTACCGCCCGAACGCATCGTCGATTATCTGGCCTTGATGGGCGATAGTGTGGACAACATCCCAGGCGTACCCGGGTGTGGGCCCAAGACGGCGGCCAAATGGCTCACCGATTACGGCGATCTCGATGGGGTCATCGCTCAGGCCGCCTCCATCAAGGGTAAGATCGGCGAGTCGTTGCGCACGGCACTCGACCAGTTGCCCCTGGCGCGCGAACTCCTGACCATCAAGCGCGATGTCGCCCTCGACTTCGGTCCGACCGATCTGCGACCGACCCCGCCAGACGTCGCGACCCTGCGCGCCTGGTACGAACGTCTGGAACTGCGCCGTCTGTTGGCCACCCTCGATGGGATGGGGGTCGCAGGCGCACCGCCCACCCAGAGGCATCAGACCGGTCACGAACCCCAGTACGAGCTGGTCCTGACCGAGTCCGCCCTGGAGGCGTGGCTGGCGCGGCTGCGGACGGCCGAGCTCATCGCCCTGGACACCGAGACCACCGCGCTCGATGCCCGGCGGGCCGAGCTCGTCGGTATCTCGTTTGCGGTAGCACCCGGCCAGGCGGCCTATGTCCCGCTCGCCCATACCTATCCGGGCGCGCCCCAGCAGCTCGACCGCGACCTGGTCCTGGCGCGATTGAAACCGGTGCTGGAAGACCCCGACCGCCCCAAGGTCGGCCAAAACCTCAAGTACGACCTCACCGTGCTCGCCCGCTATGGGATCGAGCTGCACGGGATCTCCCACGACACCCTGATCGCGAGCTATGTGCTCGATAGCACCGCGCGCCACGATCTAGACTCGCTGGCCAAGCGCTTTCTCGGCCATGACACCATCCGTTTCAAGGACGTCGCCGGCACAGGCAGCAAACAGATCCGGTTCGATCAGGTCCCCCTAGAACAGGCCGGTCCCTATGCCGCCGAGGATGCCGAGGTCACACTCCGACTGCACCAGGTCTTGCAACCGCGCCTGACGGCGGTGCCCAAACTCGAACGACTCTATCGCGAGATCGAGATGCCATTGGTGCCTGTGCTCGCGCGTCTGGAACGCGCCGGGGTGCTGATCGACGCCGAGCAGCTCGAATCCCAGAGCGCCGAACTGGCGCGCCGGATCCTCGAATTGGAGGAGACGGCCCAGCGGGTTGCGGGCCGGCGGTTCAATCTCGGCTCGCCCAAGCAGATCGCGGCGCTCTTGTTCGAGGAACTGGGGTTGCCGGTGGTCGCCAAGACGCCCAAGGGTGCCCCCTCGACCTCCGAGGAGGTGCTCGAACAGCTGGCCCAAGTCCACGAGCTGCCCCGGATCATCCTCGAACACCGCCTCCTCTCCAAGCTCAAATCGACCTATACCGACAAGCTACCACGCCTGATCGACCCCGCCACTGGGCGCATCCATACCTCTTATCATCAGACGGTCACGGCCACCGGACGGCTGTCGTCGAGCGATCCCAACCTCCAGAACATCCCGATCCGCACCGAGGAAGGACGACGCATCCGGCGTGCCTTCATCGCCGCACCCGGTCATCGTCTGCTCGCGGCCGACTATTCACAGATCGAGCTGCGGATCATGGCCCACCTCTCGGGCGATGCCCGTCTGCTCGCCGCCTTCGCCGCGGGTTTGGACATCCATCGTGCCACCGCCGCCGAGATCCTGGGTCTGGCGCCCGAGGCGGTGACCAGCGAGCAGCGCCGTTCGGCCAAGGCGATCAATTTCGGGCTCATCTATGGCATGTCGGCGTTCGGGCTCGCCCATCAGCTCGGGATCGAGCGTGCAGCGGCCCAGGCCTATGTCGAGCGCTATTTCGAGCGCTATCCCGGGGTGCGCGAGTTCATGGAACGCATCCGTCACCAGGCACGCGAATGTGGCTATGTCGAGACCCTGTTTGGTCGTCGCCTGCATCTGCCCGAGATTGGTCACAGCAACCAGACCCGCCGCGCCGCCGCTGAGCGGACCGCTATCAATGCACCCATGCAGGGTACGGCCGCCGACATCATCAAGCGTGCCATGATCGCAGTCGATGTCTGGATCGAGACGACAGGGGCGCCGGCCCGACTCATCCTCCAGGTCCATGACGAACTGGTGCTGGAGGTCGCCGAGACCGCACTTGAGGAGACCCGTGAGGCGGTGCGCGCGGCGATGGAGGGGGCCGCCGAGCTCGCCGTGCCCCTGGTGGTCGAGATCGGCAGCGGCGCCAACTGGGATGACGCCCACTGAGCTGGGAACCAAATCCGATTCCGATGGTCAGACAAAACGAGCGAAACGGGACCGGACATCTCCCCCCTGGATGACGGTCTCAACCCCGGCCCCCAGCCGGGGTTTACCCCCGAAGCCTCGACCCCGGACTTCGGGGGTCTTTGTTTGGTCGCTTCAAGGGGAAGCGAGCCTGCCCCAGCTGCTCCGGATCATCGCGCCGACCTCAGCGACAGGGCGTGAAGAAAGGATTGGCCATGGCCTCGCGACACTGAGCCCCGATGGACGATTCGGCCTGGATCTCGTCTTCCAAGGGCAAGGGCTCCTTGGACATTTCCAACAGCTCGCGCGCGAGTCGGCACGGCTCGCTGCCGGCACAGTCCGAACGCCCACCCTCGCCACAGACCCGGCTGACCAATTCCAGACAGGGGGCGGTATCCTGCTTTGGCTCGCGCGCTCGGTGCGGCGGTGCCTCGTTCCAGGTCTCCAGCATCTCAGGGTTCGGCACCGCAACGCCATCGCGGACGATGACGACTGAGCCATCGTCCAGACGATGCACGCCATCCCAAAGTGGCGTGCGTTGAGCGCCATCCAAGCGCCAGGCGCGGCGCGTGGCCGCATCCACCTCGACCCTGGAGCCGTCCGATAGGCGCGCACTCCAGTCGGCGGCCTGGGACTCCAGACTCAGGCCAAGCCAATACACCGACAAAATCCAAACAAACAACATTGAAGACCTCATGCCTTGATGCAGACCAGCTGTAAATTCAAGCGCGTTTAGGGAATGCGCCGGGAGACCTGGGTCGAGCCTGCCTGCGCGCAGATCGCTGATGGCCTTTCAGGACACCGCCCGCAATCGCGGTGCCGGCTGCAACTCGGGCATGGGCACTGGCTGGACGGGTTGCTCTGGTCGCTCATAAGAGACACGGACATTGCCGGCTCCCAACAGCCCACGCAACTGCTTGAGCAAGGCATCGGTCGGACGGACGCGCCAGGCGCTCCCCAGCTTAAGCTCGCCGACCGCACCGGGGCGACGGTAGATCAAGCGGATCGGCAGGCTTGTCTCGCGCGCCAGGTCGCGATGGGCAAGCAGGGTCGTGCGCAGTTCCTCGACCCGCTCCAGTCCGTGCGCATGGGCAGACGAATCGGACAGATCCAGTGTCAGGAGCAGGTGGTCGGCGGCGGTCGCGCGCGCCTCTTCGAGGGGGCGCACGCTGTCGGCGCGCAGCGACCAGGTATCGCGGAACTCGTCGAAGTTGAGCGTGCCCGTAAGGCTCAGGATCCGGTCGGCGACCAGCAGCTGACGCACCTGCTCATAGAGCTCAGAGAAGACCGTGGCCTCGATGCGTCCGGTGCGATCGTCGAGGAGCACCGAGCCCATACGTCCGCGCTGGGTCTTGCCGTGGCGCACACCGACCACCAGTCCGACGACGGTGTATTTTTCGCGACCTGACTGGGCGCTGCGCACAGGCAGGTCGCGGCGTCCGAGTTCGCGATCGGTCTCGAGCAAACGGGCGATGCGCACCGCGCCCATGGCCTTGAGCTCGTCTTCGTAGCGGTCGATCGGATGCCCGGTCAGATAGAGTCCAAGCGTCTCCTTCTCGCCCTGGAGACGCTGCTCATCCTCCCAGTCGGCGAGGATCTCAGAGGCGAGCTGCGGATCCGGCGCAGGCTGTCCACTGGGTTCGAGCAGGCCGAATAGATCGACCTGACCGGTGGCGCGGGTGTTGCGCGACTGCTCGGCGGCCTTGAGCGCCGGCGGCAGATGGTCCATGAGTGTGGCGCGGTTGGGTCCGAGTTCATCGAGCGCGCCGGCGCGGATCAGCGACTCCAGTACGCGGCGGTTGACCCGTTGCAGATCGATACGACCGCAGAAGTCCCAGAGGTCGCGGAAGGGTCCGCCGGCTCGACGCGCCTCTAGGATGGCCGCGATCGCCGACTCGCCCACGCCCTTGACCGCGCCCAGACCATAGACGATGGTCCTGTCATCGGCGACGCTGAAGCACTCGTCGGAACGATTGATGGCCGGTGGCTCGACCCGAAGCTTCATCATCCGGCATTCGTCGATCAGGGTGACGACCTTGTCGGTGTTGTCCATGTCCGCCGAGAGCACGGCCGCCATGAAGGCAGCCGGGTAGTGCGCCTTGAGCCAGAGGGTCTGGTAGCTGACCAGGGCATAGGCGGCACTATGGCTGCGGTTGAAGCCGTAACCAGAAAAATACTCCATCAAATCAAATATATGCGACGCAAGCTGGCCGTCGATCCCGCGTGCCCGCGCCCCCTGCTCGAAGGTCGCGCGCTGCTTGGCCATCTCCTCGGGCTTCTTCTTGCCCATGGCCCTTCGCAATAAGTCGGCACCACCCAGGGTATAGCCGCCCAACACCTGAGCGATCTGCATCACCTGCTCCTGATAGAGGATGATGCCATAGGTGGGCTTGAGGATCGGCTCCAGGTCCGGGTGCGGATAGGCAACCGGGGCGCGCCCATGCTTGCGTTCGATGAAGTCATCGACCATGCCCGATTGCAGCGGACCAGGCCGGAACAGCGCCACCAGCGCCGTGATGTCGTCGAAGCAGTCGGGCCTGAGCTTCTTGATCAGCTCCTTCATCCCGCGCGATTCGAGCTGAAACACCGCCGTCGTCTCGCAGCGTCTGAGCAGATCAAAGGCCTTGGGATCGCACGGGTCGATACACCCGAGGTCGAGCGGTGGCTCGCCCCGGGCGGCGCGCCCGGCATTGATGGTCTTGAGCGCCCAGTCGATGATGGTGAGGGTGCGCAGCCCCAAAAAGTCGAACTTGACCAGCCCGACCTGCTCGACGTCGTCCTTGTCGAACTGGGTGACCAGATTCGACCCACCCGGTTCGCAATAGAGCGGTACGAAATCGGTCAGCTTGGTCGGGGCGATCACCACGCCGCCGGCGTGCTTGCCGGCGTTGCGGGTCAGGCCCTCCAGCTTGCGCGCCAGGTCGAGGATGGTGCGCACCTCTTCGTCCTCCTCATAGGCGCGCCGGAGATCCTCGCTCTCCTTGAGCGCCTTTTCGAGGGTCATCCCCAGCTCGAAGGGCACCATCTTGGCGATCTTGTCGACGAAGCCATAGGGATAACCCAGGACGCGCCCGACATCGCGCACCACCGCCTTGGCCGCCAGGGTGCCGAAGGTGATGATCTGCGACACCGCCTCGCGCCCGTATTTGCGCGTCACATAGTCGATGACCCGATCGCGCCCTTCCATGCAGAAGTCGATATCGAAGTCGGGCATGGACACGCGCTCTGGGTTCAGGAAGCGCTCAAACAGCAGGTCATGGGCGATCGGGTCGAGATCCGTGATCTTGAGCGCATAGGCGACCAGGGAACCGGCCCCAGAGCCACGCCCGGGCCCGACCGGGATGCCGTTGTCCTTGGCCCATTGGATGAAGTCGGCCACGATCAAGAAGTAGCCGGGGAAGCCCATCTGGATGATGACGGCGAGCTCGGTCTCGAGCCGTTCCTCATAGATCCGACGCCGCGCGGCATACTCGGGTGCGTTGCGATCGAGGATCCGCTCCAGACGCCGTTCCAACCCCAGACGCGACTGCTCGATGAAGAAGCTCTCCGTAGTCATGCCCTCGGGGACCGGGAACACCGGGAGAAAGGTCTTGCCGAGCTTCAGTTCCAGGTTGCAGCGCTTGGCGATCTCGACCGTGTTCTCCAGGGCCTCGGGCAGATCGGCGAACAGCTCGGCCATCTCGTCCGGGGTCCGCAGATACTGCTCTTCGCTGTAGTCGCGTGGGCGGCGCGGGTCGTCAAGGGTGCGGCCCTGATGGATGCAGACGCGCGCCTCATGGGCCTCGAAGTCTTCGGCGAGGAGGAAACGCACGTCATTGGTCGCCACCACGGGCACACCGCGCCGCAGCGCCAGGTCCACACTGGCCTCGATCAGCTCACCTTCCTGGGGGCGACCGGTGCGGATCAGCTCCAGGTAATAGCGGTCCTCGAACACCGACAGCCAGGCATCGAGGCGCTGCTCGGCCAGCTCGTCCCGACCCCTGAGCAAGGCCTCGGCCACGTCGCCGCGCGTCCCCCCCGAGAGCGCGATCAGGCCCTGATGCGCCTCCAGGATCCAGTCGCGTTCGACCTGGGCCAACCCCTGATGTTGACCCTCGATGAAGCTGCGCGAGACGAGCTGCATCAGGTTGTGATAGCCCGTCTCGTCCTGGACCAGCAGGACCAGTCGGTACGGGCGGTTGGCGTCCTCGGGGTTGCGCACCCAGAGATCGGCGCCGGCGATCGGCTTGACCCCGGACGCCATGGCCGCCTTGTAGAAGCGCACCAGCCCGAACAGATTGCACTGGTCGGTGACGGCGACCGCCGGCATCCCGGCCGCTGCGACCGCCTTGACCAGGGGCTTGAGACGCACCAGGCCATCGACCAGCGAATACTCGGAATGCAGATGCAGATGAACAAAGGTTGGGTCCACGGAAGTCCTGCACGACGGCTGAGAAGCGGGGCGACCCCAGAGCGAGGGGCGCTAGTCTAACGGTCCTGCCCCAGCCTTCCGAGCTGGAAAAATCCATCGAAATCGGGTTTGAGATAGGTACCAAACGTAGGGGCACGGAAAGCCTCGATGGATCCGTGACTTGCGTGGAAGATGTCGAAGGGAGGCATGTCGTTCATGCCACCATGATCGGCGACGCGAGGATCACGGCGATCGGTGGCGAACGCTCAGCGGGCGTTTGGGCACCTCGGCCATCAGGGTACCAGGGCTCGACCAGTTTCGTTAATAGTTGAACTTTTTTGCGAGAATGTTGTAATATCTGCATGTCCGCAAGATGGTCATGCATTCAAGAGGCCGCCGAGTTCTTGGGGGTGTGTCCTCAGACGCTGTCGGTGCGTGAGTGGACGTGTCCGGATTGCGTAAGTATCCACGACCGCGATGTGAACGCGGCGATCAATCTGAAAAAGTGGCCGAGAGTTCGGCTGGCGGCTGCCAGCCCTTTCAGCGACACGCTGATTGCTCGGTGACAGCCTGTGGAGAGGTGGGCTCTGGTCTTGGGCACGCT
>Ga0209018_1001477_pt1 | contig 18761 bp, 21 predicted proteins | sample YNPBryBLVA2012_FD_185814 | JGI IMG/M metagenome (GOLD analysis project Ga0209018, IMG submission 185814) | Anoxygenic and chlorotrophic microbial mat microbial communities from Yellowstone National Park, USA - YNP Bryant BLVA 2012 (SPAdes)... ...
CCGCCAGCGCATAGGGATGCGCTGGCCACAGATCGGGATGCTGGCCACGGGTCGCCATGCGCTGGCCACGAAATAGAACCGTAGGGCGGCATCCCGATGCCGCCCCGCCAGCGCATAGGGATGCGCTGGCCACAGATCGGGATGCTGGCCACGGGTCGCCATGCGCTGGCCACAGGGTTATGCGGATAGGCTCCAGGTGCAGGCAGGATACGAATGGTCCAACGCAAACGATGGTGGGTGTGGTTGCTTCTGGCGTTGACGATCGTCACCGTGGTGCTCCTCTCTGCCAGCCTCTCCCAACTGCAGTTCCACTCAGGTGAACCCTTCGCCCTCGAGGAGGAGACGCCGGGGGCCGCAGGGGCTGGCGGCGGACTGCTGGTGGGCGAGCGGCTGTTCTGGCTGATCTTCCAGGCTCTGCTGCTCTGCACCCTCCCGATCCTGGTGGCACTGCTCCTGGTGACGATCTTCGTGCCTGAGGCACGTCGGCGGCTGTTCCGCTACATGCTCATCTTCCTGGCGCTGCTGGCTGTCCTGTTCCTGCTGTACCGCCCGGCGGTAGAGTTGCCGCCGGAGGAGGAGCAACTCCCTGATGCAGGGACCGGGGGGATGCTGCCCACACCTGCCTATCCCGTCAGCGAGTTCGAGCAGACCTCTGCTCCGTGGCTCGTCACTATCGTCGCTGTGATCCTGGCGCTGCTGTTTGCGGCCGGGCTGGTGGGTGCGGCCTGGCTCGTCTGGCGACGCCGACAGCGCCCGATCCCTTCCCTGGCCCAACTGGCCCGTCCTGCTCAGGAGGCGTTGCGCACGCTGGAGGCTGGCGGCGACCTGAGGAACACCGTGCTGCGCTGCTACTACGAGATGAGCCGCATCCTTGGCGAGCAACGCGGTATCTGGCGGGAGGAAGCGATGACACCCCGTGAGTTCGAGCGTCGGCTGGTTGCCGCTGGCCTGCCCTCTGAGCACGTCCATCGCCTCACCCGGCTGTTCGAGGATGCCCGCTACAGCACGCGCGCCCCCGGCGAGTATGAGGAGCAAGAGGCCATCGGCTGTCTGCGGGTCATAGTCGAAGCCATCGGGAACCTGTCATGAGACGCCGCCTCATCTTCGCCGGCCTGGTCCTCCTGTTGAGCGTCCCCCTGGCGTTCCTGCTGCGCGACCTCGTCGGTCAGCCGCTGGCGACGCGGGCACTCTACCTGATCTGGTTGGGACGGCTGCTCCTCCACAGCGTCCATCAGTACGTGTTCTGGGTTCTGTTCCTGGCCATTGCCCTGCTCATCGTTGTGGGCGCGCTGGTCGGGGAAGGCTGGGCGAGGGCGGGGCAGGCCCCCATGTCGCCGTCGAACGCTCAACAAAATCCGGTGGAGATACTGGCCCGGCAGATTCGCCTCCTCGAGCGGGGCGACTACTCCCGCTGGCGTCTGGCCCAGAGCCTGGGCGAGCTGGCCCTGGAGGCACTGGCTTACCACGATCATCTCCCACTGGCCCAGGTGCGGCAGCGCCTGGAAGCGGGCGCACTGGACGCCCCGCCGGAGGTCCAGGCTTATCTCCAGGCGAGCCGCACCACGCTTTACCTGCGTCCCGTTACTCTCCTCTCCCGCCTGGGGCTGCGCCGGAAAAAGGCTTTCCCTTCTCCGCTCGACCTGGATCCGGAAAGGGTCGTGCAATTCCTGGAAGACCGTCTGGAGATTCATCATGGAAATGACCGTTGCTGAAGTGTCCGCTGTTGCCGAACAGGTGATCCGCGAGGTCGAACGGGCGGTGGTCGGCAAGAGGCCGCTGCTGCAGAAGATCCTGGCTGCCGTGCTGGCCGGCGGTCACGTCCTGCTGGAGGACTACCCCGGTCTGGCCAAGACGCTCATCGCCAACTCCTTCGCCGCCGCCCTGGGGTTGGATTTCAAGCGCATTCAGTTCACCCCCGACCTGCTGCCCGGCGACATCACCGGGGGCTACGTCTTCAACCGCGAGCAGAGCCGCTTCGAACTGCGCAAAGGGCCAATCTTCGCCAACATCCTTCTGGCCGACGAGATCAATCGCGCCTCGCCCAAGACGCAGTCGGCGCTGCTGGAGGCGATGCAGGAGGGCCGGGTGACACTGGAGGGGGAGACGCTGCCCCTCCCGGACCCCTTCGTCGTCATCGCCACACAGAACCCCATCGAGTACGAGGGCACCTTCCCCCTGCCCGAGGCGCAGCTCGACCGATTCATCATGAAGCTCGCCGTCGGCTATCCCACGCCCGAAGAGGAGCAAGAGATTCTGCGTCGTCGCCGCCAGCGACGTCAGGATGGATTCGACCTGCAGCGGGTGGCCGATGCGAGGACGCTCCTGGCCATGCGTCAGGCTGTCGAGGGGGTGCATCTTGACCCCGACATCGAGCGGTACATCGTCGCCCTGACGGCGGAGACCCGTCGGCGGCGACAGGTGGCGGTGGGCGCCAGCCCCCGCGGTTCCCTGGCGCTGCTGAAACTCACCCGGGCCTGGGCTGCCATCCAGAACCGTGACTATGTCCTGCCCGACGACGTGAAGGCTTTCGCCCACCCGGCGCTCGTCCACCGCCTCATCCTGGCCCCCGACCTGTGGATGACGCGCAACGCCGCCGAGGACATCCTGACCGACATCCTTCAGACCGTGCCTGTTCCGGTGATCGGGAGATCGTGACGTGTGGCGGCGGCTGTTGCTCAGCCTTCTGGCCTGCGGTCTGCTCCTCTGGGGGTTGCTCGCCCTGAACAGCAACCTGCTGGCCCTGGCCATCCCACTGATCGCCTACCTGGGAGCAGCGCTGCTCAACGCGCCAGGAGAACTGCGCCTGAGCGGTGTCCGCACGCTGAGCGCCGACCGTGTCTCACAGCAGACGCCGGTCACGATGCGGCTGACGGTGAGCAACGAAGGTGGGCATCTGGAGGAGGTCGCCATCGAAGACCGCCTCCCGCCCCGCCTGGAGTCGGTTGCCGGCGAACCACGGGCGCTCACCAGCGTTCCGCCAGGCGACAGGGTGACGCTGGAATACACCGTGCGCGCCACCCGCGGCCTGTTCGACCTCAGCCAGGTCCAGGTGACTGTCTGTGAGCCTCTTGGGCTCCTGCGCCGTCAGGTCACGCTGGCCGTTCCTGGCCGCTTGCTGGTGATGCCAACGGCGCCCCGCCTGCGCCAGTTATCGGTCCGCCCCCGGCGCACGCTCGCCTATGCCGGACCGGTGCCGGCGCGCCAGGGCGGGAGCGGGGTGGATTTCTTCGGCGTGCGCGAGTACCAGCCTGGGGATTCATTGCGCTGGATCAACTGGAAGGCTATCGCCCGCCACCCCACCGGTTTCTTCGCCAACGAGTTCGAGCAGGAACGCATCACCGACGTGGGGTTGATCCTCGATGCCCGGCGCCGCAGCGACCGGCGGCGGGCGGAGGGGGAGCGGCTCTTCGAGCACGCGGTTTCGGCCACTGCCGCGCTGGCCCAGATGTTTCTCAGCCAGGGCAACCGCGTCGGATTGCTGGTCTATGGCCGCTTCCCCGACTGGACCTTTCCCGGCTATGGCAAGGTGCAGCACGAGCGCATCCTGCGCGCCCTGGCGCAGGCAGAGACGGGGGAGAGCATGGTCTTCGAGCGGCTGGAGAATCTGCCGACCCGCTTCTTCCCTGCCCGCTCGCAACTGGTCATCATCAGCCCGCTGTGTGCCGATGACCTGCCCACGCTGGTGCGCCTGCGCGCCCACGGTTACCACGTTCTGGTGATCAGCCCCGATCCGGTCTCCTTCGAGGTGGGCGGGTTGGAGCCGCAGCCTGAGGTGACCCTGGCGGCGCGGATTGCGCGCATCGAACGGACGATCCTGCTGCGCCGGCTTCTGGAGGCCGGCATCCAGGTGCTGGATTGGGCGGTGGAGCGCCCCTTCGACCTGGCGGTGCACGCGGCCCTGGGCCGCTCACCGCAGTGGTTCCGCGCCGTGGGGGTGCGTCCGTGACCGGCAGGCTTTGGCTCCTCGCCCTGATCGTCGCCGCGACAGCGTTGGCTGTGGGGTACGTCCTGGGGGGAGCCTGGCCCGGCGCGCTCACGGCGTCGGCTGTGGCAGGTCTCTGGTGGCTGGCCCGGCGACGACGGTGGGGGGATTGGACAGCGGACCTGGGGCTGGTGTCGCTGTTCGGCGCGGCGGCGTTTGGCGCGCAGATGGGGATGGCCGGGGGATGGATGCTGGTCAGCGCGCTGGCCGCCCTGGGGGCATGGGACCTGGACCGCTTCGCGCGGCGCCTGGAGGGTGCGGGGCGGGTGATGGACCGGCGGGCGATGGAGGAACGTCACCTGCGACGGCTGGCGCTTGCCCTCGGCGTGGGCGCGGTGGGCGGTGGGGCGGCTCTGGCGTTACGGGTGCGCCTCAGCCTGGGCGTGGCGATCCTGCTGGGGCTACTCGCCGTCATCGGGCTGAGCGTGGCGGTGCGCCTCCTGCGAAGGGAGAGCGATTAGCCGGCCCCCCACCTGTGCCACCTCCACCGGCACGTTGTAGGTGACGCGCAGGTTCTCCGCGGTCAGCGCCGCCGCCGTAGGCGCCGCAGCGAGCACCCGTCCCTGGCGCATCAGGATGACGTGGTCGGCCACCGCAGCCGCCGCGTTGGGGTCGTGCGTGGTGAAGAGCACCGTCACCCCCCCGGCGCAGAGACGACGCATCACCTCCAATACCCGTGCCTGGTTCCCCAGGTCAAGATGAGCCGTCGGCTCGTCCAGCAGCAGCAGGCGGGGCTGCTGGGCCAGCGCGCGGGCCAGGGTGACCAGTTGCTGCTCCCCACCGCTGAGAGCGGTGACCCCGCGCTCCTGCAACGCCTCGGCTCCCACCGTCCGTAGCGCCTCCAGCGCCGCCTGGCGATCCGTCGGACGGGGCGTCTCCAGCAATTGCAGATACGGCGCGCGCCCCAGCAGGACGTACTCCAGCACGGTGAAGTTGAACGTGAGATGCTCTTTCTGCGGCACCAGCGCCAGCAGCCGACCCAGTTCCCGGCGGGAGTAGGCGGTCTGGGGACGACCGGCCAGTTCAATGGTGCCCCGGGTGGGAGTGAGCAGTCCCAGGATGAGGTGCAGCAACGTTGTCTTGCCGGAGCCGTTGGGGCCCAGGATGGCGGTGACGGAGCCGGCGGGGACCTCCAGCGTCAACCCCTGCAGCGCGGCTGTTTTGCTCCCGTTGTAGGCGTACCACAGGTCGTGCAGGGCCACCATCGCCGGCGGGCTCATCGTTGCAACCTCGTGCGTCGGCTGATCATCAGCCCCAGGAACAGCACCGCCCCGAACAGCGCGGTGAGGATGCCCAGGGGGATTTCCCCAGCGACGAGCGTGCGCGCCATGTCGTCGCACAGGAGGGTGAACCCCGCCCCCAACAGCATCGCCGTGGGCAGGGCGCGGCGGGCATCGGCGCCGGACAGGCGGCGGGCGATGTGAGGCACGATCAACCCCACCCAGCCCACTACCCCCGCCACTGCCACGACCGTCGCCACTGCCAGAACCGCTGCGGCCAACAACAGCCCCCGTTCCCGACCCACAGCCACGCCCACCGAGAGCGCCGTCTCGTCCGACAGCGCCAGCAGGTTGAGCCGCCAGCGCATCAGGTAGACCACGGTCAGCCCGACGATGACAGCCGGCAGCAGCGTGCACAGGTCACTCCAGGTCACCCGCCACAGCCCACCCATTGTCCAGAAAAGGATGCCCGGCAACTGCGCCAGAGGGTCGGCCACGGTCTTGAGGATGCCCACCCCGGCGGAGAAGAGGGCCGAGACGGCGATGCCGGCCAGGACGAGCCGCAGCACCCAGCCGCCGTAGCGGATGGCCTGGGCCAGCCCGTAGGAGAGGGCCAACCCCAGGCCGGCGCAGAGGGCTGCGGCCGCCTCGATCACCAGCGGCCCCCCGCCCAGGAAGAGGATGGCAGAGGCGGCGCCGAACGCCGCTCCCTGGCTTACCCCCAGGAAGCCCGGCTCGACCAGGGGGTTGCGGAAAAGCATCTGCAGCACCATCCCTCCCGCCCCCAGGGCCATCCCCAACAGGCAGGCGGTCAGGATGCGCGGCAGGCGCAGGTTCAACAGCACCTGACGGGCCAGCGGGTCCTCGCTGAGCATCGCCGGCGAGGTCCAGTAGGGCGCGGGATACCGGCCCAGGAAGAGCGAGAGGACAACCGCCAGCAGCAGGAGCGGGCTCAGCCAGAGCAGCGAGCGGGACGAGCCGTTCACGGCAGGAGAGCCAGGTCGTCCGACAGGCGCGGCATGATGACCTCATCCACCTGCGCCTCGGTCAGCCCGTACATCTGCGTGAAGAACTGGGTTGTCTCCCTCGCTATGTCCACGTCCGCGAAACGATCAGGGTGTATGCGCGTCGCCAGCCAGGTCAACCCCAGCACCCACCGCGGGTCAGGCTGGTCCCAACTGTAGAAGTCGGCAGGGAAGGGATAGAGGTGGCCTTCCTGGACGGCGCGCAGGGCCTGCCATTGCGGGTCGGCTTGCAGCGCCGCCACCGTCTCGGTCGCACTGGCCAGGTAGTTGACGATGTAGACCTGATCGGGGTCCCAGGCGGCGATCTGCTCGAACCCCACCACGGTCCAGCCGCCGGTTGGCGCCGCCTCGCGCCAGACCGGAATGCCGCCGGCCATTTCGACCATGCTGGTCTGAATCCACGAGGCCGGAGGGACCTTGAAGGCCACTGTGCCGCCTTCCTCGCTGGCCTGCAACAGGAGCACGCGCGGTCGCTCCGCGTCGGTCAGCCCGGCCACTCCCTGAGCGACCCGTTCCTGGCCGGCGCGGTAGAAGGCGATGATCTCCTCGGCGCGCGCCGGGTCGCCAAGTAAAGCGCCCAACAGCCGCAGGTCGCGCTCATACTGCTCTGGCGTCTCCAGGTCCACGTAGATCACCGGGATGCCCAGCGCCTCCAGCGCCGCGCCGAGCGAGTCGGCCAGGAAGCTCTTGAGGACGACCACGTCCGGTTGCGTGGCCGCGACCTGCTCCGGGCCGGGTTCGCGGTCGAGCAGGGCTTTCTGGTCGAAGGCGGGGTCAATGGTGGCGATGAAGTCGCCCGCCTGGCCCTGGCCGCTGCGGGTCATAGCGACGACCCGCTGCGAGGCGGCGGGGAACATGTAGAGCGCGTCAACGATGGCCACGGTGGCCCGCCCGGCGACGGTGATGCGCTGCGGCAGGCTTTCGAGGCGCACCGTCCGGCCTAAGGCATCCGTCAGCGTGACCGCGGGGGCCGGCGGCGTGGCGGTCGCTGCCGGCGGCGGGGTCGGCAGCGCGGAGGTCACCGCGGACGCCGGAGTCGGCAGCGTGGAGGTCGCCCTGGGCGTGGGGGCGCAGGCGGCCAGCAGCAGGCTGACCAGCAAGAGCAGACGTGCAACGGTCGCGCGAGTCATGTTTCCTCCTGATGTTGGGTTGAGGGAGTGAAAGCCTGACGACAGGACTGCAGCCACTCCAGGATGGCGGAGACCTGACGACGGCGAAAGTCGAAGACCAGGTGGTCGAAGCCCTGCGGGTCGGAGCGGAGGACAGCCTCCTCCAGCCCGGCCAGCCGTTCGCGACAGACAGCCTCCTGGGCAGCGATGAGGGTTTCGACCCCCGGCAGGGCCAGCGAGCGGTGGAAGTAGAGCCTGGCCAGGAACGCGGCGCGCATGTCGCGGATGGTCGGCTCCGGGCGACGCACCCAATCCAGGAAGCGCTCCCGCCCGGCAGGGGTGATGGCGTAGACCCGGCGCGGGGGTCGGCTCTCCTGGGAAGCGAGGTCGGATGTGACCTGGCCGGCTTCCTCCAGCCGCTTCAGCGCGCCGTAGAGGTTGCTCATGCCGATGGCCCAGACGCGCCCCAGGCCGGCCTGGACGCGTTGGTGGAGTTCATAGCCGTGGAGCGGGCCGGGCATCAGGAAGCCCAGGAGCATGCACTCCAACAGCTGTCGCCGGTAGGGACTGGGTTGCCCGCTGGGGATACTCACATCGTGAATATTCACGATGTGAGATTATAGCCGGGAAGGGAAATCTGTCAAGGTCAGACCCAGAGGTTTCTGGCGGGGGACGTCATGACCTGCCCGGCCGCCCGCCGCCGTGCGCCGATGGGACATCGGCCTTTCTGGGCGCCTGCGGCGCCAGGCGTCGGCCTGCGCCGACGCGGAAACAGCGGTCGGCGTAGGCCAACCGCAGGCCGAAGGCCCAAAACGGGCGACTTCAGTCGGCGTAGGTAGGCAGGTTCTTGAGCAGCGCCCACTGCGCCTTCAGCACCCGGTAGCCGCACTCCTCGTAGAACTCCCGCACCCCCTGGCGCACCACGTTCGAGCGCACCATCATCGCCCGGCAATCCTGTTGTCGCGCCCACCGTTCTGCCGCGGCCAGCAGCAATCGGCCAACACCGCGATGACGGTATCCCTCGTCCACTACCAGCGACTCGATCTCCGCCTGCCGTTCGGCGATCAGCAGCCGATGCACGCAGACGTGGATCAGGCCGATCACCCCATCTGGCGCGCTGACTGCCACATAGAGGGCGTGATGGGCATCTTCCTGCAACGCCGCGAACCGTCGGCTCGCCTCATCCGCCGTGGTTGGGTAGCCCAACTGGCAGCACAGGTCGGCGATGCGTGCGGCATCCTTCTCCTCCGCCCGGCGAATCTGTATCTTGCTGCTGGTGTGCGCCATCGTTTCTCAGCCTGTACCCTCCGGCAGGTTTCACTCAGCATGGCTCGATGGCCAGGGACTCCACTTCCAGCCACTGACGGCCTGGCGCGTCCAACAGTCCCCATCCCACCCGGCCCCACGGCGTGGCTATCATGTACTGGTTGTCCAGCCACAACACGAATCCCAGCGGTCCCCGCGGAGCGGGCGCGTCCAACAGCGGCGGGACCTCGCCCTGCGGGTCCACCCAGAAACGCGCCCGTTCTGTCCCCCACTCCAGCATGTAGGTGTGCCAGGCGGTCATGTCGGCGGGGATCATCATCTCCCCCACGCGCAGCAGCGGCTGGATGTGCGGCCAGAGGGCACGGTAGAGGGCAGGGATGTTCATCAGCGCCACCGCCAGCGGGGCGAGCGGAGCCAGCAACAGCGCGGACGGCCGCAGGGCGTCCACCGTCGCTGCCTTCCAGCCGTGGCCCGGCGTCTCCAGGTCCAGTTTCATATCCGACGGCGGGGAGGCGTAGAAGAACCAGGCCGCGCGGGGGAGCGTCGGCAGACGGGCGCCGGTCATCATGAAGGGGTCGTTCCAGAAGCCGAAACCCGCGGTGCCGCGCAGTTCGCCTGCCGGGTGGGAGAAGCGGGCGCGGACGGTCAGGCGCAGCGGAGGGCGCCAGGGGAAGCGACGACGGGGCAGTCCCTGGTAGTCGTCAATCTGGGCGTCGGAGTAGCGGCGGGCGGTGGCGTCGTGGGTGAAGAAACGTAGCGCCGCGCCAGCCGGTTCTAATCCCCCCTGACCCACCACAAACCGCTTCCAGTGCGGGTCCAGCGGCGCGGCGAAGTCCTGATACACCGCAGTGGCGTTCATCCCTCATCTTCGGCAGCGTCCATCTCCGCCTGTACCTCGGCGATGCGCGGGTCGTTGGGGCGGATGGCGCGGGCTTCCGCCAGCGCTTTCTCTGCCAGGTCGCGCCGGTTCAGGCGCAGGTACATCAGCGCCAGCAGCGGCCGCCCGGCGACCTGGTCGGGGGCCATGATGGCGGCGTGTTGCAGGTGGAGCGCTGCCAGCGCCCACATCTTCCGCCGCGCGTACTCCTGCCCGCGCCCCAGGAAGGCACCGAAGGTCCGTACGTCGGGGTCGGGAGTCAGCGTGACCCGCCGCCACTCATAGGAAAAATCGTCCCGCAGTTGGAAGACCAGCATCAGCCAGCCGACGCTCATCAGCCAGGCGCCGCCGCCGCAGAGAAGGCCCGAGGGAGAACGGTACAGCCCCAGCATAACCAGGAAGCCGGACAGTATCCCCAGCACGGCATTGGCCAGGTAAATGTAGTAAACCGGCTTCCAGCGCAGGTATAGCCCGACCAGGAGACCCGCGGAGAGCAGGAACCAGAAGACGCCGAAGGCTTTGAAGAGAAGCCCCATGACCGAAGGGTTCAGGCCAGGAAAGGCGAGGGAAGCCTGCTCAAACGAAGAGACGGGCACCAGCATGACCCCCACCAGGGCGCTGGCGGCCGAGAGGGTAATGAGCGCTTGAAGGGCGAGGAGGATCCACATCAACACAGAGCGGCTCTCGCGATGCCAGACCTTGACCATCAACCCCTCGCCGCAGGCCGGGCATTTCTCATCTTCCGGCCGGGTGGGGGCAGCGCAATAGGGGCACAGGAACTCGTCGGAGAACTCCTCCAGAATGGAGGGCGGAGGCACCGCCAACGGGAGGTCGGGCAGCATGACCGCCGCCTCGCTCGACGGCTGTGGAGGTGGCACATCGGCGAAATGGTCGAGCCCGGCCTTGATCTCGGTAGAGCGGCGGAACTCCTGCTGCTTGAGCACCAGCGCCAGGCCCCGACGGGCCGGCTCGTTCGAGAGGTCGAGCGCCAGGGCGCTTCTCAGGCAGGCTTCCCGTTCGTCCAGGTCATCCACCACGCCGCTCAGCCACAGCCACGCGGTGAGGTCCCCCTCATCTCGTTGCACTACCCGATGGAGCAGGTCGCGAGCGCGTTCTCGTTCGCCAGCCTTCGCTGCGGCGATGCCGTCGGCGCGGAGACGCTGTGTGTTTTGCGCCCGCACCTGTTCCAGTCGCCGCCGTACCGGCTCGCTGTCGGGGTCGAGGATGAGCGCGTTCTCCAGGCAGACCTCTTGATCGTCCAGGCTGTCCACCACGCCGCTCAGCCACAGCCAGCCGACGAGATTGTGGCGATCCAACTCGACGACCTGCATCAGCAGTTCGCGGGCCTGTTCACGCTGACCGGCCCGCGCCGCGGCGATCCCGTCGCGCAGCAGCGCCGCGATCTCAGCAGGGTGGGGGAGTGGCGTTTCGGTCGTCATGCTCCCATAGCCAGGCGTTGAAGGGCAGATGGCGAGAGCGGCCCGCCGTGGCCGACGTAGAGTATGTGCGGCGAGAGGGCCAGCAGATGACGCAGGCTCTCGCGGTTGCGCTCCAGGTCCCAGGCGACGATAGGCGGCCCGGGCCGGCGCAGGAAGCCGGTCAGCATGTCGCCGACCACTGCCTCGCCGCTATCCAGCAGCACCGTTGTCGAGCCGGGGGTGTGACCAGGGGTGGGCAGCACGCGCGCGGCGACGCCGTACTCATCCAGTCGCCACTCCCCCTCGAAGGTAAGGTCCGGCTCCAGACCCTCTGCACGGCCCGCCGTCGCCTGCAGCGGCAGCTGTTGCAGCAGGGCGACCAGCCGGCTCGTCGGGCGGAGGCTATCGGGGTGGTGAATCCCCTGACGGAGCGCGGGGGCGTCGAGGGCGTGGATGGCCACCGGCGCGCCGATCTCTCGTCGCAATGCCGCTGCGCTGCCGAAGTGATCCACGTGGCCATGGGTGATCAGGATCAGCCGCACATCCCCCGGCGCGACGCCAAGCCTGGCCATCTGCCCCAGGATGCGCTCCGCCTGACCAGGATTCCCGGCATCCACCAGCACGTTCCCGCCTTCGCCGCGCAGCAGGAAGACATTGGCGCCGCCAGCGCCCATCTGGACGACCGGAGCCTTGGGTTCAGACCTCATCTCGCACCCCCACGTGAAGCGCGACGGTGCCCATCATCAGCAGGCGGTAGCGCACCTGTCGCAGGCCCACCCGCTCCATCGTGGCGGCCAGTTCATCAGGGCTCAGGAAGGCCTGCACCGAGCGTGGCAGGTACTGGTAGGCATCCCGTTGCCCGGTGATGAGCCAGCCCAGCAGGGGGACCAATCCGGCGAAATAGAGGTGGAAGAGAGGGCGGAAGAGGGGCTGGCGCGGCCAGGTCATCTCCAGACAGACGACCCGACCGCCGGGGCGCACCACGCGCACCTGCTCAGCCAGGGTCGCGGCGACATCGGTGACATTGCGCAGCATGAAGCCGTTGACCACCGCGTCGAAGAAGCGGTCGGGGAAAGGCAGACGCAGGGCATCCCCTTCCGTCCAATGAACCACCCGACCGTCGGCTGCCGCCCGTCCGGCCAGGATCATCTCCCGGGCGAAGTCCACCCCCACGACGTGCGCCTGGGGCCACCGTCGCGCCAGAGCGTAGGAGAGCCCCCCCTGTCCTGCTGCCACGTCCAATACCCATCCGCCGGGGGGGAGGTGGGCCTCAGCGGCGGTGGCCCGCCGCCAAGAGCCCACCTGTCCCAGCGACATCAGCCAGTTGACGCGCTCGTAGCGGGGCGCCAGGCGAGTGAACAGATCCCGGGTGAACGCCCGCTTCTCCTCAGCGCTCGTGAACGTCATCTCCGTGGTCTCACACCAGCAGGTTGACGATCCCCTGTGCCACGTACCCCAGTGCCAGGAGCAGGCCGGTCAGCAGGTGGATGCGGATGGTCAGCGCGTTGGCGGGGGTCAGTTCTCGGGGATGGTCGTAGTGCTCCCGGGCGATCCTGTAGGCCTTCACCGCCAGCGGCGCGGTCAGAAGACCGATCAGGGCGAAGGGGGTCACTCCCGCCAGCAGCACGCCGGCCACGATCGAGAGGTAGGTCAACCCCAGCAGCACGCCGTAGACCGTGGCGGCGCGCCTGCGGCCGAGGCGCACGACCAGGTGGCGCTTGCCCACCTGAGCGTCGGCAGGAGCGTCCTGAAACTCGTTGATCCACAGGACCAGCGCGATCAGCAGGCCGACCGGGATGCTGGCGATCAGCGACTCCCAGCCCAGGCTGCGGGTCTGGACGACGTAGGCGCCCGCGGCGGTCAGTGGACCCAGGCACAGCCCCACCAACAACTCGCCCAGTCCGGTGCGGCTCAGGCGGACAGGGGGGGCGGTGTAGAAGTAGCCGCAGAAGACGCCGACAATCCCCAACCACAGCACGGTCCAACTGCGGGTGAAGGCCAGGAACAGGCCGATGAGGCTGGCGGCGACGAAGAAAGCGATCCCCTGCCACAGCATCTCTTTCGGCTTCACCAGCCCCATCTGGATGAGCCGGCTGCCGCCGGTGAAGGGGTTGGCGAACTCGGTGTTCACCTCATCGGAGCCCCAGACGTGGTCGAAGTAGTCGTTGGTCATGTTGGTGCCGGCGTTGATGAAGATCGCGCCGAAGAGGGTGAGAAGGAAGTACCACAGGTTGAAGGCGCCTGTGCGCGCCCAGGCCAGCGCCGTGCCCAGAAGGACAGGGACCAGATCGGCGGTGAAGAAAGGCGCGCGCAGTTTGACCACCCACAAGGGGGGCATCTTGGCCTGTGCCGGAGCGTCCATAGTTCTTTGAGATTCCTCCTGTGTTTTGGTTTTTTATTGACTTACCACTCGATCCCCTCCCGCGCCATCACGCCCTGCTGGTAGTAGTGCTTCACCTCGTGCATTTCGGTCACCAGGTCAGCGCGCTCCAGCAACTCCTGCGGCGCGCGGCGGCCGGTGAGGACCATCTCCACCGACGCCGGCCGCTGGTCGAGGAGGGCCAGCACTTCTGCCACGGCCAGCAGTCCGAACCAGACCGCCACGTTGACCTCGTCCAGCACCACCAGGTCATACTGGCCGGAGAGCATGGCCGCGCGGGCGCGCTCCAGCCCCGCGTGGGCCTGGGCCACGTGCATCGGGGTGACCTCCTCGCGGCGGATGCAGCGCGGGTCGCCATACTGTTCTATCGTGATGAACGGGTGGTCGCGCAGGGCGACCAGTTCGCCGTAGGGCTGGCCCTTCATGAACTGGCCGATGTAGGTATGCAGGCCGTGTCCAGCAGCGCGCAGCGCCAGGCCCAGGGCAGCAGTAGTCTTGCCCTTGCCGTCGCCGGTGTAGACCTGAACGTAGCCGGTGCGCTCACCCATCTTCGGCTCCTGATTATACCTCTAGACGCCCAAAATGCCAGAGAGCAGGAAGACGCCGATGGCCCCCAGGATCATCCCCATCGCGGTAAAGTGCTGGTGGCCGTACTCGCGTGCTGCTGGCATCAGTTCGTCCAGCGTGATAAAGACCATCACCCCGCCAGCGAAGGCCAGTGCCGCCGGGATGAGGTTCGTGAAGGAGGTCAGCAGAAGCGCCGCCACCACGGCGCCAATCGGCTCGGCCAACCCTGAGAGCAGAGCCGTGCGGACGGAGTCCGTCCGGCAGACGCCGGCCTGGCATAGCGGCAGGGCTGTCGCCATCCCCTCAGGGATGTTGTGCAGGGCAATCGCCAGGGCGATGAAGAGGCCGAATCTGGGCGCGTGGGCATAACCAGCGCCGACGGCGATTCCCTCGGGGGTGTTGTGGATCGAGATGCCGATGGCGATCAACAGGCCGGTACGGAGGAGGTCGGGGTTGGTGATCTGGCCACGATGGCGATGTCGGCCATGTCGGCCAAACATCCCTCTTCCCGGCCCGGTGCCCCGCTGCTCGGTCTCGCCGAAGCGGATGTGCGGGGCCAGGACGTCAATCAGGAACATGAACAGGGCGCCGAGGCCGAAGCCTGCCGTGGCCACCAGGAAGCCGCTCATCTGCCAGGCTTCGTTGACCAGTTCCAGAAATGAAAGGCTGATCATCACGCCGCCGGCGAAGCCCATCAGGAGACCGAACGACCGGCGGCCCGGCTTGAAGAGCACGGCGATCAACCCACCCAGGCCGGTGGCGAGACCGGCGGTCAGGCTGAGCAGAAAGGTGTTCAGGATAGCGTTCACTTTACCTCCCCCCGGTGCAGTGGCCTTCCTGCCGGGTGTGGTTCGCGGTCCAGGGTGCCGAAGGTGTACGAATTGCCGGCGGATTGGTAACCGTCTGCCCGCGCCGGCAGCCGGGCAGGCCATGACCTGGCGGGTTAGTCTCACCGCCTGGCCGGCGCCCGAAACTCTGGCGCGGATGACCATCCGCGCCGCGCGGGCGGGTCTCGGCTATTTACGTGCTGATAACGATAGTCATTCTCAATGATACCCCACGAGAAGGCTTTTGGCAAATGATTGGGCAGAGGGGATAGTTACAGAAGGCCCTGCACGAAGGTCTCAGCGTCGAAGGGGGCCAGGTCCTCGATGCCCTCGCCAGTGCCGACGAAGCGCACCGGCAACCGCAACTGGTGGGCGATGGCGAAGACCATGCCGCCGCGGGCGGTGCTGTCGAGTTTGGCCAGCACCACTCCGGTGACGCGCACCGCGTCCAGGAAGTGGCGCGCCTGACTGAGGGCGTTCTGGCCGGTGGTGGCGTCGAGCACCAGGAACGTCTCGTGGGGTGCGCCCTCGGCGGCCTTGCCGGCCACGCGGGCGACCTTGCGCAGTTCCTCCATCAGATTGTGGTGGGTGTGCAGGCGGCCGGCGGTGTCGGCGATCACCAGGTCGAAGCCTCGCCCGCGCGCCGCCTGCACCGCGTCGAAGACCACCGCGCCGGGATCGCCTCCCTCTGGCCCGACGATCACCTCGCAGCCGGCCCGCTCGCCCCAGATGCGCAACTGGTCCATCGCCGCGGCGCGGAAGGTGTCAGCAGCAGCCAGCAACACCCGTCGGCCCTCCCGGCGGTAGTGGTAGGCCAGTTTGGCGATGCTCGTCGTCTTGCCGGAGCCATTGACCCCCACCACCAGCAGCACGTCGGGCGCGCCGCGCCCCAGGTTGAGCGGCGGCGGATCGGGCAGCATGCTGCGGAGTTCCTGGACCAGTGCCTGGCGGAGGCTGTCGGCGCGGAGGATCGCCTCATCCCGCGCCCGCCGTTGCAGGCGCTGGATGATCTCGGCGGTCGTCTCCACACCGACATCGGCCTGGATCAGCAGCGCCTCCAGGTCCTCCCAGGTCTGGGGGGTGACCTCGCTGGTGCCCAAGACGGCCGCCAGGCGGCTGAAGACGGCGTTACGGGTGCGGGTCAGGCTTTGCAACAGGCTGCGCATTGGCGCTCCTTTGGGTGTCTGTCTGAATAACCGCAGGGCGGCCCCCACGCCGCCCCGCCGCCGCATGGGATGCGTCGGCTACGGGTTGATTGTACCGTAGGGGCGGCATCCCGATGCCGCCCGCCGCCGCATAGGATGCGCCGCCGCATGGGATGCGTCGGCTACGGGTTGATCGTACCGTAGGGGCGGCATCCCGATGCCGTCCGCGGCCGCATAGGATGCGCCGCCGCATGGGATGCGTCGGCTACGGGTTGATCGTACCGTAGGGGCGGCATCCCGATGCCGCCCGCCGCCGCATAGGATGCGCCGCCGCATAGGATGCGCCGCCGCATGGGATGCGCCGACGCATGGGATGCGTCGGCTACGGGTTGATCGTACCGTAGGGCGGCATCCCGATGCCGCCCGCCGCCGCATAGGATGCGCCGCCGCATGGGATGCGTCGGCTACGGGTTGATTGTACCGTAGGGGCGGCATCCCGATGCCGCCCCGCCACCGCAGGGGTGCCACAGGGTTATCGGGTGCAGGTCAGGTGCGGAAGCGAATCCGCAGCCGACGCAGGAGGATACCCAGCGGCCCGGCCTGGATGCGGCCGGTGGTTACGCCCGCGCCGGGTTTGCGGTTGCCGTAGACCTCGTAGTGGACGATGTCGGCCAGCGGCTTGCGCGGGGGAGGCGGCGGATCCTCGGCGGGGAAGCCCACCGTCAGCAGGCCGATGATTTCCATGCCCTCCGGCACCTTGAGGATGGCGGCCAGGGCAGGGCGGTCCAACCCGCCGATCCAGCAGGTGCCCAATCCCAGCGCGTGCGCCTGGAGCATGATCTGCGATCCGGCCAGGCCGATGTCCTCGTGGAGGAATTGACGGTAGATGCGGTTGCGGGCGTCGCCACAGAGGACGATGAGCAGCGGTGCCTCGTCCACGTGGGCCCAGCGGACGAAGTAGTAAGCGGCGTGCTGGGCCACCTCCCGGCGCACCGCTTCGTCGCGGATGACGATGAAGGCCCATGGCTGGCGGTTGCTGGCCGACGGCGCCCATCGCCCGGCCTCCAGCAGTTGCTCGACCATCTCGTCGGGCACGGGGTCAGGCCGGTAGCGACGGATGCTCCTTCGTCCCTTGAGCAGGGCCAGCGTGGCCTGGGGGTCACCAGCGCTCATACCGTACCAGTTCTGCCAGCGGCTTGCGCGCCTTTGGCTTGGGCTGGTCGGCGGGGTAGCCCAGGGGGGTGAAGATCAGCGGCTGGACATCGTCCGGCAGGCCCAGCACCTGGCGCGCCGCGGCGGGGTCGAACGCGCCGATCCAGCAGGTGCCCAGCCCCAACTCCGTCGCCGCCAGGGTCATGTGGTCCATCACGATCGCCGCATCCACGTCGGCGTAGTTCTTGCCATCCTTGCGCACCCAGGCCTGGGCAGGGAGCGCGCAGACGCAGAGCACCATGGGCGCTTCGACGAACCACTTGGGGTTGTAGATCCGGCGCAGTTCCTCTTCCCGTCCCCGGGTGTGGATGACGAGGACCTGGAAAGGCTGGCGGTTGGCGGCGGTGGGAGCCATCCGCGCCGCTTCGAGCACCTGCTGCAGTTTCTCCTCCTCCACCGGGTTGGGCCGGTAAGCACGCACGCTGTAGCGCTGGAGAATCAGGTCTGAGAATGACATAAAGACCTCCCTCGAGTTCGAGTCACGCTTCTTCGGAAGGGGGTTCCGCTTCGGAGGGGGACGTTCCCTCCCGTCTGCGCAGTGATTTCCTGGCGGCCTGAGCGTAGATGGAGCCTGGCAGCGCGTCTATGGCCTCGTTGAAGCGCTGGACGGCCTCCGCCTCTCGCCCGGTGCGGCGGCAGGCCAGGCCCAGGTTGTAGCAGGCTGCCGCCTGGTACTTGGGGCCTAGCCGAACCCCCGGTTCGGTGACGACCGGGCGAAGGGTCTGGTAGGCTTCCTCTGGCTGCCCCATCTGCAGCAAGGCTGCCCCGCGGTTGATCTCGGCCACCCGTCGGCTGGGGAGGTCGGCGCCCAGGCGCAGGGCCAGGTCGAAGAGGCGGAGCGCCCGGTCGGGCCGTCCCCGCGCGGCCATGCTGCTCCCCAGGTCTATGAGGAGCCGCACACGCATGGTGATCAGATAGACCGCCAGGAGGAACAGGATGGGGTGAAAGGGGACGAGCAGCGCCAGGGCCGCGCCCAACCCGGTGATGAGCAACCCCTCGGCCAGGAAGCGGACAGAGATCGCCTGATGACGCACGTAGGAGAGGCCATTGAAGCCCAGGATGTAGAGAAAGCCCACCAACAGGATCAGCAGAGAAGGGTGCACGGGTAACCTCACTGTCTACCGTCAGGCGAACAGGTAGGTCGCGGTACGTTCCAGCATGGGCACGCCCTGGACCTCGACTTCGAAGAGCGGCATCAGAGCGCGGACGTTCGGGAAGTACTGCCAGATTTCCTCCATGTACTCCGCCTGCATGGCGATGCGGTTGCGGACGAACTCCGGCGGGTTCTCCCCGGCCACCTGCGGGTCGATCAGCATGTTGACCGCTACGCCGCCCACCGGGATGCCGAACTCGTCGAACCAGTTGATGAAGCGGCGGATGACGGCGATCGGCAGCGCCTCCGGCAACGTCACAAAGAAGAAGGCCGTCTTCTCCGCATCCGTCAGCAGTTCCTTGGCATGCTGCATGCGGTCGCGGAAGCGCAGCAGGTAATCCATCAACGGGTCCTTCTCCTGCTTCTTCTTGCTGTAGGAGAGGAGTTCCTTGAGCGTCATCGCCTCCTGGCGGCTCTGGACCATCTTGTTGACCCACATGGAGTAGACACCGGACATCCCCAAGAGGCGGCGAGCGTTGGCCGTGGGGGCGGTGTCGAAGACGTAGACCTGGTATTGGTCCTCGAACATGAGGTCAATCATGTTCTCGAACATCGCCGACTCCTCGAAGGCCGGGTTCAT
>Ga0209018_1001479_pt1 | contig 18751 bp, 15 predicted proteins | sample YNPBryBLVA2012_FD_185814 | JGI IMG/M metagenome (GOLD analysis project Ga0209018, IMG submission 185814) | Anoxygenic and chlorotrophic microbial mat microbial communities from Yellowstone National Park, USA - YNP Bryant BLVA 2012 (SPAdes)... ...
CTTGATTGAGCGGGTGTGTTTGCAGGCCTCGTTCGTGGTGTCATGTTTCATACACCGCGAACGTCGCCCGCAAACAATCACTTCACCTAATGAATTCGCCGTGTTTCATAGTTAGCCCCAACTAAAACTCGGCGTATATCTCTTATATGCCAGATCTTCGCAAAAGCCTTAAAGGATTTTTCGTATGCATTATCGCAGTCTCTTTTCTTTTGCCGTTTGGCGCCAAAGCCGAGGCGACCGGAACCAAACCGAACGAAGCCGCGTCCGGGACACAGGCGATTGTGCAGACCGTCGAACCCGACACCGAACTGTTCGAGGCCCAGGTTATTCAAGTTGTTGAACAGCGCGAAGTGCCGCGTCCCGACGGCTCGTATAACACCCAACAGCACCTTCGGCTAAAGGCCTTGACTGGCAAGCTGACTGGGCGTGAATTCGAATTCAATAGCATTGGCGAGATCGATGCAGTCTCGGCCAACATTTATCGCGTTGGTGATCGTGTTATGGCCAATCGCCAAGTCGGACCGGACGGCACCGAGGATTTTTATGTTGTGGATTTCGTTAGGCGCTGGCCGCTTTTCTGGCTTACAATTTTGTTTGTCATCATCGTCATTATTGTTTCGGCCGGCAAAGGACTACGCGCGCTCCTCGGTCTGAGTATCAGTTTTGCTGGCATCATGGGCATTGCCATCCCGCTCATATTCCGTGGCTGGAGTCCGCTTTGGGTCTGGGTCTCTACGGCTAGCGCCGTCTTTATCGTCCTTGTTTACCTGTCCGAGGGTATAAACAAAAAATCGAATCTTGCTGTAGTCAGCGCCTTTATCTGCCTGGTGCTAACGGCCATCCTGGCTTCATTTTTCACATGGTGGTCTCGTCTGACTGGTATGGCACAGGAGGAGACCATGTTTCTTATCGGTTTAGGCAAGAAGGGTATTGATTTTTCAGGGCTATTTTTGGCCGGTATCATGGTCGGTACTCTGGGCGTACTCGACGATATGATCCTGGGCCAGATCGAAGCCGTGTCTCAGATTAAAGCGGCTAACCCTTCCTTGCCGCCGGCCCGTGTCGTCACGCTCGCCCTGCGAGTTGGCCATACGCATATTGGCGCCATGGTCAATACGCTCTTCTTGGCCTACGCCGGAGCTTCGTTGCCGCTTCTACTCCTGTTCAGCGTCAAGCAACCTCCTTTTCTCACCTTCGCTCAAGTCGTGAACAATGAAACCGTAGCCTCTGAAATCGTGCGTACCTTGATCGGCAGCATCGGTTTAGTCCTGGCTATGCCTATTTCTACTTATCTGGCTGCTTATCACCTTAAATCTAAAAACGTTGTGAGTTCAAAACACTAAGTTAAAAATACTTGCCTAATTTAAGACCGTGGCGTAGTCTTTTCTGGCTACTAAATCACACTTAACCAATTATGAAATACGCATTCACCGATGATAATTTCCAGAATGAAGTCATAAAGTCTGATATCCCTGTCCTGGTTGATTTTTGGGCGCCGTGGTGCGGCCCATGCCGCATGATGGCTCCGGTCATCGAAGAGTTGGCCGAGGAAATCGACGGATCCAAACTCAAGATCGGCAAATGCAACGTCGACGAGAATCCGGGTGTGGCCGGCCAATACAATATCATGTCCATCCCGACCTTCCTGGTCTTCCAGAACGGTAAGGTCGTCGAGCAGTTCATCGGCGGTATGGCTAAGAGCGCTTTAATGGACAAGCTGGCGCGATTTATTGGATAAAATCGTTTGTAAAGTTTAGTATGCTGGGGCGCGAATCAGCATTCCTCTGTTATCCATATGGAACCACGCAATGTCATCATCATCGGTTCTGGTCCGGCCGGCTGGACCGCGGCCATCTACGCGGCCCGAGCCGACCTTAAGCCCATCCTGTTCGAAGGCCCCCAGCCCGGCGGCCAGCTCACGACCACGACTGAAGTTGAAAATTTCCCCGGCTTCCCGCAGGGCATCCTTGGACCCGAACTTGTGGCTAAAATGCGCGAACAGGCCGCGCGCTTTGGCACCGAGATTATTTCCGAGACGGTCACGGCAGTGGATTTTTCATCACGTCCGTTCAAAATCACGGCTGGCGACAAGATGTATGAGGCCAAGGCCGTCATCGTCTCGACCGGCGCCACGGCGCGCCGCCTCGGGCTGGAATCCGAAAAGGCGTTGTACGGCAAGGGTGTCTCGGCTTGCGCCACCTGCGACGGTTTTTTCTTCCGTGGCAAGACCGTCGCCGTAGTGGGCGGGGGAGACAGCGCCATGGAAGAGGCGAATTTTCTGACGCGCTTCGCCGAGAAAGTCTACTTGGTCCATCGCCGCGATGCTTTTCGCGCCTCCAAGGTCATGCAGGAACGGACGTTCGCAAATCCGAAAATCGAAATCGTTTGGAATACGGCGGTTGACGAAATCCTAGGCGTCGAAGTCGGCCACGTCACGGGCGTACGGCTCAAGGACACGGTTACGGGCGCGCTGCGCGAGTTGCCTCTTGACGGCGTGTTTGCGGCCATCGGCCACGAGCCCAACACAGCGCTTTTCAAAGGCGTGTTGGATCTCGACGAGAAGAATTACATCAGGACCATCCCGGGTTCCACGCGTACCAATGTCGACGGCGTATTCGCGGCCGGCGACGTCCAGGATGCCAAATACCGCCAGGCCATCTCGGCCGCCGGCACAGGTTGTATGGCTGCGCTCGAGGTGGAGAAGTTTTTGGCTGAAAACGGTTGACTTGGAGTAGCGTGATTGATCACGCCCAGGGTTTGATGAATAGAACAGGTTTTACCTAGGGATTAGCTTTTGAATCACACTAGAACAGATGCGATCCCTATCGGATGGACGCGCCTTCGACGGTAGCGAATTCATGAAGCACTTTGCCGCCGAAATACGGCGGCCATGCCCATCCTATTGCGTACAGCCAGATACATCCTGGGTTCCTTGCCGACAAAAAGTATATGCAAATCCACAGGGCCGGATATCGCGTCAGGGATTCCTAGAAAATGATCACGGACGAAGCCAGACGAAGATTCTTGTTTTTTAGTGTATCCGTCCACCACACCCCTTAACCCGCCGGCGACGGCGTGGTAAAATAACTGAAAATAAATCAGCCGAGACGCATCCTGCGCGTCTCGTTTAACCCTCTTCCTTTCTATGTCGGCTTTCTCCAATGCCATGCGCCAGCTCGACCTGGCCGCGACCGCCATGCATCTCGATACCTTCACCCTCGAGCGTCTGCGCCATCCGCAGCGCGTCGTCGAAGTCGATTTCCCGGTCAAGCTGGATGACGGTTCAGTCCGCCTTTTCCACGGTTACCGTGTCCAATGGAACAATGCCCGTGGCCCCTTCAAGGGCGGCCTCCGTTTCCATCCGCAGACCGACCTGGACGAGGTCAAGGCCCTGTCTTTTTGGATGACGATCAAGTGTGCCGTGGCCAACATCCCATTCGGAGGCGGCAAGGGCGGCGTCACGGTCAACCCCAAGGATTTGTCCAAGGCCGAACTTGAGGATTTGACGCGCTCTTTCACCCGCGCCATCGCCGATGTCATCGGCCCGGAAAAGGATGTGCCGGCGCCGGACGTCAATACCACTCCGCAGATCATGGATTGGCTGGCCGACGAATACGGAAAATACGTCGGCAAACCAAGCCTGGCGGTCGTGACCGGCAAGACCATCGAACATGGCGGTTCCGAAGGCCGTGGCACGGCCACGGGCCAGGGCGCCTATTATGTCTTCGAGGCGTACCGCGAAAAGCTCGGTCTCGATCCTGAATCCTCGACCGTTGCGGTACAGGGGTTCGGCAACGCCGGGCAAGAGATTGCGCGGCTCTTCCACCGCCACGGTTACAAGGTCGTGGCCGTGTCGGATTCGCAAGGCGGCGTGCACGACGAGAATGGACTCGACATCCCGCAGCTCATCAAACTTAAGGCCGAGACCGGACGCGTTACCCGTTTGCCCGAAGCGCGCGATATAACCAACGACGAGCTCCTGCGCATCCCGTGCGGCGTCCTGGTGCCGTCGGCGCTCGAGAACGCCATCACGGCCGACGTGGCCCACGAAGTCAAGGCCCAGCTCGTGCTCGAGGTCGCCAACGGCCCGACCACGCCCGAAGCCGACGCCATCCTGGCCAAGCGCGGCATTACGGTCATCCCGGATGTGCTGGCTAACTCCGGCGGCGTCACCACTTCGTTCCTCGAATGGCAGCAGAACATGACCGGCGAAAAATGGACTGAAGCCGAGGTCTTCGACCGCCTCAAGCCCATCATGGATGACGCGGCTGCTGGCGTCATGCGGACCGCCGAGGAATTTGGCGTCACCCAGCGCGAAGCCGCATTTGTCTTGGCTTTGAAGCGACTTGATCAGGCTATCCGCAAGCTGGTGTAACAGGTTGCGGAAAATGAGGTAAGTTTCGTCCAGAACGGTTATCCGTTTCGTTTAATTCATATAATTCATTTTCTTTATGAAGAAGAGCATTGCTCTGACCACCTTGGCCTCGCTCGCGCTGACGTTGGCCGCGCCAGCTACGACCCTGGCCGAAGAAACTGCCTCCACCACACCGTCCGCAGCCGTGATCGGCACCCAGTGCGATAGTCGTACTCAGCAGTGGGAAATAAAGCTGGAGTATAGACGCAGTGAAGAGGCAGCTAAGCTGGCACGCGTCCGCGCCGATTTTGACGCTCGGATAAATAGGATTAAAGCCGACCAGGATGCACGGCGCACCCAACTCTGGGCTGATCGCGACGCCAAGCTGCTGAAGACTCGCAATCTGCGCGATCTCAAAGGGTATAAATCAGAGGAACTAAAGGCGGCGGTAGCGACATTTCGCGCCGCCCAAGACACGGCCATCAAGGCGCGGCGCGATGCGTTGACCTCGGCTCGCGACACTTATCGCACGACCATGGAAACTGCGTTAAAGACGCGCCGGACTGCGGTGGATGCGGCCCTTGCGGCACACAAGGCCGCGGTCGATGCCGCTTTCACCACCTGGAAAACGCGTTGCTCAGGCACAATCGAAGAACGCAAAGCGGCAAACAAGGCGTTCTTAGAAGCGTTGACAAAAGCCCGCCAGGATTTCCGCACGGCCGTGGACACGGCGTTCAAGACCTACCGCGACACCATTAAGACAGCTCGCGAGACGCGCGCCGCGGCCATCAAGACCGCCAATGAAGCGTTTAAGACGGCCATGAAAGCCGCCTGGGACGCGCTCAAGGCCGCCAAAGCCGCACTCAAACCCGCGACGACCGCGACGCCTTAAGTCTGAGGGCTAACGATCGAAAGAACCCCCGTTTCCCCGCGGGGGTTTTTGGTTTTTACTGTGGGGAGTATGGCCATTTTCTCCAGAGCGTATTAGGATGGGATATCTATGGTATCGCCAGTGAAAATTTTTGATTTCCGTCCTCCGACTACAAAAATCCGCATCCTGGGCATCGAGACCAGCTGTGACGAGACGAGCGTGGCGATTTTGGAGTCTGTCAGGGCGCATGGTCATGCGCCCCTATGCGAAAGTAAAATCCGTTTGGTCCATCACGAGACGGCGACGCAAATCCCCATCCACGCGCGGTTCGGGGGAGTGGTACCGGAAGTCGCGGCGCGGACGCATGTGGCCGAGTTGGTTTCCCTTTTGGAGCGCGCCGGCATCTTCGGGAAGGGTAAACGGAAGTTCGACGTTATCGCGGTTACCAAAGGCCCGGGCCTCGCGACCGCCCTGCGCGTCGGCGTCGAGGCGGCACGGACGCTCGCCTGGTCTTCGGGCGCACCTATCGTCGGCGTGAACCATCTTGAAGGTCACATGGCTTCGGCTTGGCTCATGCCCCAGAATCGCCGGCGCTGGGAATTTCCTATCCTGTTTCTTCTTGTTTCCGGCGGCCACACCGAGTTGGTTTTGATGCGCGATTATTGTTCGTACAAAATTCTGGGACGCACGCGCGACGACGCGGCCGGCGAAGCGTTCGACAAGACGGCCAAGCTCCTGGGCCTGGGTTATCCGGGCGGTCCGGCTTTGTCCAAGACGGCCGAGAAGGGGAGGCCGGACGCCTTCAAGCTCCCGCGTCCCATGCTCCACGACAAGTCATTCGATTTTAGCTTCTCCGGCCTCAAGACAGCGGTCCGCGTCCTGGTCGCAAACTTAGTACGAGGCACCAAGAACGAAGTAACTATCCTGCCCGACCTCTGTGCCTCAATCCAGGCGGCCATCGTGGACGTCCTGGTTGCCAAGACCGTGGCCGCGGCAATCGAATCCAAACCGAAAGCCGTTGCCATAGTAGGCGGCGTCTCGGCGAATCGCGTCTTGCAGGCGGTTTTGACCAAGGCCGTAAAGACCGAGCTGCCCGGCGTGACGCTCTTCGCGCCGCCATCAGGTTTCTACACCGATAATGCGGCCATGATTGCGGCCGCGGGCCTATGGCGCATCTCGCAGAATAGGTTAGACAGCTGGCAGAAGCTGGATGCGGAGCCGGAACTCGACATATGAAAAAAAATGCAGCAGGCAGGAAAGTTGTCTTGAAAGCCGGCGGCAGGGCGCGGCGTTTTTCCGTGCCTACCGCCGCTGATTGGCCGAGCGTCTCGTCCGAAATGATACATCTCATCCGTCCCGGTACCATCTTGGCCGTCCAAGGCGACCTCGGCGCCGGCAAAACCACCTTCATCCAATCCCTCGCGGCGGCGCTGGGTATCAAACGTTTCGTGCCCAGTCCGACTTTCGCGCTCATGCGGGCCTATAAATTGCCGAAAGCGGTCAACGGCATCCGGCGTCTGGTCCATGTCGACGCCTATCGTCTCAAGGACGAATCCGAGCTCCAGGTGCTGGACCTGGATGAGGAACTGGTTGACGGCCAAACCCTGCTGGTACTAGAATGGCCGGAACGGATCGCCGGCTGGCTTGGGTCACGGCTGAAAAACGTCATACATCTTAATATCAACTGACCTATGTATCGAGAAACCGTCGGAGGTGGGGGTGGCGGGACCATTGAGCAGAATCTGCGCAAGCTACAGTTGATGCTCAATGTTTCCTGGAAAAGACGTCAAATCAGCCAGGAAGCTCTCAATGCCAGGGGTTTTTCATTCAGCCGGGCGGATGTCGATAGCTACGCCGCGAAAAGAAAAAGACATGCCGCGATGAAGAACGTCGAGCATGGTGTGGACGCCGAGTACATGCTTTTGGAAGGTGCGGACATGGATGGCGAAACCAAGCAAAAGAACCCGTACCATTGGTTCGGCGACAGCGTTATGGCTTATCCGGCCAGCTCGATCGACGATGTCTTGCGCGGGGTCGACGCCATCCTCATGTTCATCGACCAGGAGGACGAGCGCCTCGCCCATCCGGTGGCCATCGACGTCAAGACAAACCGTGAAGATGTGACGGCCCGGATGGCGGACGTCTTCGAAGACGCCATCCGGGGAGGCGGTTTGTCGTCCGTCTATTGGGTCGATACGGCATCCGAGCCTGGCAGTTCGTCGTTCGATATTCCGGAATCCGATGACGGCAAAATCGAAGCCTTGAAACTCGCGCTCCACATCCCCGCGGAATCGGCTAAGCTCTATAAGGACGAATCTCTGACAGCGGCTGTCGCGGACCGCGAGATGCGGCGATTGGGCGAATACGTCAGGCGCCAGCTGGCCAGCCAACTCGAAGCCATCGCGTTGCTACTGACCGGTAATTTATCATTGGCGGATGTCGTGGGCGGAGAGATAAAGCTCTCGGAACTGATGGATCAGGAACGACTCCTGGATGAGATAGAGAAGGGGATGGGGCGGGACCAGAAACGTGACCGGATCCTGGCGACAGTCGCCAGCTGCCTCAAGGCCGTCTGGTCGGAACAGGTCGCTAAGGGCGACAGCCAGGACCCGATGCCCGAGATGATGCCGCGCATCATCCGGAACCTGGGTTGCGTCAAGCGGTCGGCCTAAGCCGGATATACAAAGTAAAAAAAAGAGCGCCCCGATGGCCATCGTGGCGTATTCAAATGCCGGCTTCTTCCAGCAGGCTTTCGAGTCTGGTCAGGTCATAACCGTCGAGGCGGTCAGGTCCTTTAATACGCAATCTCGCCAGAAACAGGTCGAGTCTGGCTTGCGGCGGCAATTTGGCCGAGAACATGCCCAGGGCCAGCGGCTTGTCGATCGGCGGCACGACCATGAAGACGTTTTCTTTTCTTCGCAGGAGCGTCAGATTGCGGCGCTTCTCAAAACGAGGATAGGGGTTGTCGAAAAGAGCAAGGAGTTCTTTAGTGCTGGATCTGTTGGACATGGCTTGACTCCATCCATGATGGGAAACATAGACCTTTACCTCTGGATTGTCAAGACATCAAAATACGCCATGATGGGCGTATTTTTTTGCTAGATTGACGTCTTCATTCGATTTTTGGCTTTGGCGGAGCGACCGGCGGTAGGACATCTTCCGGTTCTTCCGCGAGCGCTTGGAGCTCGGCCGCACGCAAAACTTCTTCGACCGTTGTCAGCCCGTCGAGCGCCTTGAGCAACCCATCCTGAGCCATGGTGATCATCCCGTTCTTGAGTGCGATATCGATTATGTCGTATTCGGACACGTGGCCGGACAAGATGATTTTTTCGATATCCTTGTTCATGGAGAAGATTTCGTAGATGCCGATCCGGCCTTTGTAGGGCTGTTCCGCGTCTTCCTTGGGGCCATAGAACTTCAGGTTATTCAGGTCGACTTTGTATTCCTTGAGGACGTCCGGATGGAGCTTGGCGAGTTCGGACTTGACTTGGGCCAGGATGCTGGGCGCAAGTTCGATCGGTACCTTGACTTCGGGGTTGATGCGCCTGACCAGGCGTTGACCGATGACGCAGTTGATGGCCGGCGCGAGGAGGAACGGCTTGACGCCCATCGACAAGAAACGGGGAATGGCGCCGGCCGCGCTGTTGGTGTGAATGGTGGAGATGACGAGGTGGCCAGTTAACGCAGCTTGGATAGCGACTTCGGCTGTGTCGAGGTCGCGAATTTCTCCAACCATCACTACGTCCGGATCCTGACGCAAGATCGATCGCAGGCCCTTGGCGAAGGTGTAGTCCTTGGAATAGTCGACTTGGCTCTGGTTAATGCCCTGGAGTTTGTATTCGATAGGCTCCTCGAGAGTGATGATTTTGATATTCGGCGCATTGAGCCGCTTGAGGATAGCGTACAGGGTCGTCGTCTTGCCGGAACCGGTCGGACCGGTGGTGATGATCATACCATTCGGCCGCTCGATCTCGCGTTTGAGTTGCTCCCAGGCCCGGCCGCGCACGCCCAGCTGTTCGAACTCGAGGGCGATGGATTTGGGGCGCAAGAGACGCATGACGACCGATTCGCCGAAGGCCGTGGGCAAGAATGAAACGCGGATGTCGACTTTTTCGTTAGTCAGATAGATGGTGATGCGGCCGTCTTGGGGGATGTCGTCGACATTCATTTTGACACCGGCCAAGAGTTTAAAGCGCGAGATAAGCTGCTTCCAGGCGTCGCGCGGCAAAATCGCGGCATCATTAAGTTCGCCGTCGATGCGATAGCGGATGCGGACGTCCTTTTCTTCGGCCTCGATATGTATGTCGGAGGCGTTGAGTTTGAGTCCGCCGCCCAGGATAAGGGCCACGATGTCCGAGGTCGAGACCTTGACGATGGTCTCCTGGAGCTTCTTCAGGTCGGTTATCTCATTGGCATACTTCTCGAGTGTGGCTTCCTCAATCCTGACGCCGTAAATGACTTCTTTGATTTCGGGCAGAGCGTCATATAGCTTGAGCGCGATATCGAGGCTGGTCGAAGATATCAGATAGGTCACCACGGTCGCCGCGAAATCCTTGGCCAGCTTGTCCTTAAGCTTGTCGACCTCCTTGCTCGGCTCCGAGGTTGCGATGCGTATCTGGTCTCCGCCACGGTAGAAAACCACGGTTTTGAGCCGCTCGGCTTCGGCCCGCGGGATGCAGGCAATGGCTTCGGGCGGGATTGGATACCCATCCTGGAAGTTGATGTACGGCAAGCCAATTTGCTCCGCTTTCTCGATGGTCGCTTTCTCGATCTCGCGCAATCTGATGTCGCTAATCTTCTCTTCGAGTTTCTCGACGGCTGAAGGCGCGCCCTTATTGGCGGCAGGTTTAGTTTGTTTACCGGCCGCTCCTCCGGTGGCAGGTGCGGCGGTTTTCTTGAACAGTTCTTCGATGGATTGGACCCGACGAGGCGTGGAGTTGGCCGAGGAAGACATAGGAGGTCTAGCTTTCGGGAACCGAATAGTGACCGACGAAGGCTCTGGCCAGGCGGTGGAGCTTGGGCACCACCCCCCCCTCGCCGAACTTGCGATAGAGATAGGTCCAAACGGCGTATTGGAGTTGGGCCAGGATGGCTGTGAAGATCATGAAGACCAGGAGCAAGGCCAGTAGGCCAAAGAATAGGGTGCCGTAGTACATGATCGGCGATTTGATAATAGCGGCGGCGATCATCGCTAACATGAACGGCGTGCCAGAGAGGAGGACTAGATAGGTTAGGCCGAAGTTCATGGCAATGGCGATGCCGGCTAGGATCAGGGCCGTCTCGAAACTCACCATCCAGTGGCGCTTGAATTGCAGGTAGCCGCGGAGGATGGCGTCGGCGACCGGGGCGCCCTGCAGAATCATGGCGTTAAGAGCAAAGACTTGAATGACGGTAATGATGAAGGCTAGTCCGACGAATAGCACAAAGGCGAGGACGAATAGCAGGCCGGCGGACAGAGTATCGGCCGTCAAGGCGAAATCCATGAATGCGGCTACGACGAAGCGGATGAAAGCGAAGATCACGAGCGACATGACGTTCAAAGTGGCGATTGGCCAAAAGGCGCGGGCGCCGATGCCGAGGGCTTTGCGCAGGTCGGTTTTTTCTCCCAGACGGGCGGCGCCGATGCTGTAGATTAGGGCGCCTTGGGCGATGCATGAAGCGGCTAGGAGAGCTAGAAGCAGGATGCTCAGGCCAATGGTCCATTGGAGCGCCGTGAGGGCTCCAAACACGTCGCCAAAACTTTTCCATGACAGGCCCGACCACGGGCTCTGGCTGTGCAATGTACCGGCTTGCCGGGCGATTTGGAAGTACACGTTACCGATAGTGTCGTATGTGCCGGCGGTCAGCAGGAACGAGGCAAAGAAAGACAGCGGCCAGAGGCGCCATTCGCGCCAGGCAACGGCCCAGGCGTGCGATAGCACATGTCTATAGACCGGCTCGTGAGCGGTCTTATGTTGTGAGATATTGGAACGGAGCATACTGGATCATATGATAGCACGAAAACCGGCCTGCCGCAGCAGAGGGCCGATTTTTCAGTTGTAAGTCGTCAATCGTAAGTTGTTAGTTCGCTCATACTCACGACTAACCAACCCACGACTTATCGACTAGGTTTTGCCTTGCTCTTTTCGTTCGCCGGCGGGAGTCCAATAGTCTTGCAAAATTCTTCGCGTTCCAATGTTTCTTGGGCTAGAAGTTTGTTAGCCACGCGCTCCATGGCTTCTTTGTGTTCGGTGATGAGTCTTTCGGCCGTTTTTAGGCCTTCATGGATCAGACGGTCGATTTCGTCGTCGATGGCGACGGCTTTCTCGTCAGAGTAGTCGCGGTTCTCGTGGATCTCGCGGCCGAGGAAGATCATGTCTTCCTGCACGCCGTAGGTGCGCGGCCCGAGCTTCTCGCTCATGCCCCATTGGGTGACCATGTTGCGGGCGATTTTGGTTGCGTTTTTCATGTCCATGGTGGCGCCGGTCGTGATGTCGCCGAAGAAGAACTTTTCGGCCGCGTAGCCCCCCATGGCCACGGCAATGTCCTCTTTGTATTCCTCGGATGAGCGCGAACTCCGATCCTCGATCGGCATTTTGAGGGTATAACCGGCGGCCCGGCCGCGTGAGATAATGGAAACCTTTTGCACCGGATCGGTGTGCGGTAACAGATGGGCGACGAGCGCATGTCCGGCCTCGTGGTAGGCCGTTATCTTGCGTTCGTCCTCGTTCATGACATGGCTTTTACGTTCCGGTCCGAGCAGGACTTTCTCGATAGCGTCCAAAAGCAACTGCATCGGGATTTGGGTCAGGTTTTGGCGGGCCGCCAGGATGGCGCCTTCATTCATCAGGTTAGCCAAGTCGGCACCCGAAAAGCCGGGCGTGCGTTCGGCCAAATGGCGGAGCGAAACTTCTTTGGATAACGGCTTTTTGGCTGCATGGATTTTTAAAATTTCCTCGCGTTCGTTTAAATCCGGCAAATCGAGCACGACCCGGCGATCGAAACGTCCTGGGCGGAGCAAGGCCGGATCCAGGACGTCCGGCCGGTTGGTCGCGGCCATGACGATGACGCCCGAGTTGGTCTCGAAGCCGTCCATCTCGACCAAAATCTGATTTAGCGTTTGTTCGCGCTCGTCGTGCGAACCGCCCAGGCCGGAGCCGCGCTGGCGGCCGACCGCGTCGATTTCGTCGATGAAGACGATGCACGGCGTGCTTTTCTTGGCTTTGGCGAATAGGTCGCGCACGCGGCTGGCGCCGACGCCGACGAACATTTCGACGAATTCCGAGCCGGAGATATGGAAGAACTGCACCCCGGCCTCGCCGGCTACGGCCCGCGCCAGAAGCGTTTTGCCTGTGCCGGGAGCACCCATGAGGAGCACGCCTTTCGGAATCTTGGCTCCGAGCGCTGTGAATTTGGCCGGCTGTTTTAGGAATTCGACGATTTCGCCGAGTTCCTCTTTCGCCTCTTTAGCCCCGGCCACGTCCTTGAACGTGACTTTATCCTTGTCATCCTTTTTGGATTCGCGTGCTCCTGACTGGCCGAAGGTCATGGCTTTGTTGTTCTGCCCTTGGATCTGCCGGAAGAAGAACCACATCAAAGTCATGACCAGAATGAACGGAATGAGGGTCGGTAGGATGAGGCCGGCCCAATATCCGGCTCCGGTTTGGTCCTTGTTGTCGACCTTGAGGCCGCGCATCTTGTCGGCATCCACGCCGTAGTTCTTCATGAGTTCGGCGAAGGTCTCGTTCTCTTCTTTGGTGGTCGTGACCTTCTTGTCATCCTGGAGCACGGCTTCGATCTGGGTGCCGCGCACAGTCACAGATTTGACCTGGCCAGCCTGGATATCGCTTGCCAAAGTCGCTACGTCGATCTTGTCTGAGGCCGAGAGCGAGACGAAGGATAGTGCGACACCGACTAGAATAATGGCGACCAGGAACATGAGAACAGTTTTGGTAGTTTGGTTCAGGCGGGGTGTTTGCATATGATGGTGATGATGGGGGCGCATGCGTTGCCCGTACATTAGCCCAAATTACGCCAAAAAGCGATATTTGTCGAGGGCTTGTCCGCCAACCAAAATCCCCCTTATTTGGGGGATTTTTTTCGTTGGAGCTTGATGCATCGACTCTTCTACGCTGTGATTATTCTTCTTTGGGTTTTCTGAGCGAGAGTCCCAAACGGTGGTTCTCCGGATCGATGGACACAATCCTAAACTCGAATTCATCGCCGACGCGCGCAATCTCGTTAACATCCTTGACCGGCTTGTTGGACAGCTCCGAGATGTGGGCCAGACCGTGGATGTCCGGGTCGAGTTCGACGAACAGGCCGAACGGGTTGATCTTGATGACCTTGCCCTTGACCCACTGGCCGACCTTGAAACGGTCGCCGACGCGCTTCCACGGGTCGTCTACGAGCTTTTTCATGGAGAGGAAAATCTTAGAGCCTTCAATGTTGATGATCTCGGCGCGCACATGGTCGCCGACCTTGAGTACGTCGCGCGGGTGGTCGATACGCTGCCAGGCTATCTCTGAGATGTGGACCAGGCCTTCGAGATTCTCGTCGAATCGGACGAAGGCACCGAAATCCGTAACCGCCGTAACGTCGCCTTCCACTTGGTCGCCGACCTTGTATTTTGAAATGACGCTTTCCTGTTTGGTCTCCCAGACGGCCTTCTCCGAGACGATGAGCTTGCCCGTTTCTTCGTTGGCGTCGATGACCTTGACTTCGAGCGCGTTACCGACAAGCGCTTTGAGTTTCTCAAGGATTTTGGCTTTTTCGCCGCCAGACACGCGCGGATAGTTCTCCGGGCTGAGCTGCGATACCGGCAGGAAGCCGGATACGCCTTCCAGACGCACGATGAGGCCGCCCTTATTAGCGTCGAGTATCTTAACCTGGCATATGGTGCCGTTTGCCTGCAGTTCGCGGAGTTTTTCCCACGATTTCTTTTTGTCCGCTCCCTTAAGCGAGAGTTCGAGTTCGCCAAATTCGTTGTCGAGTTCGATGACCGTAGCTTCGACCTCGTCGCCGACCGTCAGGTGGGCGTTAGGGTCGAGTTCAGGTCCGCGCACAAGACCGATGGCCAGTCCCGCGACGTCGATGCGCACTTCGTTGCGGCCAACCGCTATAACCTTGCCTTTGACGACCTCTCCGACCTTGGGGAAGGTGGTGTAGGCCGCCAGGTTAGCATCCTGGAATAACTTGGCTTGTTCGACGGATTTAATTTCTTCCGCGACCGGCTGTTTGGCTTTCGCCATATTGTTGATTTCATCCGAAAAACCTTCCGCTTATGCCAGGAAACGCTTCGGATGAAGCGTTGGCCGGCTCTTCGGTTCCACCCCCGCCGTGAGTTAAACGTTTGGCGGTTTAAGATGGTAGGTTTTCGAGTGCCTGGACTATACAAAAAAGCTGGGATTTTGGCAAGTCTTACCAGGCGGGCGTTTTTCGGATAAACTACGCTCATGTCCGACTTCTATCTTGATCTCAAAGACAAGCCTGCGGTTATCGATTTTTTGGTAGATCATTTGGATTACGCGCCGCCGTTGGCGAAAACAGCCGCGGAGAAAATCATCAAGCAATATGAGACTGGCGCAAAACTACCGATAGACCGACTGGCTGAGGCTGTCCGGCAATATGCTCGCGCCATCTACCCGGCGCGCTTCGCGGTCAAGCGTTTTTTTGGTCACGATGGTAAGGAGATGGAATGGGCGACTATTCTAGCCGCGGTCCGACCATCAACTGCGCATCTGCTTAAGCGTTTTCGGAATGGCGTCAAAGCCGAATCGCTGGATGAAGTCTTGCGTCATGCCGAATCTGAGGTCGCTTTGCGGCCCGAGGAACGTATCGAGATTGCCATGGTGCGGAAACAGCTTCACCATAGTTACTGGAAGGAACACCGTAAAGCGCTCGGGCGTCTGGTAAAGGACGGAGAATTGGAACTTAAAGGTTATCTTGACCGCTTCGCTAAATTGCGCGACCTCGCCATGGAGATGCCGCGCAGTCTGCAGGACGAGATCATGTCCAAGCTGGCGCGTTACGAGGACCGGGTGTACTTCGAATGTGAGCTTGTGCCGCTCGAGATACTCGACGAGGAGATCAAATATTATACCGAGCAAAAGGAACTGGCGCCGGACGAATCACAGGGCGGGACAATCTGAATATTCAACCGTCCTTCTGAACGGAGGACTGTCTGACGGACCGGAGTAAAGGGCCTTCTAGGAGCAATCGGTACAAAGATCCTTCACTGCGCCGGTGCTTCGTGTAGAATAACGGACTAAACAAAACCGCCTCGGGTAATCCGGGGCGGTTTCTTTTTATTGGTATGTGATAGTATCCGTTGGCGAGATCGTCATGATGGTTCTCCCTTTCTCCTTCCAGCTGACTTTGGCATATACCCGGATTTGGGCCGGAGACGGGTACTGCCAATACGCGCCGTACCGGTAGCCCCCGCCGGGGTATTTGACATCGGGCACGTCTTTCTTGTCAAAGGAAGCGACGCAGTGGCGGATGGTCATGGTCGCGGAAATGTACTGCGCTTTCTGGGAAAGCGCTTTCCAATAAGCCAGTTGGCTGTCGGCTGATTCGTCGGGCCTGCACACGGCGGCTCTCCGACCCTCGACGAAGATTTCAGCTTTGGCCTTGTTCCAGTCGGCCGCGGCTTGGGTGAGCGTTTTGAGGTCGCTCGGGTAGCTGTAAATGGGTTTGCCGTCGACGATCTGCGTCTGCAGATTGCCGCTTAGTACCAGGGTATGGCTGAAATCCAGGTGCCAGGCCGTCTTTTCCAGTTCGGTCGGATTGAGGCTATTCGGTTGGATGGTGGATTTGGCTTCCGCGAAGCCGTAGGCGCCGTGCCAGGGGCGGATTTCCTGGATCGCCGCGGTATCGCGCAGAACTACGGCGCGACTCGTGACCGGCCGGCCGAGTTCGCCATTGTGCCATTGACCATAGGCTTCGAACCTGTCGGCCGTGCCTTTAACGTCAACCGTGGCCGTGCACACCCGACCGCTGCACTTCGTGATGCCGATGCCGTTCTTGAGCAGGCGGATGAACGTCACGTCGCTCTGCGCTTCGGCGCGTAGGACGTATTTCGAGGTCGTGCCTTTGACAGCTGTGGCCGTTAGCTGGATGTTGCCGATTTCGTCCTCATCCGCATACGGATTGTTTATCGGCGAGAGCAACACCAGGCGTAAGCCGTTCGTCCCATAGCCGCCGAGCAGGGTCGTGCCATCAGGCCGGCGGCTGGCGATGTTGAAATGGTCGCGGGCGTTCTGCAGCGGATAGGCGTATTTGACGTAGCTCTCATCAATCCAGCCGCGGATCAGTAGGCCTCGGGCCCGGATGTAGCGAAGCGCGTCCTCGTAGCCCATCGTTTCCGGGATGCCGGCCTCGTCCCAATTCCGGCCGTCGAAGGAAATCCATTTAGCCACTCCGTTATCAATCCAGAAGCCGATCAGGTGGCCATGGTCATAGGTATAACTGTAGCTCGGTAAGTTTTGAGCTGAGTTCGGCAAGGCGACTTCGGTCAAACTACCATCAACATATTTGTAGAGTCTCGCGGGTAGCGTGCTTTGGCTGGGGAAGAGCACGAAGATGTTGCCGTTGACCCCGAACAGGACCACGGAATAGTACCCCGCTGGGATGCTAGTCGAGATGTCCACCCGCCGGTTGCCGGTCGGTGTGAGCTCGGCGAAAACCAAGTTTTTGTAGCTCGGTGTCAGGGTCAGATATTCATTGGCGCCGGGCGTGCCGGCGATGAGCCAGATGCGGCTGCCGTCGCCCGCGGCCGAGACGACTTGGCCTACGCCCAGGTAGCGCAGGGCCGGGCTGATGTTTTTGGTCTCGAACGTCCGTCCGTCGACGAACACAGCATCGGCGCCGTTGGTCGCCACCCAGTTGAGTCCGTCGTTCCACATCCCGTCATATATAGTTCCGCTCTTGTGCGGGATGCCGGCCGACAGGTCGAAGAAGTTGTAGGCCGTGGCCGCCTCGGCCGTTTGGCCCAGTTTGAGGGAAATCCCCAGGACGAAGGCGGCGATGATCAGGCGTTTCATAGATTAGATACAGATAAGCCCCGCGCATGGTGGGGCCTCCTGTTCGGTTATTTCTTGTAGATGGTCTTGTAGCCGGTGAAATAAGCGTAGCCTTTCGAGTCAACGAGGCGCGCGCCGTAAGTGACGTTTGTGCGGTCGGCATACGGGCCGCCGGTGAAGCTGCAACTCTCAGTGTAGCACGTCTTGACCAGTCGGCCGTTAACCATGAGCTCGAGGCGGTCGAGGCCGTCCGAGTCCCGGCCAGTGGCGCTGAACTTGATGGTGTCGCTCGCGCCGTAGCCGCTGTCGTGGTCGCTCGTCATGCTGACCGTACCGCCGACGTCAAACGTCTGAGTCGTACCGTTTCGGATGGTGAAACTTTTGGTGTCGGAGTTGAAGATATTACCATTGCCGTCGGTGATTCGTCCGGAGTAGCTCACGTAGGTCGTCCCCGGGTAGGTCGTGGCGACTGCGATGCTGCATTGCTGGTTGCCGTAGGCGTTATAGCCCAGGTCGCAGGTCTTCATCACGGCGCCGTTGCCGATTATCTCGATCTTGCGGATGCCGTTCTGGGCCCAGGCGCCGACGTAGAACGTGACGTTTTGGCTGCCGTAGATTTCGCTCACGTTCGGATCGCTCCAAATCCAGCTCGACCGGTTGTTGTAGGAAGTCGAACCGCCGGTGACGCTATAGGTCCGGGCGCTGGCCCAGGACTCGCGGCCTTGGGCATCCACGGCTTTCGCGTTCACATAAACCTGATCGCCGTTCTTGTAGTTGCCGCCGTTCAGTGTGAATCGGCATTCCTGGTTGCCGTAGGCGTTCGATGTGCCGAAGTTGCAACTCTGGGCCAAGATGCCGTTAACGTAGATGTCGATGCGGTTCAAGCCATCATTATCCCAAGCGCCGACATGGTAAACGACCCTCTCGGAAGTCGAGACTTGCGATTGGTCCGGATCGGACCATGACCAGGTCGCCGGGTAATCGTCCGTACCGCCGTTCGAAGAGCCGGAGCTCACGATGCGGTAGTTGCGGTTGTAGGTCTGGATGGTGTTGTACGAACTATCCGTGACCTTGGCGTAGACGTACAGGTTGCTGCCCACCGGATAGTTACTGCCGTAGATCCGGTAGGTGCACTCGCGGTTGCCGTAGGCGTAAGAGTAATCGCAGGTCTGCACCTTGTTATCGTTGACGTAGATGTCGATGCGGTTCAGGCCGTCGGGATTACTGGCATTGATCGTGAACAGGAAGTTTTCATTGGTTTGTAGGTCGCGGTCGGCCGGGCTGAGCGAGTAGACGGTATTGCCGGAGTTGCCCGAGTCTTGGATCGTCAGATATTGGAGCGGGGTCCAAGCCTGGCTGCCGGAGTAATCCGTGATTTTGGCGTTGACTGCGAGCTGCGAGCCGACCGAGTAATCGCTGCCGTAGATGGTCAGGCTGCAGGTTTGGTTGCCGTAGGCGCGCGAGAAATCGCAGGTCCGCTTGTACTCGCCGTTGACCACGATCTCGATGCGGTTTAGGCCGTCA
>Ga0209018_1001480_pt1 | contig 18744 bp, 13 predicted proteins | sample YNPBryBLVA2012_FD_185814 | JGI IMG/M metagenome (GOLD analysis project Ga0209018, IMG submission 185814) | Anoxygenic and chlorotrophic microbial mat microbial communities from Yellowstone National Park, USA - YNP Bryant BLVA 2012 (SPAdes)... ...
GGCCTGGCCGGCGCCCATGGCCTCGATCATGGCGGCATAGTTGGTTGGCACAACGGTCTTGATGGTGTAGCCGGTCATCTCGCTCAGTTTGGCGGCAATGGCCTCACCACCGGTCTGCAGTTCCTGTGTGGTGGCGGAGGGAGCCAAGGCCATGATGAGTGGATTGTCGGCAGTGCCAAGTTCCGGGGCGGGCGGTTCGGTAGGCGCTTCAGTAGCCGGAGCCTCGGTGGGGGCCGGGGTAGCCGCCGGGCCGCAGGCAGACAACGCCATCGAAGCGATCAGGATGACGGCAAAAAGGAAGTACAGGGGATTGACTTTACGCATATTCTTCTCCTTCTTTCGAAAATTTAGATTAGGCTACTACCAATGGCGAGGTAGTTAACCCCGAATGTGCAAATCATACTCGTTTTGTACTTCTCTGACAAGAGATTTTACAAATCGTTTACATTCAGTCCTCTGGCAAACTGCACGCTCACACCCCAGAATTGTGCCTCTTGCAGACAATACTTGACGCGGGTAAAATCCTCCAACTATGATCGAAGCCGATAGTTATCAGAAAACGTTAGATTACCTCTATACTTTTGTGGATTACAGCCTGGTGCGCAATTTTCGCAACGCTCCGGGGCGTTTCGACCTGGCGCGCATGGCCGCTTTTGCCGACCCCTTAGGCAACCCGCATCGCCAGTATCCCATCTTTCACGTGGCCGGCACCAAGGGGAAAGGCTCTGTCTCGGCTTTGTGCGCCAGCGCTTTGCAGGCCGCCGGTTATCGCGTTGGGCTTTACACCTCTCCACACCTGCAAGATTTTGCCGAACGTATCCAGGTGAATGGGCAATATCTGCCGCACGATGATTTGGTGGCGCTGGTGGATGAGATTCGGCCTGTCGTTGCCTCCATCCCCAATTTGACCTGGTTCGAGATTACCACCCTTCTGGCCTTTCTCTACTTCGCCCGGCAAAGATGCACCGCAGCGGTGATCGAGGTGGGACTGGGCGGGCGATTGGATGCCACCAACATCGTTAGCCCGCTTGTTTCGGTGATCACCTCGCTCTCCTATGACCACACGGCCATCTTGGGTGAGACGTTGGCTGAGATAGCGGCTGAAAAGGCCGGCATTGTCAAACCAGGAGCGCCGCTGGTCTTGGCTCCTCAGAAAGAAGAAGCCCGCCAGGTTGTGGCGCGGATAGCTGCCGAGCGGGGATCGCCGCTCATCGAGGTCGGTCGCGATTACCGCTTTGAGGCGCTCACCCACTCTCTTGAGGGGCAATCTTTCCGCGTATGGCCGCCGCAAGACAAGCCGCCCATCACTCTCGACATCCCCTTGCTGGGTGCGCATCAAGTCGAAAATGCAGCCACAGCCTTTGCTGCCTTGCAAACGGCCACCGCTTCCGGTCTTGCTGTCAGCCTGGAAGCTATCCAGCAGGGATTTCGCCGCGTGAGTTGGCCCGGACGCTTCGAAGTCTTGCGCCGTGAACCGCCGTTGGTGCTGGATTGCGCCCACAACCGCGATTCGGCGCTCAGGCTGCGCCAGGCGTTGGACGAGTATTTCCCCGGCCGTCCGGTGGTACTGCTCTTCGGCGCTTCGGAAGACAAAGACATCGCCGGCATGTTTGCTGAACTCTTGCCGCACACCCGCGAGCTGATCCTCACCCGTTCTTTCCACCCCCGTGCAGCCTCCCCTGAACACCTCGCCCGCTTGGCGGCGGACTTCGATTGCCCCACCCGTATCGTCGAACCGTTGGAGGCCGCTTTGCCTGCCGCTCTACAAGCCGCAGGCGCTGACGCCGTAACCGTGGCAGCGGGCAGTATCTTCATTGCCGCCGGCGTGCGTATGCTCTACCTTGGGAGTAACTTATGAAATCGAGTCACAATTGGCAATGGCAGGACGACGAAGACAACGAAGACGACTTCCGTGAAGCTCTGCATCGTCGCACCGAAGAACTTTACCATGTCCCCGACGCAACCCCCGGCGCAGATGGCTTGATTGAATGTCCGGTGATTTGCCTGCGGGACGTGGTGGTCTATCCCCACATGGTTTCGCCCATTTTCATGGCCGATGACGCCTCCCTTATCGCCATCGAAGAAGCTCAGACGACCGATCAGACGGTCATTGCCCTCTTACCGCGCAACCCCGAGCAGGAGAACCCCGGCCCGGGTGATTTCTGGCCCATCGGGGTGGAAATGGCCGTCGGGCGTTTGCTCGATATGCCCGACGGCTCCAGCTCAGCCCTGGTTCAAGCGCGCCGCCGCGTCGAACTGGTTGAATTCACTCTGCTCGAACCTTATCTGCAAGCCCGCGCCCGCCCGCTGACCGAGAAAATCAAGGTAACCAAAGAGGTGGACGCCACCATGCGTACTGCCCGTGAGCTGTTCGAACGCTGTGTCCAGCTCAACCGCAGTATCCCCGAAGAGGCCCACCTGTTCGCCCTCAATATCGAAGAGCCCGGCTGGCTGGCCGATATGATCGTCTCGACCATCGCCCTGCACTTCGAACAGCGCCAGAAACTGCTCCAAATCGTCAATCCCTTGGAACGCCTCAGGCGTGTGATCAAACTCCTGGCGCAGGAAATTGATGTGTTGGAACTGGAAGATACCATCCACTCGCGTGCCCAAAGCGAGGTGGACCGCAGTCAACGGGAATTCTACCTGCGGGAGCAGATGAAGGCCATCCAGACCGAGCTGGGCGACACCGACCCGTGGGGGCGCGAAATCAACGAGTTGCGCAGCCGCGCTCAGGGCATCAGCCTGCCGGAAGAAGTGCAGGCGCGGGTGCTAAAAGAGATTGACCGCCTCGCCCAAATGCCCCCCATGTCGCCAGAGGTGGCTATCCTGCGAAGTTACGTGGATTGGATCCTCGAACTGCCCTGGCTCAACGCCACCGACGATAACCTGGATGTGCGCCATGCTGCCCAAGTCCTCGATCAATACCATTATGGCCTGCCGCGCGCCAAAGAGCGCATCCTGGAATACATCGCCGTCCGCAGTTTGCGCCCCAAGCGCTCGCGTCAGCCTATCCTGTGTTTCGTCGGGCCGCCTGGCACCGGCAAAACTTCGCTGGGGCGTTCTATCGCCGATGCGCTGGGGCGCAAATTCGTGCGCCTCTCCCTGGGCGGCGTGCGCGACGAAGCCGAAATCCGCGGACACCGCCGCACTTACATCGGCGCCTTGCCGGGGCGCATCCTGCAAACCATGCGCCGCGCCGGCAGCGTCAACCCGCTTTTCATGCTCGACGAAATTGACAAGCTCGGCCAGGATTTCCGCGGCGACCCCGCCTCTGCCCTGCTCGAAGTGCTCGATCCTGAGCAGAACTTCGCTTTTTCCGACCATTACCTCGAATTGCCCTACGATCTCTCCCGCGTCCTCTTCATCACCACCGCTAACTCGATTGACCCCATCCCCCCGGCTTTGCTCGACCGCATGGAGCTGATTGATTTCCCCGGCTACATTGAAGAAGAGAAATTGGAGATTGCCAACCGCTTCCTCATCCCTCGCCAGCTCGAAGAAAGCGGTCTCGAACCGTCAGAAATCCATTTCGAGACAGCGGCCTTGAAGCGCCTGGTGCGTGAATACACCTGGGAAGCTGGTGTGCGCAACTTGGAGCGGGAAATTGGCCGTATTTGTCGCAAGGTGGCCCGCCTCAAGGCCGAAGGCAAACGACGCCCGGCGCGCATCACCGCCGCCTGCGTCGAAAAATATCTCGGCGCACCGCGATTTTACGCCCTGGAGGCCGAACGCCAGGATGAAGTCGGCGTTGCCACTGCCGTTGCCTGGACTGAGAACGGCGGCGAAATCATGCCGGTCGAAACTGTGCTGGTGGAGGGCAAGGGCAACCTGCAAATCACCGGCCAGATCGGCAATGTCATGCAGGAATCGGCGCAGGCCGCTCTCTCGTACCTCAAATCGCGCTCGCAGCAATTCGATATTTCCCCCGACATTTACGAGAATATTGACATCCACATCCATATCCCCGAAGGCGCTATCCCCAAGGACGGCCCCAGCGCTGGCATCACCATTTGCACCTCGCTGGTTTCAGCTTTCACCGGACGGGAGGTGAGTAAAGAGGTGGGCATGACCGGCGAAATTACCCTGCGTGGGCGCATCTTGCCGGTGGGCGGCATCCGCGAGAAAGTGCTGGCGGCTCACCGCGCTGGCCTCAAAACCGTGATCCTGCCGCGTAAAAACCTCAACGATTTGGTAGATGTCCCCAAACGGGTGCGCAACGAACTCAAACTGATGCCTGTCGAGCATATGGACGAAGTTCTGCAGATCGCTCTAGCCCCCAAAGCGGCCAACCCTATCAAACCGCGGCGTCATTCTAAGAAACATGCCGAAGCCGATGCGCCTTCCTCCACGCCCTCTCGTCCGCTCGATAGTGCCCAGCCTGCCCCCAACCCCTCCCCCCCTGCCGGCTGAAGGCTATGACGCACCTTGCCGAAATCCTGCCTCTGTTGGCGCACGGCATGAACGAGAGCGTGCATTGGTGCCCTGACGACACCCCGCCGACGCGTCTGGCGGCTATCTTGGTGGGGATGGCCAACACCGCGGGCGGCGATGTCCTCTTGGGAGTAGCTCCCCGCTCGGGCGAGGTGCTCGGCGTGGATGACCCCGCCGATACGGTTGACCGTGTCTTCCAGGCCGCCTTATTGGCTTCACCCCCCCTTGTTCTACCACTCCCCACCACCCATCGCGTGGGAACTGTCAGCCTGGTGCGCGTCAGCGTCCCCCCGGGTTTGCCCCACGTTTACAGCCTGGATGGACGTTATCTCGGACGGGAAGGCAGCCAGACGGTTCCTCTTCCCGCCCGCCGTTTGCGTCAACTGCTCCTCGAACGGGGTATCGTCCATTTCGAAGCGCGCATCCCACCCGATGCCACCCTGGACGACCTCGACGCCGACAAAATCGCCGAGTATGTCGCTCTTCTCGGCGCAGCGCCTAACCTTTCCCCTCAGGAAATTCTGCTACGGCGCGGTTGCCTCAAGCTGAACGCCGGCCAGCTCTGCCCCACTTACGCCGCCCTTTTGCTCTTTGGCAAACATCCCCAGCAATGGCTGCCCAGCGCCACCCTGCTGGCAGCCCATTTCCCCGGCGTGGCTTTTTCCGACCAGTACATCAAACAGGAAATCCGTGGCACTCTCCCCGACCAAATCCGCCAGGCAGAAATCTTCCTGCGCCAGCATTTGCCCAGCACGGTGCGCTTGGTGGGATTGACTCATCAGGAGACCCTGGCATACCCCTTCGAGGCGGTGCGCGAGCTGTTGGTCAACGCTGTAGCGCATCGCGATTACAACATCCAGGGCGATAGCATTCATCTGCACCTGTTCGCCGACCGTCTGGAAGTGCATTCGCCCGGAGGCCTGCCGGGGCCGGTGACGCTCGACAACCTGCTGGCGGCGCGCTTTTCGCGTAATGCGGTCATCGTGCAGGTATTGGCCGATTTGGGCTTCGTGGAACGCTTGGGCTACGGCTTGGATCGTGTGGTGACGGCCATGCGCCAGGCCAACCTGCGCCCACCACGTTTCGAGGAGACCGCCGGTACGTTTCGCGTGACCCTCTTTGGGCCAGCAGAAACCCCCGTGCAGCATCCCCTGCCAGGCCTGGAAGCGAGGCTGGACGCCTACCGGGCCATGGATCTCCATCCCCGTCAGCAGATGGCGCTGGCTTTCCTCGCCGCCCACGGGCGCATTACCAACAGCGATTATCAGTCGCTTTGCCCCTCGGTCCATGCCGAGACTTTGCGCCGCGACCTGGCCGACCTGGTTGGGCGCGGTGTGTTGATCAAGGTGGGAGACAAAAAAGCCACGTACTACATTCTCAAGTGATTACGGCCCAACCTCCAGCCGGTAGACCGTTCCCCCGCCCAAATCGAGAGCATACAGCTCGCCAGCCTCATCCTCACCAAAGGCGCTGAAGTTGTAAGGCGTATCCAACAAGCGCTGTGATTGCCAACCGCCCTCGTTCTCTAGCCCCCACAACTCGCCCGAACAGTAATCGCCGTAAAAATACAGGCCTTGCAGGCTGGGGAAAGCAAGTCCTCGATAAACCCCGCCCCCGGTTATCGAACAGCCTGGCCCATGACCATATTCTGCCACTGGCAGGGTGAAACCAGCCGTTGAACAGGTGGCGGCGTTATAGCAATGGCTGCCTTCCATCACGTTCCAGCCGTAATTCTCACCCCCCTTGCTAACAGCAGGTTGGTAATCTACCTCCTCCCAATCCCCTTGCCCGACATCGCCGATGTATAAATCGCCGTTTTGCCGGTCGAAGGCAAAACGCCAGGGATTGCGCAGACCAAGCGCCCAAATTTCGGGACGGTAGCCGGGGGTATCGAGATAGGGGTTATCTGCGGGGATGCCGTACGGCAACTCTGCCCCACCGCTGACCAACGGCAGACAGACTCTGTGCGCAGCCTCAACGGGAGTGGAGATATTCAGCGAGACATCAATACGCAAAATTTTGCCCAGCAGCGAGGCCGGGTTCTGGGCATTCCCATTGGGGTCGCCGCCTCCGCCGCCGTCGCCTGTGCCGATGTAGAGATAGCCATCGGGCCCGAAAGCCAGTTGCCCACCGTTGTGATTGCTGTATGTGGGATGCCCAAGGCGTAGAATCGGCTCTTCACTGCTGGGGTCGGCTTGATTGGCGTCTCCGCTGAGATGGAAGCGCGAGACTTGATTGTCGCCATCCAGGCGGGTGTAGTAAACATAGAAAACCCCTTGTTGGCTATAACCGGGCGGAAAAGCCACACTGAGCAAGCCCTCTTCAGACCCGCCGCCAGAGGCCGGAGAGCGCACGCGGTCAGAGATGTCCAAAAAGGGTGTGGACAGCAAAGCGCCATTGCTGAAAATGCGGATGCGCCCGGCTTGTTCGACGATGAACAGGCGGTTCGAGCCGTCGCCAGCGTGGGTGAGGTGGACTGGGCGGGTCAGCCCGCCGACGAGGGGCGTCAGGACCAGTGAGGGCCAGCCGCTTGCCTGCGAAGCGGTTGCCGTCTGCGGGTAGTGTTCGGCCACGCCAATGGCAACAAGGAGCATCAGAGCGATCAAGGCAGTCGAGAGGGTGAACCAGCGTGTTTTCATTTTGACCTCCGTTCAGTACCATTGTAGCCGAATTTGGATTGTTTTTGTCCTAATATTCGATGAGAAATACAGCTTTTTCGGGGGTAACGAAAAATGGGCTGTCGCTCAAAGCGACAGCCCTTGCCTTGTGGAGATTTACCGCGGCGGCCTTGTCAGGATGCACGGCAAGCCGCGGCTGTGCGGATGGCGAATTGCTGCGGCAAGGTCATTTGCCTTGCCGCGTCGCAGGTTGCTTGGCCTTAGCCGTGGTGGGATGATAGCAAGATCAATAGCGGCGGTTGGCGCCGCGGCGGTCTCGCCCGGCCCGGGCGTTGGCCTTCGAGGGGGGGCTGTCTTTATACCAGCCCCCTCGCGGGCGCTCTTCGCGGGGGCGTGCCACGCTCACCTTGATTTGGCGGTTGTCCAGCGTGTAGCCGTTGAACGAGCCGATGGCCTGTTCGGCTTCGCTTTGATTGCTCATCTCGATGAAGGCAAAGCCTTTAGAATCACCTGTGTCTCGATCTTTGATCAACTCCACGGATGCTACCGCGCCTGCCTGGCTGAACAACATGCGGAGGTCCTCTTCGGTTGTCGTGTAGGGCAAGTTTCCAACATAGAGCTTTGTTTCCATAACGTTCCTTTTTCCTTTTTCTGATTTCCGGTGCAGATCCATGGAGAAACGAAAGCCGCCATTCTGAGATCTGTGGCGGCATCTCGACACACAAATCTGACTCCAAATTATGGTGACATTATATCACCAATGGCGCACTCATGGGCAGCCATTTGCCAGGTGCTCTTCGAACGTTATGGCAAAGACATGCCAACCCGAACGGTCGCAGGCGGCGCGGAAATAGTAATAGGGCGAGTCTTCGGGGAAGGCAATGGCCCGCAAGGCCGGCAAGCCCGGGTTGCAAATTGGGCCAGGCGGCAGGCCGCCATAGCGGTAAGTGTTGTAAGGCGAATCCACTTGCAAATCTTCTAGCGAGAGCGGGTTAGTCCACCAGGTTTGCTGGACGGCATTGAAGCCGAGGGCATACTGCACGGTGGGGTCGGCGTCCAGTTTCATGCCGATAGCCCGCCGGTTGAGATAGACCGAGGCAATACGCGGCATCTCGGCGTCGAAAACGGCTTCGCGCTCGACGATGGAGGCCAGCGTGACCGCCTCGAACAGGTTCAAGCCCTGTGCGCTGAAGGCCTGGCGCATCTCGTCGGTCACTTCAGCGTCGAAGCGCCCTAGCATGACGCCGATCATCGCCGGTGCTTGCAGGTCTCGCGCCAGTTCATACTCGCCCGGAAAGAGAAAGCCTTCTAAGGTCGCGCCCTCGGGCAGTTCGGCTGAGAACGAGAAGCCATCGGGCCGCATCTGCGTCGCGCTGAGGAATGCTTCAGGGCTGATTTCCAGGCCGGAGGTGGGCAGCAGACGGGCAATTTCCTCTAGCCGCCAGCCAGCCAGAACATTAAAGCGCACGGTGGCCGGGGTGGCGTCTTGTAATGCCTGGGCCAGCTCCAGCGGCGTCATGGCAGCGCTCAGACGGTATTCTCCGGCTTTCAGGGAGGTATCCAGACCGCTGTATTGCAGGTAGTTGCGGAAGGGTTCGGCTTCTAGCAGGAGGCCGGCTTGCTGCAAGCGGCTGGCGATCGAGCTGACCGATTCACCCATCTCGACCGTAAAAGGCTGTGGGGGGCCATAAGGATTGACAGGGGTGGTGAGCGCCTCGCTTTGCCAGAGCAACAACGCCGAGAGGCGCAAAAGCTGTCCGCTGCTGAGACGGGGCGATGGCGGCCCAAAACGTTTGGCCGCCTGCACCGGCACGCTGGCGACCAGCCCAATGAGGCTGATGACGGCCAGCAGCGTAGCAGCAACCAGGGGCAGGAAAAAAGCTCCGATGATAGAGGGCGGCGAGCGGCGGGGGGGCATGGGCGTTTAGGCTTTCAGGTGTGGGCGTCGAGGAAGGTTTGCAGGATGTAGGTGGCGGCCAGATCGTCGAGGTGGCCGCTGCGTTTGCGACGCGGCGCGCCCAGGGCCAGACGGGCGGCGCGGGCGGCTTGGGTGCTGTCGCTTTCGTCCCATAGTTCGACAGGCAGGTTGCTCTGCAGGCGGATAGCTTCGGCCAGGCGGGCAGCGCTCCGGCCCTGCGGGCTAAGCTCTCCCTCCTCGTCCAGGGCGGCCCCTACCACGACACGCCCGACGGCGTATTCTTCTGCCAGGCGCGCGATCGTCGCCGCATCCACCGCCCGCGAAACGTGCTTGAGCACCATAAGGGGGTTGGCAATTGTGCCGCTTTCGTCGCTGATGGCTAGCCCAATCCGCCGTTCGCCGGGGTCTACCGCCAGGATGCGCATCTCAACCCTCGTTCTTGACGGCGATGCGGAAAGGAATGAACGGCAAACGCGGCCACCACGATGGAAGCAGGACGATGCGCGGCGCTCCGGCCAGCGGCAAGGCCTGAGCCAGCCGCTGGCTGGCCTGCTCAGGCGGCAAACCCAAGGCCAGGCTGATGGCTTTGGCTGGGGAGAGCTGGGCGCGCAATGACCTTTGAGCAGAGACCTCCCATCGGGCGGTCAAGCTCCCATCCAATTCCGGCTGGGTGACGTTCTCGACAGTCAACGTCTCGGGGAGGGGAGCGTAACCCGGCGGGATTTGGGCGTCGAGCACGGCGGTCAGCAGGCGGCGGATGTCTTCGCCCGAAGCGACCAGGGCGGTCACTTCCAGCCGCAAGGTGAGTTGCAGGCGTTCGGCAGGCTGGTCATCGCTGGCCGGCGTGTAAATTTTTTCGACCACGCGATAGCCGGGGGTGACGCTCAAGAGAACGTCACCGCGGGCCAAGCCTTGCTGGATTTCGGCCAGGGCGCTCTGGCGCAGCATGGCGGCCAGTTGGTTGTAAAGCGCCAGACGGTTGCCGGCGGTGGGAGCAGGGGCGTTCAGGTTGAAGCCGCCGCTGGTGGGGTTGCGATTGCGCACTGTCAGGCGCAGCCCCAAGGGGCCTTCGATGGCGCGCAGGCTGTCGGCGGGCAAGTTGCCGTTCCGCCCTGGGGTGGCCGCCGTAACCGGCAGGGTGATTGTCTTGCCCACGCCGGCGGCTACTTTGCCGCTTCGCGTGACGATGAAGCGCGGCGCAGCTTCGTCCAACGCGGCAACGCGGGTGCCGGCCGGGATGTCAACGGCCTCTTCACTCAGGTTGGTGAAGGTGACGCTGCCGCTGGCGGCGTGGGAGGGGACAAGCGTGCTGCCGGTGGTGGTGATGCTATCTCGTCCCTCGACGGTGACGGTGATCCAAGAAGCGGGCACAATGCCCGACAGGTTGATGGTTTCCTCCTCAGGGCTGGCCGAGAGCTGGATGGAAACGGTTTGGCTGCGCACTGCCGGGGCAAGGCTGATTTCGGCAGCGGGGACGAGCAAGGCGGCGACGACCAGCAAGGCGGCCACGCTGAGCGTAAACATGCCCAGGCGCAACGCGGGATGCAATGGCGGGGGTAAAGCCGCGCCGGGCGAGGCGGCGCGCAAATCGTCGAAGTTGCCATGCGGCGGCAGGACTTCGCGCCAACGGCGCGGCAGGCGGCTGCGCCGCGCTTTGCGCCAGCGGGCCATTTGCGCCTGACGGGTGGAGGTGAAAACCGGAATGCCTAGTTGGGCAGCGTGGTAACGGACATCTGCCTGGCGGGTGACCAGCGCCAGTTGCGCGCCGTTGGTAGCGGCGTGTCTTTGCAGCAAAACCAGGTCCAAGCGACGCTGCAGGACGTTGCCGCGTTTCGGCCATACCAGCAAGATGCGACCGGTTTGCCCCCAAGTCATTTTGTCGCGGATGGAAAGCACGTCATCGTGCGTTTGCAGTTGGATGACTTGCGTTTTCACGTCAGTCTATCTGGGCGCGCACGCCGCGGTAAATGCTGTAAGCGCCGCCGCCGACCATCAGGGCGCCCACGAACAGCCCGCCGATGTTGCCGGCCTCCCCGCCTGAACTCTGTGGCAGCGGTATGGCTAAAAGCCGCATGGCCAGCAAGACGGTTTCGACGATCCCAGGCAGCATCAGCGCCAGACCGCCGATGATGATCAAAATACCCAAGGGGATGAGCACAACGTTCTTGCGCGCTTGCACTTTGCCGCGTTCTTGCACCTCCACCTCGGCCACGAAGCTTTGCACTTCTTTCCACTCCCGTCCGGTTCGTTCGCACACAGCAGCGACTACATCACTGCGCTTGCGGTGTTTGCCCAACTCGCTGACGATGAACTGCACCAGTTCGGGGTTCTGCTCGATGGTGAGGCGATGGCGCTGGGCGGTGTTTTGTTTGACTGCGGCTGGCAGCGGGCGGCGGTGGGCGGCGCGGCGGTTTTCCACCACCGCCAGAAAACGGGCTGCCAGCTCCACCGGCTCACCGCTGAGCTGGGCCAGTTCCTGGATAATCTCGACGCGCGGACGGCGGCGTTCCAATTCGGCCACGACGAATTCTTCGGCTTGGGGGATGGTGGTGATGACGGCTCGTGTTGGCGAAGCCTGAAGCGGCGCGAAGCTCTCGTCCTCGCTCAACCAGGGGGGCAGTTTTACTTCGGGTGCTTGTGGCGGCGCAGCAGCCGGCTCGATAGGCGCTTCCGCCAGCGGCGCGCCGATCGGCGCGGCCAGCGGGCAATAATCTCGTGCGGTGAGAGCGACGAATTTTTCAACCAATTCACGCGGCGCGCCAAGCTGTTGCCTCAATGCGTCCACGATTTGCTCGTGTGGACAGTTACGATCGAGCTGCTGGTGGATGAATTGGACGGCTTCTTCTTTGTTCATGATTCGTTCAAGCGCTGAGCTTGTTCGCAACCCAAGCGGCGACGCTGTCCAGCGCCTGGGCCAAGTGGGAAGCGTCCTTGCCGCCAGCCTGAGCCAGGGTGGGGCGGCCGCCGCCGCTGCCACCCAATGGCGCAGCGACGAATTTGACCAATTCTCCTGCATGCAGACCGCGCTTGACCAGGTCTTCGGTCACTGCAGCAATGAGCGTGGGTTTGCCCTCGCTCACGGCTGCCAGCACACATACGCCGGTGGGGTATCGCTGGCGGAAGCGGTCGCTCATCTGGCGCAGCGTATCGGCGTCGGCGCCGGGGAGCTGGGCGGCTAGAACAGCCACGCCGGCCACCTGTTGCGCCGCGGCCAGTTGACGCTCGAAAGCAGAGGCGGCCAGCTCTTGCCGCAGGGCAGCGATTTGTTTGCGGTAAGCGGCGTTTTCTTCCAGCAGTGCCGCGGCTTTGGCGGGCGTTTCATCCAGCGTGGCAGCAAACAGCCCGGCTGTTTCTTTGAGGGCGCGGAAACGCCGCTGCACCAGCTCGTAGGCCTTTCGCCCGGTGACGGCTTCAATGCGCCGCACGCCTGAAGCCACGCTGCCCTCGCTGACGATGAGACACAGGCCAATGTCGCCTGTCTCTTCGACGTGGGTGCCGCCGCACAGTTCGTTGGAGAAAGGTTCCTCGCCGCCGATCTGGATATTGCGCACCGTTTCGCCGTATTTCTCGCCAAACAGGGCCATGGCGCCCTCGGCGATGGCTTGCTGCAGAGGTTTGAAGGCGATGTGCAGGGGGAAATTGCCCAGAATGCGTTCGTTGACGTATTGCTCCACTTGCTCGATTTCTTCGGCGGTCATGGCTTCGGGGTGAGTGAAGTCGAAGCGCAGGCGATCGGGGGCCACCAACGAGCCGGCTTGGCGGGCGTGCTCGCCCAAGACATGGCGCAAGGCGGCATGCAAGAGGTGGGTTGCGGTGTGGTTGCGCATGATGTCGGCGCGGCGTTCGGCGTCCACTCGCGCCAGGACGGGGTCGCCCACTTTGGGGTGGCCGCGCAGCACTTCGCCGATATGGACGATGATGCCTGCGGCGGGTTTGCGCATGTCATCCACGCGGATTTGCCAGCCGCCGCCTTCCAGGCCGTTGGTGAACAGCGGCGGCGAGAGGATGAAGCCGGTGTCGGAGACTTGGCCGCCGGATTCGATGTAGAAGCAAGTTTGTGGCAGGACGACTTCGACCTTGTCGCCCGGTTGGGTGCTTTCTACCGGTTGACCGTTCACCACCAGGGCAAGCACACTCGCTTCCAATTCGAGGGCTGTGTAGGGGTCGTGAATCACGCCGGCGGGGCCGAGCAGCCCACGGGCTTGCAAGTCGGCCAGGAGGGGGGCGTAGATGTCCACGTCCTCGCCGCCCAATTCGCCAAAAGCTTCGCCTGCGCCGGATGCCAGGCGGTGTTGTTCCATAGCGGCATGAAAGCCGTTTTCGTCCACCTCCAGGTTCTGCTCGCGGGCGATGTCGCGGGTCAATTCCAGCGGCAGGCCGTAGGTGGCGTAGAGGTCGAAGGCGCGTTCGCCGGGGATAGTGGTGGCCGGCCTGATTTCGCCGATGATTTGTTCGAGACGTGCCACGCCGCCCTCCACAGTGCGGGCAAAACGACGCTCTTCGCGGGTCAGGCTGTCGAGGATGGCCGAGCGGTTTTTGATCAGTTCGGGGTAGAAGTCGCCATAACCTTCGATGACTTTCTCTGCCACGGCGGCCAGGAAAGGCTCGTGTAAGCCGATTTTGCTGCCGAAACGGGCGGCGCGACGGATGATCATGCGGCAGACGTAATTGCGCCCGGTGTTGCCTGGCACCACGCCGTCGGCGATGAGAAACGCTGCGGCGCGGGCGTGATCGGCGATGACGCGGTAGGGGGTGAAATTGGCGTCGCGGGCGTCGTCGGAATGGCCGGTGAGTTGTTGGGTGACCTGGATGAGCGGCCAGAGCAGGTCAGTGCGATAATTGGAGCCAACGCCTTGCAAAACGGAGACAATGCGCTCGAAGCCCATGCCTGTATCCACGTGTTTGGCGGGCAGCGCTTCGAGTTGGGTGGGGCCAAGCCGGTTGTATTGGATGAAAACGAGGTTCCACAACTCGAGGAAGCGTTTGCAATCGCCGTTGACCGCGCAGGTGTGGGGGATGCCTTGCAGGTCGCAATATTCCACGCCGCGGTCGAGGTGAATTTCAGAGCAGGGGCCGCATGGGCCGGTATCGGCCATTTCCCAGAAATTGTCTTTGCGGCCAAAGAACAGCACGTGGTCGGCTTTCATGCCGGGCTGGGCGAGCCAGGCCTGGGCTGCTTCATCGTCGGTGGGGATGTCGCCGTGGTCATCCTGGAAACAGGTGGCGTAGAGGCGTTCTTTGGGCAGACCCCACACGCCGGTGAGCAGTTCCCAAGCCCAGGCGATGGCCTCTTTCTTGTAGTAATCGCCAAACGACCAGTTGCCGAGCATTTCGAAGAAGGTGTGGTGGCTGTCGTCGCGGCCGACGTCGTCGAGGTCGTTGTGTTTGCCAGCCACTCGCATACATTTCTGCGAGTTGACGGCGCGGGTGTAGGGACGTTTGTCGGTGCCGAGAAAGACATCTTTGAATTGCACCATGCCGGCGTTGGTGAACAGCAGCGTGGCGTCGCCTCCAGGCACCAGCGAGGCCGAGGGGACGAAGGTGTGGCCTTGTTTGACGAAGAAATCAATATATTGTTGACGAATCTGGGAACCGGTGATTTTGATCATAGTGGGGTTATCTAAAGCGAGGATGGGATAGGGTTGCAGGGTGAACGCTGTGCTAGGCTTGGTCTAGGCTCGAAGTACAGTTGGGGCAGCGGGTGGCTTTGATGGGGATGTCGGTGAAGCAGTAGGGGCATTGTTTGGTGGTGGGGGCGGCTGGGGCGGCGGCTGGTTTGGGGTACAGGCGGTTGACGGCTTTGATGGCCAGGAAGATGACGGCGGCTACGATCAGGAAATCAATCAGCACACTGATGAACGCCCCATAGTTCAAGGTGACCGCGCCCAACTCTTTGGCGGCGGCCAGCGTTGCTCCTGCAGGTACATCGCCTCTCAGGACAATGTACAGATCGCTGAAGGGTAGTTTCCCTAGCAGCAGGCTGATGGGCGGCATGATGATGTCGTTCACCAGCGAGGTGATGATCTTGCCAAATGCGCCTCCGATGATGACGCCAACGGCCAGGTCAATCATATTGCCGCGCAGGATGAATTTTTTGAATTCTTCGAGCATAGTTTGCCTCCGGTAGAGAGTTTTGGCTTTTGGGTTGATTATATGCGATTTATAATGCGGCGACAATTCCCCAATGTGAGCGATAGGGGCGGCGTCGAAGGGGAGAATTGTCAGTTCAGCGCAGGCGGTAGTAGGCGATGATGGTCGCCAGGCTGAGGATGTCCAGGGCAAGGAATGCGAGGATGTAGAGAAGCGCTGATGCTTGCAGAGGAATCCTGCACCAGCGTTGGGCCAGGCGACCGATCTCCAACCAACCGGCGGTCAGTAGCAGGAGGGTGGCAATCATGGCGGGGTAGGCGTAACGGGCAGGGGGGATAAAAACTGTCCCAATCAGAGAGTGGTTTCCCCGCATAAGCGCTGCTCCCCAACAGAGCGTCGTCATGCTGAGAAGCAGGGCGATCCATACCCAGGGCAGAGAACGGCGTCGTCGCCAGGCAAGCGACAGAAGGCCGGCCAGGCCGATGAGCGTCACGCTGCCCAAGAGCCGATAGGGCTTGCCGCCGGGCAGGGAGACATGTCCCCAGCCGAAGCGCCCCCAGAAGGTGCGCAACAACGCGGCGCCGGTGGAGCGGTAATACCAACTGGTGGCGGGCAGGTCCGAGAGAGAAGTCATTCCTATGGCTAGCTGGATGTAAGCCAAGCGACTGATCAGTGCATCCATGGCTGGCCAGATGGTTAACCAGCTTCGTTCGGCAGAGGCATTGCGCAGATAGTTGGTGAACGGCTCGCCGTCCCACTCCCCGTGGCTGCCATCGGGGGTGGAAAAGCTGGGGGTTCCACGCGCCGCAAAATCTCCCTCGATGAGCACGAGACCGTCGTAGAAAGCATCGGTCTGAGGGGCAAGCAAGGCCACGCGCAGCAGGCTGCTGTCGGCTGGCACGGTGATCGAAATGGCGTGAAAGACGGGTTCGGGGGTGACTGGAATTGGCAGGCAGCTTGCCTGGGAGATTTCGGTGGTGTAAATGGCCGGCAGGCAAGCGGTGGCAGCTTCGCTGGCCCACAGCCATGCACCAAAGGTTACCGTTTTGCCGGCCAGCAGGCGCGCTTGCGCGCTGGGAATAGGTTGGGCGAGCTGAGCTGGCTGGTTGGGGGCGGTGGATGCCAGGTGAAAGACGTGCTGTCCGAGGGGAGCCTGTTCTGATGTGCTTTGACAGGGGGATGTGTATGGGCTGGGGTACCAACTGGCGACCCCGCCGCTTCGCAAACTTATTGCTAGCAGGCCGCTCGCGCTCAGCCCCAACAGAATCCAGGCCAGGCGACGACGCTGCCCGCTAAGGAGGGAGAAACACAGCGGGATTGGCGCCAGCAGCAAGGCGATTGCCGAAGTGCTCTTCATGGTTGCGCACAAAGCGGTCGAGGCAAGCATAGCCGCCAGCCGGCGTAGCGAGAAACCGCGGCGTATGGCGCAAACCCCAGCCCACAAAAACAGCGAGAGCGCCGCTGTCGCGCCAGCATCATTGTTGACGGCGGTCATTGAGTCGGTAAAACCTGGCATGAGGGCGAGGGTAGCTGGCACAAGCCACCGCAGGGGGTGAGTAGGCGGGGTTAGTTCGGCGGTTACGCCAAAGGCCGTGGCGAGGGTCAACAGGTAGAGCGCCAGCGAGACAAGGCGGCCCAGGTAGAGTTGGAAGGTGATCTCGCTGTGGCGCGTTAGCCAGAGCGGTATGGCAACCAGGGCATAGTAGAGGGGCGAATCATCGGTCTGTGAAATGCCGATCGAGATGTCTTTGCCGGTGAGCAGCAGGTTGGGGTGAAAGCCTAGTTCTGCGAAGAAATCATGCTCCATCATGGAGGCGGCCATCTGACGGCGCAGGTCAGTGTCCGCCGGTGTGGAGGCCGACAGGCTGCGGTGGTTGGCTATCAGCCAGGCATATTCGAAATGGCCAGGTTCGTCGTAATGTTGCCACGGGGGTACGATGAATACGTAAAGCAGGCCGTGAATCAGGCCTGCCAGCAAGATAAGCCAAAAGGTCAGTTTCGAGGCAAGCTTTGGTAGGGGAAAAAGCGGCACTCAGTAAGCTCCTTTGCCTCGCAAGACGACCCACACGGTTTTGATGATAATTTGCAAATCCAGCAGCAGGGAGTAGTGCTGTACGTAGTAGATGTCTTCCTCGGTGTGCAGATGCATGGGTTTGTCGCTGCGGCCATTGACCTGCCACCAGCCGGTTATACCTTGCGGCACAGCCAGGCGCTTGAGTTGCCAGGGCTCATATTGTTCGACAATCAGGGGCAATTCGGGACGAGGGCCCACTAAGCTCATTTCGCCTTTGAGAACATTGAAGAAGTTGGGCAATTCGTCCAGGCTGGTGCGGCGCAGTAAGCGGCCTACCCGTGTCACGCGGGGGTCGTCGCGGTCTTTGAAGAAAATTTTGCCGTTTTCGTCATACCGCATGACTTCGCCAAGGCGTTGATCGGCATCCTGCACCATAGAGCGGAATTTATACATCCAAAACAAGCGGCCATTCTCGCCAACGCGCAGTTGCTTGAAGATGACCGGGCCAGGCGAGTCGAGCTTGATGGCGATAGCAATCACGGCCATAAGCGGCAAGGCGACGATCTGCAACAATGTGCCTGCAAAAAGATCGAAGGCACGCTTGACCATACGCTGGTAATCGTTCAGGGCAGGCGCACGCAGATCGAGCATGGGCAAACCGGCAAACTCCTCCACCACAGCTTTGTGCAGCGCCAGGTGGAAATAATCTGGAATCACCCACACTTTGACAGGCAAGTTATGCAACTCGGCTACCAGTTGGTTGACCTTTTCATAGGCGCGGCGTGGCAGGGCAATTACAACGTCATCCACCTGCTTTTCGCCAATGACCCGGCGGAGGTCGTTCAGACTGCCTAGAATATCGTTGTGCAAATATCGTTTGTTATCGTCGTCATCGAGAAAACCGATGACTTCGAGGCCCAGGAAGGTTTTTTGGGCGATTTGTTCTTCCATCTGCCGTCCAACAGGGCCGGCGCCAATGATCAGCACTTTGCGTTGGACGGTCGCCTTGCCGTTGGCAATGCGGAAGAAAAGGCGTGCCCCCAGCCGCCAGGTTATCAGGGCCAGGTAGGTTATCAGGATGAAGGTCAGGAAGAGGACGCGAGACAGATCGCGAAACGAGAGGTATAGCACGCCTGCCATGGAGATGGCCGCCAAGGTAGAACCAGCGCTGAGAGCGGCCAATTCGTCGCTCACGCGCAGATTCTTGCGCCCGTCGTACACCGAGAACAATAGCAAGACGACCACCCAGCCGAGCGGAAAGACCACATACAGCAAGGCGGGGATAGGGGTGATATGGGGCAGGTTGGCGGTGAAGGGGAGTCTGCTGAGCCATGGGCGCAGGCAGTTAGCAGCGAAGAGCGCCCCGCCCACCAGAACGGCATCAAACAGCATCGAGAACAGCGCAAAATTGACGGAGAAACGGCGAAACATCTTTCCCTCGCATTGTCTCACCAGAAGGTAACTTGATGGGAATGGGGTACAAGCTCATTTGCCTTACGTTTTGGTTTTTTTTGGTCATATGATGCCAGATCGGTGTTGGATATCCAGCTCGATTATACCCCGAATGCGGGCTTAGGGCAATCGCATTTCAACTTTTAAGGATCGTGAGCAGGTAATCATTGTTCCAGCCAGCCTGTAAGCGCTTGGCGCGAATGCCGCCTTTGGCAGTC
>Ga0209018_1001481_pt1 | contig 18720 bp, 15 predicted proteins | sample YNPBryBLVA2012_FD_185814 | JGI IMG/M metagenome (GOLD analysis project Ga0209018, IMG submission 185814) | Anoxygenic and chlorotrophic microbial mat microbial communities from Yellowstone National Park, USA - YNP Bryant BLVA 2012 (SPAdes)... ...
CGCGCCCCGAGGCTGTATACTGCGGATGTCATATGCGTCCGGGACCGTTGGGGCCCGGTGGCCGCGCGGCGAGCGGGGCGTGCCGGGAGCCGGTACCGGACGGCGGGTCAGCTCATTCGCCTGTTTGGAGCGCGCATCGGGGGCCGTGTCGGCCCATTTGAGAGGTAGCGGCAGAGGGCCTCCGGCGCAGCGCTCGTGCGGGCGCGGATACGAGCGGGCAATCTCGCTGGCGGCGCGCGGTGGCGCCTGGACGGCAGCAAGGGAGGGGTGTAAGGTGTAGCCGTACGATGTGGCGCCGGCGCGGCAAGGGGGCGCCAAGCGTACGCAATTGCACGAAACGGGCTGAGGACCTCGTCAACATCTTTGCAGCGTGCCCCACGGCCGGAGAGTGCGGGAAGCGAGTCGGGCCGTGGACGCACGCAGGGGTCGGTGCAGCGCAGGAGGGCCAGGGGTCAGAATGGTGAGGGAGGACCATGAGTCAGCCGATCTATAACCTGCACAACCACACGCCGTTCTCCGACGGCGCCTACACGGTGGATGAGTTGTGCCGGGCGCACCTGGCCTGTCGGACGGTCAAGTTCGACGGGATCGGCATCACGGACGACCTGTTCTGCACGCCGTCCTCGCGCGACGTGCAGAACGAGCGCGACTTCGAGCGCACCTTCGCCCGCGAGACGCGCGACTATGTGGAGCAGGTGCACGCGGCGCGCCGGCGCTGGGCGGGGAAGCTGCACGTCTTCTGCGGGTGCGAGATCAACTGGCCGCTGAACAAGAACAACCTGGCGTCGATCCGCACGCTGCTGAACGGCATCGACTACGTGCTGTTCGAGCACGTGGACTGGGCCGGGCTGACGCAACTGGCCAACCAGGCGCGGCGCTTCCCCTGCCCGGTCGGCCTGGCGCACACCGACGTCGCCCGCCAGTTCCCGACCACCTCCATGGACCAGGTGGTCCGCACCATGGCCAACGCCCGCATCTTCTACGAAGTCAACACTTGCATGCTGCCGCTGGCCAACCACGAGCGCTGGTTCAGTATCCTCCCCAACCACCGCGTCCTGATCGCCTTCGGCACGGATACGCACGACGACCTGGACTGCATCGCTCAGGTCGCCGAGCTGGTCCGCTACGTCGAGCAGCGCGGGCTGTCCGGCAGGTACTTCCTGCCGCAACCGCGCAGCGAAGAACCCGCCCCCGCAGCGACGCCGCAGAGCGCCGTCTCGCCGTAGGCCGCGCAGGCCGCAGCAGCACGCACCTGGCGCCGTCCACTGCGGCTCCGGCCGCCCGGGCTGCGCTCAGGGCCGGCCGTAGTGCTTCAGCTTCCACAGCCGGCGCTGCCGCCGGGCGCGCTGCCCGCGGGCGACATCGTGGGCGATGCTTTTCCAGGCGGCGCGCCAGGCGGAGGGGTCGGAACCGAATCGCGCCAGGAAGGCCTTCAGGAAGCGCGCCCGGTCGCCGCGCGTCAGGCCGGGCACGTCGCCCAGGCTGAGGTGCAGGCGGGCGACGGCGCGCAGTTGCCGCGCCAGCGCGGGCCGCGCCGCACGCTTCAGCCCGTCCATGTCGGTCCACACCAGATTGAGCGCCGGGTGCGTGACCACCAGCAGGTTCTGGGCCTTGCAGTCCCGGTGCACATAGCCGCGCTCGGCCAGCTCGCGCAGCCTGCGCGCCAGCAGCGCACTCAGCTCGCGCTTGTGCCGCCACCACTGGCGCGGCGCGCAGCGCGCAAACTGCTGCCGCAGATGCGCCTCCAGGTCCACCGCACCCGGCAGCGCCTCGGTCAGCAGCAGACTGTCGCGCACCAACGGGCCCAGCCGGCGCTCCAGCACCGCCAGCGGGCGCGCCGCCGGAATGTCGCGATTCAGCAGCGCATTGCCGACCCGCCAGCCGCGCATGCTGCGTGACGGCGGGAAGAGCTGCCGCAGGGCGCGGCGCCCGTTGCGCGCCAGCGGGCGCTTGACGATGACCGGCAGAAGCCGGTCCCCGGCCCCCAGCACCGCGCGCCTCACCAGGGCCGAGTGCGACTGCTTGCAGGTCTGGGACGCCGCGGCATCGAACCAGCGCTGCGGAGCGGCCAGTTGCGCCCGCCACCAGTCGCGCTCCAGCGTCAGCCCCGCGGCCGGACCGTCCACAACCGGCCGCCTGGTCGACAGAAACACGATCGCGCGCCACCCGCCGGGCAGGCGCAGCCGCGCGAAGTAGCGGCCGTCGCGGCGTGCGCGGCGGTCGCGCTTGGCCCATAGCTGTGCGGCATGGCGGTCGGCCTGCACGGCCAATGCCCGGACGAGCTGCGGGAAGGACAGGCCCAGCGGCCGGCCCGTGGCGTACGCGTGCTCATACTCGTCGCGCCAGCGCAGGTAGCGCCGCAGGAAACGCAGCCGGTCGGCCAGGCTCGCGTGCCGCCGGAACCACTGATTGAGCTGCGCCAGGTTGCGGACGACGGCGTGGTCGCCCAAGGGCCGGCCCAGGCGCGCGCCCTGCAAATCGACGAAGACGGTTTCGTACTGGCCGGGCGCGCGGGGATGGACGAGGATATTGGCCGCGTGCATGTCGCGGTGCTCCAGACCGGCCTGGTGCGAACGCGCGATCATCTCCGCCAGCAGATCGATGAGCCGCGTGGCGTCGCGGCGGCGACGCAGCACATCGTCGTCGGTGCACAGGGCCGTCCAGAACTCGTGCAGGGCATACGCCGGTTCGACCGCTTCCGTGATCAGCAGCGAGCAGGCGCAGCGGCCGGGGCCGACCAGGCGTTCGGCGCAGGCGACGGGGCGGACCGCGGGAATCCCGGCGCGGAGGGCATACACGCCGCTCTCCCATTCGCCCTGGCAGGCCGGTGCGCGTCCGGCGCGCCTCAGGGCCGCACGCCAGCCGCGCTCGAAGTAGTATTTCAGGTAATAGGCGGCCCCACTGATGTGCGCGCGCCACACAGTACGCCGCGGGTTGTGCTTGATGCGCTGCCAGCCCTGAGCCGCGGGGTCCGTCCAGGCGCCGGCCGGCACGCTCCGCAACATCCCGCCGGCCGGGGCACGAAACGTCCACGCCAGCCCGTCGATAACGCAGCGCAGGACGGGCTGGGCGGGCGCGCCGCGCGGCGCCTGGGGCGGCGCGGGCCCTGGCGGCAGGCGGGCCGGCGGCTGTGGCTCATCGACCAGGTGTTCGGTCGCGGCACGTGGCCGGGTTGTCAGGCCTCGGACGGACAAGAGCCGCTCCCGCATGGCTGCCCCGGGGCGGAAACGCGCCTTGGGGCCGGCCGACGAAGATACTTTCGGTCGCGCGGGCTGAAAAGCCTGACGTCGGCGGGCGCGCTTACCAGCGCCCCATCGCGCGCAGCATCCGCTCCGCCTCCGCGAGCGGGATGCGCTCGAAGCGCGCCTCGGCCCCGCTCTGAGTGATCAGCTCCCCGTCCTCGTCGAAGGTCAGAACCATGCCGCGCGGCCAGTAATCACTGACCAGCAGCAGACGGCGTCGCCCCCCGGGGTCGGGTGCCAGCGGGGTCAGCAGTTCGGTAGTGGTCGTCGAGCCGCGGACCGGCGAGACCTCCAGCAGCCACTGTCCCGAGTCCTGACGCGCCACCCAGGCTTCGGCCAGCGATTCCAGCGGCGGGCAGACGAACATCGGCCCGACAGCAAGCCGCAGCGCCCGGCCGGCGGCCGCCGCCTCGCCGCTGCGGACGATGTACGCTTCGGCGGCCCGGCGCGTCTCCTGCCACTGCGTCTGGAGCCGGTGTCCGCGGCGCGACGCGGTCTCGATGCGGACCCGGTAGGCCTCGCCCTGACGGTCGACGAACCATCGCTGGGCTTCGTCCTGCCCGGGCTCTGCGAACATGTAGCGCTCATCGCCATCGAACCCAACGCCGAGCGCGTCCGTGGCCGGAGCCCGCTGACTGACGACGAGCAGCGACTGCCCGCCGACCTGCCCGCTGTAGTACTGCGTGACCGCCTCATCCGGCCACCACGCCCCCGGCCCCTGCGACCGCAGCAGCGCGGCCAGAGTGCGCCCGGCGGCTTCGGCGGCCTCGACCCCGGCGGCGGGGTATGCGACCAGGAACTCGACCTGCGCTGCGATATCGGCGGCGGCGCGATCCGCGTCGCCCGCGTGCTGGGCGTCGGCCAGGGCGAAGATGGCGACGGCCTCGGCGGCGCTGCTGGCCACTATTCGGGCCGAGACGACCTGTCCGCCGGCGTCGGCGAGCGGCCCGGGCTGCGCTATCGCCAGCAGCGCACCGTCGGGGCGCACCTCTTCGCGCAGGTGCACCTGCGAACCGGCCGTCTGGCGCCAGCGCAGCTCGACGAAGCTGCGCAACAGGTCCACCGGGCGCCGTTCCGACGCCAGCCACGTGCGGAACAGCGCCAGCCCCCAGACCGGTACGCGGGCGGCCGTGACGCCCTCGACGTAGAGCCCGGCCACCTCGGGAATGTCGGGGCCGTACACCCGCCAGCGCCGGTCGACCGGAAAACGCAGGCCCGCGTGCGCCAGGGCCGCCTCCGCGTCGGCCCGCATCGCCGCGTCGTCCAGCTCCACGGCCCGGCAGACCGTCTCGAACAGCTCCATGTCCCCGCTCGAAAGCTCGCCCAGCGGCGCGTATTCGACGCTGATTTCGTCGCCGCGCGCCGTCGACACCAGACGGTAGACGGTCTCGCCCGGTTCCTGGCGGCCGCGCCACATGAAGGCCCGGCGCCGACGGAGCTGCACGCCGTCCAGCCCCCCGATCGCCGCCGGCTCCGGTTCGTACGCCTGCTTCTGGTCGAGGTAGTTGTTGACGCGCACCAGGTAGTCGAGCGGCTGAAAGACCGGCCAGCGCACATAGTCGAAGCGCAGCGTACGCTCGGCCACCTCCAGCTCGCGATTCCATTTGATGAACACCCCGCGCCGGTCGCGACCGGCCGTCCAGCCGGCCGGCGGACGCACGACCAGCGGCGTGCCCTCGATCCGCACGGGGGCACCCAGGGCGCGGCTGCCGCGCACCTGCAACCAGGCCAGACCCAGCGCAGCCGCCAGCGCGCCCGCCGACACCAGGATCAGCACCGCCGGCCGGCCGGCCCTCGTTCCGCTGTAGACCTCGTACATGCCGCCGGCATCATACGGGCGGCGCCAGGCGCTTGAAACCGCGGCACGCCGGCTCACCGGCGGCGGGTCCAGGCGTCGCTGGCATAGCGCGCGCGGCGCATCTGGACGCCGGCCAGATCCGCCGCCGTCCATTCCGCGGCGCAGAGCTCCAGCCCCAGGCCCGCGGCCAGGCCGTCCAGGAAGCCCTGAACCCAGCGCTCCACATGCTGCGGTGGCGGGGCGCCCAGGTCTGCACCGGGGTGCGCTGCGAAGCGCCGCCCGAGCAGCAGCGAGCCGTGCTGAAGCACACGTCCGCGAATCCGGCGCTGGGCGCTGCCCAGCAGCTTCAGGCCGCCGAGCACCAGGTCCGTACGGCCCGGCTTCTCGAAGCAGAAGAACGGCCCGCCCCGCGGAGACGGGAACGGCAGGTGCTCGGGCGCCAGCGCGACTGCCAGCGCGTCCGCGCGCAGCGCCTGCTGCCAGCAGCCGTGCACGAAGCGGTAGAGGGCGGCGGGCGCCTGGCGCGCCAGCGGCAGCGTCTCATCCAGGACCAGGCAGTAGGTCACTTCGCAGTCATGCAGGATCGCCCCGCCGCCCGTCGGCCGCCGCACGACCGGCAGCCGACGCAGCTCAGCGGGCAGCTCCGCGATGCGGGCGTAGCGCTGAAAGCACCCGAGGCTGATCGTGGGCGGCGACCAGGCGTAAAGGCGGATCGCGGCCGGCCGCCTGTCTTCCGCGTAAAGCAGGTGCTCGTCGCGGGCCATGTTCGTCGGCCCGTCGAGCGGCGGATCGCGGAAAACATGCAGCGCTCGCAGCATGCCAGACTCGCAGCGCCGGCGCCAGTCCCGGTCGCCCGGCGTATCAACCACCCGCCGGCGCCCCGACGCCCGCCCGCCAACCGGCCACCGGTAACGGGAAAGCGGGCCGACAGCCTCTCCCGGCTTACCGCGCCGGGCGCGCACCCCTCGCGCCGATCAGAGCCGCCCCACCCGGCGGAGCACCAGCAGCTTGCGCTCGGTCATCTCTTCCATCGCGTAACGAATGCCCTCGCGACCGAGCCCGCTGTCCTTTACGCCGCCGTACGGCATGCTGTCCACGCGAAAGCTCGGCACATCGTTGACGACGACGCCGCCCACCTCCAGCTCGCTGAACGCGTAGAAGGCATGGTCGAGGGTCCGCGTGAACACGCCGGTCTGGAGGCCGTACACGCTGTCGTTGGCCAGGGCCACGGCCTGCGCGAAGTCCTCGAACGGCTGAAGGGTGGCGACCGGACCGAACACTTCGCAGCAGCTCACCTTCTGCCGCGGATCGACGTGCTCCAGGTACGTCGCCTCATAGAACACGCCGTGCCGGCGGCCGCCACAGAGGAGGCGCGCTCCGGCGGCGACGGCCTCGTTGACCCAGGCTTCGACGCGCCGGGCATCGTTCTCGCTGATGAGCGGACCGAGGAACGTCTCCTCGTCGAGCGGGTCGCCGGACCGGAGCCGCACGGCGCGCTCCACCAGTTTCCGCTGCACATCGTCGTAGATGTCGCGGTGGGCGATGACGCGCTGGACGCTGATGCAGCTCTGTCCCGACTGATAGAACGCGCCGAACGTGATGCGGTCGGCGGCATGATCCAGGTCCGCATCGCGATCGACGATGCAGGCCGCATTCCCGCCCAGCTCCAGGCACACGCGCTTCTTGCCGGCCTGCCGCTTGAGCTCCCACCCGACCTCGGCCGAGCCGGTGAAGCTCAGCAGCCTGATGCGCTCGTCGCTGACCAGCGGGCCGGCGTCGGTTCCGGCGCACGGCAGAATGGAGAACGCCCCGGGCGGCAGATCGGTCTCGGCCAGAATCTCCCCCAGCAGCAGCGCGCTGATCGGCGTGGCCGAGGCCGGCTTGAGCACCCACGGGCAGCCCACGGCGATCGCCGGCGCCACCTTGTGCGCCACCAGGTTCAGCGGGAAGTTGAACGGCGTGATGAAGGCGCAGGGGCCGACCGGGAAGCGGCGACAGATGCCCTCGCAGCCTTCCGCGCGCGGGCTGATATCCAGGGGCAGGTAGTCGCCGGTCAGACGCAGCGTCTCTTCGGCGGCGATGCGGAAGGTGTCGACCAGGCGCGTCACCTCGCCGCGGGCGTCGCGGATCGGCTTGCCGGCTTCGATCGCCAGCACGCGCGCCAGCTCCTCGTGCCGCTCCTGCACGCGCCGCACCACATGGTTCAGTACGGCCTGCCGCCGGTACCCCGGCAGGCGGCGCGTCTGCCCGAAAGCCTCCTCGGCCGCGGCCAGGGCGGCAGCGATCAGCTTCGCATCCGCGCGCGCCACGCGTGCGGCAGGCTGCCCCGTGTACTTGTTGCTGACGACCAGGTCGGCGTTCGGCTGGAGTGGCCGGCCGGCCAGGAACAGCGGGTAGGTTTCGCGCAACATGGGCTTCTCCGGAGTTCCGACCCCGCGCATCATAGCAGCCGGCCCCGGTGTGCGCGGCCGGTCGGCAATCACCGCAGCGGCGGCGCGCAACGCCGGCGGAAGCAGCAGGTGCCCGCGATGGAGCCCGTCGTTCCAGGCGCGTCGACGCAGCGCAGGCCGCGTACCGCCCTGTGGCTGGCGGCAGTGGTGTTCCTGAGCGCTCTGCTGGTCTACAGCGGGTCGGCCCTGCTGGTCGGCCACACGCGCGCGGCGCATTCCTCCTACTTCGAGCACCTGGCAGCCGCCTTCCTGAACGGGCGTCTGGACCTGGCCGCGCCGCCGGGACAGTCCGATCTGACGCTGCACGACGGGCGCTGGTACGTTCCCTTTCCGCCGCTGGCGGCGGTGCTGCTGCTGCCCTGGGTAGCACTGTTCGGGGTGGCAGGGACGAACACGGTGGCCTTCTCCATCGTCTGGGGAGCGGCCAACGTCGCGCTGCTGGCGCTGATCCTGGACGGACTGACGCGGCGCGGCTGGATCGCGCTGCACCTGGCCGATCGCTGCTGGCTGGTGGTGCTGTTCGGCCTGGGCTGTGTGCACTGGTACGTTGCGCTGGAAGGATCGGTCTGGTACCTGAGCCACGTGTGCACTGTCCTGCTGACAGCGCTGGCGGTCTGGGCCGCCGTCGCCAACCGCTCGCCGTGGCTGGTCGGACTGGCGCTGGCGGCGGCGCTGTGGGCGCGCCCCAACGTAATTCTCACCTGGCCGCTGCTGCTGGGAATCTTCGCCCAGCACCTTCGGCCGCACGGGCAGTGGGAAGCTGCCCCCCAACCGGGGGCGGATGTTGCCCGGTGCCGGGCGCGCGCCGCTGCGGCGCGTCGGGCGCTGCTGGGCTGGGCGTGGCGTTCGGCCGTGCCGCTGGCGCTGAGTCTGGCCGGGCTGCTGGCGTACAACTACGCCCGCTTCGACGACCCGCTGGACTTCGGCTACAGGCGGCAGAACGTCAGCGCTGAACTGCGGGGGGCGCTGGCCCGCGGGCAGTTTCACCCCTGCCACATTCCGCGCAACCTGCACACGCTGCTGCTGGGGGTGCCGCGCTGGTATGAGCCCGAGCGTCTGCCCATCCCCAGACTGCTGGCTCCCGACGCCCATGGCATGAGCATCCTGCTGACCAGCCCGGCGCTGTTCTACCTGGTCCGCGCCCGCCAGCGGCGCGACCCGCTGGTCCGCGGCGCGTGGCTGGCGACCGGCCTGCTGCTGATCCCGATCCTGCTCTACTACAACACCGGCTGGCGACAGTTCGGCTACCGCTTCAGTCTGGATTTCATGCTGCCGGTGATGATTCTGCTGGCGGTCGCCGCCGGCCGGCGCGTGAGCTGGCCGCTGCGCGGGCTGATCGTGGCCGGGGTGCTGATCAACGCCTGGGGTGTAGTGTGGTGGTTCACGAACTGGCTGGACTGACGCCCGCGCCCGCCGCTCCCGCCGCGACCGCCGGCTAGGAGCGTCGACCGGGCCGGCGCTCGCCCTCCGGCTGGCGGCGCAGGTGCTCCAGCGCCGCTTCCAGCACCGGGTCGTTGGTATCGGTGAAGGCGTCCGGCGGCGCAGCGATGCGGACGTCCGGCTGGACGCCGGCGGAATCCAGCGGCCTGCCGTCCGGGTCCATGTCGAGCCAGCGTGGCAGGTTCACCACGACGCGGGCCGGCAGTTTGACGCTGCGCGGGTTGGCGCTGGAGCCGGCGGTGCGGTCGCCCATCGTGACCACCTGCGGCGCCTGCGCCAGCATGAGAGCGAAGGACTCCGCCGAGCTCATGGTGCGCTGACCGATCAGCACGACCACCGGCGCCTCGTAGCGCCACGGCCCGCGCGGCTCGCAGGCCCGCTCCAGCTTCGGTCCCAGGTCGGTGTGTTTCGGCCCGCTGCGATACTGATTCAGGCTGTAGACGCGCGTCCGGTCGAGGAAGCGGCCGGCGAGGCGGCGGGCGAGCAGCTCGTCGCCACCACCATTGAAACGCAGGTCGATCACCAGCCCCCACGTGTCCGCCAGCTTCTCCAGCACCTCGTCGAAGAACTCCGGAAGTTTGCCATAGCCCAGGCGGTAGACGTTAATGTAGCCGATGCCGTCGTCTGTCCGCGCCCAGGCGATGTCCTGTTTGGTTTCGACCAGGTTGGGAAGCAGCCTGCCGATGGCGGGCCAGCTCGCGTTGAGCGGGCGCGGGCGGTCGTAACCCGGCACATACTCGCCGCCGACGCGCACCCAGGCGTGCAGATCCTCCAGGTGGGCAAGCATGTCCGCGACCGCCGCGGCCGCCTGATAGCTGGTCGTCGCCGCTTCCGCCGCGGGGCGATATCTCTCGCGCAGCGCCGCCCAGTCGACCTGGGGCTTGATTGCGAACAGGGCGTACTCGCGGTCGAATGCAGCCCAGGCCTCGTCGAAGACCTTCAGCGCCGTTTCGCGGTCGATCGGCGCGGCCGGTGGCATGGCTTGGGTCTCGAATGCCGCCACGTATTCCACGCGGTCCGCAGCGGTATCGATCGAGAAGAAGCGCCGCTTGCCGCCAGCGGTGTCCAGATCGACAACCACGGACGACCGGGTGGGAACGACGGGCAGATCGTCGGCCTGCCAGGAGGCTTTCATTTTCCAGCCGCACAGGCGCTTGGCCTGCCACAGCCGATCCGGCGCTGCGGGTCCGCGGACGGTGGCCGGCGGAAACAGCTCGCCCAGCAGGGCCGGGTGAAACCGCAGCCAGACGTGGGCGACGGCTTCGCCATCGCCAGCCAGGGGCGAGTTCAGCGTGCCCGGCTCGTCGGGGAACACGGCGGCCCACAGGACGCTGGTTTCGTGGTGACCCAGAACGACGGTGGAAGGCCCCAGGCGCAGTCTCAGCTTGTCGCCCGCCGAATACGTGAAGGACTCGAGCGACCAGACGTCCCCGGCATCGACAGTCCATTGATACCCGCGCGGCCTGTCCGCTGCGTCGAGCCGGGCGGGGTACTTCTGGGACAGATCCGGCCCCTCTCCGCACAGCGCGAGGTTCACCGCCAGCGGCACCAGGGCGGAGAGCCTTTGCATATGGTCAGCCTCCGATCGTGCGACTGACGGCAATATAAGCGTATCTACCCGACCTGCTCCATTCGAACTCGGGAAACTACGCTCTGCCCGCAGTAGCCGACGGAACCCGACCCGTCGCCTCCCGCTCGCTCGCGCCACCACGGGTCGCCGTGGCAGGTGCCAGCCGACGCGGCAGGAACGACGGCGCCGGGTCCCGGCGTGGGGTATTCGGCGGCGCTTCAGCGGCCGGGCGGCGCGTCCCGGCGCTTGCGGAACGTCCGGTCTGCGGCTGGGCTACGGGCCGCGCGTCCGGCTTGCAATGGTTGCAGCGCCGGCAGGGGGCGGTAGCATGTCGTTCATGGGTGAGGCAAGGGGTGTCAGCTCCGCCTCGCCGGCGGACACGCCGCCGAGCAGCGGCGCCGTCCCGCCGGCCGGATCGCCGGGCGCCACCGAGGTCGGGAACGCAGCGTCGCCAAGCCCCACGTCGGCGGCCGGGGGGGCGGTGATTACTGATGTCTGGTCGCGCACGCAACCGAAATACCGTGTGCGCGCCATCCTGCTGCTGCTACTTAACTTCTTTCTTTTCTGCGGGTTGTGCGCGTTCACGCACTGGCTGCACGTCGGACGGGCGTTTCAGTTCTCCCCCTCCAGTTATGTCGCCCCGGCCCGCTTCTGGGACGCGCGCTCCCCGAATCTCAACGACTTCATCCTTTCCCCGATCAACGTGGTCGACGTCCCGGTGCACGCGATCGTCCTCGGCCTGCTCGTGGCCGTGATGGTCGCCTTGCCCATCGCGATCGCGATCCTCTACCGGCTGCCGTGTGCGCTGCCGTTCCTGGCCGCCGTGCTGGTCTTCGCGCACATGCCGTGGATGGCGGTCACGTTGCTGATCAGTTGCCTGCTGGCGTGCGTTCGACCGTTCCGCATGAGTTTCCGGTTCGGGTCAGCGCTGCTGGGGCTGCTGCCGGTGCTGGCGTATCTGTACCTGGCGACGCGCGGGGGAGGGGACCGGCTGGCGGCGTACGGCTCGCCGACCGAGAAGGCACTGCTGCTGGCACCCTGGCTGCTGGCGATCCTGGGGGCGTCGCTGACGCTGGGCGTAGTGCTGCTGATCGCCCGCGTGGTCAACTATCGCCCGGGTGCCGTAGCGCCGGTGCTGGCGGTCATGTTCGGCGCTCCGGTGGTGCTGTTTCACACGGCGGTCGGGGCCGACGAGCTGGCCTACCGCGTGCTGGAGGCGGAATACGGCCCGCGCTCCAAGCGCTTCGAGCCGGTTCTCAAGTCGCGTGAGACCCAAAGCGCCATCCTGTCGCTGATCTACAGCGAGATCGAGAACTCGTCGTTCCAGGGGCAGTTGCGCTCCGACCTGATGGCGTTCTGGAGCCTGCGCCCCGAGCGCATCCGGGAGCTGAAACGCACGGTCAGCCGCCGCTTCCTGGCCATGTTCCTGTCCGACCGTCGCGCCGCCTACGAAGCCTGCGACGAGTTCATCGCCAACTACCCGGACAGCCGCTACGTCCCGTGCGTGCTGTGCATGCAGGCGCGCGTGCTCGACATGCGCCTGGACGAGGTCAAGCTGGGCGGAGAAGAGCCGTCGCGCGAACTGTACACCGACTTCCCGCACGTCCAGTCCGAGCAGACCTGGCTCAAGCTCCTGAAGCAGTACCCCGAATCGCCGTTCGCCGTGCAGGCCGGTCTGTGCCTGGGGGCGCTGAAGCTGCGCGCCGGAAAGGTGGACGAGGCGCTGGACCACCTGCGCTTCGTCCTGGCGCATCCCGCCGCTCAGCCCGACCGCCCCGCCGCCACCCAGCCGCGCCGGCGCGGCCTGCTCTCCAGACCCGCCCCCGAAAGCACGCTCGACTTCCAGGCCGCACCGTACGTGCGCGAAGCGCGGCGACTGGCCGAACTGATCGCCGCCAACCGCAACGATCCGCGTTTCGGCGACACGCCGCTGGTGGAACTGGCGGCCCTCGACCCGCGCCGGGCACGCTACCTGGAGCAGTTGCAGCGGCTGGCGGAGCGCTGCCGCGGCGGGCTGCTGTACGACAACCTGGTCGTGCGCTGGGCGGCCGCCCTGCCGGAACTGAACCAGCGGGCCGCCGCCCTGGAAGCGTGCCTGCGGGCGCTGCCGGAGGGCGATGCGCTGCCGGAGGCGCTGTACCGTCTGGCCGGTCTGGAGATCCAGGCGCTGGGCGCGGAGGATGAGGCGCGCCGGGCGCGTGGCGTGGCGCGGCTGCACGAGATCGTGGCGCGTTTTCCCGACACGTGCTGGGCGGAGCAGGCGGCCGAGCGGCTGGAGGTCCTGGAACCGGGGGCGGTGGCCGAAGGGGGCCGGCCGTGAAGCCGGTCGTCATGGGCGTGACCGGGGCGAGCGGTGCGGCGTATGCGCGGCGTCTGGCGCGCTGCCTGGTGGAACAGGACCTGCATCTGCATCTGGTCATTTCGCCGCCGGCGCGGCGGGTGCTGGCGGACGAGCTGGGGCTGGGCAAGTTCTCGCTGGAGGCGCTGCTGGGTCGGCCGGTACGAAACGTGACGCTCCATCGTTATCGCGACGTGGGGGCCAGCATCGCCAGCGGCTCTTTTCTGACCGCGGGGATGATTGTCTGCCCGTGCAGCAGCCACTCGCTGGCCGCCATCGCCAACGGTCTGAGCGACAACCTGATCACGCGGGCGGCACTGGTGACGCTCAAAGAGGCGCGCCGCCTGGTGCTCGTGCCGCGCGAGATGCCGCTCAGCCAGATCGACATCGAGAACATGCTGCGTCTGAGTCGCGCGGGGGCGATCATCTGCCCGGCGTGCCCGGGCTTCTACACCCGGCCGCGGTGCATCGACGACCTGGTCGACTTCGTGGTCGCCCGCGTCCTGGACCTGTTCGGGCTGCCGCACGAGCTGAGCGCCAGGTGGAATCCTGCGCCGCCGGGCGCCGTCGGCGAGCTGGAGTGACGCGTGATCCGGATCCTGGCCAGCGTGCGCACCTGGGGCGAAATGGTCCGCTTCAGCCACTCGCTGTTCGCCCTGCCGTTCGCCGTCCTGGCGACTTTTCTGGCGGCGCGCCCCAGGCTGCCGACCGCGGGTCAGCTCGGCCTGATCCTGCTGTGCATGGTTGCGGCGCGCAGCGCGGCGATGACGTTCAACCGCATCGCCGATGCGCGCCTCGATGCCGCCAACCCGCGCACCGCCGGTCGCCCGCTGCCCACGGGGCGGATCACGCCGCGCGCCGCGCGCGTTTTTCTGGTCGTGTCGTGCGCGCTGTTCGTGGTGGGCTGTGCCGGGTTCTGGCTGGCGTACGCCAACCGCTGGCCGCTGATCCTGAGCCTGCCGGTGCTGGGCGTGCTCTGCGTCTATTCGTACACCAAACGCTGGACGCGCTGGTCGCACCTGCTGCTGGGAGCGGCGATCGCCTTGTCGCCGGTAGCCGCCTGGATCGCGATCAGTCCCGCCACGCTGGGGCTGAGCGCCGTTCTGCTGATGATTGCCGTGACCTTCTGGATCGGGGGCTTCGATATCATCTACGCCTGTCAGGACGTCGATTTCGATCGCCGCGCCGGCCTGTACAGCCTCCCGGCCAGCTTCGGCATCGCCCGGGCCCTGTGGATCGCGCGCGCGTTTCACGCGGCGACGGCGGCGGCGCTGCTCGGCGCGGGCCGGAGCGCCGGACTGGGCGCGCTCTATTTCGTCGGCGTCGGCTGCGTGGCCGCGCTGCTGGTGATCGAGAACGCCCTGGTTCGCCCAAGCGACCTGCGGCGGGTCAACCTCGCCTTCTTCACCGTCAACGGCGTCGTGGGCCTGGTGCTCGGCGGACTCGGCGTCCTCGACGTGTGCCTCCACATCGGAAGCAGCCCGTGAACACGGCGGCAGCCGCCGGCGGTCGGAAGAACGCCATGCCGACGCAGGCAGCGCGGCGGCGCGTGCGCACCTGGCAGGTCGTCGTCCTCTGGCTGGTGTGCATGGCCCCGCTGCTGGGCTGGGGACTGCCGACCTCACGCTACGGCGCGTACCTGTTCGGCGGCGACCCGCCCTGGGATGCCGCACGCTACGGCGCCGACGAGGCGGCGCAGCTCCGCCGGGAACGCCGCGCCGGCGCCGACACCGACCTGGACCCGCTGGCCGGGGCGGAGCGCATCATCGACCTGACGGCCGACGACGCGGCGCGCGCCGCGATCCTGCTGCGCTACCGCCTCTATTCGCGCCAGCCGGACGAGATGATCACCTTCCAGGCGCTCCAGCGCATGAACCCGCGCGCGCTGGACTTCGACCCGTGCCTGTACCAGTACGGCGGCGCGTACATCTACCTGATCGGGGCGGTGCTGGCAGCGGCGTCGTGGCTGGGGCTGCTGACGCTCACTTCCGACGTGGGCGTGTACCTGGAGCAGCCGGAGCTGTTCGCTCGCTTCTATGTCGTCGCGCGGGCGGTGACGCTGCTGTTCGGCGCGCTGACGCTGGCGGCGGCTGTCCGGCTGGCGCGCCGCGGCGCGGGGCGGGCGGCGGGCTGGGTGGCGCTGGTGCTGGCGGCGGCGGCGCCGGTCTTCATCAGCGATGTGGTCGAGGCCAAGCCGCACCTGCTGTCGGCCGGCCTGCTGCTGTGGGCGACGCTGAGCGCACTGGATTACGCGGCTGACGGCCGGCGGCGAGATGCGCTGCGGATGGGACTGCTGACCGGCGGGGCGGTCGGCCTGGTGCCGACGGGATTGGCGGGGGTGCTGCTGTGGCCGGCGCTGCTCTTGGCGCGGGGCGGGCAGCGCCGGCGTGCGGGGTGCGATCTGCTGCTGGGCGGGCTGTTGCTGGCCGCCGTATACGCGGCGACCAACCCGTACGTTGTCTACAACCTGCTGTTCGGGCGGGCGGCCCTGGCCAGCAACCTGGCCAACTCGCTGGCGATGTACAGCGTGGCGCGCCTGCCCGCGGGTCTGCTGCGCGTCGGACAGCTTCTGCTGGAGAGCTGCGGCGCCGGGGTGCTGAGCATCGGCTGTGTCGCGCTGCTGTGGCTGGGTCGGCACTGGCCCCGCCGGCTCATCATTGCCGCTGCGCCGGGACTGGCACTGCTGGCGCTGTGCAGCGCCATCGGCGCCGGCAAGCCGGCCGAGTTCGCCCGCTTCCTGCTGCTGCCGGCGCTGCTGCTGGCGATCGCTGCGGCGGTGGCGATTGCGGCGGTCGCCGCCCGCCGGCCGGCTCTCGGACTGCTGCTGCTCGTCGCGGCGCTGAGCCTGATGCGGACGCCCGCATACCTGCGCTCGCTGGCGATCGACACGCGTTTCGACCACGAATCGCGTCATCAGGCGGCCGCCTATCTGCGCGACCACGCCGCACCAGGCGACGCCATCGGGCTCATCCAGGTTCCCGCGCCGTATGCCACCCCGCCGCTCGACTTCGCGCATCGCCGCGTGCTGTTGCTGCCCCCGCAGGCCCTGCCGGACGATGAATGTCGCGACCTGCCGACCTGGCTGGTGCTGACCGCTGATGACCAGGCGGCGCATGCGCAGGCCTGGTGGCAGCAGCACTACCAGCTCATCGCGTCCTTTGCAGCCGACCCGCTCTGGCTCAGCCGCATCAGTTGGGCGAACAAGCCGGTGCTGGTTTACCGGCGGGCGACCGGGGGCTGAACTGCTCCGGGTCCGCGCGCGTCGGCCGGCACTTGCGAACAGGCACCAGGCAGCGCAGACGCCGGTCGCGGCACGCCGTCGGCTGACAAACAGGCGATGCCGGCCACGTGGCCGGCATCGCCGGGAAGGAGCCGAAACGCGCTGCGCGGTGCGGCTACGGCACCAGTACCACCAGGCTGAACGTCGCGTCGGTGAAGAAGTTCAGCGGCGCGGTGCGGATCATGACTTCGATCTCGACGGTTCCGGCGCCGTTATCGACCTCGATGATCTCCCAGAAACCGAACGCCTGCGCGGTCGGGCCGCCCGAGCCCGGCGGACCGCCGTCCGTGTGCAGGGCCTCGATGCTCACCAGGATGACGATCTCATCCTCCACGTAGGGCTGGGCGCGCTGCGGCAGGTTGACGATGACGCGGTAGCGGCCGCGCGTCGTCGGCCCAAACGGATTCTCGGGACGGAAGACGCGCTCGATTCCGACGGCCGTACCGGCGGCGGGCACCCAATCCGGCTCGCCCGGCTCCGGGATATCCGCGCCCGGGATCACGCCGCGGGCAATGACGCCGGTCAGATCCTCCCCATCTTCGCCCGCTGCTCCCTGGCAGTCCTGGGCGTCCCACAGGCCGTCGCCGTTGACGTCTTCGGCCGGATCATTGACCCGGTCGCCGTCCAGATCCCAGCAGTTGATGCCGCTGAGGCCGTCCTGCCCGTCGGCGCCGTCCCGGCCGTCGCGCCCGTCCTGCCCGTCGGCGCCATTCTGGCCCGGAGGTCCGGGCTGGCCCTGGCTGCCCTGGGCGCCGTCCTCGCCTGCGGGCCCCTGGCAGTCAAGCGCATTCCACTCCCCATCGCCGTTGGCATCTTCCTCGGGGTCGTCCTCCCCGTTGCCGTTAAGGTCCCAGCAGTTGATGCCGTCGGCACCCGGCGCGCCGGGCTGTCCCTGACCGCTCTGGTCTTCGCCGGTGGCCTGACTCAGAGCCAGCGAGGCGCCGAACCACATGGCGTCCATCAGGCCGCTGACGGCGACGTCTTTGCAGTCGATGTTGGTATCTGCAAGGATCAGGCTGAAGAGAGCCAATCCGAGGATTGGCGACGAACGCAGTTTCATGGAAGACCTCCTCCGATCTGATGCGTTTGCTTCTGTCCTTCCCTGGTGTTTCTCCGCCGGGTCTCCGCGGCCCGCGTCCAGTGGCGCCGACCCGGCACACCCGCTTGGGCTGCCGATTCTATGCAGGCAAATCTGCCAGTCTCCATGCGCGGCAGAAAAGTAGTTGACAAGCCACAGGTCCGAAAATGCACACCACTGGTGTTGACAAGAAGGGGGACTGAAACCGGCGGCCGGGCCGCCACGCCGGCCCCGGTCACCCAAAGGGCGTTCAGCGCATCACAACCCCGGAACGGACGGAAACGGCCTGGCGCGTATAGCTGCCGCCGTCGCGCCGGTCGTAGAAGGACTGGTCGTCGAAGATCAGCTCGCTGTAGGCGGAGAAGTCCTCGAAAACGTAGCCGGTCTGCACGCTCGGCCAGGATGAACGTGATGCGTACTCGCCGGCCAGCCAGGTGTGCTCGGCTGACGGCCCCAGCACGAGATTGGCGACGGTGCTCGATGGCCGCGCCAGGTACACAGTGGCCGTCGGGCCTGTACAGCCGGCCAGAACCAACAGTGGCGCAACCGCCAAGACTATCGCTCGCATCAGTCGATGGTAGGCAGCGCCCCGGACGGGCGGTCAAGAGGATTCAGGCTCACCGACGCGGAAAACCTGTCCACCGGCTGACGCGTCGTCTCGGGGCCGGCGATTATCGGCGCCGCGCGCCCGCAATCGCTGGCACCTCGGACCGACCCGGGGGCACGGCGTGCAGCCGCCGACCGCCTACTCCCACTCGATCGTCGCCGGGGGCTTGCTGGAGATGTCGTAGGCCACACGGTTGACGCCGGGCACCTCGTTGATGATGCGGTTGCTGATGGTGGCCAGCACGTCGTAATCGAGGTGCACCCAGTCAGCAGTCATGAAATCGGTCGTCTCGACCAGACGGAGCACGATCAGGTGCTGTCCTTCAAAAGAGCGTCCGTCGCCCATCACCCCCACGCTGGAGACCGGCACCAGCACCGCGAACGCCTGCGCGACCTTGCGATACCAGCCCGCCGCCGTCAGTTCCTCCAGCAGTATTTCGTCGGCGGCGCGCAGCAGCTCGAGGCGCTGGGCGGTGACCTCGCCGGCAACGCGCACCGCCAGGCCCGGTCCCGGGAACGGCAGGCAAGAGTTGCCCTGGCAATGGCTGAGGATGGTGTCCGGCTGGAGGTCATGGCCCAGGTCTCGGCCCTGAATCAGGAGGCGCAGAATAGCGCCTATCAGGCCCAGAGTGTTGCGCTAGCCGAGGAGGCCTTGAAGCTGGCCGAGCAACGTTACCAGAACGGTCTTCTGACCAATCTTGAGTATCTCGACACGCAGCTTGCCCTTACCCAGAGCAAGGTGGCCTATCTCAATTCGCTGGCCAATTATCAGATTGCCAAGGCACGGCTTCAGCGTGCCATCGGTGCATTCTAAGGAGGAGCGATGCAGCGGATGCTAATGATGTTGATGTTAGCGGTTGTTCTTGTCGGCTGTAAAGGTATGAAGCAAGGCCGGGCCGAGGGGCAGAGCGCCACTGC
>Ga0209018_1001483_pt1 | contig 18702 bp, 13 predicted proteins | sample YNPBryBLVA2012_FD_185814 | JGI IMG/M metagenome (GOLD analysis project Ga0209018, IMG submission 185814) | Anoxygenic and chlorotrophic microbial mat microbial communities from Yellowstone National Park, USA - YNP Bryant BLVA 2012 (SPAdes)... ...
TAAACTAGAAATTACTGGACGTCCTAACAAACTGGATAAAGCAAATAAAATGGTTGAGATCCAAAAAACTGTAACAGAATAACTGAATAGTACAATTAAACCAAACGACACAAAACGCAACAAAAAAGTAGCATTTAAAACTTTATATAAACCAAACCTATCTGTAACTATCTTGACTAATCCAATAAACAGAATATTAATGATTCCAGCCACGATCAATACATAATTAATATATTCCTGCCCTAATTTTAAATTTTCTACTAAATATGGTTGAAAAGCCACATTAAAAATAGCAATTGTAAAAGAAGTCACAAAGTTTAATAATAAAATTGTACCTACAATTGGCATCTTGATAGCTCGATAAAGTTCCAAAAACAATATTTCTACTATATCAATTTTTTTGGTCTCCCTAGTAAAATTAGTCTCCGGTAGCCAAAACCAGACAATAATAGTGGTAATCAGGGCAATCAAGGCTGAAAATAAATAAACACTTTGATTAGTCTGAAAAAGTTTCACTAAAACCAAAGAAATTACTGGACCAAATAAAAACCCTAAGCCAAAACTAGCCCCAAAAATAGCAAACCCACTAGGCCTGTCTTTTTCTGGTAGAGTATCAGAAATCACGGCTTGAGCAACCGAATTATTACCTCCTGTTAACCCGTCAAAAACTCTACCTAAAAACAAAATCCAGCCAGTCATAGCAAAAGCTTGGAGCAGAGATGCCAAAAAAGTTCCAAAAATGGAAATTAACAAAAGTGGTTTACGACCATAGATATCAGACAATCTACCAATAATTGGAGTGGCTAAAAATTGAGCTAAAGCAAACGAAGCAAACAACAACCCAATCTCAAAATCGGAAAAATCAAAAGTTTTAGCGTAAGTATATAAAATAGGAATTACGGAAGCTAAATTTAAGGAATTTAAAAAAGAGATTAAAGCCAAAATCAAGATAAGCCGACGATTGCCTAAAGAATGGCTAAACATAAATTTTATTTAATTGTCTGTACTTACTCGTGAAAAAATTAACTTCACTCAAACTTTTCTCAAAAATCACTCAAACTTCTTTCAAAGAAATAAATAAAGCAACTTTTGTCAAGTTTTTTATAGTGTAAAAGTGTTACAAAGAAAATTTTGTACCTCTTGCAAGTATTGCTGTACTCTTAAATAAGCAAAGGCTGGTAGCTAAACCCTATCACTTGTGTCAATCTTTATGGATAACCATGTTAGAATGAAAAATAATCACTTTTTAAAAAGTAGAAAACCTGTATAAAGAAATCAGTAAGCCTTTTTTTGGATATATGAAAAATATCTATAAAGCCAGTGAAAATTTCATTCAGTTTTTAAAAGTCTGAACCAATGGTTTCTATTTCAACTGACAAAACTACTTGTCTTATATCTCAACGTCCAACCAAATTATATTACTTACTCTTAATTTTCCAACAAGACTTGCTTTTCTACAGGTTTATTCCAGGTTACAATAGCCCAAATATAGGCTGCTATAATGGCTATACCCAAGAAAATGATATATATTGGCAAACCTATTAAGCCTAATAACTCTAAACCACTAGCTTGACTTAAAGTTTCTTCGGTAAATTCCAGATTATCTAAACTGATGCCTGACAGACTAGTCAAACCACTAAGCAAAGTAAACATAAAGTACAAAAAGAAATTACTTACGGCATGAGACACAATAGCCCACACAAAACCAAAACGAATAGCTACATAAGCCAATTCAAACCCGGAAAAGAGCTGAGGCAGAACTAACAAAGGAGCTAAATAAAGGTAATCAAAACTTTTGAAGACGACGTTATTACCCACATGAACCAAGGCAAAAGCTAAACTGGTAAGTACTATTAACCACGGTAAATTGCGCTTAGCCAAACTCTCTATTTTTGAATTTAGTTCTGGTAACAGTTCACTTAATTTAAGACCTAATAAATACAAACCCCCATAAATAATTATGGCTTTTACTACAGCAAATATAATTTCATAAACAAAACTGGAAGAAACTAACTGAATAAATTCAGGAGGAAATAAAAAAGCTAAGTTAACATAACTGTTAACTAAAAAACCTAGTACTAAAAACCCCCAAGCCAAATTGGGTTGAACTAAACCTCTACGAAAGGTCAATTCTTCTAAGATTGGTGCAAAAATAATTCCTTGAATAAAAGCAAAAATTATACTTTCAATAAATACCATGGAAGTGGTATCTTTCTGAGTTACAGGCGTTTCTTGTTTAACTTGTGAAACGGAATTTGTATTCACAATAAAAGACTCTACTGCTTGAGCCACAAAGCTTCCCAGAAAAGTAAATGGGACAAGCAGAAAAAATAGTATTAAAACCAAAAAGAACTTGCGCCCCCAAGTTAAATTAGCTACTTTGGGTATTTGCATTTTGAATACAAAATTTAGAAACTCTCTCAGCATAAAAAAATAAATTTAACTTACTTTTATCCGCACAAAGTTTATTTCCCGAATTGTCAACCCTAGTCAGGGTATTAAACGATTACCAACTTTTTACCAAAATTGTTTGGACAAGGTTTTCCTAATTAAGTGGCTCATGTATAGATTGACAACTAATAAGTTTATTGGTGTTTTGAAAGTTATGCTAAGTCTAAAATAGATTTATGGCAGACTCAAAACAAACCAGATCTTTGTTTGTAGTAGGTGATGATGCTCAAAGTATCTACGGTTTTCGAGGTTCGAAGGTGGAGATTATCCTAAATTTTACCCGTGAATATCCGCAAGCCAAAGAAATCATTCTCAACCAGAACTACCGTTCCACTCAAAGAATTCTTAACTTGGCTGAAGAGATTTTAAGTCACAACCAATATCAGAAAAAAAAGCAATTATTTACCGAAAACATTGAGGAAATTGAGATTATTCACTACCAAGCCACTTCGGAAAAAGACGAAGCCGAGTTTATTGTTAAACGATTATACGAATTGTATGTGGCTCCCAAAACTCAGTCCGAAGAATCCAGACAGCCAACTGAAACCCTAGAACTAGAACTGGAATTAGAAATGAACGAATTCTATAACCAACCCAAAGAACCGCCTAGCTCCAGCCATACTTCTAACCCTGTTTCGAAAATGTTTGATCTGTATTTGGAACCCAATAACCTAGGAGCTCCTAGTCCACTCAGCCAACCAGTGTCTTGGTCCAATTGGACTATTCCCGAATACAATTGGTCCAACGTCGAGGCACTCAACGAGTGTGTAGTTTTGTATCGCACCCATAGCCAAAGTCGGGCTTTGGAAGAAGTGTTTATGAAGTATCGCCTACCCTACCGCTTGGTGGGTGGGATAAAATTTTTGGAAAGAAAAGAAATCAAAGACCTAGTAGCCATGCTTAGGTGGCTGCAAAATCGCCAAGATAAACTTAGCTTAAGTCGTTTTTTACCTTTGTTAATTGATGGTTTGGGGACCAAAACTTTAAACAAAGTGCTAACTTTTTTGGAAGATTCTAGTTTCCCACTAGCGCCAAAACTTAAACAACAACTAGAAGATAAGTTATCAACTATTGACTCAGTGTTGGTTACCAGTCAAAGTTTGGTTGAATTAATTGACAAACTGGTAGTTGTCAGTGGCTATCGAGACTATTTGCAGCAGGAGTATGGTCGTACTCCCGAACTCGAGACTCGTTTAGAAAACCTTAAAGAATTGGCTTCTATAGCCAGAGAAATTGATCAACAACAAACTGGCAACATGAAAACCAAATTACAAGCTTTCCTGGAACAACTAGCCTTGCAGAGCTCTCAAGAAGAAACTGATGAGGCCAGCAATATCCCCAAAATTACTTTAATGACTTTGCATCAAAGCAAGGGTTTGGAATTTGAAACTGTGTTTCTGGTAGGTGTGGAAGACAACTTGTTGCCCCACCAAAATAGTCTGTTTAATCCAGAACAGTTCGCCGAGGAAGTTCGTCTAGCTTACGTGGGGGTAACTAGAGCCAAAAAGTACCTACACCTCATTAGTTGTCAGTCTAGGGTTTATTTTGGTGAAGTACGCAGTAACCCAGTCAGTCGAATTTTTCGGCCTTTTTTACATAAATACTGCCGTCTGAGACGCAAGTTTAACCAGTAACCTCTGGGAACTACAATTGCTAACCTAGCTTGAATTAAATTTATTAACTTTCAACCTAATTGATTTAGCCTAAAAAACTCCAATCTTATTCACAAATTTAGCCAAACTAATTTACTTGATGGCAGCAACCATTAAGCCAAAGTTGCCTAAAACTAAAGTAGAGCTTTACTAGCTCAGCTTAACCCGTAAATACGGGGGGTTCTACCAAAACAGGCTTCAAATTTAAAAAATTAGTTTTGAGATCCATAGTTGATTAAGTTCTGGTTAATCCTAACCATAACTAATTAGTTTTTATTTACAAAACTAAATGGTACCAAACAGTCTGGTGCAGACTTAAAATTAGCTAGAATCAAGTTTTCCTCTAGTAGGTAAATTTTGTTCTAATCTATAGCTACAGTTTTTGAAACTACTTTATAGCCTGCTATTAAACTAATTGGCTAATTCAAGCCAAAGCCAACCAAAAGTAAATGTGGAAAAATCAGATAATTCCCCGCTTAACAGCTTTTAAACTTAAGTAAACTAAACCCGCTGAACAACCAATAATTCCTTAGACTAAGGCCAAATTAATCAGCAATTGATTTTAATTGTACTGTTTAACAAGTTAAACTTGAGGTTTTGGTGTTTCTGAATTTATTGGATTTATTGGATTTATTGGATTTGCTGAATTTATCGGGTTTATTGGATTTACCTGCAACTGAACCAACCTTCGCCGACTAAGCACTAGTTCCATAAAAGTGAACACATTAACTACCACCACCACGACTAGCAAAACTAAGAAAAATAATCCTAAAAAAGCCAATACTAAGGTATCATTATCGGTTAACTGAACTTCCGACAGGTCAACTTTGCCTTGTAAAAAAGCTGGAGGCAAAAACAACACACAAGCCATAGGGACAAAAGATATAAAATTGTTCAAGGAATGATTAAACATCGACCACATTAAACCGTACTGAGTTCTAACATAACCTAACTCAATGCCTCCAAATAATTGAGGTAAAACCAGCAACGGAGTTAGCCACCAAAATTGTTGGATATTAGTGTAGTTACTAATATGTACCAAACCAAAAAACACAACACTAAAATAAAACAAAACTTCAAAATAACGTCGAAACCAACTTTGTATGGCTTGATACCATTTATCTTTTTGACGTAAAGTCAAGTATAAAGTCAAAAGTATAAGCAAAAATATACTAATATAACCAGAAAAAATAAACATCATTCTCAAAATTTCAACTATTACCTTCACCGATTCCTCGGTATTATTAGAAATTCGAAAAACTAGATCAAAAAACCATCCCAAAAAATTAGTTAAACTTAGCTGTGGTAAGGCAACACTTATTAAACTGTCTACATAATACAACAGAAAAGTTAAACCCAAAGCCAAGTTCCAGCGTGTTGGCACTAGCCACTGACGAAAGGCAATTTCCTCCATTACTGGAGCCAGCACCACCAAAAATCCAAACAAAAAGATTAAAATTAACCAACGGTCTCCTTGTGCCTGAATCAGTGAATCAGCAACTTGATTTTCTAAACCATCACCAAAAATTGGGCTAACCAAAATATTGACTACTACTCCCAAAATAGAAAAAAGGGAAAAAAAGCAAAACAAACGTAGCGAATCCCACAGACTTACCCAAAAACCTGGCTTGGGTATAGGCATAGTCAGTGTTGGCCTAAGAATAAAACTCCAAAGTCTTTCCAGAAGCGATAATTGGGGAGTCATATTGACTGGATATTTTGAGGTTTATTTTGAAGATGTCAAACTTAGAATGACCAAAAGCAGTTGACAAACCTCCAAAAACCCGTTGGAGTAACTCCAAGAGCACCCGTAGCTCAGTTGGATTAGAGCGTCTGGTTTCGGCCCAGAAGGTCGTGGGTTCAAGTCCTGCCGGGTGCGCCACTAAAAATTTGTTTTTACTTAGGTGTTTAGAATAAAGTAAGTAATTCTCCAGTTTAAAAAACTTATTAGAACTAAACACTTAACTAATCATAAAAACTTTTGACAGCCGAAAATTAAAAATAATCTGTTTTGGTTAGGTTTTCTTAAAAATAGACTTCTTAGTTAGTTGGTGCTCTAAAAATCTAAACATTAACTCAACCGATCATACCTTTGTAAAATAGCCTAACTTAATTTTTTTGGAAAAAGCAAATTACAGTAACCAATAAATTGTTCGACCAACACCGTCAATTATGCTAGCTGACCGAATTAACCAGTTAACTCCCTCACCCACTTTGTCACTCAATTCCAAAATCAAAGAGTTACAAGCTCAAGGCCTAGCCATCATCAACTTAACGGCCGGTGAACCAGATTTTGCTCCTCCATCAGTTCTTAAAGAAGCTTTGATCGCCACCGTCAACCAAAATTGTCATCACTATACTCCAGTAGCCGGTATTTTAGAACTCAGGCAAGCTATTGCCCAGAAGTATCGAAACACCTACCAACTGAATTATCAAGCTGACAACGTGATCGTCAGCAGCGGAGCTAAGCAAGTTTTGTACAACGCTTTAGCTAGTTTAATCAACCCAGAAGATGAAGTTATTGTCTACACACCCACTTGGTCTACCTACATAGAGCAAATTAAGTTAGTCCAAGGGATTCCCGTATTAATCGAGCTGGAACCACCTTTTCAGTTGACGGCTGCTCACTTAGAAGCTAAAATTACTAGCAAAACTAAAGCAGTAATCCTGAATTACCCTCACAACCCTACTGGACAGCTAATTGCCCTGAACGAATTACAAAACATTATCCAGCTGGCTAAACAGCACAAGTTTTGGTTGATTTCTGACGAGATTTACGAAACTATTGTTTTTGATGGCCAACCACACCAATGTTTACCAGCCATAGACCCAACCATCCAAGACCAATGCCTAGTAGTCAGCGGCTTGTCTAAATCACACGCTATTACTGGTTGGCGATTAGGTTGGGGTTGCGGACCGAAAGAGCTAATTCGGGCTATGACTAACCTGCAAGGACAAACAACTTCTGGAGCCTCCTCAGTAATTCAGCAAGCCGCCTTAGCCGCTTTTCTGGATCTAGAAACTCCCAAACAAATGGCTCGCGCCTACCAAGATCGGAGAGACCAAATTTGGCCAGAATTAGCTAGTATTCCAGGATTAAAACCCATCAAACCACAGGGAGCCTTCTATTTTTTCGTCGATATTCGCAATTTACTCAACAACGCTTGCCCAACCTCGACCGATTGGTGCCAAGCTCTATTAACCGAACAACAAGTAGCCCTTGTCCCAGGTGAAGCCTTTTTAGCTCCCGGGTATTTCCGACTAAGTTTTGCAACTGCTCCGTCTGAGTTGTTGTTGGCTGTCCAAAAAATCCGAGCTTTTGTGACAAAATCCGAAGCTAGTAAAGATTATTAAATAGATACTCAGTCAGATTTAGGATAGTTAGTTAATTAAATAAACTTTTAGATATACTTCTAATTCTAGAAAACTGTCCTAGCTGAAGCTAACCAAGCTAGTGGTTGGTTAATTAGAATTTTTTGCGATATATCAGTAAAAGCAAAAGTTTTGACTACAACTACCAAGCAGCACAACCAAAACAACTATCTTTTGTCACATCCCAAAATAAATACTGCAAACCTACTAGAAAACTTCTCTGTAACTGCCACTTTAAGCTGTAAAACAAAACAATAACCAAGCCTACTTTGTTGAAGCCACCAATTCTACTGAGCAAACTCTACAAAAACACCGGGTTTTCAACCAATTAACCGTAGTTTCGTATCATTAAATAGGTTGCCATAAGGTCGTTTTGTGTTTCAGTCTCTCAAAGTAGGCTCAGTTTAGACAACAAGTTTCGGCTTTTAACTCTCCACAATTTTGTTTAACCCATTTACATAGGCTTTCACTGCAGCAGTAACGATATCGGTATCAGCACCAAAACCATAGTATAAGCGATCTTTATAAACCAATTGAATATGCACTTTACCCACATCATCACTACCTCGCGTAATGGCTTGAACTAAAAACTCCTCCAATAAAACTGACTTACGCACAATTTTATCAACTGCTTTGAAAGCCGCATCTACTGGTCCGTTACCCTCAGCGGTAGCGGTTAGTAGCTCCTCTTGATATTTCAAACCAACCAAAGCTATTGGTTTCACCGAAGATCCAGCTAAAACTTGTAAAATTTCCAAAGAAAAAGTACTAATAGTCTTTTGTTCACCCAACAAAAACAACAAATCTTCGTCAGTAACTTCTTTTTTCTTGTCAGCTAAAAGCAAAAACTGTTGGTAAATTTCGTTAAGCTCTTCTTTGGTCTTTTGATAACCAAGGCGTTTAATATGATAATCTAGGGCAGCTCTACCCGACCTAGCTGTTAAAATAATTCGGTTAGAAGTAATACCTACTTCTTGGGGATCAATCAGTTCGTAATTTTGTCGGTGCTTCAACACACCATCTTGGTGAATACCGGAAGAATGTGCAAAAGCGTTGCGTCCAACAATAGCTTTATTTGGTTGTACGGGCATGCGCATTAGCCTGGAAACCAACCTACTGGTAGGATAAATTTTTTTGGTGTTAATGCTAGTGTCTAAGCCAATTAAATCTTTTCTGACCTTCAGGGCCATCACTACTTCTTCCAAAGCTGTGTTACCCGCCCGCTCACCTATTCCGTTAATAGTGACTTCAACCTGCCTAGCTCCAGCTTTTAATCCAGCCAAAGTGTTGGCTGTAGCCATACCTAAATCGTTATGACAATGCACGGAAATAATAGCTTGGTCAATGTTAGGCACGTTTTGCTTTAAGTAAGCAATTTTTTGGGCAAACTCTTCAGGTAAACAATAACCGTTAGTATCTGGAATATTTACCACAGTAGCCCCAGCAGCAATCACGGCCTCCACTACTTTAGCCAGAAATTCCAAGTCAGCCCGGCCCGCATCTTCTCCGTAAAACTCGACATCATCCACAAACTTTTTAGCGTATTTAACAGCTTTCACGGCTCGTTCTAAAATTTCTTCTCGAGTAGAATTAAACTTGTATTTAATGTGAATGTCAGATACTCCAATCCCAGTATGAATTCTCTTTTTTTTAGCAAATTGCAAAGCCTCAGCAGCGGCTTCAATATCGGCCTCCACTGCCCTAGTTAAGGCACAAATGATTGGGTTAGTAACGGCTTTAGAAACTTCCACTACCGATTGAAAATCGCCCGGAGAGGATACCGGAAAACCGGCTTCAATTACGTCTACCCCCAATTCCTCCAAAGCTTTGGCAATTTCTATTTTTTCCACAGTGTTTAACTGACAACCAGGCACTTGCTCACCATCTCTAAGAGTGGTATCAAAGATGTAAATTTTATTGGCTGAAGACATAATCTAGTCTGGTACTTCTGTAAGAAAAAGCAAAATTTGTCAAAATTATCTCCCAAGTTAGCTTGAATGTATTTTGGCTCCTGTTAACTCATGGATTTTACTGACTCATAGTAATTTTAGCTAAGTGAAACAAGTTAAAGTTTCTAACATAGAAAATAATAAGTCGTCCACATTGACCTTAAGTAAGACTGGTGGTGCCAAAATGTAACCATAAAAATTTTCTGTATAGCCAAAAATCATTTTTTATAGCTGTTTTTGATGGCTGACTAAATCGCCGTAAAGGGTTTTAAATTTTCTAGTTGACAAGAATACCCAGTCTTGATTTACACTATCACAGTAAAAATTTTTTTACTAAAAACTTTCAATTTTATTGAAAATTCTCCAAAACTAAGAAAACAAATTATATTATGCTCACTAACGACTTTATTTTAATAAACATCCCTGCTAAAATTCAGCTTTTCCTAAAACAAATTCAAAAGACGCAATTTTTGATTCAGACAATCCTACTGGTTAGTATAGCTAGTCTATTTTCCTGGGGTAGTTATAACCTTTGGATAAGTTGGCCTCAAACTCAACTCCCGCAATCTCAGGTAGCCAAAGCACTGGCCGCTTACATGACTGCCAAAAACAACTATCTACCCAATCAACTACTTATCCAAGCACAAACAGAAACTAGCATTGAAGCAATTAAACAAAATCATCAACTAGATGCAGTTTATTTAATTAAACAAGCAGACGGTTACAACACCTACTTAGGAGTCGTACAACCACCCGCCAAACTTAAATCGAAACTAGAAACTCTATTGCAAGACTCAGCAATCATACTGGCTCAACCAATCTACGAATACCAAACTTTTCAGTCAACCAGTAGCTACATACCAACCGATCCTTTGTTTAGCACTCAGTGGCAATTAGATACTCCTGCTCCAGGTATAAACATGCCCCAAGCCTGGAGTCAGTTTGGCAGTCACCAAAACCTACCAGATTGCAATAATGGTAACTGTGGTGGTTCCAGTGAAGTCAAAATTGCTATCATCGATACAGGGGTAAACACTACCGTCAGCGATCTAGTAGGAGCCAATTGGGCACCCCAAACTGATTGGAGAAGTTATTATTGGGCTAGCCAAGAATCGGTTTGTACTAGTAACGGGCATTCCGTAGAATCAGACTGGCCGATTACCGGAGTTATTTGTGTAGTTAACGGAAGTCAGACTGACCAAAACGGACATGGTACTTCGGTGGCTAGCATTTTAGCTATGCAACACAACACTTTAGGTGGTGCCGGAATTGTACCAAAAGTACAAATTTTACCAATTGAACTAAAAGATTGCCAACGCAACTCTCAAGGTCAGTGCACTAACGGCTACAGCGCTCTGAACACTTTTACCATTGAGAAAGCCATTGACTATGCCATTAGTAAAGGTGTAAAAATCATTAACCTATCCGTAGGTAGCGACAGTCCTGATCCGTATCTCAATCAGGCTATTGACCGATTCAATCAATCAGGAGGAATTTTGGTAGCAGCAGCCGGTAACGGAGGAGCTAGTGGCAACCCTAAATATTACCCAGCTTACTCAGAAAACACTATTGCCGTTGGGGCTATTAATCGGGGCGGTACTCGAGCTAGTTATTCTACCTTTCACGATAAAATTGATTTAGTAGCTCCAGTAGACGGTTACACTAGCGCTGAACATATGCTAGTTCAAGACAGCGAAGGCAATTTTGTCACAAGAGTCGGTACTTCCTTTGCTACTCCTCAAGTAGTAGGAGTGTTGGCTCTGATGGTTAGCATTAACCCAGAGATTACTTTTTTTGACATCAAATATAACTTTCTACCAAACGGAAAAATGACTGTAGATCTTGGACCAATCGGCAAAGACAACGAAACTGGCTATGGTCGCCTGGATGCTTTTAAGGCTGTGCAATCGGCCATTGAAGTCAATAACCTGACCTGTTTTAGTGACGTTTGGTTTAACCACCCATTTAACCAAACTATTTGCGCTCTAAAACGAGACCAAATAGTCCGAGGTTACCCAGACAAAACCTACAAACCGGACAATTCTGTTACCCGAGGCGAAATGTCAGCGTTTATTAAAAGAGCGACTAATTTACCAACCAATACTAGCTGCTCAGCTTTTCCGGATGTACCTAACGGTGCTCCTTTCTTTGAGGAAATTACCACCCTTAGATGTCAAGGTATAGTTCAAGGTTATCCTCAAAACAATGGCACTTTTCTGTATAGACCAAACAATTTTGTTACTCGGGGAGAGATGTCTAAATTCATTAAATTAGCTTTTAATATACCCACAAATACTGCTTGCGGTGATTTTCCGGATGTGCTACCAGGAGCCCCGTTTTATGAAGAAATTACTAGTCTTAAGTGCGCCAATATTATTCGAGGTTATCCAGAACCTAACGGTAGCAGAACTTATAGGCCAAGAAACAACGTTTCTCGAGGAGAGATGTCAGTGTTTATTGACAAAGCCAGAAAATACCCGAACGTTTAAACTAGGCTTAAGTTAAATTTAACCAACATTGTTATACAAATATTGTTCAATCTGCATCTAAACCAGAGACTTACTAGGTTTGATAGAGCACTAATGATTTTTTATTGTTTAATTTGGTAACCAAAAATTATATCTTATTACCTAATTTTTAGATCAGTAAAAAACATACTCTAACAATTACTTTGTAAATTTAAGATAATGTTATCAACAAACCATAAAATTTGAATAAATCAATCTTGTAAACAACAAAATTAGCACTTAACTTTAATCAAAACTATTGTACATTACTTGCATAAGTTTTATTATGCATTTGTCTAAAATTTTCAATTTTCTTAGTGCTGATACCTATTCTAGTTTGGGTGTTAATTTCTTTCGTTTTCCTCTTAGATTTCTCCAGGATCGGGAAAAGGGCAAGATCCCCGAGAACCAAAAGCAGAACAACCACGGACACTAGAACAAATTTTGATAGAGGCGGAAGCTGTAATGGGAGTTTTTTCTTCTTATGCTGATCCTAATGCTAATCCTAATCCTAATCCTCATCTTATTCTTAATAGGTTAATATATAGGTTAAGCTTACGTAAGCATCGTAATGCTAATCTTCAAAATTTTCGACAAAACGTACTCTTAAACGATGTCCAACGTCTTTATGAGGAGTTGAGATCTTATGAAGAAGATGAACGAGCTAGAGAAACCCTTGAAAAATTACGTGCAATTTTAGAAAACAACGGTCGTAATCCTGAAGAAAAACTAAATAAGCAAGGAGATAAAGGGGTTTAATTTACTACTCGCGATTTTTTGAAGATGAAAACATAAACAATTGAGACAAAGCTGGGGGTTAGTTCCTATTGAGCGGAGTGTTATAATATAACCACAATGTTTTATCTGGTAAGAACTGCAGGTTTTTGCGTTTTTTATATCCCATATTCTTGTGTCTTTAAGCAAACTAGGCAATACTATTGATAGGTTTTTGCAAAAACCACAAAAGTGGCTGGTAAAAATTGACAAAAACTAACTAACTCTTAGTATTTGGGCGATTTTTTTTTGGAAAAACATTATGTCTAGTTTGACACTGACTCAGATTCAAAACTCCACAGTGCTACTACGAGCTGATCTAAATTTACCTAGTTTACAAGACGACGCTCGAGTGGTAGCCACTATTCCCACTATTCGCCAATTAGTAGCCAACCACAACAAAGTTGTGATATTAACCCACTGGGGAAGACCAGAAGGATACGATCCCGAACTATCTACCAAGCTACTTGCACCAGTAATCGAAAAATATCTTGGACAACCAGTTGAGTTTATTAACCAATTTGCCGGGTTTGCCCAAGCCAAATTACAAATTGATACCAGCGATAAGCAAGTTTTTCTTTTAGAAAACACCCGTTTTGAACCCAAAGAGCAAGCTAAAGACAGTCAAGTTAGGTTAACCTTGGCTCAGGAATATGCAACTTTGGGCACAGTCTTTGTGGACGAAGCGTTTGCAGTTAGTCATCGTAAGGAAGCCACTAACTACGAACTTAAACAGTTATTGCCTCACTGTTTAGGCCTAAACTATGAGCAAGAAATTCAACATTTAGACAAAATCAAACTGCATCCTACCCACCCTTACGCCGTGATCATCAGTGGTAGCAAACTAGAAACTAAATTATCGTTGATTGAAAAATTTTTAGACAAGGCCGACTACATTCTCCTGGCTGGAATGATTTGTTTTACTTTTATTCAAGCCCAAACAGAGTTAGTCCAAAGCAATCAAGTAGAAGCTAACCAAAAATTGCCTAACTTGGCCGATTCACCAATTGAGACCGATTTTTTACCCAGAGCTAAAGAGATTCTTAAGCAATATGGGTCTAAGCTGATTTTACCAGTAGATTTTGCTTACTATCAGGATGGCCAAAAAACTCTGGCCTATGATATTGGGCCCGAAACCGTGAGCCTATTTCAAACCTACCTGAGCCAATGTCAAACCATCTTCTGGAACGGACCATTGGGAGTTTACGAACAACCACCATTTGATCAAGGAACCAAAGCCATAGCTCAATTTTTGGCTAGTTTAGTAGATACTACTAAGCCTTACATAGTTACCGGTGGCGGAGATATTAACAGTGCTATTCCTGAAGACTATCTGACTAAATTTACTTGGGTATCCACTGGTGGAGGGGCTACTTTAGAATATTTAAGTAGCTAGCCAACTTTTGGCTAAATAAAGTAAACAATTTTAGTAATAGACAATGCTGGCAAATGTGGGTAGTCGTAGAATCTAATTGATAGCAGTGACTTTTTGAGTTAGTTGTAAAACTAACTTAAGTAGCTTAAATTCTTAGCCCAAGCCAAAAGTTATTTGTAATAAAACGGCCATTCAATTAACTTTGGTTACTACTGGCAGCCCGGTCTGATTGCCTGTTAAATTAACACAAAGATTAGTTGGTAGCTTAATTCGTCGGCCTATTCTGTAGCCAAGCGGTTAATGCGTCGAACTGTTTTTGAGTTAAAATTTGCCTCAGTAAATTAGGTTGTTCGTAAAACATATTGATTACGTTTTCCACGGACCCAAAAGTAGCTAGTAGTTTCTGCTTAGTCACCGTACCAATACTAGGAATCTCGTCTAGCTGACTTTTAGCTGATTGCTTAACTAAGGCTTTACGACTATGGGTCAAGCCAAACCGGTGAGCCTCGTCACGAATTCTTTGTAACAAAAACTTCACCTCGCCAGTAAATTTGATTGCATCTGGACGGTTGAGAACAAACACCTCCTCCTCCTTTTTGGCCAACGCGCACAGTTCAACCTCTATTTGAGGATATTGCTGCTTAAACTCCTGGATCACTTCATTGACTACAGACAACTGACCTTTGCCACCGTCTATAATCATCAAGTTTGGCAGTTCCCATGGCCTAAGACAAATTGGAGTTGTGCTTAAGTTGAGCTTGATAGTAGGTGGTTGGTTTTGGTGATCCAACCAATTTTGTAACCGTCTACGTAACACTTCTTGTAAGTTAGCGTAGTCATCGTTTTTTTGAGCTGTTTTAAACACCCGATACAGCTTTTTAGCTGGCCTGCCATCAACGAAAACCACCATAGCTCCGTAAACAAATTTCCCAGCAAAATGAGAAATGTCATAGCACTCGATATGTACCGGAATTTTCTGCAAACCCAAAACTTGCTGCAAAGTTACCAACGACTGAAACAGAGTCTGCTCTTCCAGCAAGCTAAGTTTGTGCCCCTGATTATAACGCTGTAGATACACTAAACTATTGGTTTGACCAGCCGCTAGTAACTTATCGAGTTCTGGCTCAGGAATTCCTAAAACATTTTTAGTATAGATCCTTAGTCCCGTCAGTTGTTGCAACAATTTTAGGTTTTCTGCCTTCAAATGGATTTTTTCTAGCTTAGTTGGTTTGTCAGACATACTAGTTGGAAATATATAGACTTGTTGATTTTGTCCATCTTGAAAAGTCAACTACCACCACCTTTACCATGAGCAAAATTAGAGCTAACCAAATCTAAATTCTTACAAAAAACTTAATTATAGCCTCGATTCGGTCAATTGTAAGTGTGGCTTTACGAGCACAAGTTAAAGTAATCGTTTCAGCTCGGCAGCTGGGTTGAAGTATCCTCTGGTACTGGTAAACCCAATTTTTCTAAAGGTAAATACTCAAAATAATATTCACAACCTACTGAAGTTATATATTCTAGCATATACTTATATTGTGACTGTTTAAACAATCGCTAAGGACATAGATATATTCTACTTGAATTTGTAGGGGAGCTAACAATTTTTGATACTGTTGTTTTTTGAAGCCACACGTTTGCAATTTTTCATCCACAGAGCCAGCTACTTCTTGATACTTAATTTCAATAATGAATAAAGTATTTTTGACAATCACATAAATCGCTTCGTCAGGAAGCAGTTTTCTAGAAATTAGGCTTTTATAATTTACACCTTTGATTCTAAAAATTTGTAAAGACCGTGCTTACGATAACTTCTGGCCACTTCTTGACCGAAATAATAGATAACGTTACCTTTAACAGAGTAGCCTTTAGCTTGACTTAGGAGCGACAAAATATCTTTACCTCTCTCAAAGTGCAAACCAGTAGCTGTCCTACTCCCACCCTTGCCTGACTTTTTCATAACAACATATCTTCAGTTAAGCTTTGTTCTAACGCCTCGAAACGCTTAATCGAAAGGTCTAAGTAGGACTTTTCTGTATCAATTCCAATAAACTTTCTACCCAAAAGATGAGCCGCTATACCAGTAGTAGAACTACCAGTGAAAGAATCTAAAACTAGATCACCTTCTATACTTGCAGCCAAAACTATTCTTTTTAATAACTCTACAGGCTTTTGAGTAAGGTGCTTACCAAACTGTTTCTCTATTGGCTTAGGCGTGCCTGTTGCCCATACCGACCTCATTTGAGCATTTGGCTTCTTCAAAAAATCCTCTAACCAATTACCATTTTTCATTAATTCGTAATTAAAAGTATGTTTAGCCTGTTCGTCTTTTTTAGCCCAAATTAAAGTTTCGTGACTAGCTGTAAAACAGCGACAACTTAAATTAGGAGAAGCATTTGGTTTAAACCAAATAATTTCGAAGGATATGATAACCAGCTAGTTGTAAAGCAAAGCCGCATTGATAAATAGAGTGGGATGTTCCACTAATCCAAATAGTTCCATGGGTTTTAAAACTCGCTTAATAGCTTTAATTCATTGTAAATGAAACTTAAAATCTTTTTCCAAACCGTTACTTTTATCCCACTCACCCTTGTTCAGACTAACCCGTTTGCCAGAATGGACCGTAAAGCCATCATTAGACAATCGATAAGGCGGATCAGCCAAAACTAAATCCACCAAATTTTCCGGCAACTGTAACAAGGTATCTAAACAATTAGCCTGGTACAAGACAAAGCCTGGTTTCTGGTAGTACGGCTGCAGCTTTGACCTGTTTTTTTCTACTAAAGCTTGACCAACATTTAAGTTCACACTCAAAAATTAATTTAAGTATGGCTAACTGCTTGTAATTTGTTGACGAAATTGTCTGTTAAAAAACACTAACAATCACTAAACTAAATTAGAACAACCCCAAAAACTAACTTATCGTAGGCAAACTTGTAACCTACTCACAAGCAATGGACTAAAAAATATTTATGGCGGTGAGGCAGGGATTCGAACCCTGGGTGCGTTGTTAGCGCACAACTCGTTAGCAGTGAGCCGCTTTCGACCACTCAGCCACCTCACCAAAAAAAGCTCGCAAACCCTGACTTATCAGTCTAAATTTGTCAAGCTTAATTAAATTACAAATTTACCCCTTGACAAGGGTTATTTTCTTAGTCATCCTGCCGCTTACACACACGAATATGTTTTTAGCTAGGTTTGTAGTAGTTAGCTTGTTGGTGTTGTCCCTCTAGCCAAGGGGAGGTTGACTACTACATTTACCTAGTTTCAGTCTCCCCTAACCAAAGGGGATTTTTTGTTGAAAAATTTGCTTATGCACCAAACTACCATGTCAGGAGCCTCAGTTTTGTTAAAAACTCTAGTGGATAATGGCATCGAACTAATGACTGGTTACATTGGCGGAGCCATTATGCCAACTTTTGACGAGTTGCCTAAATTTCCCCAACTACGATTCATTACCGCCAGACACGAGCAAGGAGCCGGTTTCATTGCCCAGGGCTACACTCGCGCTTGTGGCAAGTTAATGCCAGTTATGGTCACTTCTGGCCCAGGAGCTACCAACTTGGTCACAGCTGTGGCCGATGCTATGATGGATTCAGTGGCTGTGTTAGCCATTACTGGTCAGGTTTCCACTAAAGTCATTGGTACCGACGCTTTTCAAGAGACCGACGTGATTGGGTTGATGTATCCTATTACCAAATATGCCGAAATGCCTTTAACTGCAGACGAGCTAGCTGAATCGGTAACTAAAGCGATCTTTATCGCCCAAAATGGACGCACTGGTCCAGTGTGTATCGACATACCAAAAAACGTGCAAATTGAACAAACTAGCCAAACCACCCCTCCTGATCACTTAGATTTACCCGGAGTGCCAGTAGTCAAACCCGTCTCTTCTGAGGCCCCAGAAATTCAACAGGCAATTAACTTAATCCAACAAGCCAAGCGTCCAGTAGCTTTGGTAGGTCACGGAGCAATTTTAAGCAATGCCGGAAAGGAACTGCAAAACTTTTTAGAAAAAACCAATATTCCAGCCAGTTTTACCTTACACGGATTGTCCTCGTTACCGGCTAGTCATCGTTTGAACTTAGGTATGATGGGGATGCACGGCGAAATTGAAGCTAACCGAGCCATTCAAGAAGCCGACCTGCTGATTGCTTTGGGTATGCGTTTTGACGATCGAGTCACTGGTAAACTTGAAGAATATGCCAAAAATGCCAAAGTTATTCACGTAGAAATCGATTCATCAGAAATCCACAAAAACGTGCCAGCCGACGTAGCTATTCATGGTAACTTAAAAGACGTACTAACAGTGCTAACCTCAAAATTTACTGAACTTACTCCAGAAGCTGCTGCCGCTAGAACCGATTGGTTTGCCACTATCGAACAAAACCGCCAACTTAGTACCAACTACTACCAACACATCTTTGAGCACGGCTACGGTAAATCTGGGCGCTTGTTAATGAGCCGAATTATTCACGAATTATCGGTTTATACCCAAGGTCAAGGCAACGTCGTAACGGATGTTGGTCAACACCAAATGCAAACTGCTAAGTTTTACAAGTTTGAACGTTTTAACACCTGGTTTACCTCTGGAGGTTTAGGAACCATGGGCTTTGGTT
>Ga0209018_1001485_pt1 | contig 18683 bp, 18 predicted proteins | sample YNPBryBLVA2012_FD_185814 | JGI IMG/M metagenome (GOLD analysis project Ga0209018, IMG submission 185814) | Anoxygenic and chlorotrophic microbial mat microbial communities from Yellowstone National Park, USA - YNP Bryant BLVA 2012 (SPAdes)... ...
AATTTGTTCAATCATGCACAACAAGTCGCCATTCAAGATGATGCCTTGCATATTCCAGATTATTTGGAGCCGGATTCAGTTAGCTTGATATGGACCTCGCCGCCTTATGCCAACTTATTGAACAGAAGCCGGAAGAACAAATCGAGGCGCGAGCGCAACAACGAGCAACTTCATAAAGTAGAGCAATATTCCCAAGATCCGCGAGATTTAGGGACAATGGAGTTAGACGATTACACAAAAGCAATGGGAGATATTTTCGAGAGAGCACTACCATTGCTACGTCCCAAAGGGCATTGTGTCATCAATGTCCCTGATATGTGGTGGGAGAATGAGCGCATTACGATCCATGTAGCGTTGATCAACGAATTGCGTCAACGCGGTTATGAACTCCGTAACACCATTATTTGGGATAGAACGAATATCGTCAATAAAATCGGTATTTTTGGCTACCCCAGCAATTACATCACTATCGGGACGACTTTCGAGTACCTTCTTGACTTTTGGAGACCTCCAGAATCATGAAAACATACACCAAGCAAGCGTTGATTGATGCCTTGAAAGACATCAAAGATCGCGGTTGGATACCGAATGCTCGACCGGGGAATGCTGGCGGCGTTGGGAATACACTCGAAGATTTGCTTGGGATTCAAGAAAACAATCTCCCCATTCCAAACGCATCAGAATGGGAATTGAAATGTCAGAGAGCAGAAGCATCTGCCTTGACAACACTCTTTCACATGGAGCCGTCTCCGCGAGCGTTGAAATTCGTACCCAATATTCTTCTTCCAAAGTATGGCTGGAAACATCAACTCGCAGGCTCGAAATACCCGCCAGATGAAATGAGTTTTCGTTAAACCCTTCACGCTTTAGGCAGAAGCGACAGGGGCTTTACAGTAGAAATTGACAGAGCCAATCGGAAGGTCTTGATCTCCTTTGACGCAAGCAAGGTTGACCCTAGACATGCTGTTTGGCTAGATTCCGTTGAAAAACGTGTCGGTCTGGGCGAGTTAGCCCCTCAACCCTATTGGGGTTTTGCCGACTTAGAACACAAGGCAGGTACAAAACTTCTGAATACGTTTTACGTTCAAGCCAGCGTAAAGAAAGAAGGCGACAGAGAATACTTTCACTACGGCCGCATATTCATTTGCGCGGCTTCAATATTGACAATTTCATCAGTACCATCGCCGAAGGAAACATCCTGATAGATTTCGACGCCCGTTCAGGGCATAACCACGGCACAAAATTCAGATTGCGCCAAAACGCAAGGCCAAAGTTGTATACGGATATCGAAGAAGTCTTGTAAAGGCAGAACCGATCGCTACGCATGAACCAGTTTACCAAATCCGCCAAAGTTGGTGTGAGTCTCGCCCTGGCTGTTGTGATCGCTTGTATTGGCATCCTTGCCCTCGAAGCACAGGCCCATATCGTTCGACGCGCTTACGACAACTTTATTCTGGACAACGAAAACCACTATCTGCCATGTGAGAAGTTGCCTACGGAAACAGAAGTAAGCAAGGTTCTCGAAGAACATCGAGACATAATCCGTGCCATCGAACAAGTAAATCCAGGGTTTGTGGGCCTAGATATTGACACGACGACCTGCCCCGGAAAGGCTGATTTGGTCGTATGGTACGCATCGCACCAAGACAGAATAGAGATAAAACGCATCATAGGCGAAGACACATTCTTCGGGGTACCTTACAGGATGCAAAACCGATGACAGCTAACCGCGCGAGGCAACCATCCCCTGCCCACAAGAACGATGCAAGATTGCATGAGCGCCAGGGGGGCTGATAACGCCGCGCTCAAGCGTGGTCAGCGCTGGCGAGGCACAGCCCGCCAAATTTACCCGCCAAAATTCCCCAGCGCGGCTATAATTACCCATGTTTGCAACAAGGAAGTGGAGACATGAAACGCGTTGCCCTCTATTTGCAAGATTCGCATGACCTGCGTGACGGGCTTGAGTACGTCCGTTATGCCGAAGCGCACGGCTTCGAAGCCGTCTGGCAAGCCGAAAGCCGCCTGGTGCGCGATGCCATCGTCCCCATGGCGGCCTACGCCGCCGTCACCGAGCGCATCAAAGTCGGCTCGGGCGTGATCAACAACTGGACGCGCAACATCGGCTTGCTGGCAGCCACCTTCCTCACCCTCGACGACCTGGCGCCCAACCGCATCATCTGCGGCATCGGCGCCTGGTGGGACCCCCTGGCGCGCAACGTCGGCATCGAGCGCAAGAAGCCGCTGACGGCCATGCGCGAGACCGTCACCGTCCTGCGCCGCCTGTTGAACATGGAGCGCGTCACCTTCGACGGCGAATTCGTCCACGTCCACGAAATCGAACTGGATGTGGTGCATGGCCGCCGCGAGCCGCGTCACGTCCCCATCATGATCGGCGCCACCGGCGACCAGATGATGGAACTGACCGGCGAAATTGCCGACGGCGCCGTGCTGAACTACTGCGTCCCACCCGAATACAACGACCGCGCCCTCGAACTGCTCGACCGCGGCGCGCGCCGTGCCGGACGCCGCCTCGACGACCTCGACCGCCCGCAACTGATCGTTTGCTCGGTAGATGAAGACCACCACAAAGCCATCGAGACGACCAAAATGCTCCTCTGCCAGTACCTGGCACAGCAACCGCACATCGCCAAAGCCAGCGGTGTTTCGGATGAAGTCGTGCACGAAATCCAGTCCATCCTTGGCTGGCCGGCCACCAAAGAGCAAATCAACCGCGCCAAACATCTCGTGCCAGACGAGCTGGTAGACCGCATCACCGCCTCGGGGACGCCCGATGAGGCGCGCGCCAAAGTGCAGGAATACATCAAACGCGGCTGCACCTGCCCCATTCTCTATTCCGCAGGCGGCAACGTCCGTTTGCTCATTGACACCTTTGCCATCCAAACAGCTTAGAACCAGCGCGGCAGTTGCCGCCGAGGAGAACAGCCCTGCTATGGAGCGCCCCCCATCGGACAACGGAACAGCCAGCCAGCGAATGGCCCTGGCCCGCTTGTTGATAGGCCGGCTCGAACGTCTATCGGCGGATTCGTACTGGGCGCACCGTTCCAGCGGCCTGCGCGGCTCGCTGTTGCGCTGCCTGGAGCAGGCCGATGGCGGCGACGAGGCGGCTGTCGCCCGTCTGGAGGCACTCATCGCCGAAGGATTTGCCCTTTTGGCGCGGGGCGCCAGCGAGATTCGCGTCCCTGCCGAGCGGGAACCATGATCCGCGTGACGGCTGCCATCGCCTTGCCAGACGAGGAATTGCACTGGACATTCATTCAATCTGCCGGGCCGGGCGGCCAGAATGTCAACAAAGTCGCCACCGCAGCGCAACTACAATTCGACACGCACTCGCCGTCCCTGCCGGAGACCACCCGCCAGCGACTGATTCGGCTGGCGGGCAAACGCATCAATGCCCAAGGCGTACTGACGATTGTGGCACGCCGTTATCGCACCCAAGAGCAAAACCGCCAGGAAGCCCTCAACCGCTTGCTCGCCCTCATCCGAAAAGCAGCCGAGCCGCCTAAGGTCCGCCGCAAAACCGTCCCCAGCCGCGCAGCCATTGCCCGCCGCCTGGAAGCCAAACGCCGTCGCAGCGAGATCAAACGCCAACGCCGACAAACCGCAAACGAAGAAAGGTCGTAACCCTTATGGAAGCCTTCTGGGTCGAAGGATTGTACCTCACCCGTGCCGCCCTGAAAAAGCTCAAAAAGTCAGGCAGCCTCACCCCAGCCGACCTGGAGCTATTTGCTCGCATCGTCTGGGCCAACTCGCACGACGAGGCGCTTCGCCTGGCCGGTGAACAGCTCGATGGCGGCGAATGGCACGAACCCCCTAAAATCAGCCGCAAATCTGAAGAACAACGGATGCGCGCCCGCGGTGCGCCCGAACTGCCCCTCTTTGCGACGCCCAAACGACGGAGAAACTCTGCATGACCGCGCCCAATCACCTCCCCCCCATTCCAGAAACACCCTTGCAATTCCCGTGCATTTTTCCCCTCAAAGTGATGGGCAAAGCCACCAACGACTTCGAAGCCTTCGTCGTTGCCGTCGTGGCAAAACATGCCCCCAACTCCGCCCGCAGCGTCCTCACCCGCCCCAGCCGCGGCGGCAAATATCTCTCCGTAACCGTGACCTTTGTCGCCGAGAGCAAAACCCAGCTAGACGCCATCTACGCCGAGCTGAACGCACGCCAAGGGGTGCTGATGGCGCTTTAGCCGCCGCCACCCACGGCGAACCCGCCCCCTCGATCAGCACACAGACAGGGGGTGGCGCTTGCGCCGCAGCGGCTGACCCGGCCTGGCCAGCAGGACGACGAACGGCCCAACCAGCGGCAACAGCACAATCACCAACCCCCAGCCCACATATTCCCACAGCGGCATGCGCCTTTCACGCAAATAGAACGCTGCCAATGCTGCCATGCCCAACAAGCATAGCAACAGACAAACGCGCATCACTTCCGCCGACACCAGCATAGCCTCATTGTACAAGCATTTTAGCCAGAACGCAAGTTCTAAGAACCGAAATTTCCCAGCCTGCCCCGCCTGGCGCGGCGCAAGCACTGCCCCCTCCTCCACAGGCCTGCTGCAGTGGCCTATGGCGCCCAGCAAGGTGCATAAGCGCCCACCGCCAGGCGCACGGCCTGGCTGCCATCGGCATTCATCAGCCACAACTCAAGCGACTCGGTAGGATTGTCCAAGTTAGAACGCACGAAGGCCAATTGCCGGCTTTCGGTGCTCCAGGCAAAATCGTAGTGATTGTAAAAAGGCGCGTTGGTCAGTTGCACGGGATCTTTCCCATCGGCACGCATGACCCACACCTGGCGCCCCGGCGTCCAGCGCTCAGCATCCAGCGACTTGCGCGCAAAGGCCAGCCACTGACCATCGGGAGAGAACGCCGGCGCAGTATCCTCGCTGTTTGCGCTCTGTGTCAGGTCGAGCGTGTTTCGCCGCGCCGGGTCGTAAGCCATCAGGTGGCTGATCGCCAGCGGTTCGCCGCCCGCCGCCGGCAGCAGAGAAATTTCGGGGGCCACGTACCAACTCCCATCGGCAGACCAATCCCCCGCCGCGCCGGTTTCGTTGGCAAAGCTGACCGTCGCACCCGATTGTGGCTCGAGGATGACGAACGCGCTGCTGGTCAGATCGTAGAAAGCCAATTGATTGCCAGGCGACCAGCTCGGCAGGAACGTCTGATGAGTGGGGTTGCCCGCGAGGACAGGCGGCCCGCCAGAGAGCGGGGTCAGCCAGACCCGCGTGGGCTCGTCTGCCGCCGAGCGCTCGTAGGCCAGCCAGCGTCCATCGGGCGAAGCGCAGACCGCCTGACAGACGGCCACGCCGCACTCCAACAGCGTCGCCAGCGCTCCGTCCAGCCGGCTCAAGCGGAACAAGTCTGCCCCGCCGGAGGGGTTATCGGCGCTGAAATAAACTGTCAGCCCATCGGCGCTGAGGCTGAAATCGCGCACGCCGCCCACGTTGGTAAGTTGCTGGCGGCTACCCGTCAGCGGGTCAATGGCATAGAGATCGGCGCGGCCGTTGGCTGGCCACAGATAGAGCAAGCGCGGCTTCTGGATGGCGAAAGACCAGCTCCGCCCGCTCAGCAGCGGCGCCGGCAGACTATCTGCCGACCAGGCGCCGCCGGCCAGCCGCACAGTCACGGTGACGCCGCCCGGCCACGGCTCGTCGGGGGTAAAGACCAGGGTATTGCCTGCCTCTTCCCAGCGACCCTGCTGCGCCGGGCTAAGGCTGAGCCGGCTGATCAGCGCAGCCGAGCGCATCGGGCGCGAGAATGTCAGCCGTAGCGGCGCGCCTGCCGGCACGGTGCTATTGGGCGCAGGCCACACCGCCAGCAAACGCGGCGCCCGCCACAACCAGGCCGCTATCAATCCCAGCAGAAGCCCCAGCGGCAGCAGAATCATCCACACACGACGCAAGCTCATGGGGTTATTATAATCCTCCTCAAAGCCTATCACCCTGAGCGCGGGCGCAGGCTATTTGGGCAAGCCAGCGCCGCTTTATGGTTGCAAATATTTTTCGCCAGTTATCTCCCGTTTTTTGATTAACCGTGCTATGATTAAGCCGTATGAACACACAAGCCGAACGTATTCTACTTGTCGAAAACGATCCCGAGAACGGTGACCTGATTGCCCGTCAGACTCTGCAGCCGTTGGGGTATCGTGTCCAGGTGGTTGGAGCAGCTTCGCAGGCCATTCAAGAAGCGGCGCGTTTCGCTCCGGATGTGATTATCGTCAACCTGAAATTGCCCGGCCTGAGCGGCAAAGACCTGCTGGTGGCCCTCTCGTCACAGGGGTTGGACGTACCCGTCATTGTCCTGGCCGACAAAGGCATGGAGAGCGACGTCATCCAAACCTTCCGGCTGGGAGCTTCAGACTTCCTGAACCTGCCGGTGCGCGAGGCGGAGGTCGTCTCGGCGGTAGAACGCGCTCTCAAACAAGTGCGGGCGCGCCGTGAGCGGGAGAACCTTGCCCGCCAAGTGAAACAAACCAACCTGGAATTACAACGCCGCGTGCGCGAACTGACCACCATCTTTGCCATTGGCAAAGCGGTGACCTCCGTGACCGATCAGCGCGTCCTCTTCGACAAAATCGTCGAAGGCGCCGTCTTCGTCACCGAGGCCGATTTCGGCTGGTTTTTGGTGCGCGACGAGCGGGGCAAGAACTTCATCCTGAGCGCCCATCGCAATCTGCCGGAAAGCATCGTCTCCAAGGTCGGCCAACCATGGGACGATGGCGTCAGCTCACTGGTAGGCTTGTCGGGCGAGTCGCTCTCCATTCACGGCGACCCGCTCAAGCGCTTCAAGGTCTCCCGCATTGGCCAATCGGCGCTGGTCGTGCCTGTCAAGGTCAAGAACGAAGTGGTCGGCTTACTGGTGGTGGTGCGCAAAGCCGCTCAGCCGTTTGGCAGCAGCAACCAGGCGCTGCTCGAAGCCGTGGCAGATTACGCTTCCATCTCGCTGGTCAATGCCCGCCTGTTCAAGGCCCTCGAAGAGCGTGCCTCCACCCTGCAGCAAGCTGCCGAGAGCGCCGAGGTTAGCGAGCGCATCAAAGACGAGACCCTGCAAAGCGTTGGACAGAAAATGCGCAACCTGTTGAGCGTGGCCACTGCCCAGGTGGATTTGCTCATGGGCGAAGAGAAACGCAGCCTGAACGCCGAGCAGGTGCGGGCGTTGCGCATTGCCCAGGACAATTTGCGCATGTTGAAAGAAGTCCTCGAAACAGCCCTGGCCGCTCCACCGGTCGAAGCGCCCAAGCAAACCACAGTGACCGACCTGGCCGATTTGGTGCGCCAGGCTTATGGCCGTTTTCAGCGTATGGCCCAGCAGGGAGGCGTCAACCTGATGGCCGAACTGCCCTCCAACCCCCTGCTGGTCAAAGTCAACCCGGCGCAGATCACCAAAGTTTTCGAGAGCCTGCTCTCTAACGCCATCAACGCCAGCCCCCAGGGGAAACAGGTCATCGTCCGCGTCGAGCGCACCAGCGACAACCAGACGCACATTGCAATTCAAGATTTCGGCCCGGCAATAGACTCTCGTCATCTTCCCCACTTGTTCGACCGCAACCACAAACTCGACGAGGCCACGGCGCGGCGTTTCGAGGGCCTGGGCATTGGCCTGCCCCTGATCAACGAAATTGTCAGCGCCCATGGCGGGCGGACATGGGTCGAGAGCAAGGCCAAAGAAGGTTCGACCTTCCATGTCACCCTTCCCGCGGCCAATTTATAGGTGTTAGCGAGCGGCATGATTCAAGAAAGTATCGTGATTGTTGTCGAGCCCCTGGACATCGGCCAGCAGATGGAGAGCGCTCTGGCTCAGGCCGGTTTCCAGGCGACTTTCATCGCCGAGCGGCAGCCAGCGAGCGATTTCATCCGCTCCAATTTGCCGGACTTGATCATCCTCTCAGACAAATTGGTTGACGGCGACGGCCTGGCACTGGCGCAGGAATTGATCCCTATTTTCCCGCAAATGCCGTTCGTGCTCTACACCGCCGAATACAACGCAGAACTGGCCCTCAAGGCCTTGCGCCTGGGCTTTGCCGATTACTTCTCAGCCGCTTTCTCGACCGAACAATTGCTGGCCGCCGTGCGGGTTGGGCTGGAGCGACGCCGGCGGCTGGAGCAATGGTCACGGCTAGAAGCGCGCCGCAACACCAAGAATTTACAGAAACGTGTTGATGGTCTGGAAGCGCTGCAGCGCATTGGACGCTCGGTCACGGCCTTGCTCGACCTGGACAGTGTGTTGAGCGCGGTGGTGGACGCCGCCGTCGAGCTAACCGGAGCCGAAGAGGGCAGCCTGTTGCTGCTCGATGAGAATACCGGCGAGTTGTATATGCGCGCCGCCCGCAACTTCCAGGAGGACTTCGTGCGCACCTTCCGCCTGCCCATCCGCGACACCCTCGCCGGGCAAGTGTTACGCACGGGCAAACCCATCACCCTCAACACGCAAACCCCCCAGAAGATCAAAACCGCCTACCTGGTGCATACCCTGATTTATGTGCCTTTGCAGGTCCACGGGCGTGTCATCGGCGTCTTGGGCGTGGACAATCGTCACAGCGGCCACCCCTTCCTCGAAGAACATCTTACCCTCGTCTCAGCTCTGGCCGATTACGCCGCCATCGCCATAGACAACGCCCGTTTGTATTCACGCACCGAGGTCGAACGCAAAAAGCTCGAAACGGTGTTGACCCATGTCGAAGATGCCGTGATTGTGGTTGACGACGACGGGCGGCTTGTGCTGGCCAATCACGCCTTGCGCGCCGCTTTTGGATTGATGGAAGACAACCTGAACGGCAAGCTCGTGCGTGACGTCATCCAAAATGCTGATTTGCTCGAAATCCTGAGCGACGACCACGGTGACCGCCCCTTCCGCAGCGAAATCACCCTCGAAGATGGCCGCGTCTTCAACGCCCAGATGACCCCCATCCCTCAGGTGGGCGTGGCGGTCACCATGCAAGACATCACCCACCTCAAAGAACTCGACCGCGTCAAAAGCGACTTCGTCAGCACCGTCTCGCACGACTTACGCTCGCCCCTCACCGCCATACTGGGCTATGTGGAGCTGATTGATCGCGCCGGCCCGGTGACCGAACAGCAACGCGAATTCATCCGCCGCATTCAGTTTAGCGTCAACAACATCACCACCCTCATCAACGACTTGCTCGACCTAGGCCGCATCGAGGCCGGTTTCGACGCCCGCAAAGAGATTGTGCCTCTTCCGGCCATTATCGCTTACACTATCGAAGGGTTGCGCAGCCGCATCGAAGAGAAGAACCACCAGGTCACGGTTGCCGTCCCCAGTGATTTGCCCCCCGTCTTGGGCAACCCGGTGCGCCTGCGGCAATTGATGGGCAATCTCATCAACAACGCCATCAAATATACCCCTCCCAACGGAAAGATCGTCGTCGAGGCGCGGGCTGAAGAAGGGCAACTCATCCTGCGGGTAGTGGACAACGGCCCAGGCATCCCCCCTGCCGACCAGCCCTATATCTTCGACAAATTCTACCGCGCCAGCAATGTCCCCGCAGACATACCCGGCACCGGTTTAGGTCTGGCCATCGTCAAATCCATCGTCGAAAATCATCAGGGCCGTATCTGGGTGGATTCCACGGTGGGGCAAGGTTCCACCTTCACGGTAGTCCTGCCGATCGCCGACGAGGGCTTGTAACCCCCGCGGGGACGCCTGCCCCATGGGGACATGCGGGGGAGAAATCGAAGCTCAAGGCTGCTGAGACGGCGTGGGATGGCCGCCAGCGTCTTCAGCATCCGCCTGGCGTGGGGCGGTATAGAAGTGATAAGGCTCGTCGGGATAATAGTGATAGACAGCGCGGTCGGGGAAATCGGCTGCCAACGCCGCGTCCTGTGCGGGGTCGTTGCTCCAGGCAAAGACGAAGGGCGTGGTCATCTGCGGGTCTTGTAAATCTAGCAAGCCGCCATAGAACATCCAGCGCTCAGAATGCACGATGACCAGGGCGGGCGTGAGAGCTTGCGCCTCGGCGCTGAGGAAGGGCGCTTGGCTGGCGCGGCGGATGGTGTACAAACCGAACAGGCCTTGCAGGCGCAGAGGGGTGTAATAGAGCAGATTGACCGCCAACAGCAGGGCAACGCCTCCGCCAAGGGCCACGCGCCAGCGCGGCAGCAGCTTGCGGCTCAACCAGACGATGCCGGCTGCGCTGAGAATTGTCAGGCTGAACAGCCCTTCGTAGTAATAGCGCGGCCCAAAGAGCCACGCGCCGATCCAATAAGCCATATAAGCCAGCACCAGGCTGCCGAACACACTGGCCAGCAGCAAGGCGCGCGGGGTGCGCCGCGCCGCCCACGCTCCTAGCGGCAGAAAGAGCGCCGAAAGCGGCCCCCAGCCGAACAGATCGTTCACCCCTGCCCACAGGCTGATGCCGGTGTTGGCAACAGCCTGGGCGAGATGATGCCCGGTCTTCGTCACCCCCACCCCCGGCCCAAAGCCGATGCGGTCATACGGCCACCACAGCGTGTAGGGGTTGAGGGTGGCATTGCCGCTGACGGCATATTGCCACAGGGGGTAGAGGCTTGCCAGAGCAACAACAATGGCGCAGAAGACGGCCAATCGCCCGCGGAGCTGATGGCTGCCGCGCCCGAAGCGATATAGCCCATGCCAGACGAAGGGAAAACACACCCCCACGGCGGTGAGTGGGCGGGTCAGAATGAGCAAGCCGAGGGCCAGCGCCGCCGCCACGCTTGCCGCCCAGCGCCGCCAGGATGCGCCTTCCTCGGCAGCATCGAGCCAGCCAAGGACGAAAATCCCGCTCGACGCCAACCCCAAGGGGTGCGAGAGCAGCGAAGCGGAGTTCATCAGAAAAAACGGCGAGGTCAACGTCAGCGCCGCGGCCAGCAGTCCCACCTTCTCATCGAACACTTTCTGGCCCAACCGGTAGGTCAACCACACCCCCAGCGCCGCCAGCAGCGGGTTGACCAGCCAGCGCACGCCCAGGCGCACGCCCAGGCTCAATGCCGCCGGCCAGCCCGGCGGGTATTTGCCAAAACGCTGCCCGTCGTAATCCACGACGAACGGCACCAGATAACTGTTCGGATGGGGCGGGGTGGGCAAGGTGAGACGGCCTTGCGCTGCCAGGCGCGCTTGCCAGACATAGGCGATTTCGTCCTCCAGATGGGGGATGCGCTCGAAGACGCGTTCGGTCACAATAGCCGAGGCGACCAAAGCCAAGCCAGCCAGAATCAGCCCGATGCGGTCAGCGCGTGTCATGCACGAGTCGTTGGCTTACACCCCTACCGAGCGCAACGTCTCCAGCATGGCCGCGTGGAGCACGCCGTTGGAGGCCAGCACCCCCACGTTGTTGCACATTTCCCGCCCGGTGGAGAAATCGAGCGGCTTGCCTTGCAAATCTGTCACTTTGCCGCCAGCTTCTTTCACAATCAACGCCCCGGCGGCCACATCCCAAATCTTTTCGCGATAGCCAGGGTTGCCTGCTGGCGGCAGTCTCAGCACGAACTCGCCCTTGCCGGCAGCCACGATGGCATACTTGGCCTGGCTGTCCATCCCTACCGGTTCTGGCTCCACTTCCATCGCTTCCACAATCGCCTCCAGCTTGGCCAGATCGGTGTGGCTGCTCTCGAAGGAGCGGAAGATGCGCGCCAGCGCCGGGTTGGAGCGGTTCGAAACCTGCAAACGCTCGAACTCGCCGGGTGACGACAACGAAGTGACCCACGCCCCCTGATGACGGGCGGCCAAGATGAGCGAGCCGGTGCCGTAGGGGTCGGGGCGGTAACCGTCGCACAAAGCCGGCAGCCCCAAAGCGCCCAATTGCACCTGCCCGTCCATGATAAGCGCCAGTGCCACGGCATATTGCCCGCCGCGCAGATAACCTTTGGTACCGTCAATCGGGTCCAACACCCAATAGCGTTTGGACGGTGCACCGGCGCCAAGCGTCACCCATTCCAGCACTTTCTTCAGCGTGGTATCGGGCTGAAAACGCGCCACAAAGGCGGTGATCTGCGCCAAAATCTCGTCAGTGGCCACGGCGCGCAAAGTCTCCACGTCATCTTCCGCTGCCAGAACGTCGTTGGGCAACAATTTGGTCAGCAGCGCCCCCACCAGGGCCAGCGAGGCGAAATCGGCCACAGTGACCGGCATGCGATCGTCCGGGGTCATCGCCGTCACCACCTCAGCGTGAACTTGGGAGATGAGCAGGGACGCCTGGCGGACGGCTGTAAAGGCGAACCTCGATTCAGGGGTGTTCAGATTGAACATGCTTCCTTCCACAGGACAACGGTTGGAATTGCCAGACAATCACCGGGTGCGCCAATGCCGCTGGCGGGAAAATTGTAACGCAAAGACAGCCGGATGCAAGGGGCAATTCTAACGTTTTGTCAACACTCCCGACAAATCGTAAGCCAGCGCGCCGGTGATGCGCACCGGCACAATCTCGCCGATGGGCGCGGTTTCTTCGATCACCACCACGCCGTCAATTTCGGGGGCATCGCGGTAGGTGCGTCCGACCGAAATGCCGTCGCCCTGCCCTTCCACCAGCACATCCATCACCTGCCCGACGAGGGCCTGGTTCTTCTCGAGGGAGATGCTCTGCTGCAGGGTCATCAGGCGGTCGTAGCGTTCTTGTTTGACTTCCGGCGGCACGGGGTCGCCCAAAGGTTCACTCGGCGTGCCGCTCTCGAACGAGAATTGGAAGGTGCCCACGCGGTCGAAGCGCATCTCGGCGACGAAATCGTACAAGGTTTGGAATTCCTGCTCGCTTTCACCTGGATAGCCGACGATGAAGGTGGTGCGCAAAGCCACCCCCGGCAAGGCAGCGCGCACCTTTTCGATGGTGCGATAGACCCAATCTATGTTGGCCGGGCGCTGCATACGGCGCAGTGTGGCCGGATGGGCATGTTGCAGGGGCATATCCAGGTAAGGGACAATCTGGCGGTGGGTGGCCATTACCTCAATCAGCCGGTCGGTGACATAGCCAGGGTAAGCATACAGGGTGCGAATCCAGTCAATTTGCGGTGCAGCCGCCACCAGCGCTTCCAAAAGCGTCGGCAGGCCGTCTTTCATTCCCAGGTCGTGACCGTAATCGGTGGTGTCTTGGGCGATCAGGTTGAGTTCGCGCACCCCCATATCGCCCAGGGCGACTGCCTCGGCCACGATGGTCTCCAGCGGGCGGCTGACCAGGGGGCCTTTGATCAGCGGGATGGCGCAGAAAGCGCAAGGGCGGCGGCAGCCATCGGCGATTTTGAGATACGCGCTGGCCCCCTGAAGCGAGGCGCGCAGGATGCCGCCCTCATCGGTTCCGACGGTGGCGGCTTCGGGCAAGTGATAAAGCGGCTGGGGGTGCGGCGTTTGGCGCAAGCTCTCGATCACGTCGAGGATATCCATCCAGCGGCGGGTGCCGAGCAAGCCATCAATCCCCGGCACCTGCCGGGCGATTTCGGCGCCGTAACGCTGGGTGAGACAACCGGCGGCGATCAGCCATTGCCCCTTGCGCTTCTTGGCTGCCATTTGGCGCAGAACATCCAGCGATTCCTGGCGGGCCGGCTCGATGAAACCGCAGGTATTGACGATGATGACGCTTGCCCGCCGCGGACTTTCCACCGGCAGGTAACCGTTAGCCAACAGCATTTGCCCCATCGACTCGGAGTCGACCGTGTTCTTGGCGCAGCCGAGGGAGACCAGATGAAAGGTTTTGGGATTCATGGGATCAGGGCCTTCCTGTTGCCGTTGGTGCGACGCTCTCGGTGGGAGACGGCGTGAGAGTGGGCAAGGGCGGCAAACCGGTGGGGGTGATGGTCGCCGTGGGTGTTTGCGGCCCGCCCACGGTGAAGATGAGATTCACCACCTGGCCGAGATTGCCCAACAGCCCCAGGTCATTTTGTTGATAATAGACTTGCAGGGCGGCGGCGTTGCCGGTGAGAATCTCGACCCGTTCGTTACCGCCATAGGCGTAGGCGCTGCCGGGCGTCACGCGCCCTTCGAAAGCGATGACGCCATCCACCACCACCCGCATCCAGGCGCGTTGCTGCACAACCACGTACACCTGCACAGCGGCGCTGGAGACGGGGAAAGTGGCCTGGGGCGTGGCTGTCGCCGCGGCCACAGCAGCGCCGCCCTGCGTGGGTACGGGCGATGAGTACAGGGACTGTGTGGCGGTCAGGGCAGCTTCAGGCGGCGTGGACAGCACCTCGGCAATAGGCAGTGCCGAGGGGGTGGGCGATTGCGCCGCCCGCAAGCGTGTAATGCGCACCGCGCCCCAGGCCACAAAAGTTATCAGGCCGAGGACGATGATGGCGCTGAGGATGAGATCGGGCGAGAGCAAGTAGCGCCACAGGGGCGGCGGCGTCACCTGGCGCACAGGCCGACGCTTGGCGCGTGCAGGCCGGCGCAGAGCGAGCCGCGCTTGTAATCCCTCGGCAAAGCGCAGCAACAACGCCTCGCCGTCCAAGCCCAAGAAGGCCGCATAGTTCGCCAGCATCCCCTTGGCCTGCACCGGCGAGGGCAGGTAATCGAGGTCGCCAGCCTCCAGCGCTTTGAGATAATGCACGCGCAGCCGTGTTTGCTGCTCCACATCTTCGAGCGAGAAGCCCAACAATTCGCGCTGGCTCTTGAGTTTCTGCCCAATCTCGGCAAAGATGAGAGCGTCGGCCGCAGCCTCGGCTGCGGCCGGCTGTGGGGCGGGTGCGGGGGGGGGCGTCTCGCCATCGAAAAGGCTGAGCAAAGCGGCAGCATCCAGCCCCAAGTAACGGGCGTAGGCCGAAAGGAAACCTCGCGCCTGCGTGGCCGAGGGGAACACGGCGAAATCTTCGGCTTCCAAGGCTTGCAAGTAACGCTGGCGGATGCGGGTGGTATAGGCAGCTTGCTCGATGGACAGCCGCCGCGCCTCGCGCGCCCGGCGCAGTTGTGCGCCGATGGTTTCAGGGGGTTGGCTCATCGCAGGCTATTATACTGGCGTTTGCGGCTCAACGGGTTTCGGTTATCTTGCGAAGGGTGCGCGGCGCTTCGGTGTCGTAGCCCTTGACCTGGGTGAGATGATAGGAAAACAATTGCGCCGGGATGATCGTGACCAGCGGCGAAAGCCATTCGGGGATGCCTTCTGGCAAGGGGATGGGGGATTGCGCCAGGGAGAGGGCGCTGGCCACGTTGGAGATGACCACCAGTTCGGCTAGGTGATCGCGGCGCAGCGCTTCGAGCAGATGGATCAACGAGGCGAAGACTTTGCCCTGCGGCACCACCGCCATGACGGGGAAGCGCCGCTCGACCATGGCGATGGGGCCGTGCTGGAAATCGGCGGAGGAATAAGGCTCGGCCTCCACATAGGTCAACTCTTTGAGTTTGAGCGCCCACTCGAAGGCGGTGGCGTAGTTGTAGCCACGTCCGAGCACCACACATTGTTGCATATAGCAATAGCGCTGGGCCATGCGGGCCACGGCGTCATCGGTGCGCAAGGCTGCTTCGGCCCAGGCAGGCGTCTGCTGCAATTCCTGCCAGTTCGCTTCTTCGCCGCGCAAGGCAGCCGCCAGCATGGCAATGGCCAGCAACTCGGCGGTATAGGTTTTCGTCGCCGCCACTGCCCGCTCTGGGCCAGCCTGAATATCGAGAACGAAATCGGCGGCGTTGGCCAGGGGCGAATCGGGGGCGTTGGTGATCGCCAGAGTTGGGCAACCCTGACGTTTGCCCTCGGCCAGCACGCTGACGATGTCGGGCGATTGGCCGGATTGGGAGATGCCCACGACGAGGGCATTTTTCAATTGGGGGGGCTGTTGGTAGAAGGTGAAGAGCGAAGGCGTTGCCAGGGCTAACGGCAGACCGTTCATCGCCCCCCACAGGTAATTGGCGTAGCGCCCGGCGTTATCGGAGGTGCCGCGCGCCGCCAGGAAGGCATAGCACACCTGGCGGCTCTGGATGGCGCGGGCAATGGCCTCGACCGTTTTACGCTGGCTGGCGAGCAGATTGGCCAGCCGCTGGGGTTGTTCGTGGATTTCGTCATACAGGGTCATCAGAGATCACCTCAGGTGTTAGCCGAGCGTTTCGTCGCCACGCGGCGGGGATAGGCTTAGCCTTGCAACAGGCGCGGGCGATATTGCAAAGCCTCAGCCAGGTGAGCGGGCAGAATGGTTTCACTGCCGGCCAGGTCGGCGATGGTGCGCGCCAGCTTGAGCACGCGGTGGTAAGCTCGCGCCGAGAGTTGTAGCTGGCTCATGGCCGTGCGCATCAATGCATGGCCGGTATCGTCGAGACGGCAAAACTTACGCACATCGGCCGGGCGCATATCGGCGTTGCAGGCCACGTCGTCGGCGGCCTGAAAGCGTTCACGCTGGCGTTGGCGCGCCGCTTCCACCCGCTGACGCACAAGCGAGGAGGCCTCCCCCAGCCGGTCGTCGCTCAATTTCTCGTACTCCACCCGCGGCACTTCGATATGGATGTCAATCCGGTCGAGCAGGGGGCCGGAGATGCGTTTTTGATATTTGGTGACGGTGCCAGGCGAACAAGAGCAGGGCTTGAGGGCGTCGCCGAAGAATCCACAGGGGCAGGGGTTCATTGCAGCAACGAGCTGAAAGTTGGCCGGGAAGGTCAGTGAGCCTTGCGCCCGGCTGATGGTGACGATCTTATCTTCGATGGGTTGACGCAGGACTTCGAGGACGCGCGGGCCGAACTCGGGCAATTCGTCGAGGAAAAGCACGCCGCGATGCGCCAGAGAGATTTCGCCCGGATGGGGCCAGTTGCCGCCGCCGACCAGGCCGGCATGTGAGATGGTGTGATGTGGGGCGCGGAAGGGGCGGTTTTGGATGAGCGGCGTCTCCGGCGGGAGCTGGTCGGCGACGGAGTAAATGCGGGTGACATCCAGCGCCTCGTCAATGGTCATCTTGGGCAAGATGCCGGGGATGGCGCGCGCCAACAGCGTCTTGCCGGCGCCAGGGGGGCCAACCATCAAGACATTATGTCCGCCGGCAGCGGCGACTTCGAGCGCTCGTTTAACATGCTCTTGCCCCTTGATTTCGCGAAAATCGGTGGTGGAAGCCGCTGGCAGGGCTTCGGGGTTGATGGGCAATTGTGGGGGGATGAGGCTGGTGCCGCTGAGATGGGCATAGAGGGCGGCCAGCGAGTCCACCGGGATGACCTCCAAGCCGGGGATGAGTGCGGCTTCGGCGGCATCTTCGGCGGGGGTGAAGATGCGTTGGAAGCCTTGCTGGCGGGCAGTGGCCGCCATGGGCAGCACACCGCGGGCATGGCGCACTCTGCCATCCAACGACAATTCGCCGACGATCAGAGCGCCGTCCACGCAGGCTGGCGGCAACTGATTGCCGGCGATCAACACGCCGATGGCGATGGGCAAGTCATAGGCCGGGCCCTCTTTGCGCACCGAGGCGGGTGCCAGGTTGACGGTGATGCGCTTGCGGGGGAAATACAGGCCGGCATTTTTGATGGCCGCCTGAACACGTTCGCGGCTTTCCTGCACGGCAGCGTCGGGCAGGCCGACGATGACCACGCTGGGAAGTCCGTCGCCGGTATCCACTTCGACTTCGACGATCACGCCGTCCAGGCCAATGACGGCGCAAGAATAAACCCGTGACAGCATGGGGTTAGTTTAGACGGGGGCAAAGAAAATGTCAATGGGGTTGGTCGAATTCGTTGACTTAGCCGCCAGATGCGTGGTAGAATTTGCCCGCTTGCAAAGCTTTGCCCCCATCGTCTAGGGGCCCAGGACGGGGCCCTCTCAAGGCCCAAACAGCGGTTCGAGTCCGCTTGGGGGCACACCTATCTGCCGATGAGGCAGATTTTCTTTTTCGCCAAACCGCGGCCCGTTGTAGCACAGGTTTCCAACCTGTGCCTATTCCATTTGTTGAATTGGGGGAAAGTGGATGGCCGGATGGTTTGGAAAGGCCAGGTTGACCAAAGCCGCCCAGGGGATGCCGACCAGCAAGGGCAGGAGGAATGCCAGGAGACCATGCCACACTTTGGGCGGTCGAGCGCCGCGCCCGGCCGGGACAGTATACGCAGGCAGGTACACCATCAAGCCGTAGATGAAAATCCACAAGGCAAATTCGCTCAAGTGTTCCCAGCCAAAGGTGAGCGCTTCGGCAAACAGTCCGTTCAAGCCCGTCAACAGGAAGACCCAAAATGGTTTGAAGTCGTAGCGTTTCAGCAGCCAGGCCCAGGCGATAAACCAGGGGACAAAGACGATGACGCTGTGATGCAGGATGACATCGAAATAATTTGTGGAAGCGGTGATGTAGGCTTCACCGATTTTGACCCCAAACCAGGGCGCAAGGTTGGTCATGAGCGTGGCGATGGCTTCCTCGGTCATCGCCAGCAGGGTGGCAAACAGGACAAACTTGACCGGCCAGTGGAGCGGGATGTTGGAAACGATGGCTTTGACACGCTCGCGGAAGATATACATCAACCCGCCACCGACCAGCACCCACAGGACGATCAACCACATCCCCATGCCGATGACCGCCCGCAAGACCTTGTTCCCCGCGCTGGCAACATAGACCAGGCTCGTGGTGAGCAGCAGCCAGAGTCCAAGAAGCAGGATGAAGGTCGTTTGTATCACTTGAAGCCTAAAACAACCTTCCCTGCTCGAGGCGGGATGGACGGCTGGCGGCTTTTTCCTTCAACCAATCGGGCAATCGAATCGGCGCTTCGCGAAAGGGATGCGGGAAGGGCAGGGCGCCTTTTTCCAGCAGCCGC
>Ga0209018_1001486_pt1 | contig 18679 bp, 17 predicted proteins | sample YNPBryBLVA2012_FD_185814 | JGI IMG/M metagenome (GOLD analysis project Ga0209018, IMG submission 185814) | Anoxygenic and chlorotrophic microbial mat microbial communities from Yellowstone National Park, USA - YNP Bryant BLVA 2012 (SPAdes)... ...
TGTGACAGCGAGCGATCTCGGTGTCTCGCAGCTAATCGCACTCACCGAGTTGCCGTTGGAGAGTTACCCGGCTGAGACATGCCCCCTCTGCGCTGCCGGTGTGCCCATTAATACCCGGCTGGGTAAGGGGGCAGCGTATCTCCGCAAACAGTCGGTATAATTGCCGTTTTCCAATTTGCTTAGATTGCGGATTGCCGCCACAATCATGGGTCGAGGACAATGAACCCAGGCGTAGTGAAGGTATGACCTTTACTCACCTACGGGCTAGACCCGGTAACGCTGTGTGGATACGTTCTCTTGATTGATCTTCATTGATCGTCGCATACAAACAGGGAACACCATGGAGTCACTCGCTTACCTTGTTCGGCTTAGTACTGCTGGTCTTCTGCTCGATGTGAATACGTTCCGTGCCCAACGTGATAACCCGTATGCGCTACGTGAAGGCTTTTTAGTTGTGCTGATAGTGGGCATCCTGGTTGGGACCGCCGGAGTGATCGGAAATCTGTTGAGCAGACTGGCCAGTCCCGATCCGTTAGCTGCACTTGCCATCGTGCAACGCTCACTGGAACGCATGGCACTTATCACTGAACTACAGCGGATCAACCCTGATGTTGACCTTAATCCGATTTTCAGTCAGCTCGCAACAAACCTCAGTATCTTGCAATGGAGCGGCATCATTGGTGCCCTGATTACGCCTTTCGTCTATCTGCTGGGCTGGCTGATATACGGCATTATCGCACATCTGGTAGCACGCGCCCTTGGCGGCGAAGGGACGTTGTCCCAAACCCTGGGGTGCACCGCCCTGGCGAGCGGCGCGAACCTGCTTGCTATCGCGCAGGTTCTTCCATTTGTCGAGATTGCCGGAACTACATTGCTGGGCCTGATCGGTTGTTATATTGGTCTGCGCACAGCCCATCAATTATCGGCGTGGCGCGCCTTTTGGGCTGCACTGTTAGGTCCAATTTTGCTTGGCCTTCTGCTTCTGGTCATCAGTTGTGGGGGAATAGCAGTACTGGTTGCTGCTGCCCAGGGGAGCTGATATGTCGATCATGGATACGTTCAACGGCGCATTAACCCTCAACCAGCGCGTCTTTGCCGAGATGCGTGACTCAGCCGATGGTGTGCGACGTGGCTTTCTGCTTATTCTTCTGGTCGGATTGCTGGTCGGCGCCATCCAGAGCGCCAGTAATCTGATTAGCGTTACTAATCCTGACCAGACTGTTGATGCAATCCTTGCCGCCTACCGGCAGGCGCTTGAACAACAAAAGGAAGCAGCCACCACACCCGCACAGCGCGAGGTGATCGATGTACTCGCGGAGAGTGAAGAAGAGATTGGCAATATGCTGCGCGAGCTGTTCACCATGCCCACCCCCTTACCACGACCGATCAGTCTATTCTTACAAGCCCTTGGTCAGACGGTATCGATGCCGTTCACTTATCTGAGTAATATGCTGCTGGCAGTGGTTCTTACCCACATTGCCGCCCGACAATTAGGTGGACAAGGCGGAATCCGCTCGATGGTAGCAGTCGGTTCACTGTCGGTTGCACCGCATGCCCTCGACGCACTCACTTTTATTCCGGTATTGAGCCTGCCGATCAGCCTGATTGCGTGGGGCTGGGGGCTGATCATTCTGATTAGCGGTACAGCAGTCGTGCATCGCCTCGATAGCGGCAAAGCTACGCTCGCTGTCTTGCTCTATCCAAGTCTGTTGATTATTTTAGGCATCTTGTTGAGCTGTTTCCTGATTGTGGTGCTGGTGGGTCTTGCCGGAGCTAGGGCGTGAGAGCCTGATCAAAAACCTGAATTTCTTATCTGGAACGTACCATACCTGCGCAACCATTGCGTGAGAGGATGCCAACATGCGTTCGCGCCGGCAACCTCACGTTCCCCTTCCTCTCCTCTTGTAGGAGAGGAAGGGAGGAAGGGGAAAGGTGAGGGACACCAGGCGTGCTCCACCGCACCGGCGCTAAACCCGGTGCCACCTGGTTCCATCGCGTCGAGGAGCCACTGGCGTTTCCCGCCACCGTTCCCCGCACCATTCTGGAGATGCCATAGTCGCGCCTCATCAAAAGCCCAGGTTGTTGATGAGGCGCTGATTTGCTCGCCACCTCAGCCGACGCCCTTGCCGGGAAGCTGATCAAAACCACGAGTTTCCAATCACGTTCTCAGTATCGGTTAGCACTACCCACTAACTGCCACCCATCACGCCAGATCGGTAGCGCACCGCCACGACTGATAAACACCGCGCCTAACCCCCAACTGGCAATCGCATATCCCAACAGCACTGCGAACACAGGAGCTACAAAGCTCAACAGGATGAGGGGCAGCAGAACAACACAGGCACCGAAAGCAGCAGCCAGCGGTGGTCTGAGTGCCCACACTGGCGCCCACATGACCGCAATCGCACGAGCAACACCGGTAAAGCCGATGATGTAGGGTATGTGCAGCAAGATGATAAGCGGAATGAAGAGCACCAAACCGACCAGACTGACGGTCAGTAGACCGACTAAAAACGGCAACATCAGCAGGATCAACACCGTCGAGAGGACTCCGACCAGAGCACTACGTAACGGTGCAGCCCGCAGTGTACGTCCAATACCGGCAGTACGTCGCGGCCAGATGAAGGCAACCGCAACACTAAAAAACAGGATCACCAGCCCGCCGACGAAATGACTGACCACCGGTGGTAGCCAGTGACGTATAGCTCGCTGCCCGCCAGCTACCCCTACCAGCGCCGATACGAGGTTTGATCCGGCCAGCGGTTCTATCCCGATCAGTGCTCCCCGTACTTGAACCGCAGGATTGACAACCACCCCCCCGGCAATGGAAAGGACATTTCCCTCAACAACAGCACCGGCTTTCAGTTCAACGGTACCGGTGTAACTGACTACATCGCCGCGCACAATGCCGTGTACCGTGATCGAACCAGCCCAGCTTGTAACATCACCGTCAACTTCACCAAGTACCACAATTGACTGATCAAACGTTGCCAGATGACCCTGATAGCGCTCACCGGCGGAAATAACAACCGGTGGTAGCGGTGCCTGAGCGGCAACCGGCGCCGGTAGCCATAAAACCATCACGCACACCAAGCCAATCCACAACCAACGCTGCCACATCCTAGCTAACCTCAGCCAACGGTGCATCTGCGATGAGACGCCACCACATCCATCCAACGCTCAGCAAGAGTAACAACCCTGGCAGTAACCACCACGCCGCTGCTAGCCAAAGATACCACAACGGCTTAGCTATCAAGATTAAGGTCAAGACCAGGCGACCGACACCGGTTTCCGGATCGCCGAAGAGCGCCGCCGGTGCATCACTGTCGATCAGCAAGCCCCACATTCCCAAAAGCACCAACAGGAAGGGCACCACAGGCCACAGACGATACCAGCGCCAGCGTTCAGGTGGAGGATTACTCAGCCGTCTTACAATCCGTGCTGACAGATCAGCAGGAGGCGATACCATCTGTGGCTCACCCCAACGGGCCAGCAACATCCGCAGTTCGGCCTCGGCTGCCGCCAGCTCCGCATCGGTCAGCTCGTCATCCCTTCCGTGTTCCATAAATCCTCCTCGGCGGCAAGCGCCTCTTGCAACAACTTGCGCGCCCGATGTAACCTGGTCTTGACCGTCGCTTCCGTCAACCCCAAAACACTCCCGATTTCTTCGTATGATAAATCGTGCCAGAAACGTAGAATCGCCACGCCGCGATAGTTCTCTGGCAGGCGCTGAAGTGCGCGTTGCACGATCTCCTGTTCAGCACGTTGCAATACACTCCGTTCGGGACCTGGTTGTACGTCTGGCAACCAAAAGGCCACATCTTCAAGAGTTAGCCACTTAAACCGACGGCGTCGCAGGCGATCGATGCAGTAGTTCGAGCAAATGGTGAGCAACCATGTGACGAGCCGTCGCGACGGATCATAGCTTTGAAGACTGCGAAAGGCCCGCAGAAACACCTCTTGCACCGCATCTTCAGCCTCGAACGTGTCGCCCAGCATGCGGTACGCCTGATTGTATAGAACACCGGTATAGCGCTGCACAATCGTCGCGCAGGCCGATTGATCGCCATTACAGGCTCTGGCTACCAGGTCAACTTCATCCGACTGCGACTCACTCACAAATACTCCTCACAAATAGTATACGTCTCGTTAAGAAAAATGTTACAATTTAATCCAGCTATCGACCAACTTGCAAGAGCGGGCAGGTTCGTGTACCATCTTTGGTGATGCGACGGTGATCCGTATTCCGTCGTCAATCCACTGGAGGAAGCCGTGGCCGCTAATATTAATCGAGATCAAATTCGTGCCGCTTTAGGCGAAACCGACCCGGCCGTTAGCTTTTACCTCGACCTGCACTCCGGTGAGGTGTTACGTGTACCCGACACCGATCCTAGCGCTGAGGCCGAAGCGCTCCGTAATCAGGTCATGGAGGGGTACGGTGATCGCTATCGCTACATTCCTGGTGGCAAAGCCAACCCGACCGATAGCGATGTTCAGGCATGGCTTGAAGCCGAAGGTCTAGCCTGATGCTTCGGGTTTCGAGGCCGGTAAGGCAAGGCAGAGGTATCTCTCTTGCCTTGCCGATACCTTCTGGCTATTGGCTGCCTACTTTTCGTAGGGTTTCCCCACTGCCGCTGGACCAACTGCTCGCCCGATCAAACCGGCCAGCACAATCATCGTGACCACGTAAGGGATCACCTGCAAGAACTGTACCGGCACCGGCCCCCCAAATACCTGCACTTGCAAGATTTGGAAGCGGGTACCAAGCGCCTCGGCAAACCCAAACAACATTGCTCCCCCAAAGGCGCCAAATGGCATCCACTTCCCAAAGATCATCGCCGCCAGCGCAATAAACCCCTTACCGGCTGTCATGCCATCATCGAAGTTCCCTACCGTCTCAAGCGAGAACCATGCTCCACCCAGACCGGCAATACAGCCACTAATGAAGAGATTGATATAGCGCATGCGATTCACCGCAATGCCTACCGTATCGGCAGCCTTGGGATTCTCGCCGACTGCCCGCGTGCGTAGGCCCCAACGGGTCATAAACAACACTACCTGCGTAAGAACAACCAGCAAGAGCATTGCAAAGAAAATCGGCTTCCCGCCGAAGAGCAACGTGCCCGCAATGGGAATTGCCTCAAGCGAACGCGCCAGATCGGGGAATCCTGCGTTTGCGATGATCGCTGAAAGCGACGACAAGGTTACTCGCCCACCGCCCTCGGTCACGATGTATTGACGACGCAGATAGCCGGTTATGCCAATTGCCAGAATATTCACGACAGTACCGCTAATGATCTGATCGGTGCGGAACGAAATCGAGAGCAGACCATGCAACAAGGCTATGATGCCACCGACGATGACCGCACCGATGACACCCCACCAGAGCTGGCCGGTAAGAATGAAGATAGCGAACCCAAACGCTGCTCCCATCAACATCATGCCTTCGATAGCGATGTTGATCACACCAGAGCGTTCAGCCCATATACCGGCCAATGCGCCAAGGGCCAGTGGTGTTCCCAGACGCAACGACTCGCTCAGCATCACCGTAGCGTTGGTCTGCTTCCCTGCCGCCGCCCAGATTAGGATCGCGGGAAACAGCAATACTGCACTCGTCCAAAGGGAGACATCAGCCCAGCGTTGCACACGATTGGTCAATCCTAGACTACCGGCTATCAGCATGACAAAGCCAATGATTGTCAGGCTCCAGGCGGAAGGAAAAGCAATCACCGGCTGTGGTACGGCAAGTGCAATCCGCGTGACGACCGTATCACCGGCTAATGCCTGTGGTGCATAGTTGAAGATGAGTAGTAGTCCAAGCAAGGCAAAGAATCCAGCAATTACTTGCCGACGGCCTATACCTTTACGGCGCTCGCTCATTGGGAATGTCCTTTCCTTCTCGTCATTGCATTCGATATGATACCATAAGCGATAGCCACCGGATGTCTGTCTGATGGTACGCTAGAGGGTTTTAGAAGCTCTTCCCCTTCCTGGCAGTAGCCAAGAAAATAGAAGAGAGAAAATAAGTCGAAGTAATTGGTAGGGGTGAGTTCTAAAGCAGTCTCAAACTCCCCCTTCCTCGCTCAGGGTGGGAAAGGAAGGTAGCTTGAGGAAAAGGTGAGGCGTACCAGCTGCTCACCGCAGGATGCGGGCCAGAGGCCCGCGCACCTATGTGACCGCATGGGTCAGAGAGCACCGTGACTATCTTTGTCATCAAAACGAAACCCGTATGAAAGACGACACAGCACCACTGAACGAAACGGCAATGACCACGACACCAAACCACCATGACCAACCGGCACAACCGATCCTCTTGCCGGACTCTTCCCAGCTCAGCCTGATACAACAGGTGGAAGCAATTCTCTTTGTTGCCGGTGAGCCGGTCACCCTTGAACAACTGACAAAAGTCCTCGCCGTCACACCCACCGAGATCACATCTGTTATCGATGAATTAGTCAGTATCTACGCACAACGTGGAATTCGGTTGCAACGGTACAACGATCAATATATGTTCGTTAGCGCCCCAGAGGCCGCTCCTATTGTCAGACGCTTTCTAGGAACGCAGCAAAGTCAGCGTCTTTCCCCCGCTGCGCTTGAGACGCTGGCGATCATCGCGTACCGCCAACCCATTACCCGCGCCCAGATCGATGCCATTCGTGGGGTCGATAGTAGCGCGGCACTACGGGCCCTGCTCAGCCGTGATCTCATCTGTGAAGCCGGTCGGATGGAGACGCTTGGCCGACCAATTCTTTATGCTACCACCCCAACCTTTTTACAAGCCTTTGGTCTGACCAGTTTGAGTGACTTGCCACCCCTTGCAGAAAGTGAGGAATAAGGGATGAGCGAAGCGAGATGCTATCCACGTGTTTCTCCCCGTATGTCCACTCATTATCCACATGAGACCATCACCGGCGACTGGCATGTTCTGATTGCCACCGAGTGCATCAGAATGCGAACTGTGGCTTTACAGATCACCGATCCCAACAAAAGTTATCCACAATTATCCACAAGACAATCTCAACATAATACGTCACTCTATTGACCAAGATCACAAGAAACAATCTATTATCATTGCCTGTCATTATAAGAAACCGTTATAGATTTCTCATATTATGTTGCTTGAAATAAGAGCGTAGTTCGAGTATGATGACATCACGTCAACAGAAGACTTGCTGCCCGCTCTCACCACGAGCGCACTGCTGATGACAACAACGGTGTTGTGAATCCCGCGTTTCGGCGCGGGTGATTCGTTATGTGTGCAGTGGAGAGGCGCGGCTCGCAAGGAGGCGCAGGGTGAATCTGACACAAATCTGGAGAACAACACTAACGACCCTTCAACCGCAAACTTCTCGTCACGACTACGAGGCGTTGTTGCGGCCAGCAACGCTCTTGTCCCTTGATAACGGCATCGCGTTAATCGGTGTCTCATCACCTGGGCAAAAGGAAGGGCTAGAGAACCGTCTGCTGATGCCACTACGGAATGCGCTTGCCCGCGTGGTAGGCTACCCGGTGCAGGTACAGGTGCTGATAGCTACCCCCTCACCGCGTCCTGAAGTGGCTGTTCCTATAGTCAACGGTTCGCGTACCCATCTAGAACCAGAACCCATTATTGCCGAGACGCCATCTTCTACGTTTATGTCCAGTAACGGCAACGGTGAGCGTGCGGTGCAACTCGACCTGGCCAGCGCGATGCGATCGGGAATGCTGAACCCTCGCTATACGTTTTCGAGCTTTATTGTGGGATCAAGCAATCGTCTCGCGCACGCTGCCTGTTTGGCCGTCGCCGACAATCCCGGTCAGGCGTACAACCCACTTTTCCTGTACGGTGGTGTCGGACTAGGGAAGACCCACCTGTTACACGCTATCGGGAACCGTGTGCTCGATCGCGATCCTGAGATCAATGTGCTCTATGTCTCGTCAGAAAAGTTCACCAATGATTTGATTAACGCGATTCGGCGGCAGCAGACCGAAGAGTTTCGGATGCGCTATCGCAACATTGATGTGCTACTTATTGACGATATTCAGTTTATTGCTGGGAAAGATGCAACACAGGAAGAGTTTTTTCATACCTTTAATTCACTTCACTCGGCCTCAAAGCATATTGTGATTAGTTCTGACCGTCCGCCGAAGGCGATTGTAACGCTCGAAGAACGCTTACGTTCACGGTTTGAATGGGGGCTGATTGTTGATGTACAACCCCCAGATCTTGAAACACGTACCGCAATCTTACGAGCGAAAGCCGAACAAATGAGTGTGCACATCCCCGACGAGGTGATCGATTTTCTTGCTCATAAGATTCAGAGCAATATTCGTGAACTGGAAGGTAGCCTCAATCGGGTTGCGGCGTATGCAGAACTGAACCGTGTGCCAATCACTATCGAGACGGCAACTACCGCCCTCGCCGATCTGCTCGGTAATCAGCGTCGTCGCCGTATCAGTGCGGAAGCCATTTTGCAGCTCGTAAGCGAACATTACGGGATTGAAGTTGAACAACTGCGGGCACGGAATCGCTCACGGCATGTTGTAGTGCCCCGTCAGGTCGCGATGTATCTGCTTCGTGAAGAGACCGAGAGTTCGCTGGTCGATATTGGCAATCTGCTTGGTGGACGTGACCACACGACGGTGATGTACGGTTGCGAGAAGATTGCCGAGGAGATTAACAGTGATAGCCGCCTGCGTAGTGAAATCATGGCGATCCGAGAGCGCATTCAGATGATGCGTGGCTAGTACGCTCATTATTGTTCGGCGGAAAGGGGCACGGTTCCGTGCCCCTACGGTGTTTTATCAAACCGATAACCTGACCTTGCTCCGCTTGCTCATCGTTGCTCGTTTGGCGTTTCTCTCTGTAGGTTGCAAGGATGCGCACGGCTTCCCGTGCTGACTGTGGTCGGTAGCCAGGCTCCTTCAGGGCGTGTCCACAATCTGCCGGTCGATCAGCCCTACCGTGACGTCAGCAGTGCGTATTGTCGGCGGTAAATGGCGATTTCATCCTGCACCAGGTGATCGCGATCGCGTCCGGGATCACCCGCTGATGGTACTAGAAACGCGGCACAGCCGTTGTGATCGACTCTGGCAGCAGGGAAGCACCGGACACGGCGACGATGGTCATCAGACACCCAGTGAGACGCTTATCGCCCAGATCCGCGTGACAGCGTTCATAAGCGACCCAGCCTTGCATCTCTTTGCCCTTCTTGCTTGATGGGAGCCATTTCCTCTTTCCTCATCCAGCCTGTTAGCGCACGATAGGAGCGAATCTTCTTATCCCCGCTTGCGGTGTGGTAGAGCAAGGCAAGTAGTTGTGGTACATTATAATATAACGTGAATTCGGGATAAGGGGCTCAATGGAATAGACTTGGATTTACGAACAACAAACATTCCAAGGAGCCCCTTATGGATAGGTTACGCGAATTGTGTTGCGATGTCGATGACTTTTGCAAGGTTGTTCTGCCTATCTGGCAGAACCGGCTGCTGACCAGCGGTGCAATGCAGCGGCAACGCAAGAGAAGTTTGAGTATCAGTGCGATCATGACCATTCTGATGTATGTTCACCAGTCGCATTCTCGTCACTTCAAGGCGTCCTCTACCGAGCATGGCTTGAAACATCTGCGCAGCGCGTTTCCCGGCTTGGTCAGCTCTACCCGTGTTGTGGAGTGGATGCCTGCTGTCTTGGCGCCGTTGTGTGTCTACCTGCGCACGGCTTGCCTGGGCAGATGGACAGGCATCGCTTTCATCGATTCAACCGCGCTGGCGGTCTGCACACACCCACGAATCCCTTCCCACAAGGTCTTTGCCGGGCTGGCTGCACGGGGCAAGACGGCTACGGGCTGGTTTTTTGGCTTCAACCTCCACCTGGGTTGCAATGACCGCGGCGCATTGTTCAACCTCCTGCTCACGCCCGGCCATGTCGATGACCGCACGCCTGTGCCCAAACTGGCCCACCAACGCTTTGGCACGTTGTGTGGCGACAAGGGCTATCGCTCCACAGCGCTGCGGGACGAACGCTTACGCACCTTGGGGGTGGAACTGGTGACCGGTATCCGTTCCACCATGAAGAAGGTGCCCATGCCGTTGCTGGATAACATCCTGCTGCGCACACGCGCCATGGTCGCAACCATCATTGACCAACTCAACAATAGTTCGCAGATTGAACATTCGCGCCATCGCAGTCCCATCAACTTCCTGGTCAATCTGCTTTGCGGTCTGATGGCTTATTGTCGTCGACCCAAGAAACCTTCTCTCGGCTTAGGCACTTTGCCCGCTCTGGTTGCCTAACCCGAACTGACGTTAATAAACTTCCACAGCTTTGTATTTATTTCACTATAGACTATTTGCCGCACCTATTTAGAGGAAAAGACAAGGGACTGCGTTGAACACTGTACTGTTGACTAGCCCAGCAGCATCGCCAGCCCACACTCCAACCCGACAGGCCCCTTCCTCCCAGCTCCCTGCCGCTCTCACACGGTCAGCGGAAGGGGAGCGACTAGCGTAGCCGTAGCAATCCTGTGCCTGCGTCTTTCAACGATGCCGCGTCTATACACCACATCACCCCTCTCCCGCAGCGCGGGAGAGGGGCTGGGGGTGAGGGCCGCCCGCACCTTCCTCCCAGCTCCCTGCCGCTCTCACACGGTCAGCGGAAGGGGAGCGACTAGCGTAGCCGTGGCAATCCTGTGCCTGCGTCTTTCAACGATGCCACGTTTATACACCACATCACCCCTCTCCCGCAGCGCGGGAGAGGGGCCGGGGGTGAGGGCCACCCGCAGCGCGGGAGAGGGGCTGGGGGTGAGGGCGGCCCCTCACCTTCCTCCCAGCTCCCTGCCGCTCTCACACGGTCAGCGGAAGGGAGAGGAGGAGTGGGCGACGGTGATGAAAGGGATTTTGCAGCCATAATTACCACCTGCTCCGCACTCCTTCCACCAGCCAGCCCAGCAGCGTCGCCAGCACCGCCAGCCCAAACACCAGCCCGACAGACGCCCACCACGGCTGCGCCAGAAGTACGGGCAACACTGCCGCCATCACTGCATCACCGGCGCCGGCCAGCACCACCGTCGCTACCCCGGACAGACCCGCCAGCAGCACCACCAGCCCACCCCGACCGATCCGCTGCGCCCATTGCTGCCAGGCGGGTACGGGCGGCGGTTGCAACGGGTCTTGCCAGGGATCGAGCGCCGCCTGCCAGGCCGCCTGCCGCTCCAGGACAGTGGTGAGCAGGTCAGTGTCGCGTTTTCGCCACGCTATGCGCCGCATCGCAGCCATTGCCTTCTGCCAGGTTCGACGTTCCTCGCGGTCTCGTGGGGGAGAAGCGGGGAGCAGGTTCCGCAACGCCCACGCCGCCGCCTGGCGCACGTCCGCATCCGCATCGCCCAGCGCTGCCAGCAGCCCTGGCACGGCTGGTGCGCCGATCTGCCCCAACGCCTCAGCCGCTGCTTCGCGCACCCGTTCATCCGCATCGCCCAGCGCTGCCAGCAGCCCTGGCACGGCTGGTGCGCCGATCTCCCCCAACGCCGCCGCCGCCGCTTCGCGCACGTCCGCATTCGCATCGCCCAGCGCTGCCAGCAGCCCCGGCACGGCAGCCGCATCGCCGATCTCCCCCAACGCCGCCGCCGCCGCTTCGCGCACGTCCGCATACGCATCGCCCAGCGCTGCCAGCAGCCCCGGCACGGCAGCCGCATCGCCGATCCACCTCAACGCCCTAGCCGCCGCCCGGCGCACCCGCCAATCCGCATCGCGCAGCGCTGCCAGCAGCCCCGGCACGGCAGCCGCATCGCCGATCTCCCCCAACGCCGCCGCCGCCGCTTCGCGCACGTCCGCATCCGCATCGCCCAGCGCTGCCAGCAGCCCCGGCACCGCCGCGTTATCCCCGATCTGCCCCAACGCCACCGCCGCCGCCCAGCGTACATCTGCATCCGCATCGCCCAGCGCTGCCAGCCGCCCCGGCACGGCGGCCGCATCCCCGATCCGCTCCAACGCCCGCGCCGCCGTCCAGCGTACATCTACATCCGCATCGTGCAGCGCTGCCAGCAGCCCTGGCACGGCGGTTGCATCGCCGATCTGCCCCAACGCCGCCGCCGCTGCTACGCGTACATCTACATCCGCATCGTGCAGCGCTGCCAGCAGCCCCGGTACGGCAGCCGCATCGCCGATCTTCCCCAACACCCACGCCGCCTCCCGGCGCACGTCCTCTTCCGCATCGCGCAGCGCTGCCAGCAGCCCCGGCACGGCTGGTGCGCCGATCTCCCCCAACGCCGCCGCCGCCGCTTTGTGTACACTATCCTCCACCCGCCGACCACGCAGCACCCGCAGCAATCGTGGTACCAGTATTCCGCGCATGATCTGCCCATGTCCGCTCTCAACCGCCAGCTTAGCCGCCAGCAGCAGGTCGCGGCGTAAACGCCGTTCCTCCGGTGAGCGGGCATGCGCGATCCAGGTCAGCAGGCGTTGAGCATCGGCTGCGTCGAGCAACCCTGCCAGCAGCGCGAGCGGTTCGCGCCAGTCGGGCAGGTGCAACCGCAGTTTCAGGAAGCGCCGGGTGCAGCGCGCATCCCACCGCCAGGCGTTGTGCAGGCGTATGGCCACCAGATACTCGCGCAGGGTCATGTGGCTGAAGAGGTAGCGGTCAGTGTGTGCCTCGCTCAGCCGCACTAGCAGTCCGGTCTGTTCGCGCAGGCGGTGCAACAGATCGGCGGCGGCGTGGTCATCGGTAGCCAGGCCCGCGCTGCGGAGCGCGGTTTGCAGGGCGGTTGCGCTGGTGTCGCCGCCGGTGTGCATGTGCCATGCCAGCGTCTGGAGCGCTGCCAGATAGTGTTGTTTGTCTTGCGCCGACGCGCCGCGCTGCCGGGCACGCTGCCAGGCTTCCTCCACCCACTGCCGGTACAGGTCGGCGCGACTGCGGGCGATCGCGCCGGTTGCGGCGTAGTGCTGGGCGCTCAGGCGCAGCAGCAGCGGGTTGTTGAGCAGGCGGCGCAGGGCGGCGCTTGCCTGCATCTGCTCGATCAGGGATTGTGCTTTCTCCTCAACCTGCGCCTGCCATTCGGGCTTTAGCGCCCGCAGCCATCCCTTCAGGTAAGGCAACGCTTCCTGCCTGGCATCTGCGAAGGGTTTGAGCGTGTATTCCTGCAACCCGCCCAGGGTGAGAAACCCGGCCGGGCGCGAGGTCAGGATAACCCGACCGATCCCGCTGCGGGCGGCCCGCTCGATCCGCTCACGCACCAACTGGCGCACCTCCGCCGGCGCTTCGTCCAACCCATCGAGCAGGATGATCAGACCGGGCGATTGGTGCCATGCGTCGAGCAACCAATCCGCATCTTCCTCCTGACACTCTAACCTACTTTGAATCTCGGCGACCAGAGCAGTGCGAAGTGTAGCTTGAACGATGGTGGATGCACTCACCTGTAAGCGCAGCAGGATGGGGATGGCGGGGCGCTTGATCGTCAACTGTTCAACCGCCTGACTCGTAGCAGCGCGGGCGTAACACAGACCGATGAATTGCAGCGCGGTTGACTTCCCGGCACCCGGTTCACCCAGAATCGCCAGGTGCTCGTCGGTTTGCAGCACCGTCTCCAACGGTACGGGTGGGGGTAGCCCGGCGGCTTTGGGGTCACCTGAACGCCGGTCATGCTCCTGATCGGGAGCGCGGGATGCATCGAGCGGATCGGGGTGTCCCGCATCCGCCAGCCGCTGCTCCGTCGGTTCGATATCCGGCGATGGCGGGTCGGTTGGTCGCGGTTGGGGGCGCGGGCGAGCCTGGAGCATGAAAAAGACCCCTTCCAGCGGCAGGCGGCGATCTTCGCCGCGGGTGGTGATGGTCAGGTACTGCCAGTCGTCGGCAACGGCGCGCAGGTAGCGTGCGGTCAGATCATCGATCTCGATCTGACGCAATTTTTCAGCGGCGGTGCCGTGCAACACCTGCACGGTGTTCCCGTCGCCGGTCACGATGACTGTGCCCTCGGTGTTACCGCCGACCGTCACCGTGCGGGTGGCGGGCGCCAGCGTAATCAGGCGCGTCTGCAATGCAGCCCGCACCACCTCAAGATCGGCAGGGGTATCGGTTCCGTCGTGCAGTCGTTGCAGGGCCTGGTGCAGGTCGGGAGGGATCATTGTCACGTCATTGGATTTGTCGATGGATAACGCACCTAATAATTATACAATATCACGTTGTAATGAGCATCGTGAGAGCACTGCGCTGCTGTGCCCTGCCACACCCTGATTGGTGCGATAGAGCAAGGCAAGCAATTGTGGTACATTATAAATAAGAAGCGATAGATAACTAAAGCGAGGACAACTATGCCAATCGAGTGGGTGAAAGTTCGTGACTATACCGACATTATTTATGAACACGATGCGGCCGGTGAAGGGATCGCTAAAATTACGATCAACCGCCCTGAAAAGCGGAATGCGTTTCGCCCAGAAACGGTGAACGAATTGATAGATGCCTTCTCGCGTGCCCGTGATGATGAGCGGATCGGTGTTATCTTGTTTACCGGCGCCGGTAAGGAAGCCTTCTGCTCTGGCGGCGATCAGAGCGTGCGCGGGATCGGTGGCTACGTTGGCAAAGACCAGATTCCACGTCTAAACGTGCTTGACCTCCAGCGTCTGATTCGGATCATTCCCAAGCCGGTGATCGCACTGGTCGCTGGCTACGCTATCGGTGGCGGTCACGTCTTGCACGTCGTTTGCGATCTGACCATTGCTGCCGAGAATGCAATCTTTGGTCAGACTGGGCCGAAGGTGGGGAGCTTCGACGGTGGCTATGGCTCTAATCTTCTGGCACGCATGGTCGGAGATAAGAAGGCACGTGAAATCTGGTATCTGTGTCGGCAGTACAATGCGCAGCAGGCACTTGAGATGGGGCTGGTAAACGCAGTAGTTCCGCTTGAACGACTAGAAGACGAGGGTGTGCAGTGGGCGCGTGAGATTCTGGAAAAGAGTCCGCTGGCGATTCGTCTGCTCAAGGCGAGTATTAACGCCGCTGCCGACGGCTATGCTGGTTTGCAGCAGTTGGCCGGCGATGCCACCCTGCTGTATTACCTGACCGAAGAAGCGCAAGAGGGTAAGCAGGCGTTCCTTGAAAAGCGCAAACCCAATTTCCGTCGGTTCCGCCGCTATCCGTAGTGGTAACAGGACAATTACGGTATGACCACCAAAGCAAGTGCGGCGCCACCGCCGTCTCAGTTTAAAATCTGGTTGATGGCCAGCCGTCCGGCAACGCTACCGGCTGCCATTGTACCGGTGCTGGTTGGTTCGGCGCTGGCCTATAGCGCCGATGCCTTTCAGCCGCTGGTGATGCTGGCCGCCCTGTTCGGCGCGCTCTTTATTCAAATCGGTACCAATCTGGCGAATGACTATTTTGACGCCAGGAAAGGAGCCGATACAAGTGAGCGCCTGGGACCGACACGGGTTACTCAGAGTGGGTTACTCCCCGCTCGTACTGTCTTGAATGCAGCGTTGGCCTCTTTTGCACTGGCTGCGCTGTGCGGCATCTACCTGATTGTAGTGGCCGGATGGCCGATCCTGGTCATCGGTCTGCTTTCGATTGCGGCCGGATTGCTCTACACCGCCGGCCCGTTTCCGCTTGGCTACAACGGGTTAGGAGATCTGTTCACCTTTGTCTTCTTCGGGCTGATCGCAGTAATCGGTACCGATTACGCTCACACCGGTCAGTTCCGCTGGGTCGCAGTGTGGGCTGCTCTACCGATTGCAATGCTAGTCACGGCGATCCTGGTGGTGAATAATCTGCGTGATGCCCCTACCGACCGGAAGGCGGGCAAACGGACACTGGCGGTTATCTTTGGTGAACGCTTTGCCCGCAGTGAGTTTGCAGCCCTATTGATTGGTGCCTTTGTCTTGCTACCACTTGCCTGGATGTGGGGTGGTGCTTCGCCCTTCACGCTGCTGGCCTGGTTGACAGCACCGATGGCGCTGAACCTGATCGACTTCGTTAACCGTGAACGCGGACGGGCACTCAACAAGGCCCTGGTCGGCGCCGGTCGCTTGCATATGTTGTTTGGTGTCCTCTTCGCGATTGGATTGTTGTTCGGCTGATGCAGATTCCAGACTGGCTGGCTCAACAAGCAACGCGCCATCCCCACCGGCCAGCGCTTATCGGCGCCGGTATGATCCTTACCTTTGCCGAACTCGACCGGTGGGCCGGTACGGTGGCTGCTCATTTGCAACAGATCGTGTCACCCGGCGCACGAGTGGCTTTGTTGGCACATAACCGGCCCGCATTTGCGGCTGTCGTCCACGCTGTGCTCCGTGCCCGAATCACGCTGGTCCCACTCAATACGCGATTAACCGCAGCCGAACTGGCGTTTCAGCTCCGAGATAGCACGCCAGCCCTGCTGATCGTTGATCGCGATCTGCTGACCCTGGCTCGTGACGCCGCTGGCACCTGCCCAATCGTTACGCTGGAAGAACTGACGACATCGACCGCGACTCCCCCACTACCGGCGCTGCCGGTTGACCTCGATGCACCCCATACCATCATCTACACTTCGGGCACAACCGGTCGGCCTAAAGGGGCTATCTTGACCGCCGGTAATCACTGGTGGAACGCTATTGGTTCTCTGCTCAACCTCGGTTTGTATGGAGATGATCGCTGGCTGGCGGTTCTCCCGCTTTTTCACGTTGGCGGGTTGAGTATTCTGTTACGCGGTGCCATCTACGCGATGCCAGTTGTACTCCATGAACGTTTCGATCCGGCGCTGGTGCATCGCGCACTGAGCGAACAGCGGATCACGATTGTCTCGCTCGTGACGGTGATGCTGCAACGTTTACTCGCCATCGACTCGGCGCCTTTTCCACCTCACCTGCGTTGCGTCTTGCTTGGTGGCGGCCCGGTGCCACAGACACTTCTCGAACAATGCGCCAAAAGGGGGATTCCAGTCACACAGACCTACGGGATGAGCGAAGCAGCCTCACAAGTCGCAACACTCGCGCCGGATGAGGCGCTCCAGCGCCTCGGTTCGGCGGGGAAACCACTTTTACCGGTCGAATTGCGCCTCATCACACCATCTGGTCAGATAGCAGCACCCGGCGAGATCGGTGAAATCTGTCTCCGTGGCCCAACCATTTCGCCGGGCTATCTTGGCGCTCCGCCACGCCGTCCTGATGAGTGGTTTCATACCGGCGATCTGGGCTATCTCGACAGCGAAGGGTACCTCTACATCGTGGATCGGCGCAGTGACCTCATTATTACCGGCGGCGAAAATGTCTATCCCGCCGAGATTGAAGCGGTTCTCCTCAGCCATCCGGCGGTGAGCGAAGCCGGTGTGGTTGGTCTACCCGACCCAGAATGGGGTCAACGTCCGGTGGCAGCCGTAGTATGCCGACAGCCAATCACGACCGATGATCTCATCGCTTACTGTCGTGCTCGGTTAGCGGGTTACAAAGTACCGCGTACCATCGTATTCGTGGACGAACTACCGCGAACCGCAGCAGGAAAACTGCGCCGTTACGAATTACAAGCGTGGTTGCAGGCGAGAGCACAACGATCAGGCAACGAATCACCTTCAGCATGGGTCTGAAAACTTCAGTTTCCCAAAAGTACGGACCTCTGGCTGCATTCGGTCATGCATAGGTGAAACCATCGCCACTCACTGCGGTAGATTCACCCGCCCCTCACTCACGCGACCCTTGTACCCCCAACGCCTCGGCACGCTGCGCCACCACGACCGATGGCCGGGTCAACCAAAATCCCAAAACGCTGGTCAAAATCACCGCCGTCCACAATGCGAATGTCGGTGTCACAAACCGAGTCAACGGTGGATGGAAGCCAAGCCCGTAGTCAACCAGGATCGACAGGCTGAAAAATGCAGCTACGAGTGCCCGTGCTGTCATACCAAGCCACCCAAGCCGGGTTGCCAGCAAGACCCCCTCGCATGTCAGACCGATATGCGAAACGAACAACATCACCTCCAGCGGCTCAACCGTACCCGCACCGAGCCAGTGGCGCGTCCAGAAGGCCAGTGTCCATAAGCCATACTTTATGCAGGCGAATGCGGCGAATGCGGTAAACCACGGTACCGGCCGTTGATAACGGAGCAGAACGAAGGCGACGGTAGCGTAAAGCGCAGCCGCCGGGCAATCAGGAATGAAAATCCAGGCCCAGGCAGGTGAAGAGACTAGCATTGGCCCATACCAGACGATCCCACCCCAGACAACGCCAATCATATTTATCACCATACAGGCCCAAAAGATCACAGCGTTGCCGGTAATAAACACATATATCCAGTCGATCCAGCGACGAACCTGACCCATAACAACCTCACTGACAATAACTGACTACGCAGAGAAACGCAGCGGATCCGCACACCATCCTCGATGGAGAAAGCGAGGAACAGCGGATCACACATTAGCGATCCAGACGACGAATAGGTACCCCGCCAACGAACGCCCCTGGTGGCACATCCCGATTGACCAGACTCATTGCCGATACTGTCGCACCGGCCCCAATCACCACACCCGGCAAAATAGTACAGTTCGCCCCAATTGTAACATCAGAGCCGATCACCACCGGCCCGCGCTTCCATTCCCGGCGCGTCACTTCGTGACACAGAATAGTCGTATTATACCCAATCACACAATTTTCCCCCAGCGTAATATCCTCTGGAAAGAAGATGTCAAACATCACCATCAACCCAACACTGGCGTGCGGCGCCACATTGACCCCAAGCCAGCGGTA
>Ga0209018_1001487_pt1 | contig 18672 bp, 17 predicted proteins | sample YNPBryBLVA2012_FD_185814 | JGI IMG/M metagenome (GOLD analysis project Ga0209018, IMG submission 185814) | Anoxygenic and chlorotrophic microbial mat microbial communities from Yellowstone National Park, USA - YNP Bryant BLVA 2012 (SPAdes)... ...
GCCTACGGCCTCCTTCCGCGTCCCCGGGCGTCCCAGCCACTATGGTTCTTTCTTCCCCGTTCATGCCCATCTCCTTGAACACCATCCTAAACCCTCCTTGGTGTCCAAAGAAATTGGGGGCAGTTCCCCCAATCCCACGATGGGAACCGAACAGGCGGTGCAAATCCTTGATAGCCTTGCCGATTCCAAGAATAACCCCATCACCGGCCAAGGGATTGGGGGCATTCGAGCCGAAGGCGAAAAAGGCGTGAGGGGTGGGGTGAGGCTCCCTGGGCTTGGCCCGTGGAGCGGGGAGGGACCCCGAAGGGCAGGCCGAGCGTTCCGACTGGCTTGGCCAGCGGAACGCGGGGGAAAAGCCCCTCCCCGTTCAGGAGAAAAAGTTTTTCCGTCGTGAAGCACCTGCACCACCGAAGGCAAGACCAATCCATCGCGGAATTTGGGAGTTCAGAAACGTGAACGAAAACGCTTTCCGATCTCTCGGATTCTTCTGGACCGTGAGTAGGGGAGTAAAGCCGAGACAGGCGAAACGAAAAAAGACCCCTCCCCGACCTCCCTGATCTCGTTGTTCAAAGGTTTCTTCCTCTTCTGCTCATCTCGGCATCCCCACAGCACGTCTTTCTATCCGTTTCCGCGGTTCTGCTCGATGCCCTTTTTCTTCGCCCCCCAGAGGGGGTGACTTTTCAAGAAGACGTGCTACTAATACTTAAGAAGTAACACTAGGGGTGCCAGAGGATATTGCGTTTCTGAGGAGATGCTCATACACTCAGTGGCGAGGAGGAGCCGGGAGGTGGACAGGGGAAAGCGTCTCTGGACAAGGGTTCTTCTGGCGATGCTGGCGGCTGTACTGGTTTCTCCGCTCGCGCGTGCCTGTTACAGCGGACTCGTCATCATTCCCACCACGGACGTGACGGGGGACTGGATGTGGGCGGTGGACATCCAGTGGCAGGGGACCTCCCGCCTGTTCAAGACCGACGCCTTCGTCCTCAACACCGAAGTGGGCATGGGGGAGCGCTTCGAAATGGGTCTCGACTTCGACCTCAGCGACGGAGCGGAGGATCGAACCCTCTTCAACGCCAAATACGTCTTCCTCAAATCCGCAAAGGGTCGGTTTTCGGCTGCACTTGGCTTGCAGAACACCACCAACGACTTTCGTTCGAGCCCCTACCTCGTCACCACCACCGACTGGGGCCCCCTGCGGACGCACCTCGGCCTGCAACGCACGCCGGGAGAGGACCGCACCGACCCGATCCTCGGTGTGGACCGGATCGTGAACGGGAAGTGGCAGTTCATGGCCGATTACACCCGCGGGGATGGGAATTTCGCCTCCGTCGGCGTTGGCTACACGTTCCAGAGCTGGCAGATCGTGGCGGGAGCCCAGTGGCCCAACGGGGGCGGAAAGCCCGTCGTCGTCGTTCACGTCATTTTCTGCGGCCCTTTGAGCCGGAAGGGAGGATGAGATGCACATTCCCGACGGATACCTCGGACCGGCGACCTACCTGGCGGCCTACGGGGTCATGGTTCCCTTCTGGTCCGCCGCGGCCGCCCGGGTGAAACGGACCCTCCGCCTGCAAAAGATCCCCCTGCTGGCCCTGGGAGCGGCCTTCACCTTTCTCGTGATGCTGTTCAACGTGCCCATCCCCGGGGGCACCACGGGCCACGCCGTCGGGTCGGTCCTCGTGGCCGTTCTTCTCGGTCCCTGGGCGGCTGTGGCGGCCGTGTCGGTGAGCCTCTTGGTCCAGGCCCTCCTCTTCGGCGACGGGGGGGTCACCGCCTTCGGCGCCAACTGTCTCACCATGGCGGTGGTGATGCCTTTTACGGGGTGGTGGGTCTACCGTCTCCTCTCCCGGGGTGTCGCTCCGGACTCCCGCCGGAGGGCCCTGGCCGCCGCCGCGGGAGGCTACGTGGGACTCAACGCCGCGGCTCTCACCGCCGCCTTTCTCTTCGGCATCCAGCCGGCCCTGGCCCACGACGCCGCCGGCCGCGCCCTCTATTGCCCGTTCCCCCTCTCCGTCGCCGTGCCGGCCATGGCCGTCGAGCACTTTCTTCTCTTTGGCTTTGTGGAGGCGGCGGTGACGGGCTTGGTGGTGGCCGCGCTGGCGCGGAGCGAGCCCGAACTCCTTCGGGAACCGGAGGGAAGCCTCCAGGAGGCCGCCTCCCCGCCCCGGTGGAAGCGGTGGGCCCTGGCCCTTCTGGTGGCCGCCCTCCTGACGCCCCTGGGACTCGCCCTTCCGAACTTCTTCAAGGCCGGTGACGCCTGGGGAGAGTGGGGGGCGGAGGACCTCGCCAAAAAGGCGGGCTACGTCCCCGCCGGACTCCAGCGGCTCGAAGGACTCTGGAAAGCGCCACTGCCCGACTACGCACCTCCCGGCGGCGGGGAGGCTTCCCTTCTCGTACAGAGTCTCTGGTATATTGTCTCCGCCGTGGCCGGGGCGGTGCTGGTGGGGGGAGCGGCGTGGGGCCTCCGCCGCCTCCTGGGCGGCCGGGAGTCCCATGGACCTTCCTGAATGGATCCAGCCGGGTATCGTACCACCCGGCAGGCCGGCCCCCCCTTCGGGCGCCGCCTCCCGAACGGCCCGGCGGACCCTGGGGCGCATCGTGAGGGCCTCGGCCCTCCTCTTGGGCGGAGGGGGGACACCGGAGGGCTTCCTGGCAGGGCTGGACGCCCGGGCCAAGCTCCTCGGGGTCCTTTCCCTCCTCGTAGCCTCCACCTTCGCCAGCCGGCCGGAGAGCCTGGCGGCGGCGGCGGGCGCCGCCTGGGTCGTCGCCCTGGCAGGCGGAGTCAGCCCCCGCCGCCTGTTTTTGATGCTCTCCTTCGTACCGCTCTTCGGCCTGGCCCTGGCTCTCCCCGCGGCCCTGAGTCCCGTGACGCCGGGTCAGCCCCTCCTGGTCCTTCTGCGCTACCCCGCCGGCTCCTGGGGCCCCTGGCGCTGGCCCGCCGACCTCTCCATCACCGCCGGGGGGCTCTACGTGGCCCTCCGGCTTCTCCTCAGGACAGCCGCCTGCCTCTCCCTGGCGGCCCTGCTCACCGCCTCGACGCCGGCTTCCGCCCTGTGGAGGGCGCTGAGGGGAGTGGGGGCGCCCGCCGTCTTCTCCATGACCGCCGGCATGATGGCGAGGTACCTGGAACTCCTGCTCCGGGCGGCGGAGGAGGTCCACCTCGCCAAGATCAGCCGCGGCGGAGCGAAGGGGGCGGGCTTCGAGCGGGCCTGGGCGGCGGCGTCGCTGGGGGAGATCTACCAGAAGACCCGGCGCCTGGCCGACGAAGTTACGCGGGCCATGGTCTCGAGGGGGTTCACCGGCGAGGCCCGCCTTCTTGAGGACGGGCGCTTCGGAGCGGGGGAGGTTCTGTTCTTGCTTGCCTCCTTGGCTGGCGCCGTGGCGCTGGCCCTGGGGTGACGGAGGAGCCGTGGAAGCGATCCTGGAAGTGGATGGACTCACCTTCGCCTACCCCGGCCGGGAGGAGGGCCTGAAGGGCGTCTCCTTCCGGATCGCCCGCGGGGAGCGGGTGGCCCTGCTGGGGGCCAACGGGAGCGGCAAATCCACCCTCCTCTACCTTCTGGACGGACTCTATTTTTCCTCCGCCGGCGAGGTGCGGGCGCTAGGAGAAACGCTCACGGAAAGCCGCCTCGAAGACCCGGCCTTCGGCCCCCGTTTCCGGCGGGAGGTGGGGCTCCTTTTCCAGAACTCCGAGGCCCAGCTCTTCTGCCCCACGGTGGAGGAGGACGTGGCCTTCGGACCGCTCCAGGCGGGCTGGCCGCAAGAAGAGGTGGCCCGCCGGGTGAAGGAGGTCCTTGCCCTCCTGGAGATCGAGGCGCTGCAAAAGCGGCCGCCGGGAACCCTCAGCGCCGGGGAGAAGAAGAAGGTGGCGCTGGCCTCCCTGCTGGTCCTCTCCCCCTCGGTGCTCCTTCTCGACGAGCCCACGACGGGCCTGGACCCGCGGAGCCAGAGCACCCTTCTGGAGATCCTGGACGCCCTCCGTGCCCGGGGCATGACGCTGCTGACCGCCACCCACGACCTCGCCGCCGTCCCCCACGTGGCCGATCGGGTGCTGGTCCTGAGCCCGGACCACCGCCTCGTCGCCGACGGGCCCGCGGAGAAGATCCTCACCGACACGGCGCTCCTCGAGGAGGTCAACCTCGTCCACGCCCACACCCACCGCCACGGCTCCGTCGTCCACCGCCATCCCCACCTCCACACGGTGCTCCACCACCACCACAGTGAAGGCGAGTAAGGCCGGGGGATCGGGGACACTTTTCCCAGCGGAATTTCCAGAGGGCCACCAGGCCGAAGGCCAGGCCAAGCCATCGCGGAAGTTGGGTCAGGCGGGGAGGAGCCCCTTCTCCACCGTCCGGCGGACCAGCTCGTCGTCGGCCAGGGCCGGTTCGGTGATGTGGCCCCGCGGGCCCATCTTGGCGTTCCAGAGGCGTGCCGTCTCCAAAGCGTGGGGGTTCCGGGCCCAGGCCCTGCGAGCGATTCCGCCGGTGACGTCCCAGTCGAGGGCGGAAGTCACCACGCCGTCGGTCTCGGGCCGGCCGTCCAAAAGGAGTCCAAAGCCTCCGTTGAAGCACTTCCCCGTTCCCACGCCGCCGCCGTTGGAGAGAACGGCGTAGGTCATTCCCCGGGCGACGTTGCCCGCCCAGCACTGGTGGGCCATGTCGGAGGTGAGGGCGGAGCCGTCCCGGATGTTGGCCGTCTCCCGGAAGGGGGAGTCGGTTCCCTGGACGTCGTGGTGGTCGCGTCCCAGCATGACGGGCCCGATCTCCCCCCGGCGGACCATTTCGTTGAACTTGAGGGCGATACGGACCCGGCCCTCGGCGTCGGCGTAGAGGATCCGGGCCTGGGTCCCGACCACCAGGCGGTTCTTCTTGGCGTTGAGGACCCAGTTGTAATTGTCCCGGTCCTGGCCTCGCCGGCCCGGATCGATGCAGGCGGCGGCGGCCCGGTCGGTCCGGTCGAGGTCCTCGGGTTTTCCGGAAAGGCACACCCACCGGAAGGGGCCGTAGCCATAGTCGAAGCAGAGGGGCCCCATGATGTCCTCCACGTAGGAGGGCCAGATGAAGCCGTCGTGGGTGTCGCGGCCGTTTCGGGCGATCTCGGTGACGCCGGCGTCGAAGACGGCCTTCAGGAAGGAGTTTCCGTAGTCCCAGAAGCGGGCACCCTTTTCGGTCAACCGCTTGAGGACGGCGAAGTGGCGGCGAAGGCTCTGGTGGACCCTTTCCTTGAAGGCGGGAAAGTCCTCCCGGAGGAGGGCCTTGGCCTCGTCGTAGGCCAGCCCAACGGGACAGTACCCTCCCTCGTAGACGGCGTGGCAGGAGGTCTGGTCCGAAAGGAGTTCCACCGGCCAGGCCTTCTCCTCGGCGTATTCGAGGAGGTCCACCACGTTCCCGTGGTAGGCGATGGAGAGGGGTTCCCGGGCGGCCAGGGCCGAGCGGACCCACCCCTCGATCTCTCCGAGGTCGGCGGAGACCCGCTGCACCCATCCCTGGCGGCGGCGGGTTTCGATGCGGCTCCCGTCCACCTCGGCGGTGACGGAGACGGCGCCGGCGATGTCGGCGGCCTTGGGCTGGGCGCCCGACATCCCTCCCAGTCCGGAGGTGAGGAAAAGGTGGCCGCGGAGGTCGCGGTCTTCCGGGATGCCCAGGTAGAGCCTTCCGGCGTTGAGGAGGGTGATGTAGGTGCCGTGAACGATGCCCTGGGGGCCGATGTACATCCAGCCGCCGGCGGTCATCTGGCCGTAGTTCACGCACCCCATGGCGGCCAACCGGTGGAACTCCTCCGGCGTGTCAAACATGCCCACCATGAGGCCGTTGGTGAGGATCGCCCGCGGAGCCTCAGGTCGGCTGGGGAAGAGGCCCAGCGGGTGGCCGGAGGAGACGACGAGGGTCTGGTTTTCGTCCATCTCCTCTAGGTACCGCTTGATGAGCAGGTACTGCATCCAGTTCTGGCAGACCTGGCCCGTTTCGCCGTAGGTGACCAGCTCGTAGGGGTAGAGGGCCACCTCGAAGTCCAGGTTGTTGTCGATCATCACCTGCATGGCCCTGGCCGCCAGGATCTTTCCCGGGTACTGGTCCACGGGGCGCCCCCAGATCCGCCCCTGGGGCCGGAAGCGGTAGCCGTAGATCCGGCCCCGGGTGAGCAACTCTTCCAGGAACTCCGGGGCCAGCTCCTCGTGGAAACGGACGGGGACGTAACGAAGGGCGTTCTTCAGGGCTGTCTCCGCGTCCTTCCGCTTCAACCGGAAGCCCCGGCTGGGGGCCCTGCGGATGCCGGGCTCGAAGTCCTTTCGGGGCGGAAGCGCGTCGAAATTCAGTTCGTACGTAGTCGCCATGGACCAAGTCCTCCCGCAAGGCGGCATTATAAAGCCAAATTCCGTGATGATTTGGATATTGGGCGCCCTAGGATTCGCAAGACGTCGCGCCACCTGTTTCGCTTCCATCGCGGAATTGGAAGTAGCGAAACGGGAGGCGGTGGGCCTTGGAGGTGTGCTATGCTTCCGAGCCAGGAGGTTCGGGATGGGAAGCCTGCGCTTTCGATGTGACCAGTGCGGGAGGTCCTTCGCCTTCCCGCTGGACCAGATTCCGCCCCAGGGGCTGCGCGGACCGTGCGGCGGTTGCGGCGCCATGCTCACCCTCTTCCCCGACGGGCGGATGCTGGGGGCGACCCCCATCGAGAACCCGGCGGAGTCGGCCCCCGATCCGCCCCCCCCGCCGGCGCCTCCTCCCGCACCCGCGCCTCCTTCCATGGCCGGGAGCGCCGTCTCGTTGACCTTTCGGTGCCCTTCCTGCGGGCATCCCCACGTCGTGGACCCCGCCCGTCTTCCGGAAGGGGGCGCCAGGGGGCCCTGCGCCCGGTGCGGGGCAAGGCTGGTTCTCTTTCGAGACGGAACGGTGCAGAGGGACGGAAGGATCCCGGCACCCGCCCCGCCGAAGGGGACCCCAGGGGAGGGCTGGCTGCTTCGTCTGGGTGGGGAAGAGCTGGGGCCCTTCGCCCTCCCGGAGATCCGGGAACTGAAGGCCGCCGGCCGGGTCTCCGCGGAGACGGAGGTCCGGGTTCCCGGTGGCCCCTGGCTGCGCCTCGGTACCGTACCGGTCCTGGCGGCGCTCTTTGCCGCGCCATCCCCCCCGCCGAACGCCGGCGAGGCCGACCTGGGAGACGAGGACCACTGTTACGCCCACCCCGACAGCGAGCCCACCCGGCAGTGTTCCCAGTGCCTCCGCTACCTCTGTCCCGACTGCGCCAAGCCGCTGCCGACCCCTCCGGGGGTCCGGCCCGTCTTCACCTGCGCATCCTGCGGCGGCGCCACCCGGGCCGTCGAGCGGCGGGCCCGCTGGAGGCCCTTCTACCGGGACCTGGGGCAGGTTTTCGCGGCGCCCTTCGTCCACGGCGCCTGGATCACCTACGGGTTTCTGGTCTTTCTGGAACTTCTCAAGATTCCCTCCCGCTTCGCGCCCCTGGTGGGGCTCGCGGCGGTCTTCATCCTCACGTGCATCCAATGCACTTTTTACGTCCACGTGGTTCGCGGAGTGGCAGGCGGCTCCTACAGCCTGCCCGAATGGCCCGATTCCACCAATTTCCTGGACATGGTCACCCTCTTCCTCAAGGTCCTGCTGGTGGTTCTCGTCAGCCTCCTTCCCATGGTCCTGCTCTTCTGCATCGGCGGCGCGGGGCTGGGTGTGCTGGCGGGGATTTCCGGTCCGGGCTTCGGGCAAGCCCTCCTCGGCGCCCTCGGGCCCCTCGTGGTGTTGGTCTTGGTCCTGGGCCTGCTCTACCTGATCTACCTGCCCGTTTCCATCGCGGTGGTGGCCATCTTCAACACCGTCCTGCCGGCGCTCAACCCCATCCTGATGGTCCGGATCATCCTGCGCATCGGACCGCCGTACTTCATGGCGGTTGTCCTCTGGATCTGCCTGGGGACCCTCAACAGGACGGCCTTGGCGGTACTGGGTCGGCTCCCCCTGTTGGGGGCGGCGCTGGCCGCTCCCCTGGGGGTCTACACGACCCTCGTCTCCGCCTACATCCTCGGCCGGGTCTGTTACGAGAACGAGGAGAAGATCGGCTGGTACTGACCGGAGGTCACCACCGGCGAGAGGCCTTCAGGTAGCCAACGAAACCCCGGACGGCGGTGAAGGACTCCTTGGGCCGGCCCGAAAGGTCCAACAGGCCGTAGCCGGGGAGCTGGGGAGAGTCCCGCCATTCGAAGAGGAAGACCTTGTGGATCCATGGGCGCTTCTTCGCCCCCTTGAGGAGCGCCACCAGGTACCCCGCCTGGCGGTCGTCCCCCACCTCCGTGGAGCGCCACCCGGTCTCGGTGAGCCAGAAGGGCCGGCTCAGCATTCCGCGTTTTTGCAGGATCTCCTTCACCGTGGGGCCCTCGTAGAACTTCTTCCGGCCGTCCAGCTCCCGAAGGACCGCCTTGGGCTTGTCCTTGTAGACGTGGTGGGAGACCACGTCCAGGAAAGGTCCCGCTTCCAGGCAGATCCGGTCCAGCCACCGGTCCCAGTCGGAACCGGAGAGGTGGGCGAGGTCCGGCCCCACGATGCGGCAGTCGGGATCGGCGGCCTTGGCGGCCCGGGCCCCGGGGATCAGGACCTGGCGGATGAACTGTTCCAGCGAGCCGTGAAAGAAGGAATCGGAGTTGGGCTCGTTCCAGAGGGTCCAGTGGCGGATCCGGCCGCGGTACCGGCCCACGACGGTGGAGACGAAGGCGGTCCATTCGGAGGTGTCCCGGGGAGGGGAGTACCGGTCGGGCCCCGAGGAGGCCCACCGGGGGCAGTACCCCGTCACCGCCAGCAGGTTGACGCCGTAACGCTCGGCCTCGGCCACCACCCGGTCGAAGAGGGCCCAGCGGAACTCGCCGGGGCGCGGCTCCACCACGTCCCAAGTGAAGTCCACCCGGACCCACGTGATGCCCGCCCGCTGCATCCCTTCGAAATCCTCGGTGGACGGGATGTGGCCGTTCACTCCCAGGTACGCCCGTCGTCCCTCCAGGTCGGAGAGGGCCCGGGCGGTGGAGGGAGCCAGGGCCAGGACGAGAACCAGGAAAGCCGGCAGCAGAGAGAGGCGCCTCAAGGGTCACTCCCTTTCCATCTGGATGACCACCTTGCCCCGGCCATGGCCCGTGTCCATCCTTCGGTGCGCCTCGGCGACAGCGCCCGCGTCCAGGGGGATCACCAGGTCCACCACCGGCTGGAGGAAACCCCGCTCCAAGAGGCGGGCCAGGGCGTCCAAGGTCTCCCGCCGGCGCTCCATGAAGTGGAGGTGGATCTCGGCGTTGCGGAAGAAGCCCGTCCGGAGACCCTCCAGGGGGAGGCCGGCGAGGTTCTCCGGGACCACCGCCACCAGCCGCCCTTCGGGGGCCAGGGCTTCCAGGCTCCGGAGGAGAACCTCCCCGCCCACGGTGTCCAGGACCACGCCCACGCCCTCGCCGGCGGTGGCGTGCAGGACCTCCTTCACGAAATCCTGCCGGGTGTAGTCGAGGCAGAGGTCCGCACCGAGCTCCTCCAAAAACGCCTGATTCCGGGGGCCGGCGGTGGCGAAGACCTCGGCCCCGGCCCAGGAGGCGAGCTGGACCGCCATGGATCCGACGCCGCCGGCCCCTCCATGGACGAGAACGGTCTCGCCGGGAACGACGCCCGCCCGGTCGAAGAGGGCCTGCCAGGCGGTCATGCCCGCGATGGGAACGGAGGCGGCCTCCACGTGGGAGAGCCCCACCGGCTTGAAGGCCACCCCTTCCTGCTCCACGCAGGTGAACTCGGCGTACCCCCCGTTCTCCGTAAGTTCCTGGGAGAAGTAGACCTCGTCGCCGGTGGCGAAGTCCTGCACCCCCTCGCCCACGGCCTCCACCACGCCGGAGACGTCGTACCCGAGGACCAGCGGGAAGGTGAAAGGAAGGTCGAGCGCCCCCTTGCGGATCTTGGCGTCCACGGGGTTGATGCCGCAGGCGACGACCTTCACGAGGAGCTGGCCGGGGCCCGGCTCGGGGACGGGCAGGGTGGCCGGCTCCAGGAGCTCCGGTCCTCCGAAACGGGGTACCGTAAGGGCTTTCATGGCCATCCTCCTCCTGGAAGGGGTTCCCTCTCCCGCCGGAAGCAGGGAAGGAATCGGGAGATGGAGCGAGCTTCTACGCCAGCTTCTGCCCGCACTTGGGGCAGAAGGCCGCCTCCGCATCGGGGCGGGGGGCGCCGCACTTGGGGCAGAAGCCGAAGGCGTTCTCGGCGGGGGGAGCCTTGGGGGGGGCCTCGGCCTCCTGGCGCATCTCCTCCTTGAAGCCCCGGATGGTCTTGCCGAGGGCCGAGCCCAGCTGGGGCAGCTTGGTCGCCCCGAAGATGAGCAGCAGGATGGCGAAGATCACGAGGAGCTCGGCTGGGCCGAGGGTTCCAAAGAGCGCAAGAGGAAGGAACGACATGATGCGGCCTCCTTAGCCGCCCACGACCAGGCGTCGGCGGACCAATTTTCCCACCTTCACAACATAGCACCCTTCCCGTCCCAGGTCGAAGCGGGCCTGGGGATCGGTGACCTTCTCCCCGTCCAAGGATACCCCCCCCTGGGAGATGAGGCGCCGCGCTTCGCTGGCGGAGGAGACGAGGCCCTGTTCGAAAAGCAGGCGGGCCAGCGGCACCGGCTCCGGGGAGAGGGGAAGGCGGATCTCCTCCATCTTCTCCGGCTCTTCCCGCCGGGAGAAGACCCTCTGAAAGTGGTCGGCCGCCGCCCGGGCCGCTTCCTCCCCGTGGTAGTAGCCGACCAGGGTGAAAGCCAGGCGGCGCTTGGCCTCCATGGGGTGCAGGGCGCCCAGGGAGACCTCCCGGCGGAGGGCCTCCACCTCGAAGGGCTCCAGATCGGTGCAGAGGAGGTAGTACCGCCACATCATCTCGTCGGAGATGCTCATCACCTTGCCGTAGATCTGGTCGGGGCTCTCGTGGATTCCGATGTAATTCCCCAGGGACTTGGACATCTTCTCCTTGCCGTCGGTCCCTTCGAGGAGGGGGACGGTGAGGACCACCTGTTCCTCCTGCCCGTACTCCCGCTGGATCTCCCGGCCCACCAGGAGGTTGAAGAGTTGGTCCGTCCCGCCCAGCTCCACGTCGGCCTGGAGCGCCACCGAATCGTAGGCCTGGGCCAGGGGGTAGAGGAGCTCGTGGATGTGGATGGGCTGCTGGTGGGTGAAGCGGGTCTTGAAGTCGTCGCGTTCCAGCATCCGGGCCAGGGTGTACTTTCCCGCCAGCCGGATGAAGCCCTCGGCGCCCAGGGCGGAGAGCCATTCGGAGTTGAAGCGGATGACCGTCTTCTCCCGGTCAAGGATCTTGAAGACCTGCTTCCGGTAGGTCTGGGCGTTCTCCTCCACCTGCTCCCGGGTGAGCTGGGGCCGGGTCGCCTTCTTGCCCGTGGGGTCTCCGATGAGTCCGGTGAAGTCGCCAATAACAAAGACAACCGTGTGGCCCAGGTCCTGGAAGTGCTTCATCTTCCGGAGGACCACCGTGTGGCCCAGGTGGAGGTCCGGGGCCGAGGGGTCGAAGCCCGCCTTGACCGTCAGCGGCTTGCCGGTGGCGGCGGAGCGTTCCAGCTTTTTCCGGAGAAGGGTCTCGTCCACGAGGTCCACCGCACCCTTCGTAAGAAAGGCCAGGACCCGGTCCACCGATTCGGTCATCGCGTTTCCCCCGTATCCATGAGCGTGCGCAGGAGATTTCGGTACTCCTCGTCGGAGATCAGCAGGCGAACCCTCCGGCCTTCCACCACGCACTTCTCCTCGCAGACGAGCTTCAGGGCCGCGGGGTAGAGGCGGTGCTCAAACTTCAGGATCCGGGCCGAGAGGGCCGCCTCGTCGTCGCCGGGCCAGAGGGGAACCACCGCCTGGAGGACGATGGGCCCGTGGTCCACCTCCTCGTCCACCAGGTGGACGGTGCATCCGGAGAACCGCACGCCGTGCTCCACGGCCTTTCGCTGGACGTGGAGGCCCGGAAAGGCCGGCAGGAGGGCCGGATGGATGTTGAGGAGGCGGTTCCGAAAGGCGTGGATCAGGATGGGGGAGAGGAGGCGCATGTACCCCGCCAGGCAGACCACGTCCACCTGGGCTTCCATGAGGCGCGCCAGGATGGCGCTGTCGTGGTCCTCCCGGGTGGGGAAGTCCCCGTGGGGAAGGACGACCGTGGGGATTCCCCGGCGGCCCGCCTCTTCCAGCGCGGGAGCGCCGGGGACGTTGGAAACGACCAGGACGCACCGCCCCGGAACCTCCCCCCGCTCCATGGCGCCCAGGAGGGCCACCATGTTGGAGCCCCTGCCGGAAACCAGGATGGCCACGTTCTTCACGCCCCACCTCCCGGCGGCGCCCGCCGCCGTTGGGGGAGTATAGCACGGCGTGGGGCCGCGCCCAGCCGGTGAGGGTCTTCGGGAGAGCCGCGCTGGCCGCCAGGAGAATGGCCTTGGGGAGCCAAAGGGCGCCCGCACGGATCGCCGGGGAGGAGGGGTTGGCGGTGCCGTGGAAGCCGCGGTTGCAGGTCAAGGTTCGGGGTTGCAAACCCCCGAAGCGAGGAGCCAGAGCCCGCTATCCATTTTTCAGGACGACGGTTTCGATGACGTTGGCCACGTCCTCGCAGCGGTCCATGGTGGCTTCCATCCGGCCGTAGATCTCCTTGAGCTTGATCAGCTCCACGGGATCCATGCCGTTTTCGAAGAGGCGGCTGATGGCCTTTCGGCTGATGTCGTCGCCCAGGTTCTCCAGGCGCTTGATCTCCCGGCAGAAGGACCAGAGGTGGTCCAGGTTCCTCAGATGGTGGACCGCCTCGTTGATCTGCTCGGCGGCCTTTTCGATGAGGCTCCCGAACTCCCGCATTTCGGGGGTGACGGTCTTCACCTTGAAGAGGCTCAGCCGGATGGCCAGGGCTTCGATGTAGTCCAGGATGTCGTCCAGAGCGGAGGTCAGGGCGTGGATGTCGTCCCGGTCGATGGGGGTGACGAAAGAGCGGTTCAGCGCCTCGATGATCCGGTGGGTGTGGTGGTCGCCTTCCAGCTCGATGTCCTTGATGGCCTTGGTCTTGGCCTCCACGTCCGTGTAGTTCACCAGCAGTTCGTTGAAGTGGCGCGCTCCCTGGAGCACCACCTCCGACAGCTCGGCGGACATGTCGAAGAATCGCTCTTCATGCGGTACGAGCGAGAACCTCATGCGAACCCCCTCGAAGACGGTGATGCCGAACGGGACCCGGCCGTCCGGGCGCGGCGTTTAGAGGATAGATTACCAGATCGTCACGAAAAGTTCAAAGAGAAGCCATACGGATGTGTGGATGGCCCAGCAGGGTCCGGAGCCGGGATGGGTCCGCCCGGAGGGCCACCGTGACTCCCTCGGCCCCGTAGGTGCGCGCCAGCAGGGGAAGTCCCTGGAGCAGGGGCTGCACGTCGGGCCACCCCTCGTAGGCCACGAAGAGGCAGACGGCCCCCGAGGCTTCCAGAAGGCGGCGGGCGATGGCCTGCCGGAGGGCTTCCAGGCCCGCTCCGGTGGCGGCGGAGACGGGCAAGGCCTCCGGATAGAGGGCGCGGGCGCGGTCGAGGACGGGCTCGGGGGTCCGGTCGGTTTTGTTCAAGAGGGTCAGGAGGGAAAGGCCATCCAGCCGGAGGTCCGCCAGCACTTCGAGGGCGGTGCGGGCCCGCTCCTCGAAGGCGGGATGGCTCACGTCCACCACGTGGAGGAGGAGGTCGGCCTCGGCGGCCTGCTCCAGCGTGGAACGGAAAGAGGCCACCAGGTGGTGGGGCAGCTTGCGGACGAGCCCCACCGTGTCCACGAGGAGCACCTCCTCCAGGAAGCCGGGAAGGGGCAGGCGGCGGAAGGTGGTATCGAGGGTGCTGAAGAGGCGGTCCTCCACCACGGTGTCCGAGGCCGTAAGCCGGTTGAGGAGCGACGACTTGCCGGCGTTGGTGTAGCCCACCAGGGCCACCTGAAAGGAAGTCCGGCGCCTGCGGCGCTGGGTTCGGCGGTGGGCGGCGATGGCCTCCAGTTCGGCCCTAAGCTGCTGGATCCGGCGGCGGATAACCCGTCGGTCCGTTTCCAGCTGGGTCTCGCCTACCCCCCGGGTTCCGATGCCGCCCGCCTGGCGGGAAAGGTGGCCCCAGGCCCGGGTGAGCCGAGGCAGGAGGTAGGTGTACTGGGCGAGGGAGACCTGGGTCCGGGCCTCCCGGCTCCGGGCCCGCCTGGCGAAGATGTCCAGGATGAGCCCCGTCCGATCAATGACGCGGATGCCGAGCGCCTTCTCCAGGTTGCGCACCTGGGCCGGCGTGAGGTCCTCGTCAAAGACCGCCAGCGTGATCCGTTCCTCGGCGCAGAGCCGGCCCAGCTCCTCGGCCTTCCCCTTGCCCAGGCAGGTGGCCGGGTCGTGGCCCTCCCGGTCCTGGACGACCCGGAGGACCACCTCCCCGCCGGCGGTGTCCACCAGCGCTTCCAGTTCGTCCAGGTGGTCCTCCACCACCGGGCGAGGCAGGCCCGGAAGGGCCACCGCCGCCAGGACCACGCGCTCCCGTGCCATCGCAGGGCACCTCCCTTCGGAATTCAGCATACACCCCCCGTTGCCCCTCGACCGCCGGCGTGCTACCTTGGAGCCATGAAAAGAACCCTTCTCCCCGCCGTTCTGGGTGCCCTCGCGCTGGCCTTGGTTCTCCCCGCGCCGCCTTTCCGGGCCGCCGACGCCGCCCGGGAGGCCCGGCGGATGCGCCTGGTGGCTCTCGAAACCCTCCTTCAGGAAAAGAAGGCCGCCATCGAACAGGGGTGGGCCCGCCTGGCGGAGGTGGAATCCCTTCTCCAAGAGGCCGCCGCCGAGGACGCCAAAACCCTCCAGTCCACCGAGGCCAGGAGCCCCGAGCAGGCCTCGGCCCTGCTCAAGGGGGCCGAACGGCGCAAGGGGCTGGAAGAGGAGCGCCTTGCCCTCCTCAGGCGGCTCGCGGACCTTTACGGCGAGGCCTCCGCCCTGAGGCGGGAGGCCGACAAGGTCCGCTCCGAACTCCAGGGAGACCTGCAGGTCCTCGACGGGCGGTGGATCCTCTCCCTCCTGCCCTCCGGGGTCAAGGGAGAGGTCACCCTCTCCCAGAATGGCACGCTGGTCACCGGCGACTACCACCTCGACAACGGGCAGTCGGGAAGCCTGCAGGGGACCTTCGTGAACAACGTCCTGGTCCTGGAAAGGATCGACGCCCGCTTCGGACGGATGGGCCGGCTGGAAGGGACCCTCTCCCGGGACCGCCTCTCGGTGAAGGGGTCGTGGTACAGTTACGACATCGCGTCCGGCCAGCCGGTCACCGGGGCCTTCGCGATGGAGCGGCCCGCGGAGGAGGAGGGACCATGAAGATCGTGAAGCAGGCCCTGGACAACAGCGTGATCCTTTTGGAGATCACCGGGGAAGTGACCATGGGGGAGTCGGCGGAGGAGCTCGCCCTGGAGCTCCGGCAAATTCTGGACGACCCCGCCGTGGAAGGCGTCGTGCTGAACCTCGAGAACATCAACTACGTGGACTCTACGGGGCTCGGGGAGGTGGTGGGCTACCTCGGCCGCTTCGCCGACAAGGGGAAGCGGCTCAAACTGGTCCGGCCCAACCTTGTGCTCCGGAAGCTCCTAAGCCTCACCCACCTCGACGAGGTCATCAAGGTCTACGAGACGGAGGAGGAGGCCCTCGAGGACCTGGTGGGCTGACGGGGAAGAAGCGGACGGAGGAGGGGGGGCATGGCCTTTTACGACCCGGTTCTCAAGGAGCTGACCGTCAAGGTCGTCTACTACGGGCCCGGTCTGAGCGGGAAGACCTCCAACCTGAAGTACATCTACGAAAACCTGGAGGAGGCGGGTCGGGGCAAGCTGGTGGAGCTGGCCGGAAACAGCGACCGCACCCTGTTCTTCGATTTTCTCCCCCTGGAGATCGGCCAGGTGAAGGGGGTCAAGGTCCGGCTTCAGCTCTACACCGTGCCCGGACAGGTCTTCCACGAGGCGACCCGGCGCAGGGTCCTCCAAGGGGCCGACGGCGTGGTCTTCGTGGCCGACAGCCAGCGGTCCCTGCGGGAGGCCAACCTCCAATCCCTGCGGCAGCTCCGGGACCACCTGGTCGCCACGGGGGCGGACCCCGGCGACGTCCCGCTGGTCCTGCAGTACAACAAGCGGGACCTGCCCGACGTGGCCACCCTAGAGGAGATGGACCGGGACCTCAATCCCGACAACCGCCCCTTCTTCGAGGCCATCGCCACCGAAGGGGTGGGGGTGGAGGACACCTTCAAGGCCGCCTGCGCCCTGGTCCTGAGGCGGCTCCTCTCGGCCCCGCCCGAGTCCTACCCGCCGCCGGCGGGCCACCGGGAAGAGATCCCCCTTCCGGCCGAGGAGGAGGTCCTCTTCCCCGAAAGCCGTGAGCTTCTGGAGGCGGAGAGCACTCCCTCCCTGGAACTCCCCGCCTCGGTGGAGGACTCGGCCGATCTTCTCTTCGAAGACGAGGCCAGCGCCCCCGTGGACGCCCCCGCCCCCCTACCGGACGAGTCGCCGGTCGCCTCCCCGCCCCCTAGCGTGCCGGAGGAGGCCGTCTTTCTGGAAGAAGCCCCCCAGGAGGAGGAACCGCCCCCCCCTCCAGAGGCCCCACCGCGGCTCTTTCCAGAGGCGGGGGGAGAAAGCCTGCGCTTGGCCCCGGGGGAAACCCTGGAGATCCCCGTGGAGGTGGGCGGGCGGCGCTTCCGGCTGGTGCTCCGGCTCGAAGCGCTCTCCGAAGAGGGCTGACCTTCGCCCCGGGTCTTTCCTTCAGGGTCCTGCTTCCACGAGGTAGAAGGGGTCCCGCTGCTGGAAGGCGTACCGCCGGAGGGCGGCCGCCGAGACTTCTCCCCGGTCGTAGGCTTCGTAAAGTTTCTGGCCCAGGAGGTACCCGAGCTGGCGGGAGACGCCGAAGAGGGTCTCCAGGTCGGTCCCGGTGACCTCCTCCAGCTCCGAGGGTTCCCACCGTCCCGCTCGGTGCCGCATCTCGAGGTACCGCAGGCACCCCTTCAGGGATCGCTCCAGCCGCTCCAGCTTCCGCTTCTGCTTCCCCGGGGGCAGAGCCTGGATCTCCTTCACCTTCCGGCGCATCTCCGCCTCGTCCGGGGCGTGGCGGGTGGGGTTGATGAGCTTGGAGGCCAGGAAGCCGGAGGCGAAATAGTGGGCCCGGTCCAGAAAGGCGCGAATGGAAGAGCCCGTGGCCAGTTCGGCCTCCATGAGGTAGTGCATGGCCTCCTCCACCGTCCGGTTGAGGTCCATCAGGGGGACGTAGATGGTCCTCTCGTGGGGGGAGTAAACCGAGTAGCCGTCCTTCACCAGGGCAGCCAGCCAGGAACCTGGAGACTTCTTGTAATAAGAATCGTTCAAAAATTCTAGGGAGTTGAATGTGAAAACCTGAAAATCATCGTCGGATCTGTGCCGCAATCCGAAGAGGTCGTGGAGGGCCCGGATGTAGCGCTGGACCGTATCGGAGAGCTCCACTTCCCCATCGGGGTCCACGTCCCGGCCGCAGAATCCGTACATGGCGCAGAGGGCCTCCCCCCCGTGTTCAAGCCAGGTGAGGAAGGTCTGCATCTTGACGGTGGGCGGGGTGTTGTTCACCAGGTGCCGGTCCTTTCCCAGGAAAAACCACCCCGTGGGCTCCTCGCCCCTCCGGAGGCGCCGCATGTAGACCGTCTCGCTGTTCTGAAAAAGAACGAGCGGGGCGATTCCCTGCCCAAGCAGCTCCGCGGGAAGGTGGCAGGAGGCGAGGTGGAGGTCTCCCACGAGGACGAGGAGGGGCTGGTTGGGGTAGGCGGCGCAGAGGTGCCGGATCCGGTAGGCCATGAAGCGGTCCCGGCTGGCGAGGGGGCCTTCCCGGTTCAGGCCATGGACGGCGAGCCGCCTCTCCCGGGCGTGGTCGAAGATGGGCCGGTAATGGTGAAAGTTGAAGCCCCACTTGTGGAAGTAGTCGATGGCCTCCAGGAAGTCCGGCTCTTCGAGGGCGCCCCTCACGAAACGGTGGAGGGCGACGTCGTGTTTTGCCTCCGCCATTTCCAGAACCACGATGGGCCGCACCTTCAACGCGGCCAGGTCCTCGAGGAGTTGGAGGTAGGTCTTTTGGGCGTGCTCGAGGGTGTGGAAGTCGCCCACCAGCGTGACCCAGCGGCGGGATGCCTCGGCCACGAAGCGTTCCCGGGAGGAGGGGAGTGCCCGGACCGATCGCAGTTCCTTCTTGTACGGGGCGTAGTAGGCGAGGATCTCCGGATCCTCCGGCCCCAAAACCTCGCGGAGCCTGCGCTTGATGGAGGCGAGGAGGCTCCGGGTGAAGCGGTAGCCGGAGGTCTTAACGCCCATGGGAACCCCTCCCGTGGTTTCGAGAAAGGATACCACAGCCCGGTCTGCCCTGCGGAAGGGAACAAGGGGGCCGCTTCGCTGTTTTCAAGGTCCGGGACCCTCCACGGGGGAGGGAACCCGTCACCCGTGGCAGGAGACCCCAATCCCGCGATGGGAACCGAACAGGCGGTGCAAGTCTATGGAAATCTTTCAGATTCCCAGAATAGACCCATCACCTGTCAAGGGATTGGGGGCATTCGAGCCGAAGGCGAAGAAGGCGCCAAGGGTGGGGTGAGGCTCCACGGGCTTTGCCCGTGGAGCGGGGAGGGAATGGCCCCTCCCCGTTGGAGAGATAAAGATTTTCCCTCGTGTAGCACCTACTT
>Ga0209018_1001488_pt1 | contig 18668 bp, 21 predicted proteins | sample YNPBryBLVA2012_FD_185814 | JGI IMG/M metagenome (GOLD analysis project Ga0209018, IMG submission 185814) | Anoxygenic and chlorotrophic microbial mat microbial communities from Yellowstone National Park, USA - YNP Bryant BLVA 2012 (SPAdes)... ...
CCAGACCGTTACCGGGACCTCGTGGCCACGAATCACGACCGTGGCCATCGCCGAGCCGCCCGGGATGAGCCTTTCTCTCAATGTGGCCATGTGCACCTCCGCACCGCCCTGGATCACCTCATAGACAATGCGGTTTTTGGAACCGACCGCGCGGCATAGAACCCACTCGTGCTTCAGGCCCCAGTGCTGCGAAGAGGGATCGCGCACCTCATAGACCTCATCGCCGGAAGCGTCTTTGACCGTGTAAGCGCCATCGCCGGTTTCGTTCCACTCGACCGCGTAAGCACTGGCGGTCAGGCCAGCGTCTAATCGTTCGGCAAGCGAGAACCACCGCTCGCGCCCGGGACTGCCTTCATGGAGATATCGAACGGGCGGCGCGTTGCGATATTGTCCCTCGACAAACCGCGTCGCCATGATGATCCGCTTCGCGCCTGATTCGGTAAACTTGACGTCGGCCACGTTTCGCTCACGTCAAAGGCAGAATAGAGAAATCCTTTTCTTCGTAAAGGTACTTTATAAGGTACACGGCGTTGCTCGGCGACGGGTCTTGCAACTGGCAGCCATGCCCATCCAGACACACCGGACGCTTGACGGGCTCGCCTTGATGAGTGCACCACTTGCGCCCTAAGCCGGGCCCGCTCCCGCTCCCGCCACACGTATCCTTCTGATATAGGCCGGCATCCAGAAGCACGGTGTCCCATCCGCCAACGTGAACGATCCCCCCACTGCCGCTGTTCACGTCCCGACCGGCCTGAAGGTGGATTTCAAGCTGCACCTGCCGATAAGCAATGTCGTTGCGATTTTCCCACGGGCCGATCTGAATCGATGAAATCTTGGCACATCGAGCGGGGATGGTTACGCCGTCAAGCGTGAACTCGGCGGCGTTGACGGCGTTCTGATACTGAAGAATCCACGACGGCACGACGGCCATGTTTTTTTTGACCGTCACTATCCACCGCGGCTTGTCGCCTTTAACGGGCGGATCGAAGTAATCGCCCGCCGAATTGCAAATGAAGTCGCCCCACCTGTCCTGGTAATATTCGGCCTCGAAGACCTGCCCGCTCCAGGTGATTTCTGCCGGATCGTTGGTTGGGTCTTCCTCGATCTCCGGACCGGTCGAGTAAGAGTACGTGACGATCCAGACTCTTTTTGAAAAGCTCTCGTTGCGAGGGCGGATGCGTCGGCAACGGGCGGCTGGATCGGTCGGATAAACGGCCCCGAGGGAGATACCGACGCCTTGGGCAACCGTGACCGCATCGTCCATGTTGCTGTTCGTCGTGACTCGGAAAACGCGGGTGTAAGTCCGTTTGGACGAACCACGATCGCCAGCTTCCTCTTCGCCGTCGCGGCCGTTGTGGATTTCTTTTGCGGATATGACTGCCATTAGAAAGTCGCCACCAATTCAGGCCGATTGGCCATTCTATCCAACAATTCTCTTATGTCGCGAAGTTTCTCCAGGTGCCGCGTGTTGGCCGCCGTCTCTTCCTCCGCCTTGGTTTTTCCAGGATGCATCATGCTGGTAAGAATTGTAGACCATGCTTCGGCGCTGCCTGCCCGCAGCGCACCTGCTGTTTGTGCCTCGCCTTTTTGCCCTTTTTGCTCACGTTCAAGCAACGCAAGCGCCCTGGTCGCCTCCGGCTCCGTGATCTGCTTCTGGGCGAGCAAGTCTTGGATTTCCTGCCTCTGTTTGGCGAAGCGCTCTTCAGGTGTCGCGATCTTCTCGCGAAGCGCTTTTACGCGGCTCTCCAACTCGTGACGTTTCGCTGTCACGCCGGTTTCCCGCTCGAACTCCTCCCTGGCTTTTTTCGCCAAATCCGACCTGATCGCCGGCGTAAATGTCGCCGGGAAAAGTTTCCCAAGCGATTCGATTTTCTTCAGCTCGCGTTCATACTTGGCAAGCGGCGTTTCAGCGGCTTTCAGAGCTTCGTTTGCGGCAGAAATCGCGGTCTGCATATTCTTGAATGGATCGCTGGCCCCGAACTTCAAACCCGGCTCCTCGAATGCCTCCAGTGTTTCCCCGAACTTGCCCTTGAGATTATCAAGAACGACAAGCGTATCTTTAGCGGTCCGATTGAACTTGTTGTACGCTTCAGTAATCGCGGCCATGCGCTCCTGCGTCATGCCCCACTGTTCGGCGTCTTGAACCTCAGCGGCCAAACGTATTCTCGCACTCGCAACACGGCCGAAAGCGTTTGCAACATCAGCCGCTACTTGCCCGAGTAGCCCTTCAGTTTTTGCCAGCTCTGCAAATGTACTCTCGATAGCCCTTGCTTGATCAGCGAACGAGCCGACCGCGCCTAACCTTGGCAGTTCCTTTTCATTTAGCGATCCTACTTGGGAAGCCATCAGCGTAACGGCCAAACGGGCGCTGTCGATCGCTTCGGTAAACCCTTTCCCAAAGCCTTCCGCCTTGTCTGTGGAAAATTCTGCGAGATTCTTTTTCAGTTGGTAAACAGCGAGTGATAAATCCATCACTGAAGGCGCAGCATTCTTAGTTGCGTCGGCAGTGGCAAGGGCGGCTGTCTGCAAATCGCTAAGGGCTTTTACTGAAGGCGCAGCATTCTTAGTTGCGTCAGCGGTGGCAAGGGCGGCTGTCTGCAAATCGCTAAGAGCTTTCGAGGATTGGTAGTTCTCTTGTTTCCAAGCCATGGACTGCGCCTCCATGGAGGCGAACGCCTTGTCAACGCCATAAATAGCCGCTGCCGCCGCTGCCGCGCCGACAATCAACTGCGCCCATCCCTTGGGACCCATCAGCGCTTGCAACACAGCAAGGGCCTTGGCTTGCATTCGTGTTGCCGCAGTCCACGCTTTCATGAAAGTCGTAACGATATTGATAACCTTCCCGACGAACGCCGCCGAAAGAGAAAAGGCGGCATAGGCAGCGCCGTATTTCACGATCCACTCTATCGCCTTGGGAATCTTGCTAACAAGGCCGGTCAGCGCTTGAGAAATCCAGACGATGCCAGCGCCAAATCTTTTCCGCAAATTGACGCCTGCTTCTACGGCCGATACGCTCAACCGATGCAGCGCCTTCTGGATTTCGTCCAACTGACGATCCGCAACGGTTTTGGCATAGCCGCCCGCCGTTTTCAGCTCGTTTCCCCACGCCCGAATCTTCTCTGAGCTGCCCAGCAATGTGAGAATGAATCGCGTTGCCCGATCCTCGACTTTCAAGGAAGCGAGCGTCTGTTTGATTTCTTCGTCCGTAAGCTTTGCGAACGCCTTTGTAAGGTCTTCCACTATGTCGGCAAGCGGCCGCATCTGACCGGCCTTGAAAATACTGACGCCGAGCTTTTCAAGCTGATCGGGTACTTTGATTCCAAGATCGGCGAGTTCGCGGTAGATGATGGATAGTTCGGTTCCGGCCTCCTCGGCTTTGATGCCCTTGTCGTGAAGCACCATCAGAGCGGCCGTCGTCTCTTCCAGGCTCCTGTGAAGGGCCTGCGCCATAGGGGCGGCTCTGGTAAGCGCTATCCCGAATTCCTCGACCGTCCCCTGGCTTTTCACATTGGCAGCCACCAACACGTCTGCAACGCGGGCCATGTTGAGTTGGTTTTGTACGGCGTCCTTGACCTTAAGCCCCATGGCCGCTTGTACGTCAGACAACGTTTCGGACGCCTTGGCGAAATCCATGTTCCCCGCCATAGCGAATCGGGCAGCAATAGGGAGAGCTGCAATAGATTGCTCTGCATCGAGACCGGCTGAGGCGAGGTAGAACAGCCCTTTCGCTGCTTCAGCCATCGAGTACTTCGTAGTCATGGCCGTCTCGAGCACGGCTGCACGCATTTTCTTGTCGAGCGTCTCCGAGAGATCGCCCATAATGGCCTGAGAACCGCGTAGCTCTTTCTCGAAATCAAAGGCCCCTCTGATCATTCCGCCAACGCTCGCAAAGGCCGCCATGATGCCTCGCATCAAGAACATTCCCTTGACGATATCGAGAATGTGGACGTGCACCATCTGCGTCTTGCTAGCTGCATCTCGTATGTGCCTAGCGATCCTCTCGGATTCAAGCCCGAGAAACTTGGCCGGGCCGCTTGTTTGTTCCAAGTTCTTGAGCAATTCGCGGGCGTACTTGCCGGATAGCTCCATTTCAGGGCGAATACCGGCTAAATCAGACGCAGAAGTCGGCACAGCAGCAGTGGCGAAAGCTGTCAAGTTCTTGCGAGCCTGACTGATCGCAGACTGGAATTGATCCGTCTTTGCCAACAGATTCACCACCAGATCGCCAACCGCCGCCACTATCCCACCCTCCCTGCAAACGCCCGAAATATCATCGCCGCTTGCTCCGGCGTCTGTTCCGCCTCTTGTTTTCTGTCGCGCAGCCGCGGGTCGAAGTTGTCCGGCTCGAGCTTGCCGCCCCAGCAGTTCACCAATGCCGTAAAGCCCAACTTGAGCACTTCGATAATCGTCTCTAGTGCGTCCGGCTCCAGCCGACGATAGGCGATCCACTCGGCAAACTGCCGCGGCGTCATGCCCTCCAACATCCCATCAACGTCAAGTACGCCGGCCCGCTCGGCTAGCTGATAGGCGAATCGCCGTTGGCGGTCTCGCTTGAGTTTTTTTCGGCGGCCTCCACGGTATTGCGATTGATGCCGCAGTGATTGCAACATTCGCGATAAAGAAACGCTGCGTCGGCCCCGTCCCAATTGGCGATCTCGCCTACCTGAGCATCAGAGAACAGCCGAGCCCCTGTCGCGTCTACAAGGCACTTGACGATCAGCCGCGCTTCGGCGTCTTCTATGCGGGCCTTCTGGAGCTTGCCGTCGTTGCCGAGCATCGCCGTTTCGTAGCGCGATTGCTCGCCGGCCGTAAGACTCTGAATCCGCACAGTCAATCCCGACGATGGCAGCGTAACGTTCTTGTATCGCCGCTTGCCCTTCAATGCCGCCGATAGTTCCGCGGCGCTCGCTACTACTTGCACAGCTTCACTCATCGTAATCCTCCGGTACCCAAGATCGAGATTCCGACTCTTCTTCGTCCACCTCTTGTTCCGCGTTCGGCCCCGGAATCGGGGAACCATCCGGGTTGTAACCGATCATCCTGCCAGCGTTGTAGTCCTCGTAATCGTCCGGATGAATGCCGCGATGCACTCGCTGATAGGCGTATTGCACCCGCAACCGCATTTCCTGGCTCATGCCACATAGGTTTTCGCACTCTTCGTCGCCTGGTTCGGCAACGCCGAGCCGCACGAGCCGCACGGCCGGATTGCGTATGTCGGCAGGCAGCGTAGAATAGTCCAGGATCGTCCCGATAGGATAGGTGCCATCGGGGTGATCCGGCGTAACAACGCCTTTCAAGTCCACAAGCAATCGGCACTTCATTTCCTCATCTCATAGCTACGAGCCGGACCCCGGGAAAGTCGGGATGCCGTCCAGCTTGATTTTGAACGAGCCCTTGAGCCCGTCCTTCAACGCGACAGTGCCGCCGAAACTCAGGCCAGCCCCGGAGAACGTCCAGGACGATGCCGCCGAATCGGCAAAAACGATCTTCCATTGCTCGCTCGCTGCCGGCGGATGTGTAAGCAAGTCCAGTAGATTTTTATGACTGTCAAGCGCCGGATCGTAGAACAGCTCGCCGGAACACGACCCGCCCTCGGTCCGTCCGGTCGATGAGTACGGAATACCGGCAGCGGTATTATCGAGCGTATCGCTCTCGTATGTCTCGCTCTCGACCTCCGGCAATTCAAGCGAAATCACCTGGGCGACCGTTACGTATACGTTGCCGACCATCTGTTGAAGGGAAGTTCCTTTGCATTTGATCTTGGCCATAAATCACCCCTTTCTTTGGGCTTCTCTGACAATCACCTGTTGAACTTTTTCCCGCGCCGCCTCCAGCGCGGCCGCCTCCGAAGCCGCTACCGCCGCTCGCATGACGCCGGCGAAAGGGGGCGTGATCTTGCCCGTCGGGTGCCCGACCTTCGGGCCGCGAACTGAGCCTCTTTTCAAATGCCGCTCAGCCGTGCCGAGCACGAACCAGTGGATATTCGCCACGCCGACTCCGACGCCTTTCTTTTTTTGCGATCTTCTCGCTTGTTTCTGCGCCTCTGATTGCTCTTTCGTCTGTCTCTTCTTTCCGACCCCGAACCCCACCTTGGCTTGCATCTCGCCTCGCGACACGCCGGCTTTGGCTTTGGCAAATCGCTTGCCGATCGTCTTGCGCGCCTCGGCCTTCATTTCCGTTGAAGCGCTCGTCGCGTTTATGGCCGCACGTACCGCCATGGCGATCTTCGCCAGTCCCGCATTGACCCCCGCCCGCATGGCCTTTCTCGCAGACTTGTTGCCCAGCTCGCTAAGCTTGCGATCAAGCTGCTTGTCGCCAGTTATCGTAGCCGACAACCCAATCAAGTCGTTTCCCTCGCCGTCGTTTCATAGGTCAGGATATTGTCGTAGTACCCATGATCCGACCCGTCCGACTTCGGCACGAAAGCCGTCGTTTGTCCAACACACCACGAATCGAACGCAGTCTCCGAGCCGCCATACCCGTCCAATCCGGTCCCTGGCGACGTCCCATTGTTTCTCACTGCCTCCGCAAGGGCGCGAGCCGCGGCGCGGGTCGAGGCCCGGCAAGTTATCGTCACGACGCCTTGCCGGCGGCCTCCCCTACCCGTCAAGTCCGTCAGCGGGTCTTCATGATCCACCTCGACCAGAATCGCCGGCAGCGTCCCGTCTTCCTCGTGAAATCGATCAGGACGGATGCGAGCGTTCGCCCCACTGCCGACAATGGCCGTTACGGCTGGCATTGCCACCAGTGCGGTTCTGATGTCCTCCTCGAGCCCCACTAGTTACGCTCCCGCTACCTGTTCGATGCACTCGAGCTCCAACTCCCGCCGCCGGTTCCTGCTATCGAATACCCGCACGATGTTGAGCCGTGTTCCATCCGAACGAATGATCCAGTGCCGCGGCGTAATCGTTCGACTGTAACTGTCACTCCACATCCGCACGCGATGCGTTACCGTCGCTACCATCTGCTGTCCCTGGACGAACTCGCGCCCCGACACCGGCAGCACCTCCGCCCACGGTCGATAAAGCGTTACCGGTACCTCGATAAGCTGGCCGTCATCTGCCGTCGTCGGCATGTTGTAGCACACCGTCACGCGCTCGCGGTACCGCCCCGGGTCTGTCGCCTTTTTCGCCATCAATGGGCCTGCGCTTTCCGGCCTAACTCGTCCCGATAGTAAAACACGTTCCACCAGCTCTCTGACCGCACAACCTCTTCGCGCCCTTTGACTCGTTGACAGATATCGCTAGGCCCCGCAGCCTGCCCGACAAGCCAGCGGCGCGGCGCGTAGATATTCCAGATGTTTCGCTCGTGAAGATCGCCAAGAATGTAATCCACATGCCGGTTGTGTTTCTGATACTCGATATAATCCGCCGCCACTTGCGCAAAGCAACGACGAATAGCGTAGGCGTGCGTGCGATTGACGTTGAAACAACGGAGCACAAGGCCATTGATAGCTTGCGGGACGCCGCGGTCTTGTCTGAAGTGCTGGCCGCCAAAGTAAATCTGGTCCCAATCTGACGGACAGTGCTCCAGGAATCGCACCGATTCACTGGAGAATCCCGGAGCGAAGATCGCGTCGTCTTCCAAAACGAGAACCGATTCGAGCCCCTCGGCGCACATCCAGCGATAGATGCGAAGATGCGACTGCAAACAGCCCCAAGAACCCGGGCATTGTTTCCAGTAGTCCGGTGGCTTGCCATTGTCGTTGTCTTCCGAAGCTCGCCAGCGCTCGGGCTGAACGAACGGCCAATCGACCGGAAGGCGGGCAAGGAATGCAGCCATTCGATCGGGCCGCCGATCGAGATTGATAACCAGACAACGATCAAACACACCCTATGCGCTCCCAGCAACAGAATTGAATCGGTAGTCGATAGTCAGGCAATCGATGATAGACCAGTCGATATCGCCCGGCTCGCGGTATTCATTCATCCACGCTGCGAGCAAAACAATCGCCTGCTTGATCGGGGCCGGCACCGAGGCCCCAGTCGAGCCATAGCCGAACGAGGCTCGAATCACAACATCATCGGCGTGTCCCAACGTTGACGGCCACGACTGGTTGTACTTGAGCCGCACAGTCGGCCTGCCGTGCTTCTCGCCCACCTCCCAAATCGACGCATCGCACGTCTGAAGTACCTGGTTAGAATCAAGGTACTTGACTGATATGACACCAGCAGGACCTAGGGGAGCGAACGGCAGAACCATCGGATTTGAAAATCCGGTGTAGTACACGTCGTAGGTCTGCGTAATGAACTTTCGGCCCAACCGGGATTGCAGTTTTGCCACGGCCGCGCTCAAGTAACCATTCAACGTCGCGTCCTCTTCCGTCGATGTCATGCGGAGCTGATTCCGCAATTCATCGACAGATACGGGCTGAACGGCCGTCCCCTCGACTAGCACTGGTTCTTTGGTATGCGTTTCACTCATCGCTCAGTGCTTGACTGTTCTGCCGTCGCTTACGAAGCAACTTCGCCAATGGCGGCTTATCACCAGGTTCTTCGGCCTTAGGTCCTGCTACAACCGGCTCAGGCTGAGCAAGCAGCTCCGCTCGCAAAATCTGCGGGCGACGAATCCGAAAACCCATGAGTTGAGAAAGAAGCGGCGAGTACATGGAAAAACCTCCAAAGTGCGGGGCCGCCGCCGGAGGCAATCAGCGACCCCGCGAACTGACGCCAGCCGGCGTCAATTACCGATCGCCGAACCCGGGGTCGCTTGCGCGTACCGTGGCTCAGAGAGAATGTAGAGGACCGTCCCCAACTGTTCGGTGTTGCCAACGTCCGCTACGGACGCACGAATGCAGTCGAAACCGTTGGCAACGTCCAGTTCGTCGGCGTCGAACTCCACAACCCAAATCGCCTGCTCCTCGCCACCAGTCGCGCTGGTATAGGTGTTAGCCGCGGCTTGCGTCACCTTCGTAAAGGTGCCAATGGCCTGCAAATCCGAACCCTGCTTCGTGTAGATGTCCGTGAAATTCAGAGCCTTGGCGTTTCCACCCGAAACGTCCGTTGCCTGTTGGATCGTCAGCGTCGGGTCTTCGCCGGACGCCCCGGCAGCCTTGATCATCACGACGGCGACGTGCTTATATTGCTTCAGCGAAACATAATCGCCGTCATGCGCCGCCGTAGCGAGGTTGACCGGCACGAAGCCGATCGCTAGTTGTCCGTTTTCTATTAAGCGACTCATACAGGAATTCTCCTCTTGGAAAGGGTTAGGCGCGGGTCGCCAGGGTCAGAAACGGCGACAAGGAATGCGAGCCGTTGGCCGGCGTGATCGGCGCACTCCACATCGGCTCGCCGTCTACGCGATATGTCACGCGGAAGGCCTGCTCGTCCTGCAAAAAGCGAACGTGGATCGAGCTTGCCACTTGCGGCCCGCCCGCCTTGTCCACCAGGAGATACTGAGTCGGATCGGCGAGGATGATGTCGCCCACTGTGCCGAGCGTGGCGCAATACTCCACGGGGATAACCGGACGGCCCATGAGGTTGCCGAATCGACCGGTATTTAGGAGCGTCCCCGCCGGGAAATAGAGTGGGATCACGTCCGATGTGGAGGAATCGCCTTGAGTCAGCAACCCGAGCTTCCAAAGTTGCGGCTCGACATCCTGATTGACGAACCAGACCGCGTTTTGGCGAGAGCGACTTGGAAGCCGCGCCCACATCTTGACGATATTTTCACCCCAGATCGTAGCTGCTGTCTGATTCGATTCCTTCGGGATGCTGACAGTGCAGTTGGCGTTTAGAATCCCCATCGGCTGGCCAGCGCCTGTACCGTTGATGATCGCGTTCTCGACGATCCAAATCAGCTCGTCTCGAAAGGCGTTCATCATTAGGGAACTCGATGCGCTGTAGTCCTGCATCATCTCTTCCGTGATGTAGCCGACGCAGGCAGCTTTCTTGAGCGACAATTCAAGCCGGCCAAACGTCGGCTTGCTAGCAGTCGGAGCCGTTCCTTCATCGACCCAATAGCCCTGAACACCGCCGTAACGACTGCCAGTCGCTCGGCTCGTCTCATTGACGTATGGCACCTTGAGCGTATTACCGACGAGCGAAGCCTTCGTAACACGCGAAAGAACCTCGCCAACCTCGAAGACCTGCTTGACGAGCAAATCGCGGAACTCTGGCGGGATCAGAAAGCCGCCGTCGCTGTCGATGGCCGTACCGAGACCGGATGCCGCCGCCATCGGCATGGTGCGAGAAATCGAGTCGTAGGCTTCCTGATCGCGGGCATCGAGTTGAATAAGACGGCTATCCGTATTGGCGGCATTCATGCCGGCATTTTTGACCTTGTAAAGCCATTCGCCGAAGCAAGAAAAGCGGCCAGAGGCCTCACCGCCAACGACCTTGGGAGCTCGAGCTGCGTGGGCCTGCGCGGGCGGGGGAATCTGTAGCTCCCATCCGGCAGCCTCGTCGAGGGCCCGGATCGCGGCCTTGCGACGGGCTTCCTTGGCGTCCAGCTCCTCGATCTGCGATTGCAGGTCATTGGCCTTCGCCGTGTGCGACTCCACCAATGCCAGTTCCTCATCGGTGAGATCGCGGGCTTCCGCCTTCGCCTTATCAGCAATCGCCTTTGCGGCGTCCAGCTCCGCGCGGCGGGCGGCAAGTAGTTCTTTACGATTCATAGCGTTTTGCTCCTAGTTCTAGCCGCCGGGAACTTCGGAGCGCAACGAAAAAGGCGCTGAGCGTCCCGGCAGCTACTCTAATCAGTAGTTGCCATGATGCTCCGCGCCTGACTCGGCAGAACGCTTCCGCATCGTCACGTCTGCGCCGGCTAGCGAAACTCGGCCGCACAGCCCACACAGACGCCGTTTGTAAATTCTAGCTTAACCCACTTCCGCATCGTTACGTCTGCGCCGGCTAGCGAAACTCGGCCGCACAGCCCACACAGACGCCGTTTCTAAATTTTATCTTAACCGACTTCAGCGATACTGCAAGGTTGATTTTTGTTAACCACCCTGATGGAGCGCGCCTAACCACCAGGATGGAGCACACCTAGCCACCCTGATGGAGCGCGCCGTTGATACGCCTTTCTCGATCACGCCACGTCGCGCCAGGGCCACGAGGTGCTTCTGCGCCCCAGGAACTGATATTCCGAAATGCGACGCCACCTCGCGCACGCTGGGACTATAGCCGTGCGTTTGTAGGTACTCGCAGATGAAAACGAGAAATTCTGATTGACGACGGGTCAGGGTTTCCATGCGTTCGCCAAAGCTATCTGCGCCGACGCCGTATTCAACCGGCGCCCGACGCTGCCTTGCGGCGTTTGTTTAATGAGGGCCGACAATACCTCCTCTAGGGTGGCAATCCCATCGACCATCCCTTCAGCCTTGGCTGCATCAGCCATCACCAGACGACCTTCGCCAAATCCCTCCCTCACGTCAACCGTCTTAACGCCACGGTTCTTGGCCACGCCGACCACGAACTTCTCGTAGTAAACATCCACGCCCCTCTGCATTTCAGCGCGGGCCTCGTCGTCCAATGGCGACCAAGGGTTGCCCTCAACCTTGTACTTGCCGGCCGAAACAAGCGTCGTCTTGATGCCAAGGTTTTCCTCCATCTTAGAGATATCGACATGCATGTTCCATACTCCAATGGAACCCACCTGGCCGCCCGGTGTGACAAACAGCTTCGTCGCCGCGGAACCAATCCAGTAGGCCGCCGACGCTGCCATGCTGTTGGCGACGGCGTAGATCGGCTTCTGTTCGCGTAGATCGCGAATCTTCACCGCCGTCTCTTCCACGCCAAATACCACACCGCCAGGACTGTCGATATCAAGCACGATAGCCCCGACCGATTGGTTGGCCATCATTTCGGACAGGGCGCGGCTGATCCAATCGGTAGCAATGTCGCCGTACCAAAGATCGTTTGCATGCTGAACGATCACACCGCGAATCGGGATCACGGCAACGGACCCCTTGGCTGCCTTGATCCCAAGGCCGGCAACTGGCGAACCGGGGAGGATGGAATCGGAACCCCAGGTCGTAATCGTAGGAATCCTGGACGGGACATAGTGTCCATGGTCCGCCGCCCGTACTCGATCGAGTACATCCAGACGCGATTCAGCAAGCATGGCCCAGACGGTAGGTAAAAGCGCGCCCCACGGGAATCCTGTCTGCCGTCCTCCCCTATCGCCGCTCGCCGCCTCGAATAATCCACCTTGCGACTCGCAATGCGAGCGGGCCTCGCCGGCGGACCAATTCTCGACCGGATAGCGGTAAGCTTGATCAACCCAGTCGCCACCGTCCTTCTTCTTGCCATAGATCACGTCATACTTCTTGCCCTCGTGCTCGCGCTCGCCGTTCTTGCGGCGAAACTCGGAGCACTTTTCAGGCGGAAAAACCCTACAAGCGTGTTCGTCGGAATACGGCATGATTGCGTTCCTTTCTTTGTTACACCTCCGCAAGGGGCGGCAAAACCTTGAGCACCGATACGATCCTCTGGACAAGCTCCGTCGCCCTGCTGGCCTTCCAAGCGGCTAATACCCCCGGCAGTTGTTCCGGCGTCTTGAGGACTTCGTGGATCACTCCCAATGACTCTGACACATAGGCCGTTGCAAGCATGGCTAGCTTCTTCTCACAACCGCCGACGTGCAACAGCTCCATCGCTGTTTCGAGCGGGGCACGCATCTTTTCGCGGAAATAGCCCTCATGCTCGCCGTAAAACTCGGTAAGCCACTTGCGGAACCCATCGAGTGTGCCTCCTTTCGCCCGCCGCTTGAAAGCGTTCTCCAACGCCTTGACTTCTTTGGTCACGATCTGCTGCGCAGCGTCAAGAAAGATGCCAGCGAATGAACCAGGCTCGATATGTGATCCGTTCACCTGACGTGAAGAGGCATCGACCGCGATTTGCGACTCGCGAGCGCCGCTTTCATCGGGCGACACCTCCCGCGTCGCCGGTAGCTGGTTCACCGGCACGACTTCGCCGTTCTTGATGATAGCCATGTTCACCGGCACCATGAGATAGTCGCCGCCTTCCACAGCGTCCATGTCCTCCATGCGAAGGACGTCGTTCGCCGTAAGCCATCCCCACTGCCGCCCGATGGCGTAAGAATCGTACCGACTCTTCATGTCGCCACGCAAAAGCCCGGCGAGATTGTGCTTGACGTACAACGGCTCATCGGGAAAGTATCGCCGCTTCAACGCCGACTCGATCCGCACGCACCACGGCAAGATGGAATCCGTCACCCAGTCGATATTCATCTGCTCGACGGTATTGTAGTTGCTCTTGGAGAGATTCTGGACCTTCGACGGCGGCACGTCGAAAATAGAGCAAATCTCGACCCGCGTAAACTCGCGGGAACCGAGAAACTCGGCGTCTTTGAGCGGCATCCCAGTCATGGCCTCATACTCGATCCCCTCCGCGAGAAAACCGAGTCCAAACGCCCTGCCCGCCGTCTTGAATCGCTCATTGATCTGGTCGAGCATCCTGCGTTGATCCTCGGGACTCAAGGCCGGAGCGCCGGCCGGCTGCTTGAGCCAGCCGCCCATCCATGCGCCGTTGCCATAGAACGCAGCCGAGAACTTCGTCGCTGCCAAGCCAAGCCCGACTGTCTCACGGTGCATTCCGATAACGCTCTCTCCAGTTACGCCGTTGAGCGACAGTCCAACCAGATGCAATAGCTCGTTTGGCCCGTACTCCCTCGGTTCGCCGTTTGGAGGCTGGTACTTGAAGTACAAACCGCCTCGGCGACTCTGAGCGATGCCCATGTAAGCCGTGTAGAGCGGCTTGATTGCGACCACGGCACCCGCGTTATTCCGCGTCTCCTCGGCATACCAGTTGCCCCAAAGAAGCAAGTGGGCCATCGCCATCTCCCGCCAGGTCACTGCCCCGGTATTCTCGTTGGCCTCGACCTGGAGGATGCGAGTCAAAGGATGATCGCTAACCGGACGCCTTTCTTTGTCCGATACTCGCTCCATGACGCTAACCGGGAGCGTGGCCACGGTCTTGGAAAGCTTCGCTACGCAAGCATAAACGGTTGCAAAGGTAAGGGCAATCTCCTCTGTCACGTTCTCGCCGGAGGTTGTCTGTGCGCCGCGAGCTTGATACCAGTAATCATCCACAACACTCTTGTTCTGCCAACCGCCCGCTGACCGCGGCGGGCCGAGTAGAGCGTCAAGAATCATGATTTATGCTCTCCTCTCCTCTCTTGCCTCCGACCGCGGAAATGACCGACCAACGCCGCCGCCAACAGCAACGACCCTCCCACAATCCAACCCAATGGAACCCACGCCAACGTACAACCGACAACGAGGCAGAGGAACCCGATCACGGCCGCAATATCAGGGAGAAACTTCTTCACGACTGAAAGTACCTTCGATTCTCCGTAAAGTTCACCGGGTTGAATTCCGGGTCCCATGTATCCTGCCGGACAAACCATCGCCCGCTGAAGTTCACCTGGGGCTTCGACGCATCGTGGGCTATGTGATAAATCGGAACCTCCGTCGGCGTACCCGGCCTGCCGAGAACCTGCATTCCCGCCTTGCGAATCGACGCCAGGATGATTCCGTCGTCAGCGCCATAACCGACACACCTTTCGTCCCATTGCACCTTGCGCCAGTTGTCGGCCGTCATGCTGACCGTGCCTGTCGCGCCGCGGTCCTGATGCGAACAGCGACACGAGGCGACGTGTTTCTCCGTCACTGGATAGACCGTGCACCGCGATTGCCGCAGCTTGAAATCGGGAGCCATCCAATAAAGCGGGACGCTTGCCTGTCGGTTGTTGACCGTCAGCAACTGCCGCCAACACTCCGGCGTGTAACTCATATCAGGATCAGTTACAATGATCGGACTGAATCCAGCCGCTAAGGCGTAACGAACCCCGAAGTTCTTTGTCCGCGTGAGAGAGAAGATGGGCTTGCCGTTTCGTACTGGCATCGGTTCCGCATAGACAAGACACTCGGCATAATCGGGCACGGGGTAAAGTCGATCGGTCACCACGAAAACCTTGACGCCCGATTCCATGTAATACTCGTGGTTCCACTCGAAATGATCGATGAGCCGCTGCACCGGCATCGTGGAGTTGGGACCGCGATAAAATACGAACACCACCGCCGGCTTGCTGCCGCTCGATCTGGAACGCGCAATGATGGCTCGATCGCGCCAGGCGAGGCCGCGATTTCGAGACGGTAAATCGAAACTCGTGATCACCGCCGTCTTGAACCCGCAACGCAGGCAAGCCTCCGGCGCGTCCGGAGACATCTTGTCGAGGACAACGGCTTCGCGAATAGCCTGGAAGCGAGCGACGCACGACTTCACCCCATCGCGGAAAATGTTTCCCGGAGAAGCCAGTCCTCGCCAGTCGTAACAGCATAGATGAACGTTGCCGAAGTTGTCTACGACGAACTCAGTGAACGGCCGGAGGCACGGCGAATCGGATACGTTGACCAGGCCCCTAAGTCGCTTGTCAAGCCCGTTGTGATGCACCTGGACGTTGGAACGCACACGGCGAAGGGCATCAAGGTTTTTCGGCGGGGCCTCCTGATAGCTCGTAACGTGAATCTGCTCGAAGGCCGCAAACCGCGAACAATCGGCAGGGATCAAGGTACCATTCGTCCATAGGCAGAACCGAGCCGTTGGAACCGCCGACTTGATGAGGTCCATCAAGTAGAACATACGGTCCATTTCCATAAGCGGCTCGTTGTAATAGTGCCAGGCGACCAAACCGGTAAAACCGAACTCGCGATAGAACCGCGTAGCCAGCCGAATAATCATCCCGTCATTGAGCGTGCGGCTAGTGTCAAGATGAGCGTAGCGCTCAGAACTCAGGTTCGGACACGCAGTGTGTATTCTCCCAAGATTGCACTTGCAACCCAATTCGATGGAGAGAAACTGGACCTTATCCACGATCGCTCGCCTTCATCTTTCGATTTCACCGCTCACCACACAAAGGTAATCGGATTGTCCGCATAGTAACTCCGGCTACGACGCTCTACTCCCATCGCCGCCCATAGCCCCATGATGCTAGCTTGAATGCCATCTACCTTGTTCGCTGACTTGTCTTCCGCCTTCACCGGCCGGATATTCCCGTTCGCGTCCGTGTAGACTTCCACGTTGTCGGCGTTCCAATTCAACACCGGATGGTTGCCATGATGCAACTTGCCCTCCATAATCAATCTGCCAAATTCCTTCGTCGGCTCGTTGTACTGCCGAAGATGTTGCGGGAACTCCACCATCTCGATACCGAACGCCTCAAGCCTGGTTCGGGTCGCGTTGGCGTTCCACGGATCAAAGGCCATGCGGCGAAGGCGGAACCGCTTGAAGTCGGCCTTGATGTCCTCCTCGATAAGATCGTAGTCAACCGACGCACCACGCGTGATCTTGATATAGCCCCGGCTTGCCCACGCGGAATATGGGATTCGATCCTTGCGCTCACGCTCACGGGCAGCTTCCTCGGGAATGTAGAACCGGGGCAGTACAGCGTAAACGCCTTGACCACGCGGGAAAACAAGCGAATAAACAGTCAAGTCGTACTTGCTCGATAGGTCCAGCCCACCGCCGCAAAGCTCGCCAAGCAACTCGGATTCGACGACTGACCCGGCCGAAGCGTACCACTTTTCCGGATCGATCCAGCGGTTTCGCTGCTTTGTGCGGATATTCAAGTGCAATCGCCAGAAAGTCGAGCGGTAGGACATGTCTTCCACCGCCCTGCGATACTCACGCTCGAAATAGTCCAGCGGAATAGAAATGCCGAGGTTCGGGTTCGCCGCCTTCCAAACCTTCGGATCGGTCCAGTCATCCTGCACCGTCGCCTCATAGATCACGGGCAAAAAGGCCGGATCGCAAATCCCGCGTTCCTTGTCCAGGCTGTTGGCCGCAACCTGTTTGGCGTAATCGTACTTCTGATTGCAGATCGAATTCTCACGCTCGTAGTCCGCCGTCGTGATATGTATGGCCATCGGTTGCGTCCGCTTGCCCATGCCGGTCATCAGTACTTCGGTCAACTCCGGCGTGCGGTGGGCGTGAAGCTCGTCATTGACAAGAAAGTGCACGTTGAAACCGTGCTTCGTCCCCGCCTCGGCAGAAATCGCTTTGTACGAGCGGTCGTCAACCACAATCGCGTTGCGATAAATCTCCGCCCGGCGCTCAAGCTCCGGCTCGGCCCGAATCATGGAAGAGACAATCTGAAAGCACAGACGGGCCTGATCACGATCGGCGGCGCTCGAGTAGAGCTCCGCCCCGGGCTCCTGGTCGGTGAAGAGCGAAAGATTCGTCAGGGCCGCCGCTAGCGTAGTCTTGCTATTGCCTCTCCCAACGTAGATCATGGCCTCGCGGAACCGACGGTAGCCGTCTTGTCTCTTCCAGCCCCAAAGATTGGCGATGATGGCCTGCTGCCACGGCTCCAGGCGAATAAGCTGTCCTCCGAGGGGGCCTTTGACGTGGTGACATAGCTGTTGAATGAAGTCCACGGCAAACTGCGCAGCCTCTTCGTCGAACCAGCAGTCGCCAGCCTGCGCAAATGGGTCATAGTTCGGAATCATCCGAATGACCCGCTGAAGATCAAGGTTTGATACATCAGTCGCCAAGGGGGCTTGCATTAGTTGGACGCTATCCAGCTAGCGTTGATCGTCCCGATTGTGGCGATACCTACAACCAGGTTTGCACCCTATAACCCAGAATCGGTAAAAAGCCGGCGTGACGGGCAGGAACCCGCCTTTTCGAGCGCTACCCTAGCCGGCCGATAGTTTCCTAGGTTGAAAGAACCTGCTCTTGTCGCTCGACGTATCCTCCGGTAAGTCCACCCGAATCCGCGTCCGCGCAGCAGGCGTTAGGCCAAATTCCCGCTCCAGCTTCAACAGCCCATCACGCAAGTTCGACTCCTCGTTCACCTGCGGCATGGGTATAAAGCATTTTACGTACTCCTCGAACAGTATCCCGCCGTCTGGATTCTTGCCCGCAGGCCGAACGGCCTTGACCGGCATCGTTGTACCGTACTTCTCGATGAAGTCGCACGCCTTCCGCCATCGGACGAACAATACGCAGTAGCGGGCGAGCGGGTTACGGTCAATCCGCGTCAGCAATCCTAGCGAGGCCAATTCCTTCGCCAGTTGCCGCCAAACCTGTCTTTCAGCCTTGCCGAGATAGGACGGGCATGACGGAATTGCACGCTCAGGCATCGGCTCGCCGTGATTGACACGGTGCTTCGCCCGCCAGCTCCCCCTAGCAGCAAGTAGTGCGGTCGGTGTCGGTTGCGGACCTCGGGCTCCCATAGGATCACTCACTTTCTCTTGCGCTGGATTGCACGTTTTGTCTCATCGTCTGATCTTTTGCGACTTTATCCTAAAACGCCTCAAGGGCTTGATTGTTCGCCTCAGCCATGGCCGCCAGCGGGTCCAAGGTCAACATCAACTTGCGACCCTCCGCCTCATCGAGGTCTAGTACCAACACAGGCACGATTTGCTCGGGATCAAGGTCGCGCCGACAATGACCGTCTAAAAGCTCTAAGCGGCCGTCCGGCAGCTCCCGAGCCAAAAGAGCGTCAGCATACCCAATCTCTGCTAATACGCCACGTAAAGCCTCCCGCTGGGCCTGCGGGTGCGTCCGCCAGTTAGCCGGACTAGGTACCAGGTCGCCAGCCCGAACCCGCCGTAGTTCCCGCACTCTATCGCGAATCTTGCCTTGTCTCATCCACTATTCCCTCCCCCCACCCCCTAAAACTAGGGTGCGGGTTTTTAACCC
>Ga0209018_1001489_pt1 | contig 18658 bp, 14 predicted proteins | sample YNPBryBLVA2012_FD_185814 | JGI IMG/M metagenome (GOLD analysis project Ga0209018, IMG submission 185814) | Anoxygenic and chlorotrophic microbial mat microbial communities from Yellowstone National Park, USA - YNP Bryant BLVA 2012 (SPAdes)... ...
ACTTCAATTCTAACAGAAAATGGAGACCCAATCGCAAAGATTCTGTAGCACGGCCTTCCTGCCGCATGGGGTTGCGGGATAAATCCCGCGCTACGCTTTGGACTCCGAAGTCTGGGACTTTGGAGCCCTATCGTGGATTTCAGCGCACGCGCCGGTCTTTCCTGCGTGGGAAGTGTCCAGCAGATGTCGAGCGGATGAACGGATGGGAGCGTCTCATCCGCATATCCGTTTCCTGTCCGCTGGTCGCTTTCGACTTTGCACTTGACATGACTGGCGCGTTCGGCAAATATGCAATCCAATTGCAGATTTGTCTAATCCGTGCTATAATGATCTCACGCTGCCAAGGTGCCCAACGGAGTAAAATTCATGATCGAGAGAATCCTCCAGCCCAAGATCATCGCCCTGTCGCAAAAATTCCAGGTCATTACCCTGACCGGCCCGCGCCAAGCAGGCAAGACCACCCTCGTCCGCGCCGCTTTCCCGTCCCTACCCTACGTCTCATTGGAAGAACCGGATATCCGCCAGATTGCGCTTGCCGATCCACGCGGCTTCCTGTCCAACTACCCTGCCGGCGTCATCCTGGATGAAATCCAACATACGCCCGACCTGTTCTCTTACATCCAAAGCATCGTTGACAGCAATCGCCAGGCGCAATTCATCCTGACCGGCTCGTCGAACTTCCTCCTGATGGAAAAGATCAGCCAGACGCTGGCGGGGCGCACCGCCGTTTTGCACCTGCTCCCCTTTTCCATTGCGGAACTACTCCCTAATGTTAATCTCCCCTCGTTTGAGCGGTACGAAAGCCTGATCTTCAAAGGGGGATATCCACGCCTGTATGACCGCGACATCGCCCCGACCGATTTTTATCCCAGCTACATCCAGACCTACGTCGAACGGGATGTGCGCCTGGTAAAGAACATTGGCGATATCAATGCCTTCATCCAATTCACGCAATTATGCGCCGGGCGTATCGGGCAATTGCTCAATTACGCTGCGCTAGCCAACGATGCCGGCATCAGCCCCAATACGGCTAAAGCCTGGCTTTCCGTTTTGGAAAGTTCCTACATCCTTTATCGCCTGCCACCCTTCCATCGCAATTTCAACAAGCGGCTGGTCAAGTCGCCCAAACTGTATTTCTACGATACCGGCCTGGCCTGCTCCCTGCTTGGCATCCGCGAGGAAAGCCAGGTCAACCTGCACTACCTGAAAGGTGCCCTGTTCGAGAATCTGATCATCACGGAATTCGTCAAGCGGACCTTCCATCGCGGCGAACATCGCCTGCCATTCTTCTGGCAGGATCGGTATGGCAAAGAAATTGATTGCCTGCTGGTGGAAGGGGAAAATATCCTCCCCCTCGAAATCAAATCGGGCAGAACCATGAGCGACAGTTATTTCGACAACCTGAGATACTGGCGCCAACTCACCAACAAGGCCGGTCATCCAGGCTATGTCGTCTACGGCGGTGACCAGTCCATGCAGACCGGCGCCGGCGCGCTGCTCAGTTGGCGGCATTTGGAGAGGATCGAGGCTTGATCCGCCGCCTATACGACAAGGTCACCATGCCAGCCGCCTTCGACCTTCTTGCCGGTTGGCTTGAACTGCGCGCCGCTGGGCAACCGCACGATACGCCCGGACTTGAGCACTTCCAAACTTAGATGAGAACCTGCTCATCCTCCGCTTGCGCGCCTTTCTTCCCAATGGTAAGATGACGGCATGTATCTCAAAGGCAGCAAATGGAGTATGAACCGCCGCCGCAAGCGGCCCAACTGGTTTCGCATCGCCATCTTGGTAGTCTTGATCGCAGCGGGACTCTACCTCGACCGCGTCATCCTGCCGACCGTACCGCTGCCCTTCGTGCCGACCGCCACCCCTACGCGCGACCCCGAATCGTATGCCGTAGACGCCGAAGCGCTCTTCGCTGAAGGCAAACTCTTGCAGGCCATAGACACATACAACGAGGCCATCCGGCTGCGACCAGATGACGCTACCCTATTCGTTGCGCTGGCGCGGGTGCAAATCTACGCCGGGCGTTACGAAGACGCCCAAACCAGCGCCGAGAACGCCCTCTTGCTCCAACCCAACAACTCCATGGCGCACGTCATGCGCGCTTGGGCATTGGACTTCCAAGGCGATTACCTGGCCGCCGAATCGGCCATCCAGCGCGCCTTCGAACTCGAACCCAACAATGCCATGGCGCACGCTGTCTACGTCGAAATCCTCATCGACTCCTATCTGGATGGGACCGGCACCTTCGAAGGCCTCGAGAAAGCCGCCGAAGAATCACGCGTGGCGCTCGACCTGGCACCCGACTCGCTCGAAAGCCACCGCGCGCGCGGCTACATCCTCGAAGCCACCGCCAACTACGAAGAAGCCATCCGCGAGTACGAGGCCGCCATTGCCATCAACCCCAACATTGCTGACCTGCACCTGGCGCTCGGACGCAACTACCGTGTGCTGGGCATCTACGACAAGGCTGTAGAAGAATTCACCCGCGCCAACGCCCTCAACCCCGGCGACCCCACCCCCGACCTGTACATCTCGCGCACCTACGCCACCGTCGGCGAATACGCCAAGGCCGTGCAATACGCCGAAACCGCCCGCAACGACAACCCCACCGATGCCAACCTGCGCGGCAACCTGGGCGTCATGTACTACCATAACTTCCAATGGCCCGAAGCCGTCGAACAACTCAAACTGGTCGTTGCCGGCGGCGCGACCGAAGACGGCCAACCTATCGAGCCGATCCCGTTGGTCAACGACACCCGTATTGCCGAATACTATTTCACTTATGGACTGGTGCTGGCGCGCCTCAACCGCTGCGGCGAAGCCCTGCAAATTGCTCAGCAAATTCAAGCCCGCGTCCCAGCGGACGAGATTGCCATGACCAACGCCACAGAAATCGTCAACATCTGCCAAACCAACCTCGCCTCTTCCCCCACCCCCGAACTGCTCCCGTTATCGTCGGAAACTCCTTTGCCCGAATCGCTCACCTCCACCCCCCAGCCATGAACGTTTCTCCCCGCCGTTCCCTGTTCTACCGCAAACAAGGGACGAATATCTACCGCTTGTTCTTCCTGGTCGTCATGATTTTGGGAGGCGTGTGGTTCCTGCGCCTGTTGCAGCAAGGCCAGATCAAGTCACCCTTTCAACCCACACCCATGTCCACGCGCACCGTCGAGTCCTTCGTGCTGGAAGGCGACTCGCATTTCACGGCCGGCGCCATGGACGCCGCCATCCTGGCCTACCGTCAAGGAACACAAGTAGACCCAACCAATGCCGAAGTGTGGGCCAAATTAGCGCGCATTCAAACCTACTCCTCGGCCTTGTTGACCACCGATGAGGCGCAGCGCACCCGCTTGCAGGAGGCCCTCGAATCCGCTACCCAGGCCGCCGAACTGGCCCCCGATGACAGCCTGGCGCACGCCATCCGCGCCTTTGCGCTGGACTGGAACGCCAATCCCCTGCTGGTAGACGCCAAACAGTCCCAAGCCTACCTGATCGAAGCCGAACAGGAAGCCAACCGCGCCTTGCTGCTGGACAACACCAACACCCTGGCGCTGGCCTTCTACGCCGAGATCCTGGTGGACCAGCAGAAATGGGCTCAGGCTGAAAAAAACATCCTCCAGGCGCTCGAACGTGACCCGTCCCTGATGGACGTGCACCGCGTCTACGCCTATGTGCTGGAATCGCTAGGCCAGTACAATCAGGCCATTCAGGAATACGACCGCGCTATCTCCATCACGCCCAACCTGACCTTCTTGTACCTGCGCGCTGGGGCCAATTACCGCCGCCTGGCCTTTGGCAGTCCCAATCCAGACTCTGCCCGCGCTTTATACGAAAAATCGCTGGAATACTTTGCCAAGGCAGCCCGCATCAACGAGCAGTTGGGGGTGAAAGACCCGGTACCTTATCTCTCGATTGCCAAGTCCTATTCGCAGATGGGTGAATTCTTCATCGCGGCGCGCAACGTGCAAAAGGCGCTCGAATTCCAGCCCAACAACCCCGATACCTATGGCCAGTTGGGCATCATCTACTTCAAATCACGCAACTACGAAGGTTCCATCCCGGCCTTGAAATGCGCCATCCGCGGCTGCACAGCCGAAGAATCCTGCGACGGGCGCGGAGGCTGTGGCCCCAATGACACGCCTGCCGAAGTGAAAGGATTGCCGCTCTCGCCCAACACAGTGGTCTACTATTACACCTACGGCTCGGTGCTGGCCGCTCTCAGCCGCCCGCAGCAGAACTACTGTCCCGAGGCGCTCGAAGTGCTGAGAGAAGTCAAAGCCGCCTACGGCAGCGACCCCGACATTGCCGGCATCGTCTCTTCGGGCGAGATCATCTGTGCCTCGCTGGGGGAGGGGGGAACGCCCCTCGCAACCGCCACCCAGGGCGTGATGTCCGAACCGACCGCCACTCCATCGCCGTAACGGCATCTGTCGAGGAGGCCGAAGTCTCCTGTCTTCGGCAAGAAGTCTCAAGAAGTGATGTCCGAACCGCCACCAGCAGTGCAACCAGCATGGTGATTCCCAAAGAGCCCAAAATCAGCGCCATCTGCGTTACAGCGTTCCCTTTGGGGAGCGGCGGATGAATTCGACGGCCTGTACTGTGACCGATAAACCTGCGTCATTTGGCAGCGCCCCGTAATATCAGAGTTTCGTTAACGCTTTGCATTCCCCCTTGACTTACATCCAAAAGGCCATTATCATTCGGTCTAAATTAGCACTCTTTGACTTTGAGTGCTAAAAATTTGACTACTTGCTCATCACTTTTATTCAGGAGGAACAAATGGCGCTATCTCTCAAACCCCTCGGCGACCGCGTGGTGGTCGAGCCTATCGAGCAGGAAGAAGTGACCGCCGGCGGTATCGTTCTACCCGAAACCGCTAAGGAAAAGCCCCAACAGGGCAAAATATTGGCCGCAGGCCCCGGCGCGCGCGATGATGCCGGCAAACGCATTGAGATGGATGTCAAAGTGGGCGACAAAGTCTTGTACGCCAAGTATGCCGGCACCGAGTTCAAAGTGGACGGCAAGAAATTGCTCATCCTGCGCGAGAGCGACCTGCTCGCAATCGTCGAAGGTTAATCACCCAATTCCTTTGGAGGTAATTCACTATGGCTGCTAAACAACTTGTCTTCTCTGAAGACGCACGTCGTAAACTCAAGAACGGTATCAACGTGGTGGCCGAAGCCGTGTCGGCTACCCTGGGGCCAAAAGGCCGCAACGTAGCCGTGGACCGCAAGTTCGGTTCCCCCACCATCACCCACGATGGCGTTTCGGTTGCGAAAGAAATTGAATTGGAAGACCCCTTCGAGAACATGGGCGCCCAGTTGTTGAAAGAGGCGGCGTCCAAGACCAACGACATCGCCGGCGACGGCACGACCACATCCACTGTGCTGGCGCACGCCATTGTCAACGAAGGCTTGAAAGCCCTGGAAGCCGGTTACAACCCCATGTTGTTGAAGCGCGGCATCGAACTGGCCACCGACAAAGTCGTGGAAGAACTGCGCAAGATGTCGGTCAAGATTGATACCAAAGAAGAGATCGCTTCCGTGGCCACCAACTCCGCCGCTGATGCCGAAATCGGCAATCTGATTGCGGACGTGATGGACAAGGTCGGCAAAGACGGCGTCATCACCGTCGAAGAATCCAAGTCGCTGCAATTCGAGACCGAATACGTCGAAGGTATGCAGTTCGACCGCGGCTACATCTCGCCCTACTTCATCACCGATGCCGAACACATGGAGGCCGTCATCAGCGAGCCGTATGTGTTGATCCATGAAAAGAAAATTTCGGCGGCGCAGGATATCGTCCCGCTGCTGGAGAAACTCGTCCAAATTGGCAAGCGTGAACTGGTCCTCATCGCCGAAGACGTAGACGGCGAAGCCCTGGCCACACTGGTATTGAACAAACTGCGCGGTATGCTCAACGTGTTGGCTGTCAAAGCGCCCGGCTTCGGCGACCGCCGCAAGGCCATGCTGCAAGACATTGCCATCCTGACCGGCGGCACCGTCATCTCCGAAGAGACCGGCCGCAAACTCGAAACCGCCACCATCCAAGACTTGGGCCGCGCCGAAAAAGTTGTGGCTGACAAAGAGAATACCACCATCGTCGGCGGCAAGGGCGAAGCCTCTGCCATTCAGGGGCGCATCAAGGAAATTCGTGCTGAGATCGACAAAAGCACCAGCGACTATGACCGCGAAAAACTGCAAGAACGCCTGGCCAAACTGTCCGGCGGTGTGGCTATCATTCGCGTTGGCGCTGCTACCGAGACCGAATTGAAGGAAAAGAAGCACCGCGTAGAAGATGCGCTTTCCGCTGCCCGCGCAGCCGTGGAAGAAGGCATTGTGCCTGGCGGTGAAATCTCGCTCATCAACGCTGCTGCCGCTCTGGAAAAGGTCGCAGCCGAAGACGAAGAGACCAAAGTGGGCATCAACATCGTCCGCAAGGCGCTCGAGGCCCCCATTCGCAAACTGGCTGCCAATGCCGGACAAGATGGCTCTGTCATCATTGATACCGTCCGCCGCACGGCTGCCGAGAAGAAGAACAAGAACATCGGCTACAACGTGCTGACCGGCGAATATGTGGACATGATCAAAGCCGGCATCATTGACCCGGTCAAAGTGGTGCGCGGCGCGCTCGAAAACGCCACCTCCATTGCCGCCATGATTTTGACGACCGATGTGTTGATTACCGACTTGCCCGAAAAAGAGAAACCCGCCGCTCCGCCCATGCCGGAGTACTAAAATTCAGTATCCTCTCCATGAACAGTAGGACAACTCGAGCAGAGTTGTCCTACTTGTTTTCGATCGCAGCAGCAGTGATATAATTCGCCCGCTATGTCACTCGCTGAATTCATCTATACCGAAGTCCTCAAACCCAAACCGCTCAAAGCGTTGACCAATGCTATCCTGTTGCGCATCATTCCCGAAACTTTGAAGATTGGGCCGGCTGTCTTGCACCTCGACCTGTCTGACCCGGTGGTTTCGGGTGCGCTGGCATTGCATGTTTTCGAGCCTAGCGAATTGGCTTTCTTTCGAAAATATTGCCGCGGACCCTTGACGCTGGTAGACATCGGCGCCAATGTAGGCTTGTACACTGTTCTGGCCATGCATCAACTGGATGCTGGCGGACGCATCGTGGCCCTCGAACCCCATCCCGGCTCTTTTGCTTTCTTGCAAAGGAACGTGAGCGCGAATCGAGCCGTCCCCTCTACTTGTTCCCGCGTAGAGGCTTTGAACCTGGCTGCGGCGCCCGAGCGCGGTCCCCAAGAACTGCGCCTCAACCCAGAGAATCGCGGCGACAATCGCTTGTATCGCGGCACCTATCAGGGCAAAATCGAGCAATGGGAGTCCTTGCCTGTCGAAGGCCGCCCTGTGGACGAGGTGTTGGCCGAACTGGGTATCGAACAAGTCAACTTCGTCAAAATAGACATCCAGGGCTACGAACAAAAAGCCATCTCTGGCTTTCAGAAAACCCTGGCGCGCTCTCCGAACGTGATTTTGATGAGCGAATTCTGGCCCAAGGGCCTGCGCGAAGCCGGCGGCGATGCGCGCGCCTACCTGGAGATGCTGGCCGGGCTGGGCTTCCGTCTGTATGAGTTGATGGAAAGACCGCGCGGCAAGGTTATCCCCCTCGAAGACTGGGAAGCCCTCATCTCCCGTTTGCCAGAACGAAAGTACGCCAACATCATTGGTGTAAAAGGGTACGACCTCTAATCTTCAGCCTCGTCTGTTAGCCCAATGACCTCGTCTATCCTGGCCATCACCTCAGGCGTGAACTTATCCACGAAGTGCATGGCTTTCATGTTCTCATGTACCTGTTCCAGGCGGCTGGCGCCGGTGATGACGGTGCTGACATAGGGATTTTGCAAGCACCAGGCCAGCGAAAATTGTGCCAGAGTAGCGCCCATCTCTCTGGCAATTGGCTCCAGCGCTGCCACTTTAGCCAATTTGTCTGAATCGGTCAGATGTTTTTGCAGCCACTCGTAGCCTGGCAGCGCGCCGCGGCTGTCTTGGGGAATGCCTGCCCGATATTTCCCGGTCAGCAAGCCTGAGGCCAACGGGCTCCAGGTCGTGCTTCCATAGCCATATTCCTTGTAGACGCGCCGGTACTCTGCGCTAAAGCGATGCCGCTCGAACAGATTGTACACCGGCTGTTCCATAACCGGTTTGTGCAGGTGATGTCGTTCTGCAATCTCGATGGCGGCCACGATCTCTGCCGCCGACCATTCAGACGTTCCCCAGTAGAGCGCCTTGCCCCACTCGATGATGTTGTGCATGGCCCAAACGGTTTCTTCGATGGGTGTAGCCGCATCGGGGCGGTGACAAAAGATGAGGTCCACATACTCCAGCCCCAGGCGCTGGAGCGAACCGTTGATGCCCTCGATGAGATACTTGCGGTTGAGGGTGTTCTTTTCGTTGGGACCGTCATGCAGTCCCCAGAAGAGTTTGGTCGAAACCAGGTAGCTGCCGCGCCGCCAGCCCAACTTCTTGAGCGCCGCGCCCATGATTTCCTCTGACTTCCCACCGGCATACACCTCAGCGTTGTCGAAGAAATTGACGCCCGCCTCATACGCAGCGGCCATCATTTCGGCTGCTGAGTCCACTCCCGCCTGGTGGTGGAATGTGACCCACGAGCCAAACGACAGTTCACTGACCTGGATACCGCTTTTGCCTAAATGACGATAGTTCATTTGACCTCCTGATTATTTTGGAATATTTGTACACGTGTGCCTGCGCACAGGGCAGGCAAAAAGTTCAACCAACCACACAGATACGGCGTTCTTTTCTCCGCTTCTTCGTAGTTCAGTGCCTTTCGACAGGCTGCACCCGGGGGGCTTGCCCGAATTTGGCTCTGACGGATAGCACTTGCCTGCAAGTATAATCTAAGTATGCAACGCCTCTTCCTGCTTTTGGTCGTTCTGCTTGCGGCTTGCGCGCCGGCCTCTTCCCCTCAGATGCCCTCAGCCACACTTGTCTTACATCCCTATGCCACGCCTACCTCCACGCCCACTGCCCAACAGGCGCAGGGCCTGGTGCTGGCCTGGCAAACGCCCTTGCCCTCCCCCACTCCTTGGATATATGAAGTCCAGGCTGGCGACACGTTGAGCGGCATTGCATACGCCTTTGGCATCTCGCTGGATGAACTGCAGTCCCTCAACCCAGATATTTCTCCTAACAACATGCCCATCGGGACGAAACTCAAGATTCCAGCCGCCTCGACCCACGTGGGGGGCGCCTCGACGCCTACGCCTGTGCCTGCTCCTGTGGAACAAATTGTCTGCTACCCCTCGGCCGAGGGCGGCGTCTGGTGCTTTGTGCTGGTCAGCAACGACGCTGCTACCCCTCTCGAAAACCTGTCGGCCCGCGTCACGCTGCTGGACTCTCAAGGAGAGGAGGTGGCTTCTGGCCTGGCGCTCCCCCCGCTCGACATTCTGCCTGCGGGCGCCCGCTTGCCGCTGTCAGTCTACTTCCCGCCGGTCGTTCCGGTGGACATTCGCCCCCAGGCGCAACTTCTGAGCGGCATCCTGCTCTTGGCCGATGACACACGCTATTTGCCTGCTCGCGTGCGCAACAGCCTGGTGCAAATCGGCGCTTTGGGGCGCAGTGCGCAGGTCAGCGGAACGATATACCTGCCCGAAAACCTCCCCCCTGCCGGCGTGGTATGGATTGCGGCCACAGCCTATGACCGCGTTGGCCGGGTGATCGGTGTGCGGCGTTGGCAAGCGATCAACGTCCTGCCGCCAGGCGGCGAGAAGCCGTTCGACTTCCTGGTTTCCAGTTTGGCAGGTGAAATTGCGCGCGTAGAACTGACGGTCGAAGCCAGAGTGCGTTGAGTACGTTCTTGCAAGACGGGTCTGTTGCAGGTGCGATTCTTGCGCCGATGACGCCGTTCAAGGCAGCGGGGTAATGCCGGTCAGATCCACTGTCGTCAGCAGGTCACGGATGCGGCGATGCAGTAGCGGGTGTTCCAGGTCGGGCGCCAGGTCTGCCAGCGGAGCCAGCACGAAGCCTCTTTCGTGCAGATGCGGATGTGGAATCACCAGGTCGGGGGTGTCCAGCGTGAGTGCATCATAGAATAGAATGTCCAGGTCAATCAATCGCGGCCCCCAATGCAAGGTTTTTTTGCGCCCCATGCGCGTTTCGAGATGCTTTAAATAAGAAAGCAACTCCGCTGGCGGTAAATCGGTCTCTGCTTGTATTGCCATGTTGAGGAAAGGGGGTTGAGGGGTATATCCCCAGGGGGGCGTCTCAAAAATGCGCGATTCGGTCAATACCCGCACCTCTGGCGGCAGCGACTGAACCGCAACACGCAGGTTAGAGAGGCGGTCGCCTAAGTTCGTGCCGAGCGCAAGATAGACAATATGCTGCATGAAGCCCTAGACGCCTCAGCCTCCCAGCGCCTCATTCAGCCAGTCCAAAAACCCCTTTTCCTTGGGCTTGACTGTCGAGCCAAGCGATTCGGCCAGTTTTTCGAACAATTCGCGTTGTTCGCGTGTCAACTTGTCGGGGATTTCCACGTTGACCAGGATCAATTGGTCGCCGCGTCGTCCGTTGCCCCGCAGGTGCGGCACGCCTTTGCCTTTGAGTGTGAATATTTTGCCTGGCTGAGTGCCGGCTGGAATCCTCAGTTTCTCACTCCCATCCAGGGTTGGCACCTCGACCTCCGCACCCAAAGCGGCCTGTGCTACATTGATGTCGAGATTGAGCAAGATGTCATTCTCACGCCGCTTAAAGAACGGATGCGCCTGAACATCCAGCACCAGGTACAAACTGCCGTTCGGGCCGCCATACACGCCCGGCCCGCCCTCCCCTGCCAGGCGAATTTGAGTGCCGGCATCCACGCCGGCGGGGATTTGCACCTTTTTCCTGACCGTCTTGCGTTCCAGTCCGCTGCCGCGGCAGGTATGACAAGGCGAAGAAATGACCTCGCCGCGCCCATTGCAGGTCGGACAGGTAGCCGTCTGCATCATCTGACCCAGGAACGTTTGACGAATCTGGCGCACCTCGCCTTGCCCGCCACATGTGGCACAACGGGTGGGAGAGGTGCCTGGTTCTGCGCCCGAACCGCCGCAGGTGGAGCAGGTCTCCTCGCGTTGGAACTCGATTTCCTTTTCCACCCCAAAGACGGCCTCCTCGAAGGTCAGCGAGACCGTCATTTGCAGGTCGCGCCCGCGACGAGGCGAACGCCGCGCCCGCCGTCCGGTAGAGAAGCCAAACCCGCCTAGGATTTCCTCGAAAATATCGTTGAAATCCATCGTGGCAAAATCGGGCATACCACCCAAATCGCCCAAACCGGCTCGCCCATAGCGGTCATAACGCGCGCGTTTGTCCGGGTCCGACAACACGCCGTAGGCCTCGTTGATTTCCTTGAACTTTTCCTCGGCGTCGGAGGACTTGTTCACGTCTGGGTGGTACTGACGCGCCAACTTGCGGAAGGCCGCCTTGATATCGTCGTTGGACGCGCCGCGCGGAACACCCAAGATTTCGTAATAATCGCGATTGCTCATCGTTTCACAAAGAAAGAGACAAGACAAACAGATAGCAATGGCCGTTTTCGAACCGCTTCCTACTCTCTACTCTCTACTCTCTACTCTCTACTCTCTTTCTCACTCCTTCACTTCTCCGTCAATGACCTCCTCATCGTTCTTGCCAGACGATGAGCCGGCCCCGGCTTCCGATACACCGCTCCCCTCCCCCTGGTATACGCTGGCGCCAATCTTTTGGAGAGCCTCACCCAAGACCGCGGTAGCAGATTTGATAGCGGCTACGTCATCGCTTTCAGCCGCCTTGCGCACTGCGGCTGCCTTGGCCTCCACATCGGCGCGCACCTCGGCTGGCACCTTGTCGCCGAAGTCTTTCAAGGCCTTTTCGGCGGCATAGGCCGTGTTGTCGGCGTGATTGCGGGCTTCGATCAGTTCCTTGCGCCGGCGGTCCTCTTCGGCGTGCGCTTCGGCGTCTTTCCTCATCTGTTCGACCTCGCTTTCAGACAAGCCAGATGAAGCCGTAATGGTGATGTGCTGGCTGCGACCGGTGGCCTTGTCGGCGGCGGTGACCTTCAGGATGCCGTTGGCGTCTATGTCGAAGGTTACCTCAATTTGCGGCACACCGCGCGGTGCCGGCGGAATGCCATCCAGGATGAACTTGCCCAACGATTTATTGTCGGCAGCCATCGGACGTTCGCCTTGTAGCACATGGATTTCTACCTGCGTCTGATTGTCGGAAGCGGTCGAGAAGATTTGGCTGCGACGGGTAGGGATGGTGGTATTCCGTTCGATTTGCGGCGTGGCCACACCGCCCAATGTCTCGATAGACAAAGTGAGCGGGGTTACGTCGAGCAGCAAAATGTCTTTCACTTCGCCGCCCAATACACCGCCTTGAATAGCCGCGCCAATGGCGACCACTTCGTCAGGGTTGACGCCTTTGTGCGGCTCTTTGCCGAAAAAGGCGCGTACCCGATCTTGCACAGCGGGCATGCGGGTCATACCGCCCACCATGACGATTTCGTTTACCTGGGCAGGGGTCAGCCCGGCGTCGGCCAGCGCCTGCTTGACGGGAGCAATCGTCCGGTCCACCAAATCGGCGGTCAATTGTTCCAGTTTGGCGCGCGTCAGCGTCATGACCAAATGTTTGGGTCCGCTGGCATCGGCGGTGATGTAGGGCAGGTTGATCTCGCTCTGCATGGTGGTCGAGAGTTCGATCTTGGCCTTCTCGCTGGCTTCTTTCAAACGTTGAAGCGCCTGGCGGTCGCTCGAAAGGTCAATGCCGTTATCCTTCTTGAATTCTTGAATCAAGTAATCCATGATGCGTTGGTCGAAGTCGTCGCCGCCCAGGAAGGTATCGCCGCTGGTCGAACGTACCTGAAAGACGCCCTCGCCCACTTCCAACACAGAAATATCGAAAGTGCCGCCGCCCAGATCATAGACGGCGATGATTTCATTGTTTTTCTTATCCAGCCCATAGGCTAGTGAAGAAGCGGTTGGCTCATTGATAATGCGCAGCACCTCCAAGCCGGCAATTTTGCCGGCATCTTTGGTGGCATTGCGCTGAGCGTCGTTGAAATAAGCCGGGACGGTGATCACCGCCTGAGTGACCGGTTCGCCCAGATATGCCTCGGCATCCGCCTTGATCTTAGCCAGAATCATAGCCGAGATCTCTGGCGGGCTGTACTCTTTGCCATCCATCACCACGCGCACGTCGCCGTTCTCGGCCCGTCCCACCGTATAAGGGACGCGCTGGCGGGTGCGCTCGACCTCGGCATCATCGGCTTTGCGGCCCATGAATCTCTTGATGGAAAAGATCGTGTTTTGCGGATTGGTGATGGCTTGATTGCGCGCCACCCGCCCTACCAGTCGCTCATGATTCTTGTTGACCGCCACCACCGAAGGGACCAGCCGCTCGCCTTCTGCTGATGGAATGACCACCGGCTCACCGCCGCTCATCACAGCCGCCACCGAGTTGGTCGTGCCTAGATCGATGCCAATAATTTTTCCCATGGATACTCCCTTCACACCTTACGTTTCACGCTTCACGCATCACATTATTGCGCCACCCTCACCATCGCCGGCCGGATGATGCGATCGCCTAGCATGTAGCCATTTTGCACCACCTCGATCACATGTCCACTTTCCACTTCCTGACTTGGCTCGCTCGAAATGGCCTCATGGAGGGTGGGGTCGAACGGTTGGCCGGCGGCCTCGATGCGTTTCACGCCCTCGGCTTCCAGCACATTCTGAAATTTACGCGCAATCAGCGCCATACCTTCAGCCCATGAATCGCCATTGGGACGGTTTGCCAGCGCGCGTTCCAGGTCGTCTAGCACGGGCAGCACCTTTTTGAAGATATCGCCTTTCATGGCGACATACTCTGCCTCGCGGTCGCGTTGGATGCGGTTCTTGTAATTGACGAACTCTGCCTGGGCACGTTGCCAGCCATCCAGATTTTCGGCGGCTTTGGCCTCGGCCTCTTCGAGTTGTTTTTTCAACGCCTCGATCTCAGCCTGGAGTTGCTGGTTGTTCCCCGGCATCTCCTCCGCCTCGACGGGTGTTTCAGTGACTTCTTCGATTTGTTTTTTAGAGGATTTTTTCTCTGTCATACTTTCACCATACCATATTACGCACTACGCACTACGCACTACGCACTACGCACTACGCATTACGCACTACGCACTACGCCTTACGTTTTACCCCTCACACACTTCGTATCCCCTCTTCCTCCCCTCCCATCGCGTCGTTGACCAGGTCGCTAAGCAACCCGGCTACGAAGCGGACGGTGGGAATCGTTCTGGCATACGACATGCGCATGGGTCCAAGCACGCCCAACATACCGGTGGCCAGTCCTTGCACGCCATAGCGCGCCAACACCATCGAGCATTGACGCAACTCCTCCCAGCCGCCCTCGCTGCCAATCAACACCTGCAAACCGCCTACGGCGCTATTGGTCACTGAGCGCGCTAACAGGTCTTGCAGGGTGGAGCGTTCTTCGAACATGCGCAAAGCGCGGCGCGCTTCATCTGAATCGGAAAATTCTGGCTCCGAGAGGACATTGGTCAGGCCGTCAGTGTAAATGTTGCCTGAAACGCGCTGTTCCATGCGGCGCATGTCTTGTAAGATGAGGCTCAGGATATCCTGGTCGAGAGCGTCGGAACGGGCCGGAAGGGCAGAAATCGCCTCTATCGCCAAACCCGATAGAAGTCCGTTGAGACGCGCGGCGCATTGGCTGAGCCGCTCCTGAGAAACGGGTTCGGCCAGGGTCAAAATCTGCTGACTGACCTCGCCTCCCGCCATGACCAGCACCATCAGCACTTGGCGCCCTTGGGTAGAAATCAACTCGATGTGTTTGAAACGTGCCATCTCGGCATGGGGCGCAGTCACCACCGAAACGCCCTGTGATTGATGCGCCAACACAGAGGCGGCCAGGGTCATCCATTGGTCTATGTCAGGGCGCACCTGATAGAACTGATGAGCAATGGTATGCTGGATACTTTCGGGCAGTTCGGCTTGCTGCATCATCTGACTCACGAAGAAACGATAGCCTTCTTCCGTAGGAACGCGCCCGGCCGAGGTGTGCGGCTGGCGCAGGTAGCCCATTTCTGTCAACGCGGCCATTTCGTTACGGACGGTGGCCGAACTCAAATCCAGGTGGTAGCGTTCGACCAACGGCTTCGAGCCAACCGGCTGCGCCGTCTCGATATACTCGCGGATGATCAACACCAAGAGAGTTTTTTGTCGTTCGGTCAGGTCTATCATTTTTGCTAGTCGAATGAATGTGTATTCCACAAGTTAGCACTCCCGAAGCGAGAGTGCTAATTTCGCGGAAATAATGATAACACGCCTGCAAGTGAGCGTCAATAAGAGGAGTGTAAGAAAACCTGAATTCGGGATAAGCCTTTGAACCGTCCCGAAGGCTCGAAAAAAGCCTTCGGGACGGTTATGGTTATCTCGAACTGGCGTTGAGAAAGAGTCTCTTGCGAAAGTTGAAAAGCAAACTCCTCGACAAAGCCGGGGTTTCCCCTTCTTTTCGAGAAGATATCTTGTAAAGAGTCAGGAAAGTGCCGAGGTGAGAAGGCGGTTGCGGCTCAGGGCGTTTGTCTTGGACGCCAGGCCGGATCGAAATCGTCGCTGGGGTCGCTAGTCAGGCGTGTGCGGGTGGCGCCGCTGGCTGTCATGAAATAGATGTCGTGATTGTCCTTTTCGTCCACGCTTTCGTAGGCAATCCAAAAACCGTCGGGTGAAAAGCGCAAGTTTTGGAGAGTCATCACCCCCAACTTGACGCGCGTAGCCTCCTGCGTTTCACGGTCTTCATATCGGATTTGCATGATCCATGGTAGAGAAGGAACATTGACCCGGCGCTGATTGAAGAAAATATATTGACCATCGGGAGACCAGATCGGCAGAAAATCCCAATATTCCTGGCCACTGCGTACCACCTGTTGCGCACCCTGACCGGTATCGGTCATGGTCCAAATCTGCAACGCGCCTACTCTGAGTTTGGTAAACACAATTTGGTTGCTGAAGGGAGACCAGGCTGGCTGGCTGTTCTCTTCATCGGTGGGCGAATTGGTCAAACGGGTGACAGCGCCGCTTTCTACATCCAGGGTGTAGATTTCTTTATGCCCATCGCGTAATGACGTAAAGGCAATTCGCTTGCCATCGGGCGACCAGGCCGGGTCGAAATCGCCGCCGGGGGCCGTAGGTAGAGGGGTCAAGTTGTTGCCATCGAAATCAATCACATACAGGCTAGAAGCGCGGTAGGAATCGGTGTTCAACTTACATGGTGAAATAAAGACTAAACGCATTCCATCTGGCGCCCAAGAAGGCTGACAGGCGCCTTCCGGCAAATTGGTAATAGGATGCAAGTCGCTTCCGTCTTGCGCGTTGACCAGGTAAATTTGCGGAATGCCGGTGCGCGCCGAAGCGAAAGCAATCTGCCCATATCCGCCGCCCAATGGCGTTGGAGAAGGCGTAAACGGCCCCTCCAACGTTGGCGTAGAGACAACTCCTGCCGGCAGGAAAATTGGCGTAAAAGTCCACGTGGGTTGGAGCGTGGGCGTCGGAGGAAGCGGCGTCAACGTTGCCGTGGCAGCAGGGGAGGGTGTAAAAGTAGGCGTGTCCAGCGGCAGGGGTGTGGGCGCAGATGTGGGCGTATCCTGTGGCGGCATCCAGGGAATATTGGCTGCTACCGAATCTGGAATCAAGTTGGGCAACAGGAACGTAACGCTAACCAAAGCCGCCGCCAGCACCAGCAAGGACAGGAGTACTACACGCAAGCAGCCCAGCCCTTTGTTGGTTTCCTTTTTCTTCTTTCTCTTGGGTGGTTTGAACTCGGCCTCTGGTTCGGCCGGCAAATTTGCTAAGAGGCGATCGGACGGCGCTTCTTTGGGCGTCTTCTGGTCGCCTCCTTCCTCGACCGATTGGTAGGAATCAGCCGGCGGGGGCGGGACGGTGTAATTCCCCGGCAGACGCTGCGTCTTCGCCTTCGCCCCTAACAGAGCCTTCTTGAACTCTTCTGCCGTCTGGAAGCGGTCCATAGGGTCAATAGCCATCGCCTGCTCGATGGTCGCCGCCAGCCGGCGGGAAATTTTATTGTTGCGCTTGCGCAGCGGCGTCAACTGGGCATTGTCCATGGCGCGCGCCAGACCGTCCTCTGGAATGATGCCGGTCAGCGCAGCATACAGGGTGGCACCCAGCGAGTAAATATCGGTGCGCGGATCGGTGCGTGCGGTGCCATATTGTTCGGGCGGCGAATAGCCCGGCGTCATAGCGCGCGCGCCGGTCGTGGTGGCCTGACTACCCTGCACCACCTTGGCCAGGCCGAAATCTACCAGGAAAATGTGACCATCGGGAGTGATTTTGACATTGCCGGGTTTGATATCGCGATGCAAGATGGGCGGCTTGCGGGTGTGCAAGTATGTCAAGGCATCGCACATGGCCGCGCCAATCATGATGGCCTCTTCCTCAGAAATGGTTCCCTGGCGCTCCATGCGCTGGCGCAAATCTTCGCCCTCGATGAAATCCATCACCAGGTACTGGCCTTGATCACCCACCACGAAATGGTCAGACACGCGCGGCAAATTGGGATGCCGCAAATTGGCCAGAATAACCGCCTCCAGGCGAAATTGGCGCGCATATTCATCGGTCGTGAACAGGTTTTCTTTGACCGCAACATCTACCCCAAGATTCTCGTCCACCGCGCGATAGACAGAGCCCATACCGCCTTGTCCGAGAATCTCGACGATGCGATAGCGTTTATGTAAGAGTGTGCCGCGTTCCAATGTCATAGAGCCAAAGTCTCTTCCCTACGAATGAGCGTTTGCCCAAGATTTGCTGATTATATCATCTTGCACCCCCAGGGGTAGGCTAGGATAATTTCAATTTCGTAAAAATCTGCGGTGCGCCGCCCGAAACCCAAAAACCCAGCAGGGTATAACGCACATATCGCAAGACATACGGCAGCAAAGACTCTCCGCGTGGGAAAACGGCGCCTAGCCCATACCATAGTAGAACGATCCCTATTAAACCGACCAGATAACGTACTGCCCGTTTCCAAACCGGACCCGAAGCCTGCCAGCCACCCCGAGGCTTGATCCAGGCTAGGCCGGTCAGCAGACCAAAGAGGGTGCCGGCGTTGGTGAGTGCGCCGTTCAATGTCAATGGCTGTGGCAGCGTCGCTACACCGACCTGGGCAACCGTCACCGTCCAATCTTTCAATGCCAATTGGCTCTCCTCCTGCCAGGCAAACAGGAAAAAAGCGTTGAGCAGCACAATCCCCAGCGAGCCGAGGAAGGCCCAAAGGACCTGCCGCCCAAAAGGTTGCTTCCCCGCCCAGGTTGTCACTGGCTGCCAAGTGTACAGTAAAACGCCTAACAGCGCCGCTCCCATGATCCATCCCACAACGACATCTATGAAGAAATGTACGCCCAAAAATGGACGTGAGAGGCCGATGAGCAGCATCAACAGACAGGCCGCCACCCAGGCCCAGGCGCGTCGCAAATAGGCCGCCGCCATTCCCCATACCCCCACTGAAATTTGCGCATGGCCCGAAGGCAGGCCAAAAGAGGTCTCGGCTGCACGAGCCTGAACTTCGGCGCTGACCCAATACGGGCGCGGGCTGTGAAATGCCAGTTTGAACAGGTCGTTGATTCCTCCGCTGAGCAACAG
>Ga0209018_1001491_pt1 | contig 18628 bp, 18 predicted proteins | sample YNPBryBLVA2012_FD_185814 | JGI IMG/M metagenome (GOLD analysis project Ga0209018, IMG submission 185814) | Anoxygenic and chlorotrophic microbial mat microbial communities from Yellowstone National Park, USA - YNP Bryant BLVA 2012 (SPAdes)... ...
CGCAATCCAAAGGGCGCTTTGAAAGCGGCGACGCCGTCGCCGCAATCCAAAGGGCGCTTTGAAAGCGGCGACGCCGTCGCCGCAATCCAAAGGGCGTTTTGAAAGCGGCGACGCCGTCGCCGCAATCCAAAGGGCGCTTTGAAAGCGGCGACGCCGTCGCCGCAATCCAAAGGGCGTTTTGAAAGCGGCGACACCGTCGCCGCAATCCAAAGGGCGCTTTGAAAGCGGCGACGCCGTCGCCGCAATCCAAAGGGCGCTTTGAAAGCGGCGACACCGTCGCCGCAATCCAAAAAGGCGCTTCACTCCCGATGATCGGCTGAGAGGAGACGTCACATGAACGGATTCCTTGGCACCACAGCGCTGTTTCCCGCCGACCTGGCCCTGGTCCTATCCTGGGTGCTGGGGTTGACAGCGGTTGGAGCCTGGGCGCTGGCGCGCCGACGACGTTTCCCGCCACACTGCCGGATTATGGCGGTGACCGCGCTGCTCAACTGGCTGCCGGTGCTCATCGTGATGATCCCGGTGTGGGTGGGCCTGTGGGGAAGCATCGGCCGTATAGCAGAGACGCGGCTCTTCCCGCCGCTGATGCACGGCCTGATCGGCCTGGTCTCGCAGTCGCTGATGACCTACACGGTGGTGCGGATGAACTGGCTCAAGCGGCTGCCGCCCCGCAACACTCGCTGGCTGATGCGCATCACACTGCTGCTGTGGCTGCTGACCGTCATCGGCGGCACGGCCATCTACGGGCTGTTATACGTGTTGTGAGGACAGGGGCGAAGCATTCCCGCCGCCCCGTGACGGGAGTGCTTCGCCCTACGTATCGCCCACACCCCGCAGTTCGATGAGCACCACCTCCGGCGGGGACAGGAACCGGGCGCGCGGCGCGCCCAACCCTTCCATCCCCAGGCCACGGCTCACATAGAGGGTGGTCTTCCCGATCCTGTGCCGCCCTCGCTCGTACCGCTTCCAGAAGACAGAACTGGTGATCAACGCGCCAAAGAGCGGGAGGCAGATCTGGCCGCCGTGGGTGTGCCCGGCCAGGTAGAGATCCGCCCCCACCTCTGCCGCCTCGTGCGCCAGGTCGGGCGAGTGATAGAGCAGGATAGTAAGGCGACCCTCTGCATCGCGCAGCCACAGCCGCCGCAACCGCTCCCCATCCGCCAGCCGGTCGCGGGTGCAGCGCAACCCCACCAGGCGCAACGGATGGCCTTTCACTTCGACCTCTGCGACCCGGTCCACCAGCCAGGTGATGGGCAGATCAGCGAAAATCCCAGGTACCACGTGCGGCAGGTCCACCGGCGGGCTGCCGGTTATGGCGTAGGTGGGCGCCAGGGCAGAGAGTTCCTGCAACAACGCCCGCACACCAGCATGCGCCCGCGCGTCCTCCACCGTCGAGAGGTTGAGGTAGTCCCCGGTGAGCAGGATCAGGTCAGGCGCAGCCGCCCGCGCCACCTCCAGCAGCCGCCGCTCGCGGGGGGTCCAACCCTCAAAGTGAACGTCGCTGATGTGCAGCAGGCGCAGCGGCGCGGGGTTGGTCGGCCAGGGAGCAGGCAACTCGATGCGCGTCAGGGCAAGGCGGAAGGGCTCGATCCAGGTGGCATAGACTTGCAGCGCCAGGAGTCCCGCCTGGAGGACGGCCGTCAACACGAACGCCGGCCAGGTCGGCCAGGCGGCGCCGATAGCAAAGGTCAGCGCCCCACGCAACAGCGTCAACGCCAACAGCGGCGGCGTCACCGGGCCGAAGGAGCGGCCCCGACGCGGCAGCAGGGCCAGAGAGACGCCGTCACCGACAGCGGCGAGAGCCACCGTCATCCCTGCGGCGACCTGCAAGGCGGGGTAGCGCCAGGGCCAGGCCGCGATGGCGGCCATCCCCGCCAGGGCAGGACTGATCAGCAGCGGCGGGATGCGGCCCAGCACGTCGCTCAGCATCAGCGCCAGGTGGAAAAGGCCGGTCGGCTCTGAGGGTTCGCTCACTGCTCTGCCCTTCGCTGCGCCTGGTGACACTCTCGTTCCAGTTCCAGCACCTGCTGCACCAACAGATCACGATTGCGGCCATGCAGGCGACGGCTGCGCTGCCCGGGCGAGAACAGATAGTGATCGCCCAACATCACCCGCAGGTCCGCCGAGGTGAAGCCCAGTTCCTCCACCAACGCCAGCATCGGCCCTATGCCCACCAGCCGGTCACGGTGGCCCAACACGACCCTGAAGTGAGACCAGGTGCGGCGGCGCACCGGTCGGGGAGACGCGCCCATCGCGTAGAAGGTCTGGGCCAGCACCCCCTTGGGGGTGGTCTTGAAGATGCGCAGATGCTCCTGCTGTACTGCCCGGCTGGCGTCACCGATGAGCAGGCTGACCAGGGCGGGAGCCAGCAACTCCTTGAGCCAGTCCAGCGTGCCCGTCTCCGCGCCAGCCCAGATGCCCACTCCCAGCGCCTGGTAGAACCCCTTGCGCAACACGTCATTGAGCAAAAGGGCAGGAGCCACAGCCAGGCGGGCCACCTCATGCGGGCGCCAATCGGACTCGTTCAGGTAGAAGAGGGCAGCGCCGCCCATCGAATGGCCGACGAAGACCAGGGGGCGAGGGTGATGGGTCTGCGGCGCAGAGGGCAGAGAGAGGAGGCGCAACCACATCTCCACGGCACGCATCACCGCTGAGGGAGCACACATCTCGGGCGGCGGCAGCGCAGCGATGAAAGGGGAACCCCCGAAGCCGTTCACGTCAGGAGAAAGAACGACCAGATAGGGGTTGCTCACGCACAGACGCGCAGGCAGGTCTTCCCAAATCGCGTGGCTGCCGTCCCAACCGTGGATGAGGATGACCACGCTGCAGGCGCGACGCAGCGCTTCCCGCGGCTGGCGCGTCAGGCGACCAGACCAGGTGAGTTCCCAGGCGAAGTCAGCCAGGCCGGTGACGGCGCGGAAGTCGGCGAAGCGCTGTGAACCGATCAGACGAGCCGCAGCCAGCCCCCCCAGGGTGTAGGTGGCCTGGCGGATGTCTGGCGCTGCTCCTTCACGCAACGCCTGATACCCGTCAGCCCACTTCCTGCTCATCACCCCACTCCGCCAGGCAGGCCCTCACTCCCCCAGCAACACCCGCACGCTGTTCGAGCGGCAGGCCAAGCACATTCGCTCCTGGTCAGCAGCAGGGTCGAACAGCGCCGGCCACTCGTTGCCGCAGCGCATGCAGTGCATGGTCGCCTGAGCCGGCTCCTTCAGCCGCCAGACCTTGCTGGCGGTCGGCACCTTCAACTCCGCCAGAGCGACGCGGGTCGCCTCCACCTCCTCAGCGGTCACGCCGGCCCGCAACTCCTCCAGTTCGGCCATGATCTTGGCCCACTTCTGCCCCTCAGCCGCGCTACACCAGTCCAGTTGCAGCCGCTCCGGGCGCACGCCAGCCTTCTCCAGCCCCTCCCACAGCGCGTCCACCCGGCGGACCGTGTTGCGGTTGGCATTGATGTAGTGGCAGTCGGCGTAGTGGCAGCCAGAGACGAGCACCACCGGCGCGCCGCGCTGGAAGGCGTACCAGACGAACTCGGCGTCAACCCGCCCCGAGCACATCGTGCGGATGATGCGCCCGTTCGGCGGGTACTGCATCCGCCCGGTGCCGGCCGTGTCGGCGCCAGCATAGGAACACCAGTTGCAGGCAAAGGCGACGATCTTCTGCAGCGGGTCGGTTTCCAGGATGGCGTCCACCATCGCGTAGATCTGCTGGTCCGTGAAGTGGCGCTGGCTGATCGCGCCGAAGGGACACTCCGCAGCGCAGGTGCCGCAGCCCGCGCAGGCCGCGCTGATGACGCGGGCCGTCTGTCCCTTCTCCCAGATAATGGCTGAGAAGGGGCAGACCTCGGCGCAGCGGCCGCACTTCTTGCAAAGCGCCTCGTCCACAACGGCGGTGATCGCATCCACCGCGATCCGCGGGGCGTTCAGCAGGATGCCAGCACGGGCAGCGGCGGCACTGGCCTGGGTGACCGAGTCTTTCACGTCCTTGGGGGACTCCGCACAGCCAGCGATGTAGACTCCCTTGGTCGGCGTGTCCACCGGCTTCAGTTTCGGGTGGGCCTCCATCAGGAAGCCGTCCCCCGTGCGCGACAGGGTGAGCAGTTTGCGGACCACTTCCGTCTCCTGGCGTGGCACGGCCCCCTGGGAGAGGATCAGCATGTCCAGTTCATGCTCCTCCAACTGGCCGGTAGAGGTGTTTTCGACGAAGACGTGCAGCGTGCCGCTGTCGGGGTCCCGCGTCACCTCGCCGGGGAGACCACGGACGTACTTCACCCCGGCGGCCTTCGAGCGCATGAAGAGGTCCTCGAACCCCTTGCCGAAGGCGCGGATGTCCATATAGAACACGGTGATGTCCGTATCGGGATAGTGGTCGAGCAGCAGCAGGCTGTCTTTGACCGTGTTCATGCAGCAGATATTGGAGCAGTAGGGATTGCCACGGCGGCCGTCGGGATTGGCGGGAGAGGGGGCGGTGCGCGAACCGACGCATTGCACAAAGCCGATACGGCGCGGGCGCGTGCGGTCGGACGGGCGGATGAAGTGGCCTTCGGTGGGGCCGCCAGCGCTGATCAGCCGCTCGAACTCCAGGCTGGTGATGACATCGTCGTAGCGCGTGTAGCCGTACTCGTCCAACGGTGTGGGGTCGTACACGTCCATCCCCGTGGCGACGATGATCGCGCCGACCTCCAGGTCAATCACCTGGTCACGCATGTCGAAGTCAATGCACTTCTTGTCACAAACCTGCTGGCACTTGCCACAGGCGATGGGGTTATCCCCCAGGCACTCTTCTATGTTGATGACGTAAGCGGACGGGACGGCCTGCGGGAAAGGGATGTAGATGGCGCGGCGGGTGGAGAAGCCGGCCTGGAACTCGTCCGGTTTGACGATGGGACAGACCTTGCTGCACTCCCCGCAGGCGGTGCATTCCTTCTCGTTCACATAGCGCGCCTTCTTGCGCACGCGCACCCTGAAGTTGCCGACATAGCCGGAGACGTCCTCGACCTCGCTGTAGGCCAGCAGTTCGATGTTGGGATGTCGACCGACATCCATCATTTTGGGGCCGAGAATTCATATACTACAGTCCATCGTGGGGTAGGTCTTGTCCAGACGGGCCATGATCCCGCCGATGGACGGCTCCTTCTCCACCAGGAAGACGCGGTGGCCGGCGTCGGCCAGATCGAGGGCGGCCTGAATGCCGGCGACCCCTCCGCCGATGACCAGTGCCGCGTCGGTGACGGAGAGACCTTGCTCCTCCTGCGGGTAGAGCCAGCGGGCGCGAGCCACCGCCGCGCGGACGATGTCCTTCGCCTTCTCGGTAGCGGCTTCCCGGTCGTGCAGGTGCACCCAGGAGCATTGCTCGCGGATGTTGGCCATCTCGAACAGGTACTTGTTCAACCCCACTGCACTGATGCAGTTGCGGAAGGTGGGCTCATGGAGACGCGGCGAGCATGAGGCGACCACCACACGGTTGAGGCGGTACTCGCCGATCAGCCGCTTGATCTCCTGCTGTCCCGGGTCGGAGCAGGTGTAACGGTTCCGCGACGCGACGACCACGTCGGGCAGCCCCTCGGCGAAGGCGCGCACCGCCTCCGTATCCAGGCTACCGGCGATGTTCAGCCCGCAGTCACAGACGAAGACCCCGATGCGCAAATCGTCGTTGGACAATGAGACACCTCCTTGTCACCGTAGTAACCGCGTCGGCTTCACGCGATTCAGCCGCAGCCCCACCTCATCCGGCGAGAAGCCCATCGCCAGACCCAGCAACTGGGGATAGTAGAGCACCGGCAGTTTGTACTCCGTCTGATAAGCGCTCTCCACACGCCGCTGATTGGCCTCGTACATAATCGCGCAGAACGGGCAGATCAACACCAACCCGTCGGCTCCGGCCGCAGTGACGTGATCCAGTTTCTGTTTCGTGATCAGCAACGCTGTCCCCTCGTCGAAACTGAGGATGCCGCCGCCGCAGCACTGCCCCTCGTCCTCGTAGTGGACCAGTCGCGCGCCGGTGGCCTCGATCAGCCGGCCCAGGGAGACGGGGTTCTCCGGGTCGTCGAAGCCATCATACAGATGGGAGGGCTTGAGGTAGTGACAGCCGTAATGTGGGGCGAAGCCGAAGCCGCTGAGGTCCACCGTCACCGACTGGCGCAACCGCTCCAGACCGACCTCCTCGTAGAGCACGCGGGCGAAATGGCGGACGCGCACGGTGCCGTGATAGGCCTGCCCGATCTTCTCCAGGCGACGGTTGACCCAGTCAAGCAGGTGGCGCTCCTCGTTCAGCCGCCAGTTCGCCTCGGTGAGCGTGCCGGTGCAGGCGCTGCAGAGGGTGATGATGTCCAGTCCCTGGGCCTCGGCCAACGCCAGGTTACGGGCAGCCATCAGCAGGCCAGCGCGCCAGTTCATCGGGCGGGCCGGGAAGCCGCAGCAGGCGAAGCCCTCCACATCCACCAGTTCCAGGTCCAACCGCGCGGCCACGCGACGCGCGGCGATCTCGTAGTTCAGGCCGCGCACGGGCACCGTGCAGCCCAGATAGAGGGCATAACGGCTCATTCCGACCCCTCCCCCGTTTCGGCGAGATCCAGGATGCGACAGACCTCCTCTGCCGTCTCACGCACCGGCGGGAGGCCGTGCTCAGCGCGGCGTTCGTTCTCGTAATCGCCGACCTCCAGCAGGCGGCCGTGCGCGCGCAGCGTCTCGATCTGCAGGCGGAAGGCCTGCGGGACGTACCCTTCGCGCACGGCGATGTTGCGCACGGCGGTCATCAGTTCCGGGATACGCACGTCCTGCGGGCAGCGCTCATAGCAGGTGTAGCAGACCGAGCACAGCCAGACGAAGTCGCTGCTGAGCACCTGCTGACGCATCCCCAACAAGGCCATATGGACGATGCGGCGCGGGTTGTATTTGTCCGTCACCCCACCGACCGGGCAGCCAGCCGTGCACGTCCCGCAGGAGAAGCAGCGGCGGATGTTCTCTCCGCCCGGCTCCGCGGCGATCTCGTCGCGGAAGTGCGGGTCGAAACTGCTCACGTCAATGATCGGCTCCGGCTCATCGGCCATCTGAACGTCCTCCGAAGCCGGCCTGCGGTCACCCTTCGTCATTCGTCACCCGTCCTTTGCCCTTCGCTTTCAGCGCGCGGGCCAGCAGGGCCGTGATGTCCTCCAGTTCCAGCGGGACCTCGCCCCCCAGGTCATGCAGGGCGCACGAAAGATGGATGCGACACTTGGGGCAGGCGGTGATCAGCCGTCGCGCCCCGGTGGCCTGCGCCTGGCGCAACCGCTCCGTCTGGATGGCCTTGGCGCAGCGCCCGCAGGCCACCCACCCGGCAGAGCCACAGCAGAGCGCGTTGGCGCGTGACCGCTCCATCTCCACCAGTTCAACCCCGGTCGCCTGGAGGAGCGCACGCGGCTCGTCATAGCGGCCCAGGTAGCGACCCAACCGGCAGGGGTCCTGATAGGTGACCACCTCATCCAGGGAGTCGGGCGCGAAGAGGTCCAGGTGGTCGGCCAGGAGTTCAGTCAGGTGCACCACCGTGAAAGGCAATCGCCCCACGTACCGCGGGTAGTCATTGCGCAGGGCGTTGGCGCACTCCGGGCAGGAGCAGATCACCCGCTGCGCGCCGCTGGCGACGATGGTCTGCACGTTGAGTTCAGCCAGCCGCCGGAAGCCTTCCTCGTCGCCGTTGAGCAGCAGGTCGGCGCCGCAGCAGCGCTCGTCATCGCTGACCACCGGGGTGATACCCATGGCATTGAGCAGGCGGACGGTATCACGGGCGGCGGTGGTGGAGACCACGCCCAGATCGGCGAAGACCACGTCGAAGTACGGCAGACAACCGACGAAGTAGAAGTCTTCTCCGCGTTTGGCGGTGCGCAGCCCCTTGCTCAGCCAGCCGGTGCGCTGCTGCTTCAGCGGCCCGGCCATGATCATCATCAGTTGCTGCATGACCGCGTTGTGGGCATAAGCACCTTCCACGTCTGCCTGGCGCGCCAGAGCACGCATCGCGACGACGAAGGCGGGGTAATCCACCCCCGAGGGACAGCGGAGGGTGCACTGGCCGCAGGTCAGGCAGGCCCACAGATGGTCGTTGTGGATCAACTCCTCGGGACGTCCCAGAAGGACGCGCTCCACGGTGCGACGTGGGGAGTAGGTGCGGTCCACCCGAGTGACCGGACAACTGGCGGTGCACTTGCCGCAGTCCAGGCAGAGGGTGGCGCGGGTTCGGCGGGCGATCTCTTCAGGGCCCATAGGGTGTTTTACCGGGTTACAGGTTTCAGGTTACAGGTTTCAGGTTTCAGGGGAGTAGGCCCCATCTTCCTTATGTGCTCGGTGAACTCGCTCATCACGTGGGCGAAGCGGGCTCCCTCGGCAGCGGAGACCCACTCCAGGCGCAGGCGGCCCGGTTCCAGGCCCAGCAGGCGGAGCAGTTGTGTCGTCCTGTCCACAGTGATGACGGCGTTCTGGTTGCCAGAGATGTAATGACAGTCACCGGGGTGGCAACCGGTGACCAGCACCCCATCGGCGCCCAGACGGAAGGCTTCCAGGATGAAGCCTGGCGTCACCCGACCCGAACACATCACGCGGATGACGCGCGTGGTGGCCGGGTACTGCAGGCGACTGACGCCGGCCAGGTCCGCTCCGGCGTAGGAACACCAGTTGCAGGCGAAGACGACGATACGGGGTTGGAAGTCAACGGTCATTCGGGATCCTCATCTCCCCATCACCGCATCTCCTCCGACAGCGCAGCGCGCACCATGGCCAGCACCTGCCTATCGGTAAAATGGCGGGCAGTCATCGCGCCGGTGGGACAGCGCGAGGCGCAGGCGCCGCAGCCCTTACACAGCACCGGATTGACGCGGGCCACCGTGACGCCTGGGGCCACTTCCACCAGGACCGGCGCGCCGAACTCGCACACCTCCACACAGCGGCCACAGCCACGGCACAGCGCCTCGTTCACCTGCGCGACGACGCCGGAGGAGACGACGTGTTCCTTCGAGAGCACCGTGGCCGCCCGCGCCGCGGCGCCGTAAGCCTGGGTGATGGTCTCTTCCAGATGGGCCGGCCAGCGCGCCGTCCCTGCCACGTAGACACCGTCAGTGGCGAAATCCAACGGACGGAGTTTCGCATGCGCTTCGAGGAAGAAGCCGTGCTCGTCCACCGGCACCTTGAGCAACTGCGCCAGGGCCTGCGCCCCGTCCTGCGCCACCAGCGGCGTGGAGAGCACGACCAGGTCGTAGGGGATACCCAGGTTGGCCCCCAACAGTTCATCGTACACCACCACCCGCTCATCCGTTACCCGTGGGGGGCGTTGCGGACTGTAGCGGATGAACTGGATCCCTGCCTGACGTGCCCGCGTGTAGTAGGCTTCGTAGCGCGTGCCCTGAGTCTCCGTATCCCGGTAGAGGATGTAGACCTCCGTCTCGGGGCTGATCTCCCTGATCTCCAGCGCGTTCTTGATCGCCGTGGTGCAACAGATACGGGAGCAGTAGGGCCGCTCCGGGGTGCGCGCGCCCACACACTGGATCATCACTACACGGGTTGGTAGATTGGTAGATTGGTAGATTGGTAGATTGGGGGGTGGGTTGTCCGTCTGTTCGCCAGTACCTCCATCCCCCAGTTTCCCAATTCCCAGTTTCCCAATTCCCAGTTTCCCAACCCCCAGTTTCCCAGTTCCCAGTCTCCCAGCTCCCACCCCCCTCCACCCCCTCAACACCTCCTCCAATTCCAGTTGGGTGATGACCCGCTGGCCGTCGTAACCATAGAGGCCGACCGGCTGCAGAGGCCGCGCGCCGGTGGCGACGATGATCGCTCCCACCTTGAGGGTATGGCTCTGCCCCCCGGCAGCGACGGTCACCTCGTAGTTGCCGACGAACCCCTTCACCTCAAGCAGCGCCGCCGAGGTGAAGACCTCGATCCGCGGGTGAGCCAGTACAGCCGCAACGCGCTCCTCGACCAGCGGGCGGGCCTCCTCCTGGGTTGGGTACAGGCGGTCCAGGCGCAGCAGCAACCCGCCCAACTGCGCCTCCCGCTCCACCAGTTTGACCGGAAAGCCACGATTGGCCAGGTTGAGGGCGGCGGTCATGCCGATCATGCCCCCGCCAATGACCAACGCCGAGGGCTCAACCGGCAGTTCCTGCTCCTCCAGCGGCTCCAACAGGCGGGCTTTGGCCACCCCCATGCGCACCAGGTCCTGCGCCTTGCGCGTGGCCGCCTCCGGCTCGTGCATATGCACCCATGAGCACTGGTCGCGGATGTTGACGAACTCGAACAGGTAAGGGTTCAGCCCCGCCTCACGGCAGGCCTGGCGGAACAGCGGCTCATGCGTGCGCGGCGTGCAGGCAGCGACAACCACCCGCTCCAACCCCTGCTGGACAATGGCCGTCTTGATCTCCGAGAGGCCGGCGTCGGAGCAGGTGTACATATTGCGCTGCACGAAAACCACCCCTGGCAGCGTGCGGGCATACTCCGCCACCGCCTCCACGTCCACGTGCCCGGCGATGTTAGACCCGCAGTGACAGATGAAGACGCCGATCCTCGTCATCCCCCCACCCTCGCTGCCCGCGCCGCCGCCGCGCTGGCCTGTGTCACCGACTCCGGAATGTCGAAGGGCCCCGCACAGCAGCCCGCGGCGAAGATACCGGGCCGCGACGTGGCTACCGGCGAGAACGGCTCCGTCTTGACGAAGCCATACGAGTCCAGTTCGATCCCCAACACGCGGGCCAGTTCAGCCGTCCCAGGGCGTGGCATCAGGCTGGTCGCCAGTACCGCCATGTCCACCGTCATCTGCGCCGGGCGGGAGGTTGCCATGTCCTCGTAGCGGATGACCGGGTTGTGCGCGCCGTCGTCGGTGATGCGCGCCACGCGGCTACGGATGTAACGCACCCCGTACTCCTGCTCCGCCCGCGCCACGTACTCCCGGAAGCCCTTGCCGGAGGCGCGGAAATCGGTGAAGAAGACAAAGGACTCCACCTGAGAGTCATGCTCGGCAGCCAGGACCGCCTGCTTGCTGGAGTGCATACAGCAGACCGACGAGCAGAACAGTTGATGGCGCACGTCCCGCGAGCCCACGCACTGGATGAAGCCGATCCGCCGGACGGGCTGGCCGTCGGAGAGACGGAGCAGCCGCCCGCCGGTGGGGCCGGAAGCGCTGATCAGCCGCTCGTACTCCAGCGCGGTGATGACGTTGGGGCACTCCTGGTACCCAAACTGCGTCAGCCCGGTGGGGTCGAAGAAATCGAAGCCTGTGGCGACCACCACCGCCGTCACGTGCAACTCGAGCGTCCGCGGCTGCTGCGCAAAGTCCACCGCTCCGGCCTGGCAGACCTTGGCACAGTTCCCACACTTGCCCTTGGTGAGATAGAGACAGGCTTCAGGGTCAATGGTCATCACCTGGGGGATGGCCTGGGGAAAGTAAAGGTAGATGGCCTTGCGCTGACGCAACCCCATGTCGAAGGCGTCCGGGACTTTGACCGGGCACTTCTGAGTGCACTCGCCGCAACCGGTGCACTTCGCTGCGTCCACATAACGGGGGCGCTGCACCAGGCGCACGGTGAAGTCGCCAGCCGTGCCGTCCAGGGCTGTCACCTCGGCGCAGGTATGGATGGCGATGTTGGGATGGCGGGCACACTCGTTCATCTTGGGTGAGAGAATACAGGTGGAGCAGTCATTGGTGGGGAAGGTCTTATCCAGTTGCGCCATTCTCCCGCCGATGGAGGGCAACCGTTCGACCAGGTGCACCTGGATGCCCATCTCCGCCAGGTCGAGGGCCGTCTGAATGCCCGCAATCCCGCCGCCGATGACCATCACCGTCTTCATGCGCGCCTCCTCCTCGACCTCACAGGCCCTCCATCACATACTGCGCCGCACGGGCCGCCGCGCCGCTGGCCTGCGCCACCGACTGCGGGATGTCCGCCGGGCCGCGGCAGCAGCCGCAGGTGAACACGCCCTCACGCGTCGTGTCGGTAGGGGAGAAGGGGTTGGTGCGGAAGAAGCCGTATTCGTCCAACTCCAGGCCGAGGATATCCGCCAGTACAGCCACATCAGGACCGGGCATCAGGCTCGTTGCCAGCACCGCCAGATCCACCTTGATCTGCTGCGGGCGGGCAGCGGCGTCCTCGTAGTGGAAGATCAGCCCCTTGTCCTCGTCCTCCTCGATCAGCGCCACACGGCTGCGGATGTACTCCACGCCATACTCGCGCTGGGCGCGGTCAATGTACTCGCGGAAGCCCTTGCCCGAGGCGCGCAGGTCGGTGTAGAAGATGTAAGACTTGACGTCAGGGATATGCTCGCGAGCCAGGATGGCCTCTTTGGTGGCGTGCATGCAGCAGATGGAGGAGCAGAAGCGCTGATAGCGCAGGCTGCGCGAACCGACGCACTGGATGAAGCCGATCGTCTTCGGCTCCCGTCGGTCGGCAGGGCGGATGAGATGACCGCCGGAGGGGCCGCTGGCGCAGACCAGACGCTCCATCTCCAGCCCGGTGATGACGTTCTCATAGCGGGTGTAGCCGTACTCGCTCAACGCCACCGGGTCGAAGGTCTCCATGCCGACCGCCAGGATCACCGCCCCCACCGCCAGTTCCAACTGTTGGTCGGGCTGGTCGAAGTTGATGCACTGCTTCTTGCAGACCTCCAGGCATCGTCCGCAGGTGATAATGTCCGGCCCCAGGCAGTCGGCACGGCTGATCAGGTACGCCTGGGGGATCGCCTGGGGGAAGGGGATGTAGATCGCCCGGCGGGTGGAGAGGCCCATCTGGAACTCGTCCCGCCTGACCACCGGGCAGACCTTGGCGCAGTCGCCGCAGGCGGTGCAGGCCGACTCGTCCACGAAGCGGGAACGTTTCAGCACCCGGGCGGTGAAGTTGCCGGCCTCGCCTTCCAGCGCCGTCACCTCGGACAGGGTGTAGATGGTGATGTTGGGGTGACGGGCGCAATCCACCATCTTGGGTGACAGGATGCAGGTGGAGCAATCGTTGGTAGGGAAGGTCTTGTCCAGTTGGGCCATCCGTCCGCCAATGGATGGACTCTTCTCCACCAGGTGGACATGCACGCCGATCTCCGCCAGGTCCAACGCCGCCTGGATGCCAGCAATACCGCCGCCGATCACCAAGACGTCTTGGGTCATCGTCTACCGCCTATCGCAGATCGCGGAGCGCTTAGCGCGGGTCGGCGGGAGCGGCATTGTGGCCGTACTGGAAGCCGGCATCGAAGGCGCGCTCGTTCAGTTCGATGGTGCTGGCGGGCACCGAATCAAGCACCGCCCGCTTGATCGCCTCCGGCGAGGCGATGTCGGTGACCGCGGCCAGGAAACCCAGCATCACCACGTTGGCGACGATGCGCCGGCCCATCTCCTCGGCGATGCGCGTGGCCGGCACCCCCAGCACGCGCAACCCCTCCGCCTTCTCGTCGAGGGTCACCAGGCTGTCATCAATGATCAGCAGCCCGTCGCGGCGGAACTCCGGCACGTAGCGGTTGTAGGCCCCCTGGGACATCACCACCAGGATACTGGGCGAGATGACGTGAGGGTAACTCAGATCCGCCGGGTCGTCGGCGATGACCACCTCGGCGGCAGCCGCACCCCCGCGCGACTCCGGCCCGTAGTTCTGGGTGAAGGTCGCGCGGCGGTCGTCGTAGATGTCCGCCGCCTTGCCCAGGATCTCGCCGCTGCGGATGATCCCCTGCCCTCCGAAACCAGACAGCCGTATCTCCAGCCGACTCACGCTTTACCTCCTGACCGGATCTGCTCCAGCCGTCGCTCGCGCTGCTCCAGGAATGTGGGCTTCTCGATGTCCACGAACTTACCTTCGACGATCACTCCTCCCAGGCCGATGTCCGTCTCGCGGGGGTCGGCGCCGTGGCGGATGACGCCATGCTCGTGGTAGTAGCGCAGCGTGTCCAGCCCCTCGCGCTGCTTGTGTTGGCGTCCCCAGCCGGTGGGACAGGGGGAGATGATCTCGACCAGGGTGAATCCGGGCTTGAGCAGCGCCTCGGTGATAGAGCGTTCCAGCCGGCGGGCATGCAGCACGGTCCAACGGGCCACGTAGACCGCACCGCTGGCCGCCGCCAGCGCGGAGACGTTGAAGGGATACTCGTAGTTGCCGTAGGGCGAAGTGGAGGTAATGCCGCCGATCGGCGTGGTCGCCCCTGCCTGCCCGCCGGTCATCCCGTAGTTGAAGTTGTTGACGCAGATGACCGTCATGTCCATATTGCGCCGCGCCGCGTGGATGAAGTGGTTGCCACCGATAGTCACCAGGTCCCCATCGCCGGAGAAGACCACGACCTTCAGTTCCGGGTTGCCCAACTTCAGGCCAGTGGCGAAGGGGATCGCCCGTCCGTGGGTAGTATGGAAGGAGTCCAGCCGCACATACCCGGCCACCCGTCCCGTGCAGCCGATGCCGGAGACCACCACCACCTTGTCCAGGTCCAGTTCCGCGCGGCACAACGCGCTGAGAAAGCAGGTGAGCGCCGTACCCAGGCCGCAGCCGGGGCACCAGATGTGCGGCAACCGTTCAGTGCGCAGCATGTCGTCCATCGGGTGGCGGCCGTGGACGTCCTCTTTCAGCCCTTCGGCTTCGTGATGGATCTCGAGGGACTTGTCGAGACGGTAGGAATCGCGCATCGTTATCGCCATGTTCACTCCTTCACCTTGCGTCCCGCCGCGCGGCGGATGGCGTCCAGCACCTGCTGCGGGTCGTGGATGTCGCCGCCGGGATGGGGCACCGAGTAGACCGGCGTCTGGCCGGCGGCGCAGCGCTGCACCTCACGAACGATCTGCCCCATATTGATCTCCGGGACGACGATCCCGCGCACCCGCCCGGCCAGGTCGTGAATCTGCTCATCGGGGAAGGGCCACACCGTGATCAGGCGCAGCATCCCCACGCGGATACCTTCCTGGCGGGCCTGTTGCATCGGCCAGGCGGCGGTGCGGGCGGAAATGCCGTAGGCGACCACCGCCACTTCGGCATCGTCCAACTGGCTCATCTCCAGGCGGATGATGCGCTCCTTGTTCTTCTCGATCTTGTCCACCAATCGCTGCACCAGCGGCCATTGCGCCCGGTCGTCGGTAGTGGCCGGGTAGCCGCGCTCGTCGTGGGTGAGGCCGGTCATATGGATGCGGTACCCCTCGCCCGCGATGGCCATCGGCGGCACCCATTCTCCTGGCGGGACGGCGTAGGCCTTGTATTCCCCTGGCGGCACCTTCGGGCGAGGGCGGACGGCCAGTTCGATCTCCTCCGGCGGCGGGATGACCACCCGTTCGGTCATATGTCCCACCTCGGCGTCGGTCATCACCAACACCGGCACGCGGTAGATCTCCGACAGGTTGAAGGCGTGGATGGTCAGGTCGAACAGTTCCTGCGGCGAGGAGGGGCAAAGCGCGATGATGGAGTAGTCGCCGTGCGAACCCCAACGAGCCTGCATCATGTCCCCCTGCCCCACCAGGGTCGGCAGGCCGGTAGAGGGGCCACCGCGCTGGACGTTGACGACCACACAGGGAGTCTCCGTCATCACGCCCAGGCCGATGTTCTCCATCATCAGGGAGAAGCCGGGGCCGCTGGTCGCGGTCATGGCCTTCATCCCGGCCCACGACGCGCCCAGCACGGCGTTCATCGAGGCGATCTCATCCTCCATCTGGATGTAGATGCCGTCCACCAGCGGCAGCCGTTCGCTCATCCGCTGCGCCACCTCGGTGGCCGGGGTGATGGGGTAGCCAGCGAAGAAGCGACAGCCAGCGCAGATGGCCCCCTCCGCGCAGGCCACATCTCCCTGCATGAAAAACCTACCACTCAGTACACCGCTCTCTCGGCTCATAGGGAAACCACTTCTCCTTCTGTTTCGACGACGTAGATGGCGAACTCGGGGCAGAGCAGTTCACACAACCCGCAACTGACGCAGGCCTCTGGTCGCACTGCCCTTGGGGGATGGTAGCCTTTCGTGTTGATATCGTCGGAGACCTCCAGCACATCTCGGGGACAGAACTCGACGCACCAGGTACACCCCTTGCAGCGCTCCGCAAGGACGTGAATCTGGCCGTGCGGCACTCTGATCTCATCCAGGTCTAGGGGTCTACGCCAGAACTTCACCTGTCGCCTCCGTCGAAGGGAACTCCGTATGGCTGGGTCCTGCAGTCCGTAATCATACGAGTTTCGGCGTTTCGGGCAAGTCGCCCTCCGACCAGCGGTCACCTGCTGACCGGCGGTCATTATGATACACGTGAACGGCCGGTTCGTCAACAGGGGAAGCGCCATCGGCGATCCGCGCGCCTTGCGCCGGGCGTGGTCGCCGACCGCGCCCAATGTCAGGGCTGACCACCGCTCAGGCTTGACATCTCCCCAGCGGTCAGTACAATAGAATCGCCAGGGACCCGTCTGGGCCTTGAGCGTGGGAATGCACCGTCCCCCTATTCCGCTTTCCGGTGCCGCTGGGATCGCTCAGACGACCGAGACGGCAGGAGGGAGCGGCCCTCGTCCCGATGAGGCCCGCGCCGCACCTGCAAACCCAACTTCTCCAGAGACCCGCCGGGCTCAGGGCAAATATCTTTCCATAGGAGGGAGAAGATGTTGCTGTGCATTGACATCGGGAACACGAACATCACCTTCGGGTTGTATGAGGGCCAAACGCTCGGCCCACGCTGGCGCATCCGCACGATCCACGACAAAATGGCCGATGAGTACGGTATCCTCCTCGACCAGATGTTCCGCCACCGCGGCTACCGGCCAGAGCAGGTGACAGGAGTGGTCATCGCCAGCGTCGTCCCGCCGCTCACGCCGACCTTCGTGCAGGTCTGCCGGGAATACCTGGGCCAGGAACCGCTGGTGGTGGACGCGGGAGTACGCACCGGCGTCCGCATCTGCTATGACAACCCGCGCGAGGTGGGCGCAGACCGGGTCGTGGACGCCGCTGCTGCGCGCGCCCTCTATTCCGTCCCCGCCTGCATCGTGGACTTCGGCACCGCCACCACCTTCGACGCGGTCTCGGCGGAAGGGGACTACCTGGGCGGGGCGATCGCCCCCGGCATCGGCATCGCTGCCCAGGCGCTCTTCGAGCGGACCGCGAAACTGCCGCGCGTCGAACTGACCCGCCCGCCCTCGGTCATCGGACGCAACACGGTCCACTCCATCCAGTCAGGGTTGTTGTTCGGCTACGTCGGCCTGGTCGAAGGCATGGTCGCCCGCTTCAAGGCCGAACTGGGCCCGCAGACCCGCGTCATCGCCACCGGCGGCCTGGCGGAGATCGTCGCCCGGGAGACGTCGGTCATTGACATCGTGGACCCGTGGCTGACCCTGCACGGGCTGCGGATCATCTACGAGCTGAACAGGGAGTGACGACGGACCACGGACGACGGACGACGGACCACGGAGGCCAGAACATGAAACCTGAAACCTGGAACCTGGAACCTGGAACCCACCACCCACAATCCATCCCGCTGCTGACCAACAAACGCATCCTCCTGGGCATCACCGGCGGCATCGCCGTCTACAAGGTCTGCACGTTGGCCAGCCATCTCACCCAGGCCGGGGCGCAGGTGGACGTGGTGATGACCGAGGCAGCGACGCGCTTCGTCGCTCCGCTGACCTTCGAGGCGCTGACCGGCCGCCCCGCCTACACCGATATGTGGCGTCGGTCGGGCGAGGGATTGCCCACGCACATCGCCCACGTCGGCCTGGCCCACGCCGCCGACCTGCTGGTGATCGCCCCGGCAACCGCCAACACCATCGCCAAATGGGCCCACGGCCTGGCCGACAACCTGTTGAGCACCCTGCTCCTGGCCGCAACCTGCCCGGCGATGGCCGTCCCGGCGATGGACGCCGGCATGTGGTCGCACCCGGCGACCCAGGCCAACGTCGCCCTGCTGCGCGAGCGCGGCGTACACTTTGTCGGCCCGGCGCGCGGACGCATGGCCTCCGGGCTCGAGGGCGAGGGGCGCATGGTCGAGCCGGAAGAGATCCTGGGTCACATCCGCTGGCTGCTGGGGCGGAGCGGCCCGCTGGCTGGGTGGCGTGTCGTCGTCACTGCCGGCCCCACCCGCGAGCCGCTCGACCCGGTGCGCTTTATCAGCAACCCCTCATCGGGCAGGCAGGGCTTCGCCCTGGCGCAGGCCGCACTCGACCGCGGCGCGGAGGTGACGCTGATCACCGGCCCGGTCCACCTGCCCACGCCTGTCGGCGCGCAGCGGGTGGAAGTGACCACCGTCGAGCAGATGCGCGACGCGGTGCTGGCAGCCTGCGCCAGCGCCGACCTGCTGCTGATGGCCGCTGCCGTGGGCGACTACCGCCCGGCGACGGTCGCCGCACAGAAGATCAAGAAAGGCGGACCGCTGACCCTTCACCTGGAGCGCACCCCGGACATCCTGGCAGCGGTCGCCGAGCGGCGGGCAGTCACCGGCTTCCCGCGGCGGGTCGTCGGCTTCGCCGCCGAGAGCGAGCGCCTGGTGGAACATGCCCACGCCAAGATGGAAGAGAAGGGCCTGGACTGGATCGTCGCCAATGACATCACCGCGAGCGATGCGGGCTTCGCCGTCGAGACGAACCGGGTGGTGATCCTGGGACGCGACGGGAGCGTGGAAGAACTGCCGCTGATGAACAAGGCGGAGGTGGCTGAGGCGGTGCTAGCATTGGTCATGAAATAGCGCGAAAGGACGCGAAAAG
>Ga0209018_1001493_pt1 | contig 18614 bp, 16 predicted proteins | sample YNPBryBLVA2012_FD_185814 | JGI IMG/M metagenome (GOLD analysis project Ga0209018, IMG submission 185814) | Anoxygenic and chlorotrophic microbial mat microbial communities from Yellowstone National Park, USA - YNP Bryant BLVA 2012 (SPAdes)... ...
GATCTGTGCTTCCTGGGCCGGGCGGACGCCGACCGGCTCAAGGGCGCCCTCGGGCGCCGGTTGGACCTCGCGGCCGCTCAAGTTCTCTTGAATGCCTCGCACACGCACGCCGGACCGGCCGTGGGCACATGGTACTGGGCCGGCTATCTGCCGCCTGAGACGCTCTACCTCAGCGAACTGGAGGCGGCCACGGTAGCGGCGGCCTGTGAGGCTCGCGACACCGCCCGTCCTGTGACGATGTGGGCCGGCGCGACCCGCACGCGCCTTCCCATGAACCGCAGGGCAGGCGGCGACCGCGGCGAGATCGAAAACCGTCCCAACCCCGAGGGAAATGTCTACGACGAGGTCCCGATCTGCGTACTGCGCGAGGCGCCTTCCGCAGGCGCTACGCCGGTGAGCGCCGGCCCGGTGGTCGCCCTGCTGTTCAGCGTGGCATGCCACCCGTCGATCATCGGCGGACATGAGGTTTCGGCCGACTACCCCGGGGCCGTCATGGCGGCGCTGGATGCCCATCTGGGGCGGTCTGCCAGTCTGTTCCTCCAGGGAGCCGGCGGCGACGCGAAACCCTGCGTCATCCGCGACGGGCGGCGTTGGCGAGCCGGCGACGGGGCGGACCTGGAGAGGTGCGGCCGGATGGTTTCGGCCGAGATCATCGAGCGGCTCAACCGGGGACTGGCGCCGATCGAGCCGCACGTGGCCTGGCGATCGATCGAGACAAACTGGCCGCTGGGGCCGCTGCCGGCGCGGTCGGAGTACGAGGCCATCGCCGCCGACGCGGACGCCCCGGAAATCCGCCGGCTGTGGGCCCGACGGCAGCTCGATCGGATCCGACGACACGGAACATTGCCGGCGAACGTTACGCTCACCGTCCAGGGTATCCGACTGGGCCGAGGTGTCAGGCTCGTCGGCGTCGAGGGGGAGCTGACGGCCGGATTGGGGCGGATCGTCCGCGAGGCGTTCCCAGACGGATGCACGTTCGTCCTGGGCTACTGCAACGGCGAAGGGCTGTACCTGCCCACCTCTCACATGATCGATGAGGGGGGCTACGAGGTCGTCAGCTACTGGGAATACGGGTGGCCGGCCCCCCTGGCCAAGGGTACCGAGTCCGTCATGTCCCGGGCCGTCGAGGACCTCCGAGCGGCGGGGATCTGATCGCCCGGGAGCGTCAGACCACGCATCGGCCCCCGGGGCCGCAAGACGCGCCGGCGGGTTCAGCCGGATCGGTCCTCGGGCCGCAGGATGCGCAGCTCCGTCAGCGGCACCTCGAGTTCCACGGCACCCACGCACACGACCGCCGTCTGCTTGTGAAGCTGCATCCGCACGATCCGACCCTCGCGGTCGAACCGTTGCACGCGAACGGCGTCGCCGGGCCTGAGGCGGGCCACGGCCTGCGTCCACTGCTGGAACTCCGCCTGCTTGCGCTCGAGCTCCGCCCTCTGGCGCTCGAAGGCGGTGCGTGCGGCCTCCGCCTCACGGCGGGCGGTCTCCGCCTCGTCGCGGGCCTGTTCGGCGAGGCGGCGGGTGTGAAGCGTTCCGGCGATCGCCCGTCGCAGCGCCCGGTCCCGCGTATCCAGGTGGCGTCGGGCCGCTTCCACGATTCGTCGCGGCATCCCCAGCCGCTCGGCCACGGCCAGCGCATTGCTGTTGCCCGGCTCGCCGAGGATCAGTCGGTACGTGGGCTGGAGCGTGGCCGCGTCGAACTCCACGGCGGCATTGTCGGCGCGGGGCTCCGTAAAGGCCACGCTCTTGAGAACGCCCAGGTGCGTGGTGACGATCGCGTGGCACCCGATCCGGAGCAGCTCCTCGACGATCGCCCGTCCGATCGCTGCACCCTCGTCGGGATCGGTGCCGGCCCCGAGTTCGTCGATCAGGACCAGGGTGCGTCGGCCGGCCCTGCGGAGCATGCGCAGCAATTGCGTGAGGTGGGCACTGAACGTGCTGAGCGACTGCTGGAGGCTCTGTTCGTCTCCCACGTCGATCATCACGTCCTCGTAGAGCGGCAGGGTCGAGCCCTCGGCGGCCGGGATGGGCAGACCGGCCTGGGCCATGACCGCCATCAGGCCGACCGTCTTGAGTACGACGGTCTTGCCGCCGGTGTTGGGCCCGGTGACTACCAGGAGGTCAAAGTCATCACCGAGCCGAAGATCCAGCGGGACGACCGGACGGGTCGGCTCGCCCCGGGCCGCCTCCTGCTGCCGGATTTGCAGCAACAGGGGGTGACGGGCCTGGCGGAGCCGAAGGACCTGATCGGCCCCGACCGTGGGCACGACGGCCTGGAAGGCCTGCGCGAAACGGACCTTCGTGGCAATCAGGTCCAGGACGGCCAGGGCATCGAAGGTCTTGAGCAGCTCGGCCGCGTTGAGATGGATCGAGTGCGTCAGGCCCCAGAGAATCCGGTTGATCTCCTCCGATTCGTCCTGGCGGAGGCGGACGATCGTGTTGTTCAGCTCGACGGCCTCGGCCGGCTCGACGAAGAGAGTCATCCCGCTGTCGGAGGTGCGATGGACGATCCCGGGCACCCGGCCCCGATGCTCGGCCGCCAGCGGCAGGACGAGCCGGTCGTTGTGGAACGTCGCCTCGGCGTAGCGCAACCACCGGGACAGGTGGGGAGACTTCAACAGGCGATCGATCACTGTCTGGATTCTGCCGCGGGCTTCCTCGATGGCCCGGCGGATGCGCTCGAGCCTGGGACTCGCGTCGTCGCGCACCTTTCCGCGGGGGTCAATGGCCCGATGGATCTGCTCCGCAATCACCCGGAAGTCGCCCAGCCGCGCGGCGATCGCGCGCAGGTCCGGACACGTTTCCGGAAGACGCTCGGACCACGTAAAGACCGCGTTGGCGGCGTCCAGCGACGAGGCCAGCTCGGCGAACTCCTCCGGTTCGAGCTTGGCCGGCGGGACGGCCCGCCGGATCATCTCGCGCACGTCGCGCAACCCGCCGAAGGGCGGAAGCCCGATCCGTTCGACGGCGGCCTGCATCTGGCGAACCTGCGCCAGCCAGCGGAGGACGAGGTCCTCGCGAGCCACGGGCTTGAGCCGGGCCGCCATCCTGCGTCCGAGCGACGTGAGCGCGTGCTCGGCCACCATCTGCCGGACCCGATCAAACTCCAGCCGGTCCAGGGTATGGGGATCCATCAACACCATTCTACCGCGGGGCCCCCGTGGATCGGCCGGCCGTCGTGTGCCCTCCCGGATCGGGGGCGCCCGGCCGACCCGGAAAGGGTCGGTCGGCCCCGGACGGTTTGCGCCGTCGTGCCTTCCGCGGGGACCCTCATCCGCCCCGTGGCACAGAACGCTGCGTCGTCCGCGCACGGCCCCTCACAGGGGCCGGATGCTCATCCTCAGAATGCGGGCCTGGCCGGGGGCGAGCGTCATGCCTTCGGCCGTCAACGACACCACTTGCCCGCCGAGGAGATCCATCGCGCGGCCCTGAAGCAATCGGCCCCCGTGCCGCAACCGGAAGCGGAGCAGACGATCGCCGGCATTCACGAAGTACGTGACATAGCGGCCGTTGGCGTCTCTGAGGGTTTCGCTCCGCAGCCCCCGCAGCGGTTCCCCATCCGACGGGACGGCGAACACGCAGTCGTTCAGGATCGTTCCGCGGTCCCGCAGTTCGATCAGGTACGTCGCCAGTTCTTGCGCGACGGTCCGATCGTTTCCGGGCGCGGGCACCTCCAAATCGAATCCGATCCCGCCGGGGCCGGTCCGCGGCACATCGATCAGACACCGGCCGACGGCCACCAGCACCTTGCCGGCGTCCCGGAAACGTCGTACCGACTCCACCAGGTCCGTCGGCAGACGTTCGACACCACACAGGACAAGTACCTTGTACGCTGCCATCCGGTCGGGCGACCGCAGCACGGCCGGGCCGACCGGGTCCGCGGGCACCTGCGCGTCAGCAAGTGCCCCGACGATGGTGCCCAAGCCGCCGACGGCCGCCGCGCTCGCCGCTTCGTCCCCCGGCCTCGTCGCGGCCAGTACGGCGATATCTGTCGCTCCCGGGAACAAACGGATCACCTCCCCGAGCCGCACGAGGTCCAGGCCTGCGTGGGCAGTTGCCTCGACGACCCAGGGCGCCGGCTGCTCGTCCGATGGGCCCGGGAGCCGGGCCAGAAACACATGCGAGCCGGAGAGGGCGTGCAACAGGATCTCCGCCCGCCACCGCGCCAGGGCGGCCTCCTCGTGAGGGACGGATGGCAGGCAGATCGGCCCCAGGACGACCGGGCGACCGGTCATGCGGGTCAGCAACCTCCCGATCCAGGTCTGGGCGACGAAGTCCGGCCCGCGGACCGGCGAGGGTCTCCAGAAGGCACGGCTCTCGAGCGGGAGCGTGGACAGGCTCAGCGCATCGGCCGGCGTAACGGGCCGAAGCGGGGCGGGTGCTTCATCCGTGTGGCCAAGTCGCACATAGCTCAGGCCCACCGACGACGCCCGGACCCGAAGCAGCTCCGGCGAAACACCTTCGAGCTGCCGGGCGTCCAGCGCGAGACGTCCGCCCAGGCACGCGACCAAGTCGAGCCGGCGAAGCGTTTCGTCGCGGTCCCGGCAGGCACCTGTCAGGAGCCATCCGATGCCCGGGGGCGTGCCCGGCGAATCCAGCGACGACGGGGGGGCCGGGTTCGGCGTGAACCCTTCGATGTCCGATCCCCGAAGCGCCCTCGCCAGGGCCGACTCGCACCAGGAAAGCGTCTGGCCGGCAGCGGCCCGACCGATCGCCCCTCGGCGGACCCGTGCGGCCGCCTCCAGGAGGCATGCAACGGTGGCCCGCGTATAGGGTTCCTCGGCACACCGCAGGAACAGGTGCGTTCGAATGTCCCCGTCCACGTCGTACCGGTCGAGATAGGCACGTCGCTCGTCGAACCATCTCCGCACGGTGGCCACGGCCTCGTCCGAGGGACCCGAGGCGGTCGGGCCCGAAGCGGCGTGCTCAGACCCTGTTGCCGAAGCGCCCCAGAGGGCGACCGCGCCCGCCGCCCAGATCATCGGCCTCCATGCGCCAAGGCGCGCCGGGTTGATCGAGGGGACCCTTCTCATCGCAACCACCATTTCGTGGAGGCCGGACGGTTGAGCGTGATGGCCGCAGGGGGTCGCGTCGAAGGCACCGGCAGCTCCGCCGCCAGGTCGATCAACCGCTGCCGCGCGAACCGCTCAGGATGCTCGCGAAACCGTCCCAGCGTCTCGTCGGAGAAGAACGCCTCGCCGGGCGGCACGTCACTGCCGGCGTGGTAGAACTTGAGTGCCTCGGCCAGACACTCGCCCGCTTCGATAAGCACCCCGCGAGCCAGCGTCCGGGTCGTGAGCTGACCGGCCGCCTCCACGGCCATGCTGTAGAGCGTGAGCCACTCCGACACATCGATGAGGGCGGACGGTTCCGGGTGCGCGCTGAGCACTAGGGGCAACCGGCGGACCGTCTCGTTGGGCCGGAGCTCCCGCGGGCACAGGGAGAGATCCACTTCGATAGAACGCTCGGCAGCACAATGGGAACACGTTGCCACGAGGATGAGGCTGTCCGATCCGGCCTGCGGTGGGGACTGCACATCGACCACCACAAAACCGCGCCCGGAGCAGGCCGGGCACGGCAACATGGCTGCGTACAGGTGGGCCTCGGCCAGGCTGTGTATCGGGCGCGCCGGGGGCATGACACGTCAGGATAGCAGAGCCGTCACAGGACGCCTACCTGCCGCCGGGCGATCTGGCGGGATTCCGCCCGCGTTGTGGCCCTGATCCGGTCGGGCATAATAGCGGTATGGGTCCGCCACGCTTCTATCATGCCGAGCTCCGCACGGGCGAACTGGAACTCGCAGCGGCCGAGGCCCGCCACGCAACCGGCGCCCGACGCCTGAGACGGGGCGATTCTGTTCTACTGTTCGACGGATGTGGCGCGGAAGCCCCGGCGGTCATCGTCCGGTGCGGCCGCCAGACCATCGTCCGGGTGGCGGAGGTGCGCCAGATGCCCCGCGCGGCCCTCCATGAACTGACGATCGTCGTAGCCCCGCCACGGACCGCGCGGCAGGACATACTGGTCGAGAAGTGCACGGAGCTGGGCGTGGCCGCGATTCGGCCGGTCCGGACTGTTCGGGGCGTGGCCGAGGTCTCAGGCCTCCGGGCGGACCGCTGGCGGCGGATCGCAATCGCGGCCGCCAAGCAGTCGGAACAGGCCTGGGTGCCCACAATCCACGATCCGGCCGACCTGGACCAGGTCTTGGCCGAGCTCGCCGGCACCGATCTGATCTTGTTGGCGGATCCCGCCAGGGCGGCCGGGCCCCTGGCATACCTGGTGCCGATCCGGCCTGTGGGCCGGCGCGTCGCCGCCATCATCGGACCCGAAGGCGGCCTCACGGAGGAGGAGTATCTAGCGGCAATAGCTGCGGGTGCTCAGAGCTGCCGCATCACGCCGACTGTGCTCCGGGTCGAGACGGCGGCGATCGCGATGGCGGCGGTTATTCTCTCTGCGCTCCCGACAGACGCTGTGCCATGCCGAGGGGGCGGCTCCGATTCCAGGGTATCGTGACCGCACGCCCCTGGTGGAGCCGGGCCTCTGCGTGTCCCGACGCGCCGAGACCCTGCGGGGGGCGTCGGGCATCTCTCCAGCCCGCATCAGGCCGATCGTCCGGTTGGCCAAACTGCACGTTTGCGGGTAAGCTATCCGATTCAATCTTTTGTAAGGCCATGGCGGGCTGGCTGGAACGCTTCTGGATGGGCTGTGGGCATTGCCGGGAAGGCGGTGCCTGTCCCTTGGATGCGGGAGGACCGGCTTCAACCGGGCCCTCGGACGCCGAGTGCCGGTCGCTCCCGGCAGCCGCCGGGCTGGTTTTCCTCCTGCCGCTGGGGTGCGGGATCCTGCTTGGACATCTTGCAGACCGAGCCGGCGGATCGAAATGGCTCGCGCCGGGGCTGCTCCAGGCCGCGGGAATGGCCGGGGGCTTCCTGGTGGGGGTTCTTTTGGCCAGGCTGGGCCTGCGGCTTCTGGGACGGCGGGCGCAGAAGGAGCGAGGTACGTAGATGATCGGGGTCTTCTCCGGAAAGCGCAAGCAGTTCAAACGAGGAATCCACCCGCCGCATCGCAAGTACACCCAGGCAGCGCCGATACGACTGTTCGTCCCCACGGGTGAGTTGACCGTGCCGATGGCTCAGCACATCGGAGCCGCGTGCGTGGCCGTGGTCAAGGCCGGCCAGGTCGTTGAGATGGGCGAGAAGATCGCCGACACCGACGCCTTCGTTTCCGCGCCGATCCATTCGCCCATTCGCGGAACGGTGGGTGCGGGAACGATCTGTCTTTTGCCGTCCGGTCGGCGGGTACCGGCCCTCCAGATCAAGCCGCCGGCCGACGGCGGAGCGATTCCGGACGGGTTCCTGAAGGAGTTTCTGGACGGCGACTGGGAGGGCGTCGAGCCGTCCGCCTACGATCCGGAGGAGATCTGTGCGGCCATTCGCTCGGCCGGCATCGTCGGGCAGGGGGGAGCTACGTTCCCGACGTTCATCAAGCTCAAAAGGGACCCCAAGCGGCCGGTCGATACGGTCCTGCTCAACGGAGCGGAGTGCGAGCCGTACCTGACGGCGGACCACCGGCTGATGCTCGAGTCGCCGGGGCCGATCGTGGTGGGCTTGCAGCTTGCTATGCGCTCGACGGGCGCCCAACGCGGGCTGGTCTGCATCGAGGACAACAAACCGGACGCGATCGAGATCATGCGGAAGGCCACGGCCGGACGGCCGGGTATCGAGGTGGTCGTCTGCGCGTCGAAATACCCGATGGGCGGCGAGCGCCAGTTGATCCCTGCGGTGCTCGGGCGGGTGGTTCCCAGTGCTCCGAAGGGACTGCCCCTCGACGTGGGGGCGGTTGTGATCAACGTCGCCACGGCGCACACGATTGCCCGGGCCGTCGTACGCAGGCGGCCGTTCACGCACCGAGTGGTGACGGTGACGGGGCGCGGCGTGCGGGAGCCGGGCAACTGGCTGGTGCCCATCGGCACGCCCTTCGCGGACCTGATCGAGGCCTGCGGCGGGCTGACGGAGGACGCCGTGAAGGTGCTCGCTGGCGGCCCGATGATGGGACCTTGCGTACCGCACCTGAACGTGCCGGTGGTCAAAGGCACGGGGGGCATCACGGTGCTGTCGGCCGAGGAGGCGGCGTCGTTCCGCGAGGGGCCGTGCATCCGATGCGGCCGGTGTATCGACAACTGCCCGCTGCACCTGGCGCCTACGAAGATCGTGCACGCCGTCAAGCATCGGGATTATGCGCTGGCGGCGGAGTACGACATGAACGCCTGCTGTGAATGCGGTTGTTGCGCCTACGTGTGTCCGGCCCGGATTCCGTTGCCGCAGTACATCCGTGCAGGGAAGAACCAGTGGCGCGTCCTTCAGGAGGCCCGCGCGGCCTCGGGGGCGCCCACGTGACAGGAGCTTGGAGTCAAGGCCGCCCCGCCCGGCGGAGCGGCTGCGGGGGTACCCGGTTCCATGAGTCAGACTATCATCACGCCGCCTGATACGGTCCGTACCCCACCTTCGGGGGTCCCGGCACAGGGCCTGCTGGTCGGCCCGGCTCCGCACCTGGCGGACGCCTCGACGACGCGGCGGATCATGTTCGAGGTCGTGCTGGCCATGCTGCCCATGTTCGTGGCGGCCGTGTGGCTCTTCGGTGCGCGTGCCGCAGCACTGACCTTCTCGACGACCGCCGGGTGTCTGGCCGCGGAGGCCGTGGCCAATCGCATCCGCGGTCGTTCGCAGGCGTCGCTTACGGATGGTTCGGCAGTGGTGACCGGTGTGATACTGGCCTTTTCACTGCCGCCCGGGTTGCGGCTCTATCAGTCCTTTCTCGGCGGCGCGGTGGCGATCGGCCTGGGAAAGATGGTCTTCGGCGGTCTGGGGCAGAACCTTTTCAACCCGGCGATGGTCGGACGGGCGTTTCTGATGGTGTGTTTCCCGGTGGCCCTGACCACTTGGATCGAGCCGGGCACGCTCAAGACCATCGGTGTGGACGCCGTCACACAGGCCACGCCCCTGGCGGCCGCCAAGTTCCATTCGGGTCCGCTGCCCGGACTGAGGGACCTGTTCCTCGGGAACGTCGGCGGCTGCGTGGGTGAGACCAGCGCACTGGCCGCGCTGCTGGGCGGGCTCTACCTGGTCTTCCGGCGGGTGGCCGACTGGCGCCAGCCCGTGGGGATGCTGGGGGCCGCGACGGTGTTCAGTTCGGTGGCCCACTGGGCGGCCCCGGAACGGTTCGCGGGACCGCTGTATCACCTGACGAGCGGAGCCATGTTGTTCGGGGCATTCTTCATTGCCACCGACTATGTCGGGGCGCCAGTTACACCGCGGGGGCGACTGGTGTTCGGAATCGGCGTCGGCCTGCTGGTGATGGTCATCCGCCTGTTCGGAGGATACCCGGAAGGCGTGATGTATGCGGTCCTGCTCATGAACGCCCTTACGCCGCTGATCGAGCGGTGGTCTCTGCCCACGCCGTTTGGCGGGAAGGCGTCGGGATAGCCGTCACGCGACGGAGGTGCGGCCGTGCGGAAGTTCGTGCGGGAGTCCTGGCTGATCCTTGCATTGGGCCTGGTCTTCGCAACGCTGCTGGCCTGCGCCCAGACGGCCTTCCAGCCGCGCATTCAGGACAACCAGGCGCGAGCCTTGAACGAAGCCATCGGTCTGGTCGTACCCGGCACCGTTCGGACGGAACGGGTGCGGGTGGAGGGGTATGACCGGGACGTGTTCCGGTGCTTGGCCGAAGGGCAGACCGTGGCGGGGTGGGCGGTAGAGGCCGTAGGGACCGGATTCGCTGACAGGATCCGCCTGGTCGTGGGCCTCTCCCCGGACGCCAGGAGCATCACGGGCCTGAAGGTGATCGAGAACGTCGAGACACCGGGTCTGGGCAACAAAATCGCCGAGGAGGCGTGGGCCGCGCAGTACCGGGGCTTGGATGCGGGGCGGCCGATCGTCGTCCGCAAGCGACCCCCGGCCCCGGACCGGAACGAGGTGCAGGCGGTCACCGGGGCGACGATTTCGAGCACCGCCGTGACCGAGATCGTCAACCGGGCGCTCGAACGCGTCCGCCCGGGGCTGGAGCGGCTCTGAATTCGCCAGGAGACCTGACGGATGGCCAGCGAGAATGGCTCCATTCTCAAACAGTTCACCGACGGGATCGTCGCGAACAACCCCACGCTCGTGCTGTTGCTGGGGATGTGTCCGACGCTGGCGGTGACGAACACGGTCGAGAACGCCCTGGTCATGGGAGCGGCAGTGATCTTCGTGCTCACGATGTCGAACCTGGTGACCAGCCTGCTGCGGCATCTGCTTCAGCCGCACGTTCGGATCCTCGTCTTCACGCTGACCATCGCCACGTTCGTGACGATCGCGGATCTCACGCTGAGGGCCTACGTTTTCGAGGTGAGCAAGAAGCTGGGGCCGTTCGTACCGCTGATCATTGTGAACTGCATCATTATCGCGCGGGCGGAGGTGGTGGCGTCGCGCCATGGGGTCGGTCGCTCGGTGGCAGACGCCCTGGGGTGCGGCGTGGGCTTCACGCTGGCCCTGACGCTGCTGGGGGCGATCCGCGAACTGCTCGGCACGGGCGGGATCACGCTGCTGCGCGAGTCCGGCTGGCACTGGCACCTGGATCCGAAGGTCTTCGAACCGCATGCCTGGGTGGTCATGATCATGCCGCCCGGGGCATTCCTGACCCTCGGGGCGGTGATCGGCGTCGTCAACCATGTACGGGCCCGGCGGGCCGAACGGGGAGGCAAATGATGGACCTGGGTTCGCTGGCGGCCGTCTTCGTCGGCGTCGTTTTCATCAACAACTTCGTGCTGGCCCAGTTCCTGGGGATCTGTCCGTTCCTGGGCGTTTCCCGGCGTGTGGACATGGCCTTCGGCATGGGCTGTGCCGTCACATTCGTGATGACGATCTCCGGCGTGACGAGCTGGCTGATCGTCCATGGTATTCTCATGCCGGTCGGGAGCCGGCTGGGCGGGCCGGAGTCGCTCTTTTTTCTGAAGTATGTCGTATTCATCATGGTCATCGCCGCCATGGTGCAGCTCGTCGAGATGTACCTCAGGAAGTTCTTCCCCGCGCTGTACACCGCCTTCGGCGTATTCCTGCCGCTGATCACGACGAACTGTGCGATCCTGGGGGCCTGCCTGCTGATCGATATGAACGAGACGTACCGCAACAGCCTCGTGAAGTCCGCCGTCTTCGCGTTCGGAGGCGGCGTGGGATTCGCGATCGCGATCACCGTGATGGCCGGCATTCGGGAGCACCTCCGTTTCAGCGATGTTCCGAAGCCCCTCCAGGGGGCGGGAATCACGCTGCTGACGGCCTGCATCCTGTCGCTGGCGTTCATGGGATTCGCCGGGATCGGCAAGTGACCCGGGGCGGGCATCGGCCCGTCCGGTCCCGCGGGCGTGTGCGGCGAGGCGGAGAACCGAATCATGATCGTGCTTGCGGCTGCGCTGGTGCTGTTCGCCATCACGCTGTTGTTCGCCGGCCTGCTCGGCGTGGCGAAGGAAAAGCTTCGCGTGGACGAAGATCCGCGGATCGGGCGCGTGGCGGACGTCCTGCCCGGAGCCAACTGCGGCGGCTGCGGCTTCGCGGGCTGCGCCGACTTCGCCAAGGCCGTGGTGGAGCGGCGCGTTCCGTGCTCCGGCTGTCCGGTGGGCGGCAGCGCAGTGGCCGCAAGGATCGCGCAGATCCTCGGGATCGAGGTGGTCGAGACGTTTCCGTTCCGGCCCGTCATTCACTGCGGCGCACGTCAGGAGGACAAGCTCGGCGTCGTCCGCTACGACGGCGTCCGGGCGTGCAGCGAAGCCCACGTCGTGGGGGTGACGCAGGCGTGCACCTACGGGTGCCTGGGCTACGGCGACTGCGCGCGGGCGTGCACGTTCGACGCACTGCACATGGTCGAGGGCAAGCCGGTGGTGGATTACGACAAGTGCACCGGGTGCGGCGCGTGCGCGAAGGCCTGCCCCCGGAAGATCATCGAGCTGATCCCCTTCAAGCAGGAGCGAATGCTCGTGGTGGCCTGCGCAAACAAGGAGCCTGCGCGCCATGTCAGACAGGTGTGCAAGGTCGGCTGCGTGGGCTGCAAGGCGTGTCAGCGACTGTTTGCCGAACTCTTCGAGGTCCGGGACAACCTCGCCTACCTCAACTATGACCACTACGAGGGCCAGCCGGACTTCGGACCCGTCCTGGCCAAGTGCCCCTCGGAGGTCCTCGTCTATTTCGGCAAGCCCCAGCCCGAGACGCCGGCCGAGAGTTCCCGACCCGAGCCAGCCGCCGCGGCGACCTGATCGGGCGGCTCCCGGCTCACGGGGCCACGTACGCTTCGAAGCCCGGCGTTCGCGTGATGATCGGCTCGGCAGAAGATCCGCTCACCCACATCGCTTCGACGCCCGGAGCCGTTCCCGCCGCCAGAAGTTGCCGGCCTTCCTCGACAGAGAGCACGCTCAGCGCGGTCGCCCAGGCGTCGGCGGTGATGCCGTCCTGTGCGATCACCGTGACGCTCGGGGCCTGCCGGGCCGGCTGGCCGGTACGGGGGTCGACGATGTGCGAGAATCGCCGGCCCTCGATTTCGAAGAACCTCTGTTGGACGCCCGATGTGGCGACAGCCCGGTCAGACAGCTCCAGGACAAGCAGGAGCCCCGTCTGGAAGGGGTGTTTGACGCCCACGCGCCAGGGCCGTCCCTCGGGGGAGCAACCCGCCGCAACGACGTCGCCTCCGACCTCCACCAGGGCGGCCTGTGCACCGGCCTTCCGCATGGCCTCGGCTGCCAGGTCGAGCGCATAGCCCTTGGCGATTCCCCCCAAGTCGATCTGCATGCCCGCCTGGGGCAGGGCGATCGCCCGTGCCTCCGTATCGAGCCGGACGCGGTCCCAGCCCACGCGAGAGCGGGCTCCGGCCAGCTCCGGGTCGGTGGGCAACCGGCCCCGGGCAGCGGCCTTCCGCCACAGTTCGATGAGCGGTCGGCACGTCAGATCGAATGCACCGCCGGTCAGACGGCCGAACTCCACAGCTCGCCGTACACACTCGTAGGTCTCAGCCGAGACCGGCAACGGAGGCCCCCCGGCAAAGCGATTCAACCGTCCGATTTCGCTGTCGTCCACGTAGTCGCTCATCAGCCGATTCACATCCTCGAGGCGGGAGTAGCCGGCCTCGACCGCGGCGGAAGCCGTGCGGAGGTCGCGGGCCACCGCCGTGACGGTCGCGAGCGTACCCATGATCTCTCGCGATCGCGCCGCCCTGACCGGTTCGTTGCGTCGGCAGCCCGGGCCGATCACGACACAGGCGATCGTCACTGTGAGCAGAACCGGAGCCCACACCGGGCCGGGGTTGCCGCGGCCTTCCGGCCGGCGGACCTCGACAGCGCGCCGCAGCGGGACGGGCTTCCAATCGGATAGAAGGAGCACGGCCATACGGGTTCACCTCTAACTATCGCGCGTTCATCGAAGCTTCAATAGGCAGTGGGGGGCCGGCGTGGGCGATAGGGCGGCCCCTGAAAAGGGCTCGTCGCTGTTGCCGACGACGAGCCGTGAGAGTAGGATGGCACGCAGTCGCAAACAGGGGCGGTGACGGGAGGCCAAGAGGCCATCACCGACTCGAGTGGCGTCCACCCAAGTCGGGGAGGATCATCGATGATCGGGTTCCGTCCACGGGGACCGGCGGACTGCTGCTCATGCTTCCTCCGCCCGCACGGCCGGGCGCGGCGACCTCGCCACGGGGGATTCACGCTCATTGAACTGCTCGTGGTTGTGGCGATCATCGCGGTTCTGGTTTCGCTGCTGCTGCCCTCCCTCTCGCGAGCCCGCGAGCACGCCAAGATCGTCAAGTGCCTGTCGAACATGAGCAACATGCCGAAATCAGTTCTCATGTTTGTACAGGAGCATAAGGGTTGGGCGCAGCTCATCGGATCGGAACATGAGTGGAAGATCATCGATCCGGACCGCCGCCGGTACTCGTATCAGCCTACCTACGTCGGCCGGGGGCTCCGGGTCCCTTCGACGCTGCGGGCCTGGCCCGTGGCCTATGCGCCGTACCTGGGCATATCCAGCCTGATCTTCAATGAACAGTACTTCGACCGCGTCTACACCCGGCGGATCAGCTACTACGACTCGAAGTATCCCCGGTATGAGGTGTTCATTTGCCCGTCGGACAAGCACCTCGTCAACAACGTGTGGTCTCCCATCGACCTGTTCGGCCTGATCTCCTATTCGGCCAATGAGGATGTCTTCGGGGTAACCGATCCGTATCCGGGCAACGGCGACGAGGGGCAACCCTGGAAGGACGGCCGCACGGGGGATACCCAACCCCCGCGATGTCGCCGCCTCGAGGGGCGGATGGAGTCCATCATTCGCCCGAGCGAAGTCGCACTTTTCTGCGACGGCGGGAACGAGGACAATGACAGGGAGCCCGCCCTCCTGATTTCGAACGGAGCGCCCAACGGCCCCTACCTCGAGAATTACGAACGATACTGGGGTCGGCTGCCGCATCGACGGCACAGCGCGAAAGGCGGGCTGGCCGTCGGGTGCGCGGACGGGTCGGGGACCTACGTGAAGGCGATCGAGTGGGTTACCCTCGGGGGCAAGCCCTTCGTCAAGCGCTACGCGCCGCGAATCCGCGTCTCCCCCTACGCCCCTGGGAACCTGCCGGCGATTCAGCCGTGATCCACGCTGGCGCGACGGAGCGCCGCCCGTCTGCGGACCCGGTGGCCGGGCCCGTACAGGAGCCGGAGCCTTGCTGTCTTCGCAGGAGCTGCCAGATGAGACGACGCGATTTCATTGGAAGGACCGCCCTGGGTGCCGGACTGCTGGTGGCCGAGGGCTTCGCCCAGAGCCGCCCGGTCCTCCGACGCAAGTACCGCGTGGCCGTGATCGGGCGGACCGGCCGCGGGGATTACGGGCATGGGATCGATGTCGTCTGGAAGGACATCGACCAGGCAGAGCTGGTGGCGGTGGCAGATGAGGATCCGGCCGGCCGGGCTGCGGCAGCCCGTCGGCTCGGCGTCCCCCGGGCCTATGCCGACTACCGTGAGATGCTTGAGAGGGAGCGCCCGGACATTGTCAGCGTGGCTCCGCGCTGGCTCGACGGCCATCGGGACATGGTGGTGGCCTGCGCCGAGGCGGGCTCCCACGTCTTCCTGGAGAAGCCCATGTGCCGCACGCTGGCCGAGGCCGACGAGATGATTGCGGCGATGGAGCGACGCGGGCTGAAGCTGGCCATCGCCCACCAGAACCGTTACAGCCCGACGCTGGAGCGCGTGCAGGAGATCCTTGCGGAGGGGCGACTGGGCGATCTCCTCGAACTCCGGGGGCGCGGCAAGGAGGACCATCGCGGCGGCGGGGAGGACCTCATGGTCCTCGGGACGCACATCATGGATCTCATGCGCCTGCTTGCCGGGGACCCGCAGTGGTGCCTCGCCCGCGTCCTGGAGGACCGCCAGCCGGTAACCCGCCGGCACGTCCGGGAAGGAGCCGAAGGAATCGGCCCGCTGGCCGGTGACGAGATCCATGCCATGTACGGCCTGCCGGGCAAGGTCACCGGCTACTTCTCCACGCTTCGCGCCCGCCACGGGGCCTCGGCGCGGTTCGGCCTGCATGTGTACGGCACCAAGGGCGTCCTGGCCATTACGGCGGGCAGCCTGCTGGCATGGTATCTCGATGATCCCTCGTGGCTGCCTGGCCAAGGCGGTCGCGGCTGGGTTCCGGTTACCAGCGCCGGCATCGGCCGCCCCGAGCCGCTGAAGAACGAGCGGGTGGGTTCCCTCGGGAATCGCCGAATCGCCCTCGACCTGATCCGGGCAATCGAGACCGATACGCAACCCCGGGGCAGCGCCTATGACGGACGCTGGGCCCTGGAGATGATCATGGCAGTCTACGAGTCGCACCGGCTGGGCGGGCCGGTGGCACTCCCGCTGAAGAACCGTCGGCACCCATTGGAGCTGCTGTGAGGGCTCCCCCGGCGGACGGGCGGCAGCCGTCAGACGCGGGCCACCTCGCCGGTCCGCAGGGCCCGCCGCAGAGCCTCGCAGGCCGTCACCACGTGCGCCACTTCGCTGATGCTCGGTTGCCATGCGCGCCCGCGGCTGACCGCGTCGAGCCAGTTCAGTAGCTCGGTCTTGACCGGGTCGCCCGGCATCGGCTCGACCGGGACGTTGCGATGCCCGGCTTCATCGAAGACCTCGATGTGCTGATTGAAGGTGGCCGTCCGCACGATCCCCTTCTCGCCGCAGATCTCCACTTCGTGCATCGGAAAACCCCACCGGCCACCGGCGGCGAAGTAGATGCGGCACGTCCAGCACACGCCGCTCTGCGTCGTCCCGCTGGCGTGGATCACCTCGTGCTCGCCTCGAACCGCGTGGGTGACCTCGCAGCCCGCCGCCGAAACCGTTGTGATGGGCGAGCCCGCCAGCCAGCGGATCGTTCCCAGCGGGTACCAGCCGAGCCAGTACGGAACGCCTCCCTCTGCCGGCTCACGGTACCACGTCCGCGGCGGGAACATCGCGAAGCCGCCATGCTGATGCATCACGTCCATCGAGACGACCTTGCCGATCCGACCCTCGGCGACCATGCGATGTACGGCCTGATAGAAGTCGAAGCACCGCGTGGTGACCCCGCCGGTGCAGGGTACGCCCCGCCGCTGCGCCTTGTGCGCGAGCATCAGTGCATCGGCCGGCGAGGCCGCGACCGGCTTGGCGACGTAGCAAGGGATGCCGGCGTCGATGAGCCTGCCGGCGACGGCCGCCATCCGCGTGTTTCGCGTGGCCACCGTGGCGGCCTCGATCTTCTCCCGGTCCAGCACCTCATCGAGGCTCTGATAATGCCGGATGCCGTAGCGGGCGGCGAACTCCGCGGGCGTCTGGCCGATCTCAGCCTGCACATCCGCCGGCGGCACCCCGAGGTCGCAGCAGGCGACGAGCCGATGTGCCGGACGCCGGGTCGTCGCGGGTCCGGTGGTCGAGGGCTCCCGGAGCGCCTCGGCCCAGACAGTCGGCCAGTACATGCTGTCCAGCCCGATCATGGCGACGTTCATACGGGTGCCTCCGGGGCGCCGACGGGAAGAGTATCCGAAGCCCGCACTTATGCGCCCGGGGTAGCCGGGCGCCAACTCTCCGGCCTGACCGGGCCGACGGCGCGGCGCGCTTGGTGCGATGCCCGGGGTGCGTTACGATGCCCCGCGATGCGCCTGGGACCGCGTGCCTTCAAGTCGTTCGGACGCAACGTCAGAATCGCCGAGGATGCCGTCTTCGAACATCCTGAAGCCGTGGAGCTGCTGGACAACGTGTGCATCATGCGCGGCTTCACCATGTTGGGCTGCCCACGGGTCTGCCGGATCGGCCCCCACGTCACCTTCTACCCGAACTGCTTCGTCCAGGGCGGCGGTCGACTCGTGATCCAGGAGCACGTCGAGTTCTTCCCCGGCACGTACATTTCGATCGGCGACTGGGAGACGAGCTTCGTGGAAATCGGGCATCACTCCCACTTCGCGCCCAACTGCGTGCTGTACGGCTGGGGCGGACTGACGATCGGGCCGTACTGCAATATCGCCGCCCACACGGTCTTCGCCACCGTGGGCCATCACGAGGAGATCACGGACCGGCCGATGTCCCTGACCGGCGAGAAGGCCGCCCCGATTACGCTGGAGGAAGATGTCTGGGTCGCGGCCAACGTGACGATCACGGCGAACGTGCGGATCGCCCGCGGGTGTGTGATCGGGGCCAATGCGGTCGTCACCCGCGACACGGAACCGATGGGCCTGTATGTCGGCGTGCCGGCCCGCCGGCTGCGGGACCGCTAAGGGACTGTTACAAAGCCCGTCGTCCTGCCGAGAGTAGGAATGTCATGGAGAGCGTGAACGCGAGGTCATGGCACTCAACCTGGTTTCCGATCGACTCGGGTGCGAGATCGAGCCCCTTCTGCCGCCCGAGCCGCCCAAACCGAAGGGCGGTCGTCCCCGGATTCCCAACCGGGCCTGTCTGACGGGCATCGTGTACGTGCTTCGCACCGGCATGCCTTGGCGGTTGGTCCCGGCCGAGGTGCGTTGCGGCTGCGGGGTTACCTGCTGGCGGCGGCTGCGCGAATGGACCGCCGCCGGCCTCTGGCCGCGGATCCACCAGAAGCTGATCGAGGGGCTGGGCCGACGCGGCAAGCTCGAGGCCTCCTGGGTGATCCTGGACAGGGCCTCGGGGCGGGCCGTTTGTGGGGGACCCACACCGGGCCGAATCCGACGGATCGGGCCAAAAACGGCTGCAAGCGCCACGTCCTGACCGAAGAGCACGGGGCTTCCCTTGGTGGTTCGCACCACCCCGGCCAACGGGCATGATTCGCGGCCGGCCCTGGGATTGATCGACGCCATGCCTTGGATTGCCGGCCGGCGGGGTCGGCCCCGAGTCAGGCCCGCCCTCGTGCTGGGGGACCGCGCCTATGCAACGCCCAGGAACGTTGCCGGCTGTCGGGCCCGGGGGACCGGGCTTGGCTGGCCCGGATCGGGAGCCCCCACGGTAGCGGACTCGGAGTCCTGCGCTGGGTCGTGGAAAGCCCTCTGGCATGGTTTGGGCATTGTCGGCGCCTCAAGCTCTGTTACGAGAAGACCGGCGAGCACTTCCAAGCCTTCCACGATCTGGCCGCCGCACT
>Ga0209018_1001494_pt1 | contig 18596 bp, 15 predicted proteins | sample YNPBryBLVA2012_FD_185814 | JGI IMG/M metagenome (GOLD analysis project Ga0209018, IMG submission 185814) | Anoxygenic and chlorotrophic microbial mat microbial communities from Yellowstone National Park, USA - YNP Bryant BLVA 2012 (SPAdes)... ...
GGGTCAGGGCTAAGCGGGGTTCGCTCCGCGAACCATCGTCGAACAAGGGCTAAACAAAATAACGGGGTTACTTCGCTTAGCCCTGACCCGTTAGCTGCAACTCTAAAAGATGACAAACTGTAAAAAGACAGACAAAATGCCAACCCTTCGCAAAATAAAAAGAACTGCAAGCCAACGCAAAAGCCGACACAAATTGCAGTACATTTTATTTTGCCCAACCCTCACCAAAAATTGCAGACAGATTAAACCAATCTGATTTTTTTTTGTCCAATAAGAGTAAATCAAAACGGATGTGTAATAACAATGACAAAAGTGTATGAATAAATTTATACTTACAGTAGTAGCAGCTTTGACGGCATGGACAACTCAAAGCCAAGCCCAAACCATTTTCAACCTGACCTATGCCCATCCATTGGACGCAGGACAGGCAACCGTATTGCTCGACTTCAATAATGACGGTTTATTAGACTTTGTAACAGCTAACAAAACTCGTATCGGTTTTGCCAAAAACTTGGGTAACGGACTATTTCAAAATTTTGACACAGCTACCGTGGACAATGCCAATGGATTTGGCAGTTACGACCTGAATGGTGATGGTATTCTTGATTTTTCTGTGGCTCAGGAACAGGACAATTTTGATGATAACTGGATTTGCAACGGCAATTCAACTTTTACGGTGGTCAACTCCGGGAACGAATCGGTGGGTTCTACACGTAGTGTAATCTATGCTGATTTCGACAATGACGGCTTTGTGGATTCGTATCATAGTGCTTCTGCTTTTTCAATGAATCGCCAGGGCAACCAAATACACAAAGGACTTCCCAATGGACAATTTGGACCTGACGTAGCCGAAACCATCATGCCCGGATATTTTTACGCCAGTCTGGTTCACCCAACTTTAGGTGCTCAATACTGGAGCAATCGTCAATGGAAAGGAGCCATTGCAAGAGATTTAGATAGAGATGGCTTTGTCGATATTGTGAATGTGGCGTATTTGGATTTAGGATTTCAGCCCGATACATTTACCACTATATGGGTTAGCCAGCAATCAAGGGGTGCTTATATTTTGAAAAATACCTCAACAGTTGGCAATTTGAACTTTTCAGATGTTTCGTTTACTGCTTTGGGAACTAATGCAAATGGTGCCGATTCTTCATTTTGGAGTGTATATTCTCCGATTCCGCTTGATTATGACAATGATGGAGATTATGACTTAGTGATGGGCGGTTTAGTTGTAAAAAGTATCTACACCGGTCAGGAAATCAATACTGACATCGTCCGTTTTTATGAAAATGTATCCACCCCGGGAAACATCCAATTTGTGAATAAAACTTCTCAGGTTGGGTTGCAGTTTGTCAATAACCTGCCTATTGCAGCCAAAAGGAGATTGAGTTTAGCTGCGGGTATTCCTATTGATTATGACAATGATGGATTTACCGATTTTGCTTTCGTCAATCGCAAAGATGGAACTACTGTTAATCATGTCTTACTATTTAAAAATAATGGCAACGGAACTTTTTCCCAAATTCAGTTTGCAAACCACGGTATTGGCGGTGTTTCAGGCGGCAGGGACATTAATGTTGGCGACCTGAACAATGACGGTAAGCTCGACATAATATTAAGTGATGGAACCGTTGGCGGATTTACCGGAACAGATTCCACACTGGTTTTTATGAACAACTCCACCAATTCTAACAAATGGGTGCAACTTAATATTAAAACTTCTCCGGGCGGCACATGGGCATTCGACCACACGGTAAAAATTTTTAAGCACGGCACAACGCAGCTTTTAGGTATGGATGATATCCGCACCGATGTTTCATACCGTTCCAAACGCTATCCGATACTGCATTTTGGCTTGGGCAGCACCGACAGTGTGGATGTTCAGGTCATTAAAGGCAACAATACTTACAACTTTAACGGATTACCTGCCAATGTGCTGCATCAGCTATACCTAAGCAATGTAACAGGCATTGATGATATTTCTATAATGGAGACCATTATCCTTTATCCAAATCCGGTAAATACTTTCCTCAACATCCAAAACCCCGAAAATAAAACCTACGACTACACCATCCACAACCTGCTTGGGCAAACCATACAGTTGGGTAAAACACAGCAACAAATTAATGTTTCGCAGCTTTCACAAGGCGTTTACATCATTCAGTTAAAAACCGGAAATGGAAAATTAATCACCCAAAAATTCATAAAAGAGTAAGACTATGAGAAATATACTTATCACAGCAATCATCGCTTGCATATCACAATTTGGAAATGCTCAAAACAATTACATCAAATACGCCAATATAGCTTACAACACTATTTCAGGCGTGAATCAAAATTTGCTAAGCTTAGACATATATAAACCTACTCTTTATTCGGGCAACCGTCCGGTGATGATTTATATTCATGGTGGCTATTGGTTTGGTGGCGACAAAAATAATGTAGGGTTTAAGGATAATTTTTTTACTGACAGTGGATATGTCTTTGTAAGTATCAATTACCGTCTCTCACCCGACCCGGTGGACACGCTATCGCCAACGGCTGTTCGTTTTCCTATTCATCCGCAAGACTGTGCCGATGCCATTAAGTGGGTTTTTGATAACATCTCAAATTATGGCTGAGACACCACCAAGGTAAGTCTTATCGGTCATTCAGCAGGTGCACATTTGGTCTTACTCTTATCCACCAATCATAACTTTCTGCAAAATGCCGGAGTAAATCCTACATCCATAAAATGTGCCTGTAGTCTTGACTGTGGCATGTTTGACCTGTTTTATGAGTTGGCACAGGCAGGTAATGACATTCAAAGAAGAGCACCACTGATTAACGCATTTGGCACGGACCCAACCTTGTATGACGATGCTTCGCCAATATTTCATGTTGAGCAGGGTAAGTATTTGCCTTATATACAATTGGTGCATCAAGGCACAACCAATCAAATTACTTCCAATTATATGTTTAGGGACAGTATGTTGGCTAACAATCACACCAACGTTTTCACCTTTAACGCATTCCCATATCCGCACGAAATCATCAATCAAGGGTTAGGAAGTTCATTGGACAGCATCGGTATGAATGTAGATGTAATGCAGTTTTTCGGTAATTGCCTAGCGAATAATGTAACAACTGGAATAGATGAAATTGACACTAATGCCTTTAATTTATCCATCTATCCCAATCCTTCCAACAACACCATTTTCGTATACTGTCCAAAAGGTTATCAAATATACTCTATCACAGGACAGATACTAAAGCAAAACAATCAGGCAACAAATCAAATAAATATCTCAGACTTACCAACAGGGCTTTACATTTTAAAAACAGAAAATAAAGTAGGTAGGTTTATAAAAACAGATTAAGCCAACGTATTGGGTGGCACATTTGCAAAACCGCACAAGTCAATGCTACAAAGCCAAGTTTTGCAAAAGAGCCACCAAGCTAACGCACAACAAAACTGACACTAAATGACTGACAAACAGACGATAAAACAAGAAGGGCAGCACACAACAGCGGTTTGGCGTAATGGCGGGTGCAGTGCTTCGTATGACAGTTTTGTGGTAGATTCAAGTGCAGTTCTTCGATTGAACTTTTGTGCTAAAAATCCGCCACTATCGCCAAGCCGCAAATCGTTAGCGGGCATTGTAGGACGACACCGAATCAGAAAAATTAAACACTAAAAAATAACAAAATGACAAAAAAAAAAACACACCTATAGTAGAAGCACAAATGCTAATCAGGAAACCTGCCTCGACAGTTTTTCAAGCATTCATTGACCCGACAATCACGACCAACTTTTGGTTTACAAAATCAAGCGGACAATTAGAAATCGGTAAGACAGTAACTTGGGAGTGGGAAATGTATAGTGCTTCGACAAATGTTTTAGTAAAAGACATTATCCAAAACGAAAAAATATCAACCGAGTGGGGCGACCCTGCAACGACAGTTGACTACGAGTTTACTGCATTGACAGAAGACACGACTTATGTAGTAGCAAAAAACTACGGTTTCAAAGAAACAGGAGACGAATTAATTCAAGTTATCAAAGACAACACAGGCGGGTTCACAACAGTGTTAGACGGCTTGAAAGCTTATTTAGAACACAACATCAGGCTGAACTTAGTTGGCGATAAATTCCCAAATAAAAGTAAATAATTAAGGAGAATGAAAATGAAAAATGAATTAATTGGTTTTAAACCAAAGAACTATAATTCAGTGTCGCCCTATTTTATGGTTGATGATGCTAAAAAGAATGGTCAGGCTATTGACTGATTTATTTAATGCCAAAGTCCTAAGAAAATATGATAAACCTGATGGAAAAATTATGCACATTGAAATTCAAATTGACGATTCAGTCATTATGTTGGCTGATTCAACGCCTCAATATCCTGCAAATAAATATTGGATGCACGTATATGTTTCAAATGTTGACGAGTCATTTAGAAAAGCAATCGAGTTAGGTTGTGAAAGTGTTGAAGAACCACAGATAAAAGAGAATGACCCTGACAAAAGGGGCACATTTAAAGATTTTGAAGGAAATATGTGGTCCGTAGCCACACAATTAAATCAGTAACTATGACAACAAAAGAATCTATTAAAGAAGTGAAAAAAACGCTCAACATTCAAGGTGCAACCCCGTTTGCACAGACCTATTTTCACGGGACAAAAGCAGACCTGAACGTTGGCGACCTAATTGAAGTTGGCTATAACTCAAACTACGGACAACAAAAAAATGCTAAATACATCTTTTTGACGGCATTGTTGGATGCTTTACAATGACAAAAATTTTATTATGAAAAATATTATTTGTTATTGTTATTTAAAAATAATTTCGTAAATTCGGCATATTAATATAAATAATTTATTTGTTTAACGAATTAATGGAGTTGTTTATGTTTGGTTTAGCAGAATTTTGTACCATCCTTTTATTGAGTACCAATTTACATTCATATAATAAGGAGATGTAATTATGAACAAACCAATTTACAAAAAGTGGTGGTTTATTGCTTTAGCAGCAATAGTGGTGTTATTAATTATCAGTAGATTTTTGCCTGACTCAACGACTACAGAAAGTCCACAAAAAAGGATTGGCATAGGTGAAGTATTGAAAACAGATTATTTCGATGTTGTTGTGAACAATGTAACTATTGATAATCATATTTCTACAGGCAATCAATTTGCTGATATTCCCGAGCAGCCTGGCAATAAATTCGTAATACTAGATGTAACGTTTAAAAATACAGATAATGAAAGTAGAATGTTGACGGATGGTGAATTAATCATTAATAGTAACGGTAAAGAGTATAAATATGAAAAGTCAGAAACAATTATGTTGGAAGGATGGGGGTTAATCATCGATAATATTAATCCATTAACCACTAAGACAACTAAAATTGTTTACAAAATACCTAGTGATATTAAAGGAGTAGCATTTTATAGGCCCGGACGTGCTGGTCATGACGAAGTAATACTACTTGGCAATTTATAACCCTTATGCTTTACACGCAACAAATTCAAACTGAGATAACTTGGTATACTCATAAACTTGTGAGTATTTATGGATATCGGTTGACGGGTTGCCGCTGGTGGGGCAATCGGAGACGCAAAGTTCAAATCACTACTAAACTTTAATAGTAGCACAAATGATGAATATACCACTTCACCCCCACCTGCGGCAAACCGATGTTGTGTGGCATTTTAAAAAGACAACATTATAGTGAGATACTTACAAAAAATGAAGACATCAAAGAGTTTATATTATTGGTTTGCCTTATTTGCACTTTGCTTTATTGCATATCAACAAGTGCAAGACAACATTCGACCAGCTTACACAGGTGGAAACTTGACAATAAAATATTTATTGGGAATTGCACCTAATTTTTTTCCAGCAATTGGGATACCTGCATTTTTCATTTTAATAATTCCACAAATGAAATGGACGAATAAATGGTTAAACGAAAAGAAACACATTACGGCAAACCTAATTTCACTAGGAGGACTTATATCCTGGGAGTTTTTGCAAACACTAACAACAAGAGGACATTTTGACTGGAATGATATTCTTTGGACACTGATTGGTGCTTTTGTTTTTCAACTAATTTGGACTATTACCCCAACCAGATATAAAGAAAAGTATGATGAAGCATAAAGAAAAACGACCGCATAACAGCACCTACAAGAAATTGGCGGTTCAGCGGTTAATTGAAGTTAAGTTTTCCAATCAAACTTTTGTGCTGACAGACAGTTCAGTTCTCCGAAATACGTCACTGGACAAAAAATGTTAGGGCGATCGGCCATTCGCCCCTACAACGCATTGATGTTTCCCATCTCCCCGCAGGGATTTATTTCATTCAAATAGGAAATTATAGGGAAAAATTTATGGTAGTGAGATGAGAATTTTGTAAATTTGTAATTATATTTATAAATTTAAATTATTAGTAATATGATTAAATATATCACAATTATCAGTTTTGTGTTATCATTTTTTGTTTTTGAAAATATTCAATCTGCTGAGAATTATTTTAGTAAACAGCTAAATTCATATATCGGCAGGATGAGCTTAAAAGAGCAGACAAATCAGTTAATTTTCTTCGATATATTGAATACTCTGGATAATCCAAAATTACAACTCAAAGGTTTTTATATGTCAGATGGACCTCACGGGATGAGGGATGGATATGCAACTTGTTTTCCTGTAAGTAAGGCAATAGCTGCTTCTTGGGATTTAGAACTTGCTAAAAAAGTAGCAAGATCGATTGCAAGTGAATTCAATGCAACATATAAAAATCAGATATTGGCACCATCATTATACCTTGAAAGCCATCCGCTCAATGGTCGGAATGCTGAAAGTTATGGCGAGGATCCTTTTCTGTGTGCTATGATGGGTGTTGCAAATGTCGAAGGTTTTCAAGAAAGTGGGTTGATTGCAACACCTAAGGCTTATATTGGAGAACTGATTCAAAATACCAGATTTACAGATACTATTTGGATGAATGATTACACAATAATAAATCATTATGGTTTCCCTTTTAAAAAAGCTATCCAAGAAGGTGGAGCCTTATGTATTATGAGTGCTTATCCAAAAGTAAATGGTATTTATGCGTCACATAATCAGCATTTGAACGAGGATATTTTGCGGAATATTTTTGGATTTCCATTCTATATGATTTCAGATTGGAATTCAGTTAAAGATATAAAGGCTGGAATCATAGGTGGGACAGACCTTGCTTTAGGTTCATCTTCAATTAAAGATAGTTTGTTCGAACTTGTTAGTTCAGGGTTTATCGAATATGCCAATTTTAATAGATCACTATCAAGAATACTGAAAACTAAGATTGTTGCAGGATTGAATCGTGAAGCATTACCAATAGATAAAGCAAATCTTAATAGTACAGAAAATAAACAAGTAGCATACGAAGCTGCCACGAAAAGCATAATTTTATTGAAAAACGAAGATAATATTCTTCCTATTGATATCGGAAAAGCTAAATCGATTGCGTTAATCGGACCTGGTGCTGATGTTGCCTTGTTGGATGGATATGGAAGTAGTTGGGTAACCCCATTGGATGCCGTTACACCGTTAGAAGCATTTTACGAGACTTTTGGATGGTGGCGAGTGGAATATGTTAAAGGTTGTGATATTAATAGTCTTGATACTTCGATGTATATGAGGGCAGTTGAAGCAGCAAAAAGCAACGAATATGTGGTGTTCATTGGTGGATTAGACCAAACACAAGAAGGTGAGGATATAGATAGAGTAGGGAATTCCATAGAGTTACTAGATTGCCAGCAAAATCTGATTATTAAATTAGCTGAAGTTAATCCTAATATTATTGTAGTAATTGAAAGTGGCGGAACGGTATCTTTATCTAAATCTATTGATAAAATCAAAGGTTTAATCTATGCATTTTATCCTGGACAAGAAGGTGGCAAGGCAATCGCTGATATTGTTTTAGGATTGGAAAACCCATCGGGTAAACTTCCTACAACTATTCCAATGAATCAAAGTCAATTGCCAATTAGAGATAAAGATTTTAATAATGACTATGGTGGTGGATATTTTTGGTTCGATAAGAACAATTTGAAGCCTCGATTCCCTTTTGGTTTTGGGTTAAGTTACACCGAATTCCGAATTTCGGATTTTCAATTTGATAAGGATACTTATACAGCAGGCGAGAAAATAAAAATCAACTTTAAAGTAAAGAATATTGGCTCAATGAAAGGTGGCGAAGTGGTTCAAGCCTATTTTAGTCCATTTCAGTCAAATAGTAAATCTTTGAAAGGATTTAAAAAAATATACCTCGAGCCTAATGAAGAAGCAATGGAGACTATTGAAATTATGCCTCAAGATTTATTTATTTACGACACCTTGAGTAACCAATATAAGTTTCCTGAAGGCAAATTTACAATCTTAATTGGAAATTCATCTGAAAATATTCTTTATAGAAAAGATATCACGATAAATAAATCTTCAAAGCCAGATTTGGTTATCAATAAGGTATTTACAATTCCACCTTCACCAAAACCTGGCGACACTGTCTGTTTTGGAGTAATTGTTGCAAATTATGGAACAAGTGAAATTAGGAATACCAAAATTGATATAAATATTGAATCATCAATTAGTAATAATTTATCAACAGACACAATTATTAGTAGCCTAAAGCCAAATAGCATTGTATTTTTAATATCAAATTACTTTGTTATTCCCAAAGATTATGATAAACCCCAAATAGAGTGTAGAATAACAATAAAACCACAAAAAATAGAAGAAGTATATACTGATAATAATTCAAAAAATCACATTATTAATGTTTTCAATCCACAATTTATCAATCCACTATTATTAAATATAGCTTTACACAAACCTGTGACAGCTTCTTCGGTAAGTGATTCTACCACACTACCTGAATATGCAGTCGATGGATTACGTAATTCTCGATGGTCATCGGAATTTGCCGACAACCAATTTTTTATTATCGATTTAGAAAAAACTTATAATATCCATAGAATAGAAATTGATTGGGAATGGGCTTATGCCAGAGAATATAACATTCTTACTTCAATTGACGGCAAAAATTGGTTTAAAATTTATGGCACTGAATTTTCGCAAGGAAAAACGGAAGAATTTCACGTTTATGAATTAGCTCGATTTATAAAAATTGAATGCACAAAAAGAGGCACCCCCTGGGGATTTTCTATTGACGAAATAATTGTGAATGGTATTCAATCTGATCTTAGTAATATTGAATTCGATAATAATAAAAATTCAAATATTAGGATTTACCCTAATCCAGCAAATAGTATCATTAATGTTGAAATATCCAACAATTTACCTAATTATAATGATTTTCATTACAATTTATTCGACATAAAAGGTACAGAATTAACTGCTTATACAAAGGTTCAATCTGATTTAGGAACAAACAAAATTTCAATTAATATTAGTAATTTATCATCTGGTAAATATTTCCTAAAAATTGGCAATGATGTAATTGGTTTTATTAAAGAATAATATAGAAATAACAAAATATCTAAAAATGTATAAATTTGTTGTTTTATTTTTAACATTATGTATTAATGTAAACATTATTAATTCAAAAATATTTGAAGTTACCAACACAAATTCAGCTGGCAATGGTTCACTAAATAATGCTTTGGATTTGTCTAATAAAAATTTGGGTGCCGATACAATAGTCTTTAAATTGCCTAAATTTGATAATAATTATGACGAGAAGTCCAATAAATGGACTATTTTACTCAAAGATTCCTTGCCATATTTAACTTCAGGATACATTTATATTGATGGCTTATCTCAGAATACATTTTCGGGAATTTCAAAGGAAACACCTTCTATAATTATCAAAAACGCAAATAATTTAGAATTTGCCTTTGGTATATTTTCTCCAAACAATAGAATTTCAGGTCTAATAATACAAGGTTTTAAATATGGTATTTTGATTTATACAGAGTATGCAAAAAACAACATAATATCAGAAAATATAATTGGTCCATTCGAAGTCGGCAATCAAAATTTAGCCAACGAAAATGGTATTTTAATTGGTGGAAATTCTAGAAGTAACGTTATTGAAAATAATGTTATTTCGGGTAATAAACAGAATGGAATAATGATATTTTCAAGTAATAATAACAAGCTTGTAAATAACAAAATAGGTACGGATATTTCAGGAATTAAGTCTAACCCAAATCTTGTAGGAATATCAATATCCAAATCTGAAAATAATGAAATTGGTCCGAAGAATATAATTTCGGGTAACAAGGATATTGCTGTATTATTAGTTGGGAAAAATACTCGTTTAAATAGAATTATCGGTAACCTTATTGGAACTGATTCATCTGGGAAAAAAATTCTCCATAACGACAAAGGAATAGTAATAAAAAGCTTGGCTAATTCCAATCAAATAGGCGGCACCCAGACACACGATAGAAATATCATTTCCGGCAATCTACAAATTGGAATCTACATCAAAGCCGCCGATAGTAATGTGATAATTGGTAATTATATAGGAACAGATATAACCGGAACCGATAAAGTTGCTTCTGAAGATAAATCTTTGATGCAAGGTAATGGAGTTGAATTTAACATTGTAGCTAAGCATAATAGATTGGGTGGAATGTCATTTAACGAAAGAAATATAATTTCGGGGAATAAAGTTTATGGAATTGTATATTATGGAAATTGTAGTTATAATCCTGCAATAAACAATTTTATTGGAACCGATTATACAAGCATTAATCCATTACCGAATGCAACTGGAATTTGTTTTGATTGCTCTTCTAATCATAATGATGTTATCAAAAATGTTATCTCGGGTAATATCAGCTATGGTTTGTTCTTTGTTACGCGTGGATCGTACTATAATAGAATGATTGGTAATATGGTAGGAGTTGATTCGAGTGGTACAATTGCAGTACCAAACGACATTGGGATGGTTGTTTCGACTGGTGCAGCATATAATATTATAGGCGGTGAAAAAACTGAAGATAGAAATATATTTTCGGGAAACAAATTAAGTGGCCTTATGATCACCAATACATTAACAGAATATAACATAGTAAAAGGGAATTATTTTGGAACTGATATTACAGGAACAAAAAAAATACCCAATTTGTATGGAATAATGCTTTCTTCGTTTCCCAAACATAATACAATTGATAACAATCTTATTTCGGGTAACTTAATGACTGGGATTATTCTGAATGAGCAAGCAGATAGTAATTTGATAATTAACAATCTTATTGGTACCGATATAACTAGCAAGCATAATCTTGGTAACGGTTCCGTGGGTATTTATATTGATAATGCATCTTGTTCGAACATTATTGGAACAGATACAACAGGTAATGTAATAGCATATAACAACGGAGCTGGAATTCTATTGCAACATAATAGGACAAAATATAATCGAATTTCTGGTAACTCAATATATGAAAATAACGGTTTAGGTATTGATATTTTTCCTTATGGTCCGAATAAAAATGATTATAAAGATACTGATGATGGCACTCAAAGTATGTTAAATTATCCCATTATTGAACTTTGCAGTTATGATAACTTTTCCCAATATTTAACAATTCAAGGAACTGTTGATTGCTCCTATCCCGAACTTTCGATAATAGAATTTTTTGAATCCTATAAGGGTAGTAAAAATTCTTATGCTCAAGGCAAGAAATTTTTAGGTATAGCAATACCAAATCCTGAGGGAAAATGGAAAACCATAATAAGTAACGAACTTAAAATTGATCAAATCGTTGCTGTTACTATAGATAAATTTGGAAACACTTCTGAATTTTCTGAACCTATTAGTATTATAACGGGTTTAGATGAAACAATACCTTTTAATTTAGATCTTGTTTTTTATCCGAACCCATCTGTTGATAAATTGCATATTAAAAATTTAAACAACACTCTTAAAGATTGTATTATAAGTATCTATACAACTAGAGGAGAACTTGTAAGTAAGAAAGAATTTAAGAATGAAGAAACAGATTTAATCATCATAGAATTAAAAGACTCAAATGGCATAAAATTACCAAATGGGGAATATCTATTATGTATCTATGATATCCAAAAAACACTTACTTTTTGCAAACCAATAATAATTAGATAAGGAAAAAATGAGAAAAAAAATATTATTATTTTTAATACTTGTTTTTGCTTATATAAATTTGAATGCAAACAAATTTACTGTTACCAATACAAAAGACAAAGGTTTTGGTTCGTTAAGGAGTGCGATTGATAGCTGTTTAATAAATCCTGGAATAGACACAATTGACTTCAATATCCCCTTATCAGACAAAGGCTATGATGCCAAAAATGGAGTTTGGCTAATTGTCTTGAATGAAATGTTCTCTCCAATTAGCACTGATAGCTTATTAATTGATGGATTTTCCCAGACAATCAATCAAGGCGACAAAAATATCGATGGACCCGAAATATATCTAAGAGGAAATAATCATTCAGTTGAAGTAGGTTTTTCAATAATTAATGCATCTAATATTACAATTCGTGGTTTTATTATCTCTGAGTTTTTATATGGCATACAGATATTTGGCCGTGAGAGTTCAAATAATATAATATCAGGCAATTATATCGGCACCGACGCCAAAGGAATTGAGAGAAAAGGAAATTATGTTGGTATAGAACTCCTTAGCGGTGCCAATAAAAACACTATTGGAGGAAAAACATTAATAGAAAGAAACTTGATTTCGGGTAATGAATATGCAGGTATAAGAATTAGCGATGCTGATAGTAACATAATTATAGGGAACTATGTAGGAGTGGAAAGAACTGGTAAATTTTCTGTATATAATTATGACGGCATAACAATAGAAGGTGCTTCACGTGGTAACAGGATAGGTGGGCGATTAAAAGAAGAAAAAAATATAACATCGGGAAATATTGCCTATGGTATTGATGTATTCGGAGCTGGTGCAAAGTACAACTTAATTCAAGGGAATTACATTGGAACAGACGAAAGCGGAATGTATGCTATTCCCAATACTTATGGAATATTATTCGACGATAGGTCATCATTTAATCAAGTGGGTGGTCGAAACTCAGGAGAAGGCAATTTAATTTCGGGTAACACTGCTTTTGGTGCTTATTTCTATAATAACGGTACTAACAATAATTATTTGATTGGAAATTTTATAGGAACAGATGCAACTGGTACTTTTGCAATCCCAAATGAAACTGGTGTTCACATAGATGGAGCTACCTTTAGTAACCTTGTTGATAGTAATCTTATTTCTGGCAATTTGGCAAATGGAATTACCATTTTTGCAACATTTACAAATTTTAATATTATTATAAAAAATAAAATCGGTACAGATATAAACGGGAATAGATCTCTTGGTAATGGATTCGATGGTATCCGTATTACACAAGGTCCTGCATATAATTACATAGGTGGTTCACCTCAAACTGGAAATATCATTGCTTTTAACGGAAGAAACGGGATTTCAGTTGAGTCCGAAAAATCAGATTATAATCTAATTTCTTGCAATAGTATTTTTCAAAATGGAAGTCTTGGAATAGATCTATCACCTGATGGAATAACTTTTAACGACGCAAACGATAGTGATTTCGGCCCAAACGACAATCTTAACTATCCATACATTATTACAAGCTACTTCGATGATGTTTCTGGTAAGTATATAATTAATGGTTATTTAGATACAAAGGATATTAAGAATTCTGCAATAGAGCTTTACATTGCAGATTATAATCAAAAAGGACTTGGACAAGGCAAAAAATATATTTCTACCACTTTCCCGAACGAAAATGGTTTTTGGAGCGATTCTGTTTTAGTTAACAAGGAAGATTCAATTATCGCATTAACTGTACAATATTACAAATCAGACATTTCTCCATTAGGTTTTTATGGTAATTCTTCAGAATTTTCTCCAAGTTTCAATATAATTCAAAATATAAATGAATATTTAAATACGGAAAAACTTCTTCTTTCCCCCAATCCCGCTTCGGATTATATTGAAATAAACCTCGAAGGATGGCAGACACTTTCAAAGTGTCGGACATCTGAAATCAAAATCTACAACACCTTCGGTGAATGTGTGATTGACCTCACCCCAACCCCTCTCCTAACAAGCGAGGGGCAAAGAATTGATATTTCCCATTTACCCGTTGGCATATATTTCATTCAAATTGGAAGTTATGCAGAAAAGTTTGTGGTGGTGAGATGAAATGCTTGATAGATGAAGTCCACCTCCGAGATGGACACTTTAGTACAAATAAAATCAAATATCAATTTCATTTTTATTAAATTTGTAAAAATATGATAAATATATAATAGTATTTAATATAAAAAATGGTTTATTTATGAAAACTATTCTTAAAAAGATTTTTGCTGTTTGTATTTATATGATAATTGTTGTTTCATCAAGTACAGTTTTGATTGCTGGAGATTTAACACTAAATGCAATTTCCGGTGCAAGACTTACAATAGAATTCAAAGGAAAAACTGCTTATTGCACAACAAACGAAAAAGGCGAATTTGCAATTTATTTATCTGATACTTCCAATACTTTTATCGAAGCTAAAGAATATAAAGCAATTATAAATGTTGAATTACCAAAAGAATCCGAAAAACTTGGTATACCGAATTCAAAAGCAAACGCCATTAATAAAACGCTAAACTACATTTTAAAACAATCCGATGCTCCCTATTATGAGTTCAATTTATTCTTTGATAAAAGTAGAAATCAATTAATAATCAAACAAAATACAAATATTCAGAAAAGTAGTATAGAACAAAAAGTTCCAAGAGGTCAAGCAGGTAAACATGGAGATAAATATGTTGGGCAAGTTGCCCATTTTTAAATAAATAAAATAATTTTAAAGGAGGTCTCTATGAAAACCAAATTATTCTTCTATCTGGCTTTATTAGCCGGGTTCGTTCTGCTCAGCATTCAAGCTTTTTCGCAAGAAAAAAAAGATCAAAAAAAAGCTCTTGATGCTTTTGTAACAGCAACGACAGAATCTGTTGAAAAAAGTGAACCAGTTCCAGGTGCGGAGATTACCGTTGAACAAGTTAAACCCACGCAAGTTAAATCTGCTGCTGGAGGTGAATCTGGTCCTGCTGAAAAAACTCAATTCGATGTAATTCTTAAATCAAAACTAACTACAAACGACAAAGGTGAATTTACTTTGGTTGTAACTCCAGATCAATTCAAAAAGTTACCCGATGAATTTAAACTGAAATTTACTATCAAACCTAAAGACCAAAATAAATTCCCAGCTGAAAATAATTTCGTTGTTGTTGATGTTAAAAAATCTGATGGACCAAACTTTAAGTTTTATCTTACCTTCAAAAAATCAACAGAGAAATCAAACAAAGGTGTTTTCATCGTTAATGGTAAAGCACAAACCTAATATTGTTTCAATATAAGGGCAAAAGTATATTGCTTTTGCCCAATTTTATTTTACGTCTAATCATTTATAGGTGAATTATATGAAAAAGTTTATTCCCTTTATATTAATTTTTTTAATCTCATATTCCATTGTATTTTCTCAAGAAACCAATTTTGATTTTGGGGCTAAAACAAATTTTGGTGCAACTTTTACTTCATTCAATACCAGTGAAGGTGATGATTCACATCTTGAATTGTTGCTGAGCATTTTAGCTAATGCAAATTATGAAGGAAGTAATTTTAATTTTGATTCGGAATTTTATATTCAGTATGGACAAATAGTTAAAAAAGATTTTCCCCCACAAAAAACTCAAGATAATTTTATACTTACATTAATGCCTTCATTTAGAATAATGGAAAAACCAAGTGTGAGATTATTTTGGCAAGCAAAAGCTGAAACACAATTGCGAAAAGGTTATCTTAATGAGCAAGTAACAAATTTTGCTGACCCAATGTTTATAACAAACACACTATTTTTGGGTGAAAAATCAAAATTGATTGAACAAACTGAAACACAACAATTTAATGTTACTTATGGAATTGGTTATTCATTTCAAAACATTATTAAAAAGCATTTCCAACTAACGAGCGAAACAACACCAAGTAATAATGCAGAATTTGCCGATGGACCAACTGCAGTTTTGAATTTTAATTTTTACAAAAGTATTAGTGAGAAAGTTAATTTTAATTCTTCATTTAACTCGTTGTTCCTTGCAAAAAAAGATTTTTTTAAAAGTACAAGCAATTCAAGATTTAGTTCACTTTTTCTTGCAAGCTTAGAAATTTACTTTTTTAGTATTGAATACAGCAATCGATTAGTGTATGATAAGGAATTGGGGAGTAAGCGACAATTAGAACAATCCTTAGTAGTTGGTTTGAAATTGAATATTTAAAAAGTTGATAATTTTTTTTGGACCCAAAAAAAATTATCAAACAAATACACTGAAAAAATTTTAAAATATCCTATCAAATGTCCCACATTTCAGAGATGTCGGACATTTTTGCATAATAGACGGAGCCCACCTTCGGAGTGGACTCGACACGAAATAAATCTCTAAAATACATTCGCCGAATGCGTGATGACCCTGGGAGCGACCAACCGGTTGCCCTTACATTTACTGGTGGTGGTTCTATGGCCCTTATGTATCAAAGATATAATTTTTTCAAAAAAAATTTTTTTATTTAATTTTTTTTTATAATTTTGTTTCTTAGTTTAATCTAAAAGGAGAGTTTATGTATAAAAAAATTTTTTTTCGCTTTTCCTTACTCTTCTCAATTCTCTTAATGTTGCTTGCTATAGCAAGCGGAAGCGTGTGGGCACAGAACAATTGCGGCGTCTCGGTTGATTTCTCATATGTTGGGAAAGACACCATTCAGCAGCAACCATTAATCGAACGGTGCATTTACCGTGTTAACCTTGTCAACACAAGAAATGACGTCTACAAGGTCCGAGTTAAACCGCAAAACACAAGCACAAATTCGATTTGGTATTTATCGAGCGGTGGACCAAATATCGGAACGGGAAATTCACTGCCTTACTGGTGGTGGTTCTATGGCCCTTATGTATCAATTCCCTTTCCAACAGGTAACACATACCTTGGTCTGATGTATGTTTCCGGTGCAGCACCCCAAATGATAAATGTGGAGTTTCTCAACGGCAACAATGCAGTCATTTGCACAGCAATGCTTGCTGGACAATGCGGGAGTGGCGGTGGAGTGCCTTCGGGTAATCCTTGCCTTGTGCAGAACATCACGGTAAACACTGGGTACAATCCAGTAACAGGTTCGGTCATTCCCGTGACCCCCACCGCATTTGACCCTAATTGGATTGTGGTTTCCGACCCTTTTCCTAACACCAACGAACCACGACCAGCAAGCGTGATTACAAATTGTGGTTGGTTTGGGTGTTGGTCTTCTCCACTTACAGGTTCTCAATGGATTGCCGTTTACAATAGCCCAACTAACAGTACCAACGGTATCTACGTTTTCAAGCGTTGTTTTTGTATCGAAAAACAAACAAGGGCAATTGTTGACCTCAAAGTCTTGGCTGATGACATTGTAGACTCTATCTTGGTGTGTGGAAAGAAATTAACCAATAGAACGCCGAATTACACACATAACTGGTTCTATTTACCACCACGAGAATTTCGCGACACACTCAGCCTACCGGGCGGTTCCTGTTGCATTGAAGTGTATGTAAGAAACACCCATAATATGGCATTCGGGCTTGACATTGCTGGAAGTATCCAACAGTTGCCGAATATTTCTCCAACACTACTTGCCGACACCTGTTGCAAAGAAACGAAAAGTTGGATTATCGGGCAGAAATTCCACGACCTCAATTGCAATGGAAAGATTGACCAAGGTGAACCAGCTCTTCAAGGGTGGCAAATCAATGCAACCTCGGGAACGAATGCATACTCTGCAACGACAGGCAGCGATGGGTGGTACGCCATCCAGGTTCCTTTGGGTACATATACTATTAACGAAGTTCTTCAATCTGGCTTCCAGCAATCCGCTGGTGGTCCATACATTGTTACACTCTCCCCCGGCCAAGTGGTCCAATACGACTTTTTGAACTGCACAGCACCACCGCCATGCGACACAATTGGGGAAATTCATTTGGATAGTGCTTGCTGCCAGTTCACAATCCCCATCTTTTTAGCCCAAGGACAAGGAATCAGTGGTGTCACCAGCATCCAATGGTCACTTTCTGGTGGGACGATGGAGAGCATCTCGCCACTTATGGGATGTCCATATACCCTCGCGCCACCAAATCCCTATGGCACAACGAGTGGCACCATCACCTTCACACCACCGTGCACAGTTAGCCCATTGAATTTAGGAATGGAAGTAAACCCAACAACAGCGACGGGCGAAGTAACTCTTTACCTAATTATCAACCATAAAGGACAAGTATGTTACGATACAGTTAAATTGCGCTGCTCCCGTGCACCAATTACAAAATGCGACAGATTAACAGTTAAACCTTTCGGCTACAGCAACTTACAGCTTTCTGGACGTACATTTACAATCTTTAACCAAAAGCAACCAGCATCACCAATCAAACGAGTAGAAATTAGCTTTAATCCTCCACCCTGTGTTTCCTCATCGGCTCCACAAGGTGATTGGAATGGTGGAGGCCT
>Ga0209018_1001495_pt1 | contig 18595 bp, 18 predicted proteins | sample YNPBryBLVA2012_FD_185814 | JGI IMG/M metagenome (GOLD analysis project Ga0209018, IMG submission 185814) | Anoxygenic and chlorotrophic microbial mat microbial communities from Yellowstone National Park, USA - YNP Bryant BLVA 2012 (SPAdes)... ...
GCTCATTGCCTTCTTGGATTTCTAACCTCTTAAAAGGGTTTAACATAGAAAAGTGTTTTAACGTAGAACATTTTATAATTTAGCACGGTATGTAACTCTTGGGCAAAAATTGTTATAGCCCAATTTCCTTCTGCTCCCGACCGGTCTGCGGTTTGAATACGTCCCGAAAAATATGTCCTGTCGCCAGTCGTCCCGCAGCGTCTTATTCCATCAGCATCTCTCGACGCTCTTAGGCTTAGCCGTAGCGCCCTCGAATGCGTAAGCCACAACTCAGACATGCTCCTGTTCCACTATCTCGCGCGGCCGGTGATTGAATCTAGATTGAAAGTCCATCCGATTGCTTAAACTGACCCAGAATCATGGGTTGCAGTTTTTTCTAAAGTTGTGAGACGCTGACTTTCATCAGGTGGCACTGTTGCGCTAATTGTGGGTGATTGTCTGTTCCGTGGCCTGGAGAAGCAGCTCGTTAACAAGAAGCTCCATCGACGTCTCTGACTTGATGCCGCGCCTCGTCTTGAGTCTTGCCTCGACGTGTCCGATGACATTCTCAATCGCGTTGGATGAACGTGGAAGATGAAGATGACAGAAACGTCTTTCACGACAGACGAAGCATTGAGGCAATGTCGGCCAGAGGTATTCGAGTGCTCTGCGTTCGCCTCGTGTGAGGCCACGGAGTCCCCAAAGTTTCTGCGTCCGTCGTTTCGCTTCGGCTAGGGTTCGTGACCACAAGATGATCCTGAGCAACTCGACGAAATCTTTTTATCGTTCAGGGATCTTTCTGCCAATCGCGACCTTGGCTCTAGCTGCTAGAAATATATGCACCGTGCAGCGTTGGATGCGGGAGGTTTGGATACAGTTCGGACAGCAGTTCTTAAGAGACGTGATTCCATCAGAAACAAAGCCTTTTGGCACATATCCGAGGCGCTTCAGGTCAACCAGGAGCCGCCAATACGGAATGTCTCCTTCGCCGCCTGTCTGAAGAATGTAGTGTACTGGCTTCTTGAATCCACGATTCCAGGCGACAAACAGTGTCCAAAGTTTTCCATGCATGCGGAGATGTTTGCCATCGAGGATGAGAATCCCATCACACAGATGAAGATTTCTTTTTGTCCGTTCGAGCAATGAACGTTTTCGCTTCAGCGCTCGTTGCACCCTTCGGTATGCCGTTGAGCGATGGACTTTCCATCGCGCTCCAAGACGTTCGTATGTTGAACGATCTTTTGTGTATGCGTCGATCGCGGCTCGATCTCGGACATCCTTTCGCTTCAAAGCGAATGTCCGACCGCACTGTTTGCACAACCGTCTTTTTCCGCCATGTTTGATGGTTTTTGGCGACCGGCAATTTAGGCATTTTGGGTGAAACATGCCCTATGTTGGACTGGAAAAAGCATCTTGGCACTAGTTTTGGCCTGTATTCATCGGTGGCAAAGGCACTTTTCACCCACAGGAAATGCAACAGAGCCCATCAGGTTGCCCCTTTACAAAATCCCCAGTTCAAGGTATCTTCCGCGCGAGGTCTGATCATGAATAAGAAGACTAAGCTCTTCACGCTCATTGGACCCCCTGAAGCCGGAAAAATGGCCTTGGCAAGAGCTTTGGCTCAGGCTCTGGGAGACAAAATAGAACTCATGCCGCGGCTGACTGATAAACCGTCGGGAGCGACCGCCGAACCGAGCGGTACCGTCCGGCACGTGACCCCGCCGACCTTGCGGCGCCACCTGCAGAACGGACGACTAATCCTGACCCGGGAAGGATCCCATTGTTCCGGTTTCGACCGAAACCAGCTTGACCGACTGCTACTGAAAAAAAACGTCATCCTCGTCACAACCGAGGACGGAGTCCGCGAACTGCAGAACCAACTCGACGACAACGGCCTTCCGAGATACAACCTCGTCGTCGTCCGCGTAGTGCCACGACAAAAAAACAACACTGAGGCGGAACCACTGTCGGACGTGAAAGCCGACTTCGAGATCCTGGCCGGAGTTGGTCCAGATCCCACCGGTTGGGCGGTCCATGAACTTTCCCGCCATTTTGTCCGAATACTCACTTGATTCCTCTCCGCCCTGCGCGCTCAATGCAGGGCGTTTTTATTTTTCCATTATTTGGTATCAACATCTGTGCGCTCCGTGCGCCTTACACCGAGTATCTCGCGGGGCGTCGTCGGGTACCGCCAAGCTACGCCAACCGAAGCACCGCGCCGTAACTTCGCCTACACTGTCGGTCCCCGATTCTCTGGCCAGGGACGTTTTATTTCAGGGATATAATTTGCATCCCCTTCTCCAGGATTTCCTCCTTCGGCCAGATGGTATCGTCGAAATCCACTTTTAGGACATAACCCACTTCTTTCTCCACGCTGCGACCGGTATACGCCTTGGTCTGCGGGTCCCATGCCTCGAGGAGGAGTGTATCGCTTCCGCGTTATCGAAGTCGTTCAGGCACAACTCGAACCTCTTTTTGCCCGAAGCGACAGCGTCGAAGTATCGAGGATATTTTTTCTTGCTGATGGACATGGCCTATATGTTCTTAAGGACTATCTGATGCTCGAACCAACGTTCCTGGAAACCGACCGCTTTTTCGATTTCCCCATCCGTCAGTTCGCCGCCTTCCGGCACGACCACTAGACAGATTTTCAATCTAGACTGCAATTTTATGAGCAAGGAAATTGCTGACGAACTCAAGCAACTTCGACTCCTCATGCCCCATGGCATTTCTTGAATTTCTTCCCACTGCCGCATGGGCACGGATCGTTGCGGCCAACCTTTTCGAATTTGTTGTTAGACGACGCCGTCGAGCCAACCGAGTCCGAGGCGTCCTTGGATGGCCCGCTCAGGACCAGGTTCTGGTGGCCGGCTGTCTGCGCAGCCAAATCCTGTTGTGCTGTTTCATTCACGACCTGAAGCTTGAAGATATTACCAGCGACCTGCTTGTCGATGGCGGCCAGCAGCTCGTTAAATAGTCGGTACGACTCGCGCTTGTATTCAACGAGCGGATCGCGCTGGCCGTAACCCTGAAGGCCGATGCCGTGGCGCAGATGGTCCATGGATTCAAGGTGTTCTATCCATAGAGTATCAATGGCGTGCAGGAGCAGGGATTTCTCAATCTCAGCCATGCGCAGGCTATCGCCCACCTTATCCTCGAGTTCGGCGTAGGCTTTCCGCGCCGTCTCCATGAGACCTTCGATAATCTGCGTCCGCTTGGCCGCGATGTCCTGCTTGCCCTGGAGTCCGGTGGTGATGACTTGAATTCGTCCTTTAAGGTCGACGGACGATGGGAAGATGGCGGCGCACGCCTGTTCGATCTCAGCCATATTCCACTCCTCGGCGTGCTCCGCGGCCGTATGGAATAATACGATTTGCTCAATTTCTCCCTCGACCGCCTGGAGCACAGTTTTCTTCGTTTCGCGCTCCCCTTCCTGGGTTCGTGCGGCCGCCTGCTCGAGGACGGCGCGCCGCTTTTGGTAAATGACCGTACGGTGTTTATTCAATACATCGTCGTATTCAAGCAGATGCTTGCGGATGTCAAAGTTGTTACCTTCCACTTTCTTTTGTGCCGACTCGATGGCGCGCGACAGAACCTTGCTCTCAATCGGCTGGTCTTCCGGCAGACCGAACATATCCATCCTTTTTTTCATCTTGTCAGAGCCGAAGATGCGCATCAAATCATCCTCCATCGAAACGTAAAACTGAGTCGAGCCCGGGTCGCCCTGGCGCCCGGCACGACCGCGCAACTGGTTGTCGATGCGCCGCGCCTCATGACGTTCGGTACCGAGCACGTGCAGACCGCCGAGCCTCTTGACCTCCTCGGCCTCTTCTTTTATTGGCGGATTGCCGCCCAGGATGATGTCAACGCCGCGGCCGGCCATATTGGTCGCCAACGTAACCGCGCCGCGACGCCCGGCTTGGGCGATGTACTCCGCCTCGCGTTCGTGATTTTTGGCATTCAGGATGTTAAACGGAATGCCCTCGGATTTAAGCATCTCACCCAGGATTTCATTCTTCTCGATCGAGGCCGTGCCGACGAGTATTGGCTGCCCTATCTGGTGTCGTGCCTTAATCTCCCGAACCACGGCCTTGAACTTGCCAATCTCGTTCTTGTAAACGCGGTCTGGAAGATCGATGCGCTGCGCCGTCTTGTTGGTCGGGATGGACAGTACCTCGAGCTTGTAGATCTTGTAGAACTCCTCGGCTTCGGTCATGGCCGTGCCGGTCATACCGGCTAGCTTGTTGTACATGCGGAACAGGTTTTGGAATGTGATGGTCGCCATGGTCACGGATTCGCGTTGGATCGGCACCCGCTCCTTGGCTTCGATGGCCTGGTGCAACCCTTCGGAATAGCGGCGGCCATGCATTAACCTTCCCGTAAACTCGTCGACAATGATAACCTCGCCGTCTTTGACTACGTAATCCCGGTCAATCTTGAACAGGGTGTGTGCCCGAAGCGCCTGTTCAAGATGATGGACTAATTTGACGCCACCCTGGACATACAAATTATCTACGCCTAGCATCTTTTCGATCTTGGCAATACCAGATTCGGTTAAAGTCGCAGTGCGTAACTTTTCGTCGATCGTATAATCAGTTTTAGCATCAAGCCGCGCCACCAAATCAGCAAAACGGTAATACAATTCGGTCGCGTCCTCGGCCGGGGCCGAGATGATGAGTGGTGTTCGTGCCTCGTCGATGAGGATGGAATCGACTTCGTCGACAATAGCGTAGTTCAATTCACGCTGGACTGTGTCCTCAAGTCGATTGACCATGTTGTCGCGCAGAAAATCAAAGCCAAACTCATTATTCGTGCCGTAGGTGATGTCTGCGGCGTAGGCCTCGCGCCGGCTGACAGGGCGCAAATAATCCATGTCCACCCTGAAGTTGCCAGTCTCGTCGCGTTCCTTGTCATGCTGGGACTCGGTCTTGAACTCCGGATCATAAATAAAACTCCCCTCGTGCTGGATACAGCCGACTGAGAGGCCAAGCGCATAATATATTTGCCCCATCCAGACCGTGTCGCGACGAGCTAGATAATCATTGACCGTAACAAGATGCGCGCCTTTACCAGTCAAGGCATTGAGGTACATTGGCGCTACGGCCGTCAGCGTTTTACCTTCACCCGTGCGCATCTCGGCGATCATGCCGCGATGCAGGACAATGCCGCCAATAAGCTGAACGTCGTATTGCCGTTGCTTGAGCTTACGCTTAGACATTTCGCGGACCACGGCAAAAGCTTCAGCTAGAAGATCATCCAAGGACGCGCCCTGCGCCAGACGTTCCTTGAATTCCGTAGTCTTAGCCTTCAGCTGATCATCAGTCAGTGTCTGGATGCTCTGTTCCAATGCGTTTATAGCATTGATTATCGGCTGGATTTTAGCGATTTCCTTTGTATTCGGATCACCAAAAAGCTTGGTTATGAAGCTCATAAGTAGAGGCATTCTAGACCGGACGACCATTTTTTACAAACCTATAGACAACTTACGGAAAGCACAAAGGCACGGCGAACCGTGCCCTGATGATTTTAGCTAGGTTGAGCTTATTTCGCGGCCTTGCAAGCGACACGATCGGCTTTCAGTGTATCCACGGCCGACTTCAGTGCGGCGGCGTAGGCAACGTTAGCGGCCTTTATGTCCGCCTTATAAGCGGCAACAGCATCCTTCTTGACGGCCTTCCAGGCTTTCCAGGCGGCCGTGATCGCGGCCTTGTCCGTACCGGCGGCCTTGATCGCGGCGTCAAAGGTATCCTTGCCAGCCTTCAGAGCCGCATCACGTTTCGTCTTGGCTGCAGCCTTGGCGTCCTTCATTGCCGTCCTAGCCGCCAGCTCGGCGTCGACATACTTTTTCCAGGCCATCTGGTTGCAAGGCGACATAACCGCGACCTTGGGCTTAACAGCTCCGGTATTCGTGGCCGTCGATATAGTGTCGGCGGCGAATACCGGCGTAGCGATTAATGAGGCGAGTACGGAACCCGCCAAGAGATACTTCGTCATCTTCATATGAGATGTGCTGTGGGCAAAATTAAGAATTTAAATCCGAAAAAATTTAAAAAATTCGTATGTGCACAATTATACTAAGCCGTCAGATTTTCGTTACATCAGCCCTTGCGCTTCTCTTCGCGCTTCTTCTCTTTGGTCTTGATCATGGATTCGCGCGCATGGTCTTTGACCTTGTCTATGGCCTTATACAGGTTTTTTTCGGTCTTCTTGACTGTAATCACTTCCTTTGGCAACTGAATAACCACTGAGCATGAATAAATCTCACCCTTATTGTGATGATTCGTGTCCAGGCCGAGTTCCACGTCCATGTTAAGGATGTTGCCGACGAACTTTTCGAAGCCACTGAGTTTATCCTCGACGTAGGTCTTGATGGCGGGCGTCAGATCCATACCGACCGCGCGGATGTTTATGTTCATAGTGCTTACATAATAACCGCCTTGCAACGCGCTGCAAACCGGATAAGTCAAGGCATAATATCGAAAACACTCCCACGCCATGGCTACTCAATCATTTACCGGTGAATCCATCAACTCTAAAACCCCACCAGCTGCACTTCATCTTCCAGCATTATACCCAACTCGTCGCGGACCTTCATCTTGATAAGCGAAGTCAGCTGCAGGATGTCCTGCGCCCGAGCGCCGCCGCTATTCACAATAAAATTGCCGTGCACCTCGCTGACTTTCGCTGCACCGACGCGCATCCCCTTAAGCCCTAGTTTATCCACCAACCACCCAGCTGAGATGGATTTTCGCTTAAGCATCTCCTCGGGAATTGAGTCGCCTTGGCGCTTGAGGATGTCGAGGTCGGCTTCGCTCTTGAACTCGAAATTCTTAAACATGCAGCCGGCCGAAAGCTCGCCTTGCGGCTGGGTTTGACGGCGCTTCTCTTGAAGCTCGGCTACCTTGGCCTGGACGCGCTCCTTATCGCTCGGCGTAAGCGCAAGCAAAGTCTTTAGAATGACGAGCGGTTTATGTTTGAACAGGCTGTCGCGATACGCGAATTTGCACTGGAGTTTAGGCAGCGCTACATATTTAGCCGCTTCCGGATCATAGGCATCGACCGTGACGACGATATCCTTCATTTCGCCGCCAAAACAGCCGGCATTACCATAAATGGCGCCGCCGATGGTGCCCGGCACGGTCGTCCCCCATTCGAAACCGGTCAGCCCAGCCTCGGCCGCCGCTTTGGCGACGGTGACAGTCGAGGCGCCAGCCGCAGCTGAAACGGTGCGTTCGCGGACCGTAAAGGTCGAATCGAGATAACGGATAACCAGGCCGCGAAAACCGTCATCAGACACCAGAACGTTCGAGCCGCCGCCGAAGACGTACCAGGGGATATTCTGGGCCTTGGCCGACTCTATGGCGCCGACCAAGTCATCCGCGCCCTTGGCCTCGAAATACAACTGCGCTGGCCCGCCGATCTTAAGGTAAGTATACGGCGCCAGCGGCTCGTCGCGCTTGGCTTTGGGAAAAATCGTGAGGAAGGTCTTGATTTGCTGATCTGACAAGGAACGCATATTTTTATAGTGTCGTCCTGAACATAGCAAAAGTGAAGTGAAGGACCTTTATTGGAATAATTTCCTGACCGCGTCATCTATGTCGCCTGCTCCCATGATGATAACCACGTCGCCGTCTTGCGACAATTCCCGCGTTTTCGCGACGGCCGACGCCGGATCCGGCGCGTATTCGACTGTCCGTGGGAAGCCGCGTTCTGCATCATGCTTTTTGATGGCTTCGACGAGTAGCCGCGATGACATCTCGGCGTCCTCGGCTGTGTCGCGACCCTTGACATCATAGATCTCGCACAAGGCCAGGACGTCGGCCGCATCGGCCGAGGGAATGAAATCGCTGAACAGATTACGTATCCGGTTGCGGTGGTGCGGTTGGAAACACACGACGATACGCTTGTCCGGGTAAACTTCGCGCGCTCCGGCCAGCGTGGCGGCCACGGCCGTCGGATGGTGGGCGTAATCCGTGTACCAGATCGCTCCGCCGATTTCGCCAAGCCGCTCGAACCGCCGCCAGATGCCGTTGAATGACGCCAGGGCATGGCGAACAGAATCCTCCGAAGCGCCGAGCTCCATCGCCAACAGCGCCGCACCCGCGGCGTTCAGGGCATTGTGCGAACCGTGGACATGCAGGCCAAATATATGCTCATTCATCCCCTTTTTCAGCCGCAATTCCGTATTGCCGTCCGTCCGGACAAACGAAACACTCCAGACATCTTCGACTTTCTGCGTCTCGACGCAGAAACCAACAGACCGGAGCCGACGTTCATTTATGGCTTGGCCCTTGGCCTGGAGCAGTTGAGCGACGTTCTTGTCACCAACGTTCGCGACGACGATTCCATCCTCTTTCACCTTGCCCAGCATCTCGGCAAAGGCGCCGACGTAATCAGCCAGCGTCGGATAGACGTCGATGTGATCCAGTTCGAGATTATTGATGAGCACAGCATAGGGTGTGAATTCGAGGAAATGCCGCGCGTATTCATCGCCTTCGATGACCCACAGGTCGGACTTCCCGAGTCGCAGGTTACCCTGCTCCCAGTTCGGCAGTTTGCTGCCCAGGATGACAGTCGGATCGAGTCCGGCGTCTTCGAGTATCGCCCCCAGCATGGCCGTCGTCGTGCTCTTGCCGTGCGTCCCGGTAACGAGCACGACCTTCTTGTCCGCGGTCCACTCACCGAGGAACCGAAAATTGGTCATCTCTGGGATGCCGCGGCGCCGCGCCTCGGCGCGCTCCGGATTGGATTCAGGTGCTGCCGAGGTATGAATGAGGATTTCACAATTTTCCGGTACGTTTTTGGCATCATGGCCGATGGAAATTTTTGCTCCCCTTTCCGCGAGGATTTTCGTCTGTTCATTCTCTTTAACATCTGAGCCCGAAACCTCGACGCCGGCTTGGAGAAGCAGTTTTCCGACCGCCGAAACGTTGATGCCGCCGGCGCCCACCAGATGGGCTTTTTTGATACCTTTGATTTCCATGGCGCATAGATTACTCGTCAGGCAAAGACCGCGCAATAAAAAAATGGCCCCGACCGAGACGAACGGGGCCCAAAAGACGCTTCGCCGGAGTCTATCAGGATAGCATCCGCGCTTAGGTTCAGACGACGAACGGCAAACGCGTTTGGCCCATCGGTAGACGTTTGCGCCGCCGCACGAAACATCGACGACGCGGCGCCAGTTCGACGCCGGGGATGAGCGCTAGCTGCGTCCATTCCGATGACGGCCGCGGAAAGCGCAACGTGAGCTGGAGATCGGAGATGGCTTGGGGCGAAACCGGCTGCGGAATCGGGATGGGATTCGGTCGGTCGCAGGCGCACAGGCAGACTTGGCCAGAGGCCTGAATCGCGAAACGCGGAATGTTCGGCAGTTCCTGTTGGCGCATCTGCCGGCCTCGACGCTTGGGCGGTACGATGCGCGGCAATTTACCTTCAACCAATGGCTTGAGCCGCGAAGTATGATTGCGCGGCGGGAATTCTAGCACATCCCGGAGTAGCTGAGTGCCCGGCAGCGGAAGTTGCTTGATGTCATCCATCCCCGGCTCCCATGACGGCAGCCAAGCAAAACGGTGTAGCCGTTTTTCGGCTTCTTCTGCCAGCTTGCGAATTTTAGTTTCGCGTTTTCTGGCCAGCCTGGCTGCCATTAACAGACAATCGCGCGACAAGCTGCAAGGCAAATTCGGCAGTTTGATGAGCACCTGCCAAACCGACTCAGGAACGGCCGTAAACCGTCCGAACGGCAAAGCCAAATCCATCTCGCCGGCGACACGGTTGCGGAAAATCTCGAGGGCGCTCCGCCAATTACGTGCCTTGAAAGAAGCAATAGTCGCTCGCTTGAACAAAACGCCTTCGGTCGGGACCTCAAGTGGTCGCAAACCATGGTCGATGCACTCGAGTACTAAGTTGCGACGCTGGTTATGGAAGTCGTCCAGGTCAACCACCCGATAATTGATGAGTCGCGGCGGTTTGAAGCTGTACGGCCGACCAAACTTCTCACGTTTGCCGCAGATCCCTTCCTTATCCTCGCTCTGCCTCATTCCCGGCAGGCTGGCCTGATATTCGTACTCCTCTTCACCCGGAGGCACAAAGCTCGTGCACAGCGACGCTAGGATTTTCTCACCATATTCGCCGTACAATGCAGCCCTGGCCGCCGAGGCGTTCCAATCCAATTTGGGCTGTCTCAGCCAATAGTTGAAAACGGCGCTTTCAGCCACGGCATAATACCTCTCGTCAAGGTATTTCCTCGATATAGCCTGGCCCAACATGCGTGCTTGGCGGTACTTAGCGAATCCCCCATTCGACGCGAACAACCGCGCCGAATATTCGGTATAGGCGCCGTCAAGCCGCGCCGCCACGCATTCGTGGAGGCATGTGTCCAGGAGCTTGCCTTCGTGATCTGCGATAGCTGCGTTTTTGGGATCGCGCCGAGCCCTTTCCACGGCCTCCCTGGCCTTTGCGATATCGATAACCACCCAGCTGTTGCGTTGTTTGTGGTGGTCGCGGGTCTGACGGCTACCAACCAAAGTCTTGGCCATGTATCCCTCCATCAGGTAAAGGTACGCATCTTAAAAATATCCGTTTTCGCCGTCGCGGTCAATACCGAACGCCCCATGTTTACGGCCGTCCCTGCCGTCGGCCGGCTCGGCCGGCTCGACCTTGGCAGACAGGATGCAGCGTCGTAATATACGGAATATGCAAAATTTGCGGAAAATCGACGGCCAAACCGCCGAACTGATCGAAAACGAACAGCGCCGCCAGCGCGACGGTTTAGTACTTATCCCCAGCGAGAATTACACCAGCCGAGCAGTCCTCGAAGCGCTTGGTTCGGAACTCAACAATAAATATGCCGAAGGCTATCCGGGCAAGCGCTATTATTCTGGTAATGAATTCGTTGACAAGATTGAAATTTTAGTCCGGGAACGCGCCGAGAAGCTCTTCGGCGTGCCTTTCGCCAACGTCCAGCCATATTCCGGCAGTCCGGCGAACTTCGCCGTCTACTTCGCCCTGCTCGAACCTGGAGAAACTTTCATGGGTCTAGACCTGCTGCACGGAGGCCACCTGACGCACGGTTGGAAAGCGTCTTTCACTTCGAAAGTCTGGACCAGCGTCCCCTACCATCTGAAGGATGACGGTTCGACGGATTTCGAGGAGTTACGTCGCGTCGCGCTCGAGAAGAAGCCCAAGCTCATCTGGTGCGGCGGCACAGCTTTGCCGCGAACCGTTGAATTCGAAAAATTCGCAGCCATCGCCGACGAGATCGGCGCCTATCTAGTAGCCGACATCTCGCACATCGCGGGACTGGTCGTGGCCGGCGAGCATCCGAGCCCGGCGCCTTTCGCCCACGTCATCACAACCACGACGCACAAGACGCTCCGCGGTCCGCGCGGCGCCATAATCATGGTGACGGAAAAGGGATTGGCGAAAGATGCTGAACTGCCGGACAAGATCGACAAAGCCATCATGCCCGGGCTCCAAGGCGGACCGCACCTGAATGCCATCGCCGGCATCGGCGTCGCGCTCCACGAAGCGGCGCAATCCGAATTCAAGGACTACACCAAGAATATCGTCGCGAATTCAAAAGCCCTTGCCAAAGCCCTGGCCGACAAAGGCTTCAAGCTCGTGTCCGGCGGCACCGACAATCACCTCATTTTGATAGACCTTTCACCTACCGGCCTTGGACGCGGTGTTTTCCTCCAACAAGCGCTTGAAGCCGCCGGCATCTACGCCAATAAAAATATGGTGCCCGGCGACCAGAGTTCAGCCGTCTATCCGAGCGGCTTGCGTCTTGGTACGCCCGCCGTCACTACCCGCGGCATGGGTGCGAACGAGATGCCGAAAATCGCCGACTGGATTTCCCGCGTTGCGGATAGGATAAAGGAAGTCCAGCTTCCCCCAAACAAGGAAGCACGCCCGGCCTTCCTGAAGGAATTCAAAAACTCGCTTTCCGACAAATTCTATTCCGCCATCAAATCCGAAGTAAAAGCATTGTGTGACAAGTTTCCGATTACTTAAAAGCCTCGGATTGCAAGTGACCAGAACGCTTGTTGCATAAAAAAAATCAGGCACCGGCCGAGAGCGGCGGTACCTGAGAGGAGAAAAAAGAACGGAAGAGGAAAGGGTGGATGCAAGTCGCCTTGCGCGATGATCGGGATGACCAAGGGCTCGATTACGAGCATCCAGATGACGAGGCCTGCCCCGCGCCATGGCATTTCTCCCAGCTTGCGCCGGAATGATGCGCCCTTATCCTTACTTTGAGAGCTGCCGCCTCGCGGTTTTGCCGCCCGCTTGGCAGTCTTCCCTACGGTATCCGCGGCGCTTCTGCATTTGCATCTTGCGATGCTCTAGCTTCCACGCATCTGCGACGGCTTTGCCTCACGGCTCGCCGTGGATCGTAGCTCCTTCCGCGAAAACCAGACTGAACAGCCAACGCTTTCGACCTTGCGGTCTCGACGTTCCGTCACACTCGTTGGTTTCCCCTTTGCTTCGGGAGATACTCACCGATACCTTAGGTATCTCTCACAGGCCTGACAGAGCCATGAACAGGGGTTTGCTGCGGCAGCAGGTTAACACCTGTCCGACAGTCGCTTCCGACAAGAGTTTCGGCGCTAAGAAATTATCCGTGACGCCATCCCCTCTAGCCGGCAACGCCAGCCGAATGCGCTTTCCGCTTCTGCGGCGAACCGCTTCCGCTTCCGATGCACCATGTTCTCTGTCCGTCCAACTAATCCGTGTCTTTCGGCACCGCTTGTGACGGCGGCGCCTCATGACCCGATCCGCACGATCGTTGCGCTCTAGCGCTCCCTGCCGACGATGCCAAAGCATCCAGGGCAAGGTTTAATCGCCTATCCGGAATCACTCCCGGAAAAACGACTCTGCACGACCGTCGATCAGCCCTCAGCTTCTTCGCTATCCTGGCACTCCCGAGGTTGGCCCAAAGGTCATCCCGCGAGGGGTTCGCTTCCTTGCGGTCGCTTGCCGTTGCCCGATTCACGATTGGCCGGTGGTACGGATCTCGTTGACCAACTTTTGAAGAACATAGTAAATAAATTATCCTACACTAGAACATGCGTCAAGATGTTACTGTGGATAAGTCCAAATCTAATCGAAAAATAAGCGGCAGCATCCATGTCTCCAGCGACGGTCTTTGGATGATGGCGTCCCGAAGAGCAGCAGCTCACTTTACCGCCCGCGCCTGGTCAGGGCCTCTACCCAAAGCAGTCTACTATTGCTACCATCCCGGCATGAATCTCATCGACGGCAAAATGCTCGCCAGCCAAATACGGGCGGAGCTCAAAAAAGACATCGCCGAGTCCGGATTGCGTCCCAAGCTCGGCGTCTTGCTCGTCGGCGAAGACCTGGCTTCGCATTTGTACGTTAAATTAAAGGAGAAAGCCGCGGCCGAAGTCGGAGTCGAGACCGAAATCTTCCGCTTGCCTTCGACGGCGACCGACGGCGAGCTGTTGGGCATCATCCGCGGCTGGAACGACGACGATGCCGTCCACGGCATCCTAGTCCAGCTGCCCCTGCCGCCCGGCCACAATACCGACGCCATCGTCAACTCCATTTTACCCCGCAAGGACGCAGACGGCTTCCATCCAAAAAACTTGGATGCACTCTATGCCGGGATAGGCAAAATCGTGCCGCCGCTCCACGAGGGCATCCTGCGTCTCATCGGCCAGACTGACGTCATACCCAACCTGGCGCAAGCCGTCATTCTCGCCAACAGCGACGTCTTCGCCAAACCTCTGGAATATCTATTGAAGAAAGCCGGTGCCTTCGTCCAGACATTCAAGCCGGATGAAATCGACGAAAAGGCCGTCAAAAACGCCGACATCATCATCATCGCCGTGGGCCGCCCCAAGTTCCTGAAACGCAACCTCGTCAAAAATGGCGCCTGCATCATTGACGTCGGTACCAATAAGACCGAGGACGGCAAGACCGTAGGTGATGTGAATGCCGAAAGCCTGCGCGACGTGCCGGGCTGGCTCTCCCCTGTCCCGGGCGGCGTCGGCCCCATGACCATCGCCATGTTGTTAAAAACCGTGTTCGAACTGGCACTACATTCCGCAGACCTAAAGGCTTGACCGTATGCTGTGCAGACCCCGATATCCACATCCGGAGCGTTTATCTATCAGGATGAACGGCCTCCTGACGCAGAAGCTCTGAGACTGCGCTCGTTAGATTAAGCAGTGTCTTGCTTTGCATGCCAGTAAAACGCACAGCCATGTTTCCTCCTGTCTTTTTTGTCCAGACCCCTCGCAGTTTTGCGAGGGGTATTTTTATATTTTACTTCCCCGCGACCAAGGATTTCGCTTTCAACGCAAACCGCCACCGCACAAAAATCGTGCCGACGATGATGCCCAAAATTTCCACACCGTAGGCGATTAAAGATTCAAGGCTCCTCAATATAAAGAATGCCCGTCCAATGACGTAATATTCAAAGGTGTTCTGCAGTACTATGGTCACAACCAACCAAGCGGCCATCAGCTTCAACATATCCTTCCAACCCGGAACTTTCTTAATAAGTGCCCAATAAGCAAATGCCGCGGACACAACGAAAATCATAAGCCAAATTGGCACAGCCAACATGTCACCTCTCCAGGTTTTCGGTAAGACCAAGAAAAGCATAACGATGGTCAGGACGTTGACTGCAATCCACTTGAGGACTGCGATGGCGGAATAACGGAACCACATATATTTTTCTATAGTTTACCAGATAGTCGTCAATTTCCAAAGGATGACCGAGGCAAAGGCGCCGGCGCAGACGAACGGCACGATGTTGCGCCAAGCATAATTGATATCCTTTTGCTTGCGGTTCATGAGCTTCCAGGCCATCAGACACAGGAGCAAGGCGTTGAAGGACGTAATAACGGAACCGATGAACCCGACAGTCGAGAGGAAATTCCGTGTGGTCAGGAACAGAAGTAACAACGGACCGCCAAGAGCGATAGCCCAGGCGTTTTTTTTCGACAAACCTGCGTCCAGATGGAGAGTTGCCTTTAAATCCTGGACCAAGGTGATGAACGAGGTAGCGACCGCCAAAAAGCCGACCGCCGGAATGAGCCAAAACAGTCTGGACGGCAATCCCTTGGACAGCTCCGCCGGATCGCTACCTAAAGCGTTCCCGATGGCGGCATAGGCGAAGACGCCGAATAGCCACATGAGGAGCGCGGCAATCAAAGAACCGGTAGCTACGGCCAGGCGCGTCCGGTCACGGTCATATCCGCACATAGCCCCAATCTCGGAGATGGCGCCCCAACCGAAGAGCGAGAATAGGAAAACGCCCAAAAGGGGCATAACCGAACCCCAGTGCATTACCGAGAAAAGCGCCGGATTCGCCTTAGGCGCAAACATGAAAACCGCCAGAAGTATAAGCAAAATGAGCACGATCGTCATCCAGGCTTCGATGCGCGACACCAGCTTGAGACCCACGAACACCACGGCCGCGCCGGCGGCCCAAAACAAGATCTGCCAGAGCAGTGCTTGCTGTGGCAGGCCGAAACGCCCAGCGATGGCGGCCAGGAATTCACCGCCCAGGATCATATAGGCTAAACATGCGCCCATGATCTGCGCGGCTTGCGTAAAATACGAGATGTGCTTAGCCAAGCTGCCGAATGCCGTCTCCAGATATCCGGGGAACCGCTTCTTTTGCATACCGCGATCGTAGAGCACGGCCTCGGCGTAGAGGAGATGTGTCGCGAGCACGATTAAAGCCGCAAACCAATAGGCGATGGAACCGGCCAGTAACCCCATGGACTTTAAGGCGGCGGGTATCGCGAACGCACCGGCGCCAATGACCGTGCCGATCATGGCATAGGTAGCGCGGCGAAAAGACTGATTGTCCTGCATCTTAATGCATTAAGTATATCACCCTATCCACTTGATTTCCCCAATTTATCAACCATTTGTGGTCTTGCCAGCTAGTGCGTAGCGCGATACGGTGGCGTCGGTATGGAGGACCTTCAGCGCATTCCCCCGCAAAACATCGAGGCCGAGCAATCCTTGCTCGGTTCCCTACTTTTGGACAAAGATGCCATGATTCGTGCCGGCGATCAGGTCGCGGCCGAGGATTTTTACGTCGACAAACACCGCCGCATCTTCGAGTGTATGCTCGACCTGTTCCGACGCCACGAGCCCATCGACCTGCTCTCGCTCTCGAACCGGCTGCAGGAGAAAGGCGAACTCGAACAGATCGGCGGCCGCGCCTATCTCATCCAGCTTTCGAACACCGTGCCAACGGCCAGCCACGTCGTGCACTATGCCAATATCGTCCAGAAGAAGGCGACGCTCCGCCGCCTCATCAACGCGGCCGGAGAGATATCGCACCTCGGGTACGAGGAAGCGGAGGACATCGAAGTCATCCTCGATCAATCCCAACAAAAGCTCTTTAACGTCTCAAACAAATTCCTCAAAGCCAGCTTCACCTCGATCCAGGACGTGCTCGATGGCGCCTTCGAACGCATTGACGAGCTGCATCGCGAAAAAGGCAAGCTCCGCGGCATCTCGACCGGTTTCCCAGACCTCGACAATCTGCTTGGCGGCTTTCAAAAAAGCGATCTTATCATCCTGGCCGCGCGTCCATCCTGCGGCAAAACGTCTCTAGCTTTAGATTTCGCGCGTTGCGCCGCGGTTAAGCACAAGGTGCCGGTCGGCCTATTCTCACTCGAGATGGGCAAGGAACAGCTGGTCGACCGCTTCATCTGCGCCGAAGCCAACGTCAACCTCTGGAGCCTGCGCACCGGCCACCTAAGCGATCAAGGAGATAATGACGACTTCTCGCGCATCGGTCACGCGCTCGGCGTTTTATCCGAAGCGCCCATCTTCATCGACGATTCGGCCAGCGCCTCCATCATGGACATTCGGACAAAAGCGCGGCGCCTGCAGATGGAGAAAGGCCTGGGCATGATCATCATCGACTACTTGCAACTCATGCAATCACGTAATCCGACAGGTGACAATCGGGTGCAAGAACTGTCCGAGATATCGCGCGGCCTCAAGTCCATCGCCCGTGAACTCAACATCCCGGTCATCGCGCTTTCCCAGCTCAATCGCGCAGTGGAATTGCAGAAGCCAGCCATCCCAAAACTCGCCCACCTGCGCGAATCAGGCTCCATCGAGCAGGATGCCGACATTGTCATGTTCATATACCGCAAGGCCGCAGACAAGAACTACCGCTTAGAGGACCTGTCGCCGGACGAACGTCATCTGGCCGAGATTCATATTGCCAAACACCGCAACGGCCCGACCGGCAAAGTGAACCTTTTCTTCGACGACAGCCGCGCTAGCTTCAAGAACCTGGCCAAGAAATCCCAATACGGCGGCTCCCCGCTCGTCCCATCCGATAATTCACCGCAAGTCGTAGCGCCGAAATTCGATCCGAATACGCCCATTATCAACACTCCCCCGCCAGGCACGCCGTTTTGAGGCTAATACACAAAGGTTCGAATCCATTGCAATCTTCAATCTGTACGTCTCCTGTATCTTTGTGTAACCTTACGGCCATATGTTCAACAAACTCAAGCAATTCAAAGAACTGCGTGACAAAGCTAAAGAGCTGCAAAATATCCTAGCTGCCGAAAAAGCCGAGGGATCGGCTGGCTGGGGCAAAGCCAAGGTCGTCCTGGACGGTAACCAGCGCTGTGTCTCCGTGACCATCGACCCGGCGGCCATGAACGACAAGACCAAACTCGAAGAGATGCTCCGCGACGCCTTCAACGACGGCATGACAAAGATCCAGAAAATCATGGCTGAAAAACTTAAATCCGGCGGCGGTTTAGATTTGGCGAATAGCCTGAAGGAATTGATGGGAAATAAATAGTCATGAGTGGTAAGTCGGTTAGTCGTGAGTAGCTTATGACTTATGACTTACGACTAACGACTTACGATTGACGACTGACCATGCCCAGCACCCCCCGCCCCATTCATGACACGGCCGCCGCTTTCGACGGCTTACCAGGCATCGGTCCCCGCGCGGCCTTACGCTACGCCTACTGGCTCGCGGCCCAGCCGCGCGATATCATCCTGCGTTTTTCGCGGACACTCGAGACCCTGGCTAACGGCGTCCAGCGTTGCACGGTCTGTGGCGCCTGGGGCGAAATAAGCGGTTGCCCCATCTGCGGTGACCCGAGACGCGATCAAACAACCATGTGTGTAGTCGGCACTAATCAAGATATCCGCGTCATCGAGGAATCTGGCGTCTTTAAAGGTTTGTACCACGTCCTTGGAGGGTTACTCGATCCGGTTGAAGGTCGCACGCCAGAAACGCTCCATATCGCTGGGCTGATGCGTAGGTTATCCTCGCCCGACAGTCAAGTAAAGGAAATCATCTTGGCACTCGATCCGGACGTAGCCGGCGACACCACAGCCTTGTATCTCACAAAACAGCTCGCCGTTTTCCCGAGCATCAACGTAACGCGCTTGGCCCGTGGCCTGCAGAACGGCGCCCAAATCGAATACGCCGATGGCTCCACCATCGCCGACGCCATCCAAAACAGAAGAAAGATGTGATTGCTCGAAAAGATCCTTCGCTCTGCTCAGGACGACAAAACAATCGTCGTCCTGAACGAGCGCAGCGAAGTGAAGGATCTGACCAGACCGTCATCCTGAACGAGCGCAG